>Ga0210390_10000656_pt1 | contig 36452 bp, 23 predicted proteins | sample IncBWH11OmetaG_FD_161050 | JGI IMG/M metagenome (GOLD analysis project Ga0210390, IMG submission 161050) | Forest soil microbial communities from Barre Woods Harvard Forest LTER site, Petersham, Massachusetts, United States - Inc-BW-H-11-O ...
ACGATCCGCTGCCCGCCGTGATGGCAGACGAAACTCAGCTGGTGCAGCTGTTTCAGAATCTGATCGGCAACGCCATTAAGTATCAAAACCCCGGCGTTCCGCGCATACACATTTCCGCGATCAAGAACGGCGGCGGCAAATGGACATTCTCGGTGCGCGACAACGGCCTGGGAATTGATCCGCAATATTTCGAAAGAATCTTTGTGATGTTCCAGCGCCTGCACAAACGGGAAGAGTTCGCCGGCACTGGCATAGGCCTGGCGATTTGCAAAAAGATTGTCGAGCGGCATGGCGGTGAAATTTCGGTCCAGTCGCAGCCCGGTAAAGGATCCACATTCAGTTTTGCGCTGGCAGGTAGCGGGGTGAAATCGTGAAACTCATAGGAGAAGACGGCATGCCCATGGAAGTTCTATTAGTGGAAGACAGTCCCGGCGATGTGCGCTTGACGCAGGAGGCTTTCCGCGACGCCAATCCGAGCATTCGCTTGCACGTGGCTACGGATGGCGTGGAGGCTATGGCTTTTCTGCGGCGTGAGGGGATCCACGCCAATGCACCGCGGCCAGACCTGATTTTGCTCGATCTAAACCTGCCCAAAATGGATGGCCGCGAGGTTCTGGCGCACATCAAGGAAGACGACATGCTGAAAACCATACCCACGGTGATCCTTACCACTTCCGATGCGGAAGCCGACATCGTGAAAAGTTACCAGCTGCAGGCGAATTGTTACCTCAGCAAGCCCGTGCAGTTAGACGTGTTCGAGAGCCTGGTGGGCAGCATCAATGATTTCTGGCTTAACAAGGTCAAACTGCCGCAGCAAAAGTAAGCTCATGACCAAGCGCGCGATCAAACTGCTTCTCCTGGTCGAAGATAACCCGGGAGACGCTCGTTTGATTCGTGAGATGTTCAACGAGCAGGGCGCGACCGATACCGAATTGATGCGCGTGGGGAGCATGGGCGAGGCGGAGAAGTGCCTTGCCGAGCATCCCATTGACATCATCTTGCTGGATCTCGGGTTGCCCGATTCTCAGGGACTGGATGCCGTGCGCCGGGCACATGCTGCCGCGCCACGTGTTCCGCTGGTGGTGCTGACGGGTTTGGACGATGAGTCCCTGGCTGGAAACGCGCTGCAAGTGGGGGCTCAAGACTATCTCATCAAGGGGCAGATCGAGACGAAGGGGCTGCTGCGTGCTTTGCGCTACGCCGTCGAGCGCAAGGCCATGGAAGAGGCGCTCTTCGTCGAGAAGGAGCGCGCCCAAGTCACTCTGAACTGCATCGGCGACGCGGTGATTTGCACCGACGCCGATGGAAACATCACCTTCCTGAATATGGTGGCAGAGAAAATGACGAGCTGGTCACGGCAGGACGCCGCCGGCCGTCCGATGGCCGAAGTATTTCGCATCCTGGATGCCACCACTCGGGAAGTCACTCCCAGTCCGATGGAGAAATCCGTCGAGCAGAATCGCACCGTGCATTTGCCTTTGAACTGCATCCTCGTGCGGCGCGATGGAACGGAGATTCCCATCGAAGATTCCGTCGCGCCCATCCATGACCGGGAAGGAAAGGCGACCGGAGCGGTGATCGTGTTTCGTGATGTGAGCGCGGCCAGGGCCATGGCGCTGGAGATGACTCATTCCGCGCAGCACGATTTCCTGACGGGCATGCCCAATCGCATGCTGTTGAACGACCGCGTGAACCAGGCCATCGCCTGGGCGCAGCGGAATGCAAAAAAAGTTGCCGTGCTGTTTCTGGATCTGGATGGATTCAAGCATATCAACGATTCACTGGGCCATCCGACCGGCGACAAGCTTCTGCAATCCATCGCCAAGCGGCTGGTGGATTGCGTGCGCGGTTCCGATACCGTCAGCCGCCAGGGCGGCGACGAATTCGTGGTGCTGCTCACCGAAGTGGGGTTATCCGAAGACGCGGCCATCACCGCCAGAAGAATGTTGCAGACGGTCGCCGAGGCTCATTCCATTGACCAGCACGATTTGCACGTCACCACCAGCATTGGGGTGAGCGTCTTTCCCGATGACGGCTCGGATGCGGAGACGCTCATCAAGAACGCGGACACCGCCATGTACCAGGCCAAGGAAAACGGGCGGCAGAGTTATCAATTCTTCAAACCCGCGATGAATGTGCGCGCGGTCGAGCGGCAATCCATAGAGGAAAGCCTGCGGCGCGCGCTGGAGCGCGAAGAATTCATGGTGCACTACCAGCCCAAGGTCAAATTGAGCACCGGGCAGATTTCTGGCGCGGAAGCTTTGATCCGTTGGAAACATCCCGTGCGCGGGTTGGTCCCTCCGGGCGATTTTATTCCCATCGCGGAAGACTGCGGCTTGATTGTGCCGATCGGCAACTGGGTGCTGCGCGAAGCTTGCAAGCAAGCGTGCACCTGGGCGCGGGAGGGCTTGCCCACGATTACCATGGCCGTGAACATCTCGGCGATGGAGTTCCGCGACGAGGATTTTCTCGACGGCGTGTTTAGAATCCTGCAGGAAACGGGATTGGATCCAAAATCGCTCGAGCTGGAACTCACCGAAAGCGTCTTGATGAAACGCGCCGAATCCACCCAGTCCATTCTGAAGACTCTGCGAGCCAGCGGCGTGCAGATGGCGGTAGACGATTTCGGTACGGGTTATTCCAGCCTCAGCTATCTGCGCAAGTTTCCGATTGACGCCCTGAAAATCGATCAGTCGTTCATCCGTCAGATCACCACTGCTCCCGACGAGACCACTATCGTCACCGCCGTAATCAGCATGGGCCGCAGCTTGAAGCTGCGCGTGGTTGCAGAAGGCGTGGAAACACAGGAAGAGCTGGCATTTCTTCAGGCGAGGCAGTGCGACGAGGCCCAAGGCTATTATTTCAGCCGGCCGGTGCTTCCCGAACAGTTCGCGAAACTGCTCGAAAAGGGAATACCCGAACCAATCTTCAGCGTGACGTAGCGACGGAATCGTTGCCGCCAGATCACCCGCCCCTTCCGGAAGCACTTCACTAGTTTTAGAATCCGGCCGCACTGCGATTGCTGTGAATTCCTGCGCGAACGAACGTGATCGTCGCGAACGCGTGTGGCAGGGAGCCGTTGCGTGCGGTGGAGCTAGTGAATTGGGCGCAGCAGGTTAAGGCGCCGGCGATTCCGGTCTGAAGGCTTGCTTCCCTGTGGGTTGCAATTTGTCAGGCCGCGCGAATTCGTAAATCCCGGCGGGATCGGCGACCAGCAGGATGCGATCCGGCTCAACCAAAATTCCCACGGGCTGCAGCGCCGCGCCTTGGGTGGTGGCCACACGGTAGATATCCAGCAGATTTCCATCGCGGTCGAAGCGCAGAAGCATGTCTCCGATCGCGGCCCATACTTGCTGGCTCGCGCTGTCCACGCCCAATGCGTGAATCACCGGCTTAACCTTGGTATTTGGCTCGCGCTCGGTGAACTTCACGACTCCGGCAAAACTGTTCAGGCCCTCTTGCCGGAACCCGCCCCGTCCGAAGTGCTCGCCGAATTCGCCGTGTCCGGCGCCGGGACTTTCGACGCCGCCCGGTGCGCCTGTATGGCCGCCGCCAAAAGTTCCCGGAGCTCCTGCGCCACCGGCAGCGCCCTGCGCGCCACCCGCGCCGCCTGCTCCTTCGGCGCCGACCTCATGATGTTCAAAGCCACCGCCGAATCCGCCGCCAAATCCCGGGAAAGCTCCAGGACCAAAAATTCCTGGCGCGCCGAAGCCACCGCCCGGCCCCCCCACACCGAGCAGCGCGTTGAAGTCTGGCGTGCTGCTGGAAGTAGAATTGGACGACACATTACCATTATTGCTGTTCGCCGAAAGCGAACCGTTGAGATCGGAGCCATCCGCGGCGCCTGCTGCGCTCGAGGTCGGGTCGATATCGCTGCTGCCGCCGCTCGCCGTGCCGGCCGAACCCGCCCCGCTGGAAGGTGTTGCGCCTCCGCCACCAGCTCCGGAACCGCTAGCGCGACGTCCGCCCCCGCCATGGCCGCCATTTGCCGTGAACGCCGGGGCGCCGCCCCCCACCGAATACATGCTGCCGAACGAAAACATTTCGCCCGGCCCCGCCATCCCGGAAACGCGCATACCCAGTTGCACCTGGGATCTGTCGTGAACGATGTCCGGGATCAATGCGTTTGCGGGAACTTCGACCTCGTAGCCCGCGTAGCCGAAGCGGTCATACTTTCGGAATTTGGGGTCTTTCAAGGAAGTGAACGCGAAATAGATCTCGCCCGGCGCGCCACTGTAGAGTTTCCCGATGTCCATGGCATAGGCCGGCGGCGGGCCCGTCGCATAGCCCGCGGCGTAGCCTGGATCGGAATTCGCGGAGGCGCTGAGCGCCGGCACCGTAAGCTGGCTCGGATCGTTCACCGCATCGGAAATATTTCCAAAACTGCGCAGCAATTTGCCGTGCTCGTTCATCACGCGCACCAGGTGATCGCTGCGCAGCGTCACCACCGCAAACTCGCCGTTCGCCAGCGCAACCACGGACATCGGCGCGTTCACCGGCACGCTGGCTTCCAGTACGCCGTTTGGCGTGAAGATCTTCACGGCGTTGGCGCCACGGTCGGCGACGAAGACGCGCCCGCTCGAATCCAAATCGAAATCCACGGCGTATTTGATGTTGGCGCTGCCTGGCTGCAAGTTGGGAATTTGCCCGAGGTGCTTTCCGTCCGAAGTGTAGATGTGGATGACGCTGGCCGGCGCCGCCAATATGTAGTACCGCCCTGCGGCATCGCGTTCGATCACCGCTGCGCCACTTCCCACGTCTGGAAACACTCTGCCGCGCGCGTGCAATACCGTCTGTACGCCCTGCGCTTGCGCCGGATGCTCCACGCAGGCGAACAAGAACGCCAGCACGAACGCGCATCCGCACGCGCCCGCCAAAACGGCTGCTGGCCAAACGAACTTCGCCGTGGACTTATGATTTCCCGCTCGCCGCCACATCACCCGTTTGCCCCCAACCATTTTTACCGAATTGATGCCGGTGGAATTCCCCTGGGTTGCCACCAGCGTTTATAATTGTATTACGTACTTTGCTTGCCTGCTGCTGCGCCGCGCTACGTTGTTGGTAGTTCTGGTTTAGACCTGGAAAAGTTCCGAAATTTCACGAAAGTTGCTCTCTGACTCTCCGCTGCGGGGCCATTTGGGGAGCCTGTGCAGGCGCGCCACCCGCGGATTTCTGGAACTCTTGCATCATTGAAACTGAATTACTTAGCGGCGCACGAATTCAGATTTCACGGGCACTGGCACGACTGGCCTATTACAATCGCGGAATCTCCGCGGCCCGACCGCCTGTCCACCATGGGACGGCGGCTCCGACGGGCCATCGCGCAGCAAGCTGATCGGCTCGAGGGAACGTCATTTTCAATCGCCTCCAAGGGAAGATCCTGGCGCTTCTGCTGTTTTGGCTCGCCAGCGGAAATTTGAATTTGGCGCAGCAGCCTGTCAATCCGCCGCAGCCGGTTAGCGGAGTGGTGCGCACTCCCGAAGGCACGCCGGTCCCTGCCGCGACCGTCCATCTGATCAATACTGAAACCAATAAAACCTGGCTGAGCTGGACAGACGAATCCGGCAAATTCGAATTTCCGCAAATTCCCACGGGCCCATATCGCGTGGAAGCCAGCCAGTTGGGCTTCGCCAACGCGTCGCTGGTGGTGCAAGTTCCCGTGGTGCCCCCCGGCCCCATTCCGATTGTTCTGCGCGTGGCAACCTTGGCGGAGCTGACTGCGAAACCCGAGGCCACGCGCCCGCCGCGCAATCCGCGAGGGCCCGGCGCCGCAAATCCCAACAGCGCCAGCGGAGGCCCAGGCAGGCAGGGTGGCGGACGCGGCGGCCAAGTGCCCGCAGGCGTCTCGAACGCTGTTCGTGCCGGACTTGCAGGTGGCGGCTTCGAAGAAACTGACCTGACTGATGAAGGCAACGCTGCTCCAGCAGGCGCAACTAACTCGCCCGCAAATGAAGGAACGCAAATCGCGGCGGAGCTGCCTGCGGGCGCCGGCTCGAGCGCCACTTCCGATTCGTTCTTATTGCAAGGAACTGTCGGCCAAGGCGTCGCGGGAAATGGTCCGGGCGGATTCGGCCAGAACGGATTGGTTCCCGGAAATCCTTCGGGTGAAGGCGGCCCAGGCGGGCAGGGCCCCGGCGGAGGACGCGGTGGACAGGGAGGAGGACAAGGCGGCTTTGGCGGACCCGGCGGCGGAGGTGGCGGCTTTGGCGGAACTCCGGGCGGAATGTTCGGGGGCGGAGGAGGTGGTGGTGGCGCCGCCGGTGGCGGTGGGCGCGGCAGATTAAATCGCCAGGCGGTGAATCGCATCCGTTTCAGCTTCTACGACCACTACGAAAATTCCGTGTGGGACGCCAAACCCTATTCGATAACAGGTAATCAGGTTCCGAAACCAAGCCACTACGACGAACGCTTTGGCGGCAACCTCGGCGGGCCGCTGAAAATTCCGCACATTTATAACGGTAGTGACAAGACTTTTTTCTTCGTCAACTATCAGCACGAAACTCAATCCAGCGCCCTGGACACTTATTCCACCGTACCCACAGCCGCCGAACGCACCGGCAACTTCTGCGGTCTGGGAGTTACGCTCTTCGATCCGTTTTCGAATTTCACGGGGCCGCGGACTCCGCTCGGCAATGGCTGCCAGGTTCCCGTGATCAATTCGGCCGCGGCCGGCTTCCTCGCGTTCTATCCCATGCAGAATTTGCCCGGCACGGTGCAAAACTTTTTGCTGCAGACCACGGTACCAATCAACAGCGACACTTTGAACCTGCACGTGCTGCACACCATCAATTCCAAGCTCAGCCTGAACGGCGGCTACAACCTGAGTTCCCAGCGCCAGAATACTTTTGGCAATTTTCCAGATACCGCAGGCACGCAATCCACTCTAAGCCAGTCGGTCACGCTGGGGCTATCGCACAACTGGACGTCGCGTCTGGTGGAAACCACCCAGTTGAACTGGAGCCGCAGCCGCGTGCGCGTGCTCAGCGACAATTCTTTCGTGAATGATGTAACCGGAGACCTGGGAATCACCGGCGTCTCCACCGCGCCGCTTACTTTCGGCATCCCCGCGATCAATTTCACCAGCTTCTCAGGACTCAACGACCCGGTGCCCTCGCTGGTGCGCAACCAGACGCTGCGCTTGAGCGACAGTTGGAAGTGGGTTCACGGGAAGCACACCATGACCATCGGCGGCGAGCTGCGCCGCATCGAGCTGAATTCCGAGGCCGATCCGCAGCCCAGGGGACAATTCACTTTTACGGGTGTGCTGACCTCGCAATTGACCGCGACCGGTCAACCCGTCCCCGCAACGCCGCAGACCGAACCTTTCTACGAGCTAGCCGATTTTCTGCTCGGCCTGCCCTACAGCACCACCGTGCAATTCGGGCCGAATATCTATTTACGTAGCTGGGATTTTACCGGCTATGCGCAAGACGATTGGCGAATGACCAAGCAGTTTACGCTGCTCTACGGGCTGCGTTACGAAGCCGTCACGCCGCCCGTGGACAAATACAACCAGATCGCGAACCTCGACCTGAATTCCACGGCCACCGCAGTGGACGTCGTCACGCCCGGTGGCGTGGGGACATTTAATGGCCCGTACCCGCGCGCGCTAGTCCACGGCGACTACGGAAATTGGGCGCCGCGCATCGGCTTCGCCTGGTTGCCGCGGTTTATCAAGCCCAAGACCGTGCTTCGCGGCGGCTATTCCATTTTTTACAACGAGGCGATCTACAATTCGCTGGCGCAAAAATATCTATCGTACGAGCCGCCCTTCGCCACTTCGGAAAATCTGATCACCTCCGGCACGCAAGTGCTGACCCTGCAAGACGGCTTCCCCAGCATCAGCACGATCACCAATCGCGGCGGCGTAAATCCTTTTTACAAGGATGGCTACGCGCAGATCTGGACGCTGGGCACCGAGACATCCTTCTCGCAGAATTGGATCCTGGATTTGACTTACACCGGGACTAAAGGCACGGACCTGGATTTGTTGCGCGCCCCGAATCGCGCTCCGCTCGGCACCAGTCCCTTGGACACGCAGAATTCCCTGCAAATTCCCAACGCCAACAGCTTTTACTTCGATCAGTCCGGCGCGAATTCGATTTACAACGCTCTGCAGGTGCGTCTGGTGCATCGCTTCACCCACGGCGTTTCGCTGCAGGCGTTTTATACTTTCGCAAAATCGCTCGATAATGCCAGCACCATCGGCGGAACCGCACCCGTCGTGGTGCAGCAGGACGGCAACTTCGCCGCAGAGCGCGGACTTTCTTCCTTTGACGTCCGTCATCAATTTCGTTTCTTGAATTTGTACGAACTTCCCTTCGGCGAACATCACCGCTTTGCCACGCACGGCTGGGCCGAACACGCGCTCAGCAATTGGCGGCTGCAGAATATTGTCACATGGCAAACCGGAACGCCGGTCACCGCGTACCTGGGCGGCACTGCGTCGGATAACGGGACAGGCGCAAGCTTCTCGCTGCGCCCTGATCAGGTGGCCAATCCTGATTTCGGTGTCTGCGGTGGCTCGCCGCTCGCGTTTTTCAATACTGCCGCGTTCGCTACGCCGGCCACCGGGCTATATGGCGACGAGCACCGCGGTGCGATTGAAGGCCCCTGCAAATTCAATTGGAACATGTCGCTCGCGAAATCGTTTCGCTTTGGACCGCGCGAGCGGCATCATCTTGATATTCGCTGGGAAGTCCAGAATCTGACGAACACGCCCGCATTCTCGGGACTTTCGGCCACGCTGGGCTCTTCGTCATTTGGGCGCGTGACGAGCGCCGGCTCAATGCGTACGATGGACGTGATGGCGCGGTTTAATTTCTGATGCGAGACATCGCTTACAAAATCGCGACGCTTTGGCTGGTGGCTGCGCTGGCCGTGGGATCGTCCGGGTACCAGGCACAGCAGCATTCCGGCGTCGCCACAAGCGGCCAATCGAGCAACCAGTCGGGCGCGCAATCGGGCAGCCAGTCCGCGCCGGTGGTCGTCGCGCCGCCCGCGCGTGTTCCAGCTCTCGTGCAGCAAACTCCTGCGCAGCAGGCCGCCGCTCACCAATCCTCCGCCGTTTTGCGCAGTTCATCCGACTTGGTGCGCATTGACGTGGAAGTCACCGACAAATCAGGCAAACCCATCAAAGGTTTGACCGCAAATCAATTTACGATCACCGACGAAGGGAAGGCGCAGACAATCACATCCTTTTCATTCGCCGACATCGAAGCAATCGAGACCGCCGCCGCTGACGACACCAAGCCCATCGTCGTTGCCGTGGATAACGACGGTCCGAATTCCCCTTCCGCCGATGCCATCAGCGACGCCCTGCGCGACCGCCGCCTCATCGTCCTCTTCTTTGACCTCACTTCGATGCAGACCGACGACCTGATTCGCGCACACGACGCGGCCGACAAATTCGTGAAGCATCAGATGACCAATGCCGACGTGATCGCCGTCGTCGTATTCTCCACGCGCCTTAACGTCCTGGCCAATTTCACCAACGATCGCACCGTGCTGAACAAAGCGATCGCGCAGCTTACTCCGGACAACTCCGCGAACCTCGCCAGCCCTCTGTACGCCGCAGCGGCCAATGGCGAATATGACGTCCAGGAATACACCGGCGCGGCATACACGCCGGATGAAACCGAATTCAACGTGTTCAATACGGACCAGAAACTTGCGGCGGTCGAAGGCCTTGCGGACGTGCTCGGCGGAATTCCCGGCAGAAAAGCGATGGTGGAATTCACCGGAGGAATCACCCAGACCGGCGAAGAAAACCGCACGCAGCTGCGCGCTGCGACAGACGCCGCGAATCGCGCCGACGTTTCCATTTATTCGATTGATTCTCGCGGGCTGCTCGCAGCGCCTCCGGGTGGCGACACCACCACGAACGCCGCCACAGGAACTTCGATGTTTACAGGCGCGTCCGTCTTCCATCAGACGGACCAGCGCGAAGATTCGCGCGACACTCTCGCGACTCTTTCCACCGACACGGGCGGAAAAGCCTTTTTCGATTTGGGCGATCTCAGCGATGCCTTCCCTGCCATTCAACGCGACAACGGCGGCTATTACCTGGTCGGCTATAATCTCGGTCCCGATGTAAAACACGATGGCCGCTGGCGAGCTATTCGTGTGAAGGTCAATGTTCCCGGCGCGCACGTGCGCTATCGCGATGGATATTACGCCCCTCGCGATTTCCAGCACTTGGAGAAAGAAGACCGCGACCAGCAAATCGCCGACGCCATTAATTCCGATCATCCCGTTGTCGAACTTCCCGTCGCGGTCGAAACCGGAATCTTCCGGCTGAGCGCGACGCAAGCCTACGTGCCCATCGCCGCGAAAATCGCTTCCAGCGCGCTCGATTGGGCGCAGAAACACAATAAACAACACGCCGAATTCGATTTTGCCGTGGAAGTGCGCGCCATACCCTCCAGCCAGATCGTCGCGCAATTGCGCGACACGATTACGGTGAACCTGGATGCCGAACATTTCGAGCAAGTGCGCCATAGCAATCTGCTTTATCAGGGCGGAGTGGTTCTGGCGCCGGGAAATTACCGGCTGAAATTCGTGGCGCGCGAAAATGAATCGGGAAAGATCGGCACGTTCGAGCAAAATCTGGTGGTCCCGGCGGCGCAGTCGGAAAAAGTGACGCTCAGTTCCGTCCTGCTGTCGAGCCAGCTTGTCCCCATCGAAAAATCATCCGCAGTCGCCACCAAAGGCCAGGGCGTGCGCGCCAAAATCACCACCTCGCCGCTCGATATGGAAGGCCAAAGAATTATTCCCAGCGTGACCAACTATTTCACGCAAGGGCAGACGCTCTACGTCTTTCTGCAAGCGTACTACCCGGAGAAAGCCGACAAGAACGAGCCGTTCGATCCGAATTCCCTGCGCGCCGGCCTCGTTTTTCTGCGCAACGGAATTCAGATGAACGCCACTCCGCTGATCGCGCCTGCGCAAGTGGATCCGAAGACGCACACCGTATCATTCCGCATTAGCTTGCCGTTGCAAAAGCTGCCCATCGGGCGATACACGGTGCAAGTGATCGCCGTCGCTCCCGGCACGCAACATTCAGCATTTGGCCGAGCCTACCTTGCGCTGCAACAAAATCCAACGGCGACCACTGTGCCAAGCCCCTGAAGTCAGAACAAGGGTGAGCAGTTCCCTGGCGGCTGCTACCGGCAGAACAATTGCCGCAATCGTGAAGACAAGCGCCGCGCGCGACTAGCGGCCAATGTAAAATCCTTCGCGCGTTTGTACCACCGCGTCCTTCTGCTTGCTGGTCAATTCAATTTTGTGATAGCCCACGTCCGCGTCGGCTTTATCCGGAGTGTAACCCAGCGCATATTGATTGCGGAGTTCCTCGTCAATTTCCGCGTAAATCTGATCAATGCTCTCTTTCTTGGTGACTTCAAAAAAACGCCCGCCCGTTTCCTTCGACAGTTGCTGCAGAATTTTCTTGCCGTCTGGCCGCGATTCCTGAGGCTGGCGCCGGTGTCCGCCGCCTCCCATCCCGCCTCCGCCCATGTGCCCGCCGCCGTAGCCTCCGCCGTTTCCGTACGCATCTTTATCCGCGAAGAGAATCGAATAAACGAGAGTGTCCGCGCGCTGCGCCGATTCGATGGCGTCGCGTAGAGTTTCTTTGCTGCCACGATCCACCCCGTCCGTCAGCACCACAATAGCCTTGCGTCCCTGCTGCTTCTTCATCATCTCGTCCGACGCCAAAAACACTGCGTCATACAGCAGCGTCCCGCCTCCGCCATATCCGCCGCGCGAGCCGCGCCCGCCCCCGCCGCCACCTCCACCGCTGCCGCCATTGCCGGGATCGCTGCCCGGCGAGCCGCCACTTCCCGTCTGCGAAAACTGCGGCCGACCCAGCTGATCGAGCGACGCTTCCAGTTTTTGCCGCGACGAAGTCAGGTCCTGCAGCAATTCCACCTGGCGGTCGAAGTGGATCACGAACGCTTTGTCCTTATCCTCGCGCAACAAATGATCAATGAAAGCATGGCTCGCGTCGCGCTCCTGATCCAACAGGCGCCGCTGGCTCCCGCTGGTATCTACCAGCAGCCCCAAAGTGAGCGGCAGGTCGGAATCCGGCGCGAAATAGGTGATCGTCTGCGGATGGTTATCCTGCTGCAGCACAAAATCATCCTTGGTCAAATTGCGCACCAGCGCCCCATGTTTATCGCGCACCGTGGCGAACATGGTCACCATCTTCACGTTCACTGAAATCGTCGGCCCCTGCTGCTGGCTGCGCAATGGCGCCCCAGCAAGCAACAGCACAGCCACAATAACGACAACAGCAAGTCTTGTACGGACGAACGACTCCTGTTTCACGAACTTGCACTCTCGCGCGCGTGTTGTCTCAGCCGCCTGCGTTCCGACGAACATATATGTAGCGCCCATTCCCCCGCTCGCACTGAATCGCCTCATCAACGGTCAGACACAATCCCACCCATATCGCTTCCAATGGAGCATTCCTTCCACAGAACCAGGAAGTTCCATATTTTGGATGCCGCGCAGGCAGTCTGCGGCTAGGCGCGCCGTAGCGTGAAGCGAGGAATCGGCAAATGTGCACCTGAAACGAAAAGAGCCTGCGTCCTTGGGGGAGGCCGCAGGCTCTTTTCCAGGGTGGACAAACTAGAAGGTAAATCTGCCGCCGATCTGCCACCATCGGCCCAACAACTGTCCGGTAGCCTTGCCGAAGTTGGGATCCAGCGGATCTGTATCCATGTTTTCCAAATTGGTGCGGTTGAAAATGTTGTAAAACTCGAACCGGATCTGGAAGTTGAATCGTTCCTTGAAGCGGTTGTCTTTGTAGACGGCCAAATCTGTCTCTGCAAAGTTCGGCCCGCGGAACGCGTTTTGCTTTTCGTTGCCTTCGGTGCTGATGGCCGGCTGCGTAAACTGTCCGGGCTGGAACACGCCGTTCAGGAAAGCCGCCTTGGAGGTCGACTGTGAGTAGGATGATACGTTCGGATAATCGTAATTCGTTCCGTCCGCGTTGTAATCCCCGCTGTTCGGTGCCAACCCCGTGATCGGATTCGTGGCCGAAGGGCACGCGCCGGTACCACCAGCCGATGCGCAGAGCGGAGCAAAGGGATGCTGATTGATGACCGTGAATGGGTAACCGCTCTGGAAGATGCTGGTGCCAGTAAGTCCCCATCCTCCGGTCAAATGGCCCAGCAAGTCCTGCCCGCCATTCAAGCCGGGAAGCTGGTAGTTAAAGGTGAGAGAGAAGCGGTTCGGTGCATCCCAAGGAGAGGGCCCGTAATACTGCGCCGGGTTAATCGCCGTGGGATACACGCCGGCGTCGTCCTTGGATTCGGAACGTGTGTAGGACGCGTCGAAGAACCCGTGCGAGAACCTGCCGCGAACATCGAAAATCACGGCGTTGTAGTTCCCATAGGCTACGTTGTCCGCGTAGGTGATCGCACCGAAGCTGGTGTTAAGCCGTGTCGGAGTGAAGCTGTTGTTCTGCACCAGGTCACCAGGGAAGGAATTGATGTTCACGCCGTAAGACACGCCACCGGCCACATCTCCGCCACTGACCAGATTGTAACTGTGCGAGCCGGTGTACCCGACGCTTGCCACCAGGTTCTTCGCGAAGCTGCGCTCCACAGTCCCGGACCAGATCGCAGCCTGAGGCGACTCGATGTTCGGGTTAATTCCTCCAATGTTAAAATTGAGGCCTGCAATTCCGCCCTTGCCGTCCAACCCGGCTGTAAAGCCTGGGGTCGGAAAGCCGAAACCTGGCGTATTTTTGGTTCCAAGTTGGAATATGAGCGGATCGGAAACCCCTGGTACGCCGTTGGGAAGAAATAAGGGCTGCACGAGTCCCGGAGGATTGCCGCGGAATTCCTCCTGGATGTTCGCCGACGTCAGCCAGTTGTTATAAATCCCGAAGCCACCACGCACCGCCCACACGCCATGTCCGGTGGGATCCCAAGCAACGGCAATCCGAGGACTAATTAAATCGTTGACGGCATGGTTCAGGGCGTTGTGGGTTTGTTTCGCGAAGCCATTGGCAACCTGCTGCTGGAACGTCTGTCCCGGGCCAAGATAGAAATTGCCGAAAACAGTCGTGGGGCTGGCGGACCAGGGATTGCCCGAATCGTCGTAGCGAACGCCAAGCGTCAAGGTGAGGTTCGATTTCACCTTCCAGGTGTCCATCGCAAACACGCCCCAGGTGCGTGATCGCGCGTCCCACGTCCATAGAACCGGGAGACCGGTGAGGGGACTGTACATTGCGCCGGTCTCGTTGATGGCGCTGTCTTGAATTAAAGTCGTCAAATCCGAAAACCGGAAAGTCGGCGTGGAATATGGACCTTGGAACGGCTCGATATCTTCACCGTACCAACCCTCAACTCCGAATTTTAGCGTGTGCGCGCCTTGCACTTGGGTGAGCACATCGCGCCAGTGATAATTCTTCTGAATGAAATCGCCTTGCGCAAACCCGGCGCCGAACGCCTCGCCGTTCTCCGTGTTAACGCCTCCCACGCTTATGTTCGGCACGGTGTAAACCTGAGCACCGCTGCCGAGGGTACCCTCCACCCGGCTCACCCCGAAAAGCGCCTCGTTCAGAGTGTTCGGATTGAAAGTGTGCGTCTCGTTAAACTGCACAGCGTATTCCCAGTTTTGATTGTTCGCTGCTGAGAATTGCGGTATCGCACCGGGAGCGCCGTAGGTGAGAACCGTGCGGTAGAAACTGCCGTAGATGCGATCCTTGCTGAAGTACTTGTCCACGCGCCCGAAATATTGCGTCCCGTTCCGCAGCGCCTTCGCACTAAAGTTGCTGTTGTCAATGAACGGCGTCGTGCAGGGGAGCAGCGCCGCACCAACGGCGATATTGGTCTGGGGAGCTGGGCAACCACCCGGCCCAAAAAAGAACGTTCCGGCGGTCTGCGCAACACTCACGTTGGATAAGCCCGCGGGCCTGAACGTGGACAATATTCCCGTTCCCACCGTAGCTGGGAAGTTCGCATTTGCGAAGGCCACGAACGCCGGATCGGCAAAGGTAACTCCACCAGAGTTTGTAGATTGCGCCGAGCGTAGCGGCTCCACGTCGAAGAAGAAGAAAAACTGGTGGTGCGGAATGATCGGCCCGCCGATTCCAAAGGACATGTTATTGCCGTGAAACGGCAGGTATTCGCTCGGGCTAAATTTGGTGCGCGCATACATGTTGCGGTTGTAGTAGTAGTCGGCCGCAAATCCGTGAAATTGATCGGTGCCGGACTTCGTGACCATCACCGTCTCCAGGCCACTGGCCCGCGAATATTCCGACGAATAAGTGTTTACTTGAATACCCATCTCCTGAACCGAGTCAGGATTCGGAGTGAGGTTCAGAATGCCCTGGCGGATTCCGCTGGTGACGTCCAAGCCGTCCACCACCCACATATTGGACATCTCGCCTTGCCCGTTGGCGCTGGCGTCCACTGCAGTTTCCGTCGAATAGTTGTCCACGTTCGAGCCCGGTGCATTGGCAGTTCCAGTGCCCAATCCGGTCACGCCCGGCGCCAACGTCGCCAAGCCCACGATGCTTCTGCCAGCGACAGGCAGTGCGTCCACGGCCTGGTGCTCGAGCGTCATCTGGTTGCGCTGCTCGGCAGGGTTGAGCACCGGCGCTTGTTCGGTGACTTCCACCGACGAGGCCACCGACTTCAGCGACAGCGTGACCGTGACGCTGAGATTCTGGTTGGTGTCGAGAATGAGCTTCAGGACCGTCTTTGCAAATCCGGCTGCGTCGGCGCTCAGCTCGTAGTTCGCGGGCGCAAGGCTGACAAAGTTGAAGCTGCCGTTCGCGTCGGTCATAGCGGTACGAGTGACCTGAGTGCCCGCCTGCACCAATACGACGTTGGCCTTCGGCACCGACGCGCCGGTGGCGTCCTGCACCACACCGGTGACGCCGCCGCTAAACTGCGCGAAGGACACGCTGGCAGAAAAAATCGCCACGAGGAACACAAACAAGCAACGCAATGCAGTCGTGAATTTCATTCAAATCCCCCACTAGCATTCTCACCAACTTGGCACGCCTGGAAAACGCATTCCGCACCCGTCACGGCTGCAAGCCAGCAACCGGCTCGGCCACGACGGTCAGACGCTTTACCGAGAAAGCAAATGCAAGTAGCTCCACCACCTTCAGAGAAAACGTTTACTTCTTGTTGCGCGCAATTTACATCCGTTTCTCAAATCGTGTCAAGCAGAAATTTGGATGCAATAGTATTTTTACGTTACGCGAATGCCTTTTGCCGCAATACGGTGGGTGTTTTCGACGCTGGCTGGGCCTCTCTCACTCTTGGCGGCCGGCGAAATGGCTCTCGTCGCGACTACCCGGCGGGTTTCGACCAGCCCTGTCCGGGAGCGATTCCCGTTCCCTCTTTCACCACGATCAATTGGTCCGCTGCGACGCCTTTCAGTTCCTCATGCGCCCCGCTGGGCCAATAAATGTCGATGTCCGCCACCGTTTCAGCGCCAAGACCGAAATGCAATCTGGAATCGTTTACAGAATAGAAGCTTGATTGGCTCAGCACCTCTTGTGCTTGTGACTTCTTCCCGTAGCGCACCAGCACCCGGGCGCCAATGGCGCTGCGATTCGATTTCGTCCCCACCAATTTCAGCTTCAGCCAGTGATTTGCGCCGCGCAGATCGTTACGCAGCAAAGATGGCGGTTCGTTCAAGTTGACGATCAGCACGTCCAGGTCGCCATCGTTGTCAAAATCCCCAAAAGCGCATCCCCGGCTGCAGTGCGGTGCCGCAACGCCCGGCCCCGCTTCGTCCAGAAGCTCTTCGTACGTGCCATTGCCCAGATTGCGAAACACCACGCGCGGCGTCTTGTTGGGAAATTGCGGCATGGTTTTCTCAAGCTCCGGATACACGCTGCCCGTGACCATGAAAATATCCGGATAGCCGTCGTTGTCCAGGTCCACTATGCCCGCGCCCCAACCTACATAGCGGTTTTCCACGCCGATCCGTGCCACCCGCGTGACGTCCACAAAATTTCCTTTGCCGTCGTTGTGATACAAACCGTTGGTGTCTTCGCTGAAGTGTGTCTTGAACAGATCCAGGTGGCCGTCGAGGTCGTAATCGCCCACGCCGACGCCCATTCCCGCCTGTTCCTCGCCATCTTCACTGAGCGCCACTCCGCGAATTACACCCTCTTCGCGAAAAGTCCCGTCGTGATTGTTCATAAAGAACAAGCTGGGAGTGGAATCGCACGCCACGAAAATATCGGGCCAACCGTCCTCATCGAAATCGGCGGAGACCACCGTCATGCCGTAGCTTCCGCGCAAGGTTGAAATTCCGGCCTGCACGCTTACGTCCGTGAAAGTGCCGTCGCCATTGTTTCGATACAAGGAATGTACGCCATGCGGCAACCCGCGCGGTCCGCATTCGACGTCCACGCCCTTCCAGGTGCAGTTGCTGTTCTGCCCGGGCTTGGGCACGCGCTTCAAATCAAACTGCACGTAGTTCGAAACAAACAGATCCAGATTTCCGTCGCGGTTGTAATCCAGGAAAGTGCAGCCCGCGCCATAGCGTGGCGCGTCGTTCAATAACCCGGCCTGCTTGGTGACGTCCGTAAACGTGCCATCTCCGTTATTGCGATACAGCTTGTTTTGTCCAAAGTAGGTGCAGAATAGGTCTTCGAATCCATCGTTGTTGTAATCGCCTACGCATACGCTGGACGCCCAGCCTACATCGTGCAGCCCCGCTTTGTCCGTCACATCGCTGAACGTGCCGTCGCGATTGTTCTTGTAGAGCCGGTTGGTCGCGTCGGAGGGCGCCCCGTTCATGCGCGTGCCACTCAACACGAAAATGTCCATCCAGCCGTCGTTATCGTAGTCCAGGAAGGCGCAGCCACATCCAACCGCCTCCAAAATGTAGTCCTTATGGTCCGGGTACCCATAGACGGTGGGCGCCACCAGGCCCGCCTTGTCCGCAATATCGGTAAAGTGCGCGTAGAAAGGCCGGCCGGAAGGCGCCGAACGCGGCTGTGCCTTCGTGGAATGGGGCGACATTCCCTGGCCGAAGATACGGGAGGCCGAACCGCCCAGCGAGAGACCCAGGGATAGACGAAAGAATGAACGGCGCGTGAATTTCATCAGAAATTTATGTACGCAGGCATTATATCCGGGTTGGCGCGATCCGGCACGCACGCTTGACACTCGCGGCGGCGCGCAGTATAAAGCAAAGGAAAACGTTTACCAAACATTTTCGGATCCGCGCTCGAATTGGACGCTGTCCTCATTTCTGGAAAATGCCTTGGCGCCTGGCTTCCTCTTCCATGCCGCGCCAAACTTTTCTGGTAGCCGCACCGTAATGTTCGGGTCACAGCCTGCGCATTCCGCGATTTCTTTGCATCCAATTGGCGCTAGTGTGGTCCGTACAAAGAAGTCCGAGGAGACAATGATGGTGAGACGGAACCTGACGATCCCCGCGACGGTCGCAGCGCTATTTTTTCTGGGCGCCGTGACGATGCTGCCTTATCCCAAAGCAGAGGCAAAATCCAAAATGCAAAAGCAGGCATTCGGCAAAATTCAGGATGGGCAAAGTGTGGATCTGTACACCTTGTCGAACAAGTATGGGATGACCGTCGCGATCAGCAACTTCGGCGGTACCCTCGTCTCGCTCAACGTCCCCGACCGCGACGGAAAAATTGGCGACGTGATCCTGGGTTACGACAATCCCGCGGACTATGAGAACGGCAAAGCGTACTTCGGCGGCACCATCGGCCGCTACGGCAACCGCATCGCGCACGGCAAGTTCACTCTGGACGGCGTCGCCTACACGCTGCCGCTGAACGACGGCCCGAACACTTTGCACGGCGGCATTCGCGGCTTCAACAAGCGTGTATGGACCGCTAAGGATGTTTCCAACAGCGCGGGCGAAGCTCTGGAGCTCACCTATCTGAGCAAAGATGGCGAAGAAGGCTTTCCAGGAAACCTCAGCGTGAAGGTCGTTTACACGCTGCTGGCCGATCAGAATGCCCTGAAGATTGACTACACCGCGACCACGGACAAAGATACCGTCCTGAATTTGACAAACCACGCGTACTTCAATCTTGCAGGACAAGGCAACGGCGACATTTTGCAGCACCAGCTCGCTCTGTACGCCAGCCAGATCACGCCCGTCGACGCAACACTCATTCCCACCGGCGCATTGCAGGACGTGCACAACACGCCTTTCGATTTCCTGCAGCCCATCGCCATCGGCGCGCGCATCAATATGAACGACGAGCAATTGAGATTGGGCAAAGGCTACGATCACAATTGGGTGCTGGACAAAAAATCACCAACCTCCTTGTCTCCGGCGGCGCGTGCGTACGATGCGCAAAGCGGCCGCGTTCTGGAAGTTTCCACCACCGAACCCGGCATACAGTTCTACACCGGAAATTTTCTGGATGGCACCATCCACGGCAAGGACGGAAAAGTGTACGGCTACCGCTCCGCGTTCTGCCTGGAAACGCAGCATTTTCCCGATTCGCCCAACCACAAGAATTTCCCCTCAACGGAGCTGAAACCGGGACAAACGTTGCACTCGACTTCGATCTACAAGTTCACTGTGCAGAAATAAGTAACGCGATAAAGCGGCTCGTCCAGCGATCCGTGCGGCCGGCGAGAAAAGAAAGCGGCGAAATCGTGCGTTTTAACCAAACTGAAGACATCACGAGGGCAGTCGCGGCACGTCCGCCACGCGCGCCAATTCACCGTAACCGATGAAAAAATTCCTCGCAAGCATCTTCCCCGCCGCAGCGCTCTGTTTCTTGTGGACTTCGCCGACCGCCGCGCAGCAAGCGCCGGAGAGCGTCACAATCCAAGTGCGCGCCGGCCAATCCGCCGGCGCTCTCCGTCCGATCTGGAATCATTTCGGATACGATGAGCCCAACTACACCTACGCGCCGAACGGAAAAAAACTTCTCGGCGAGCTGGCCATGCTCAGTCCAGTGCCAGTGTACGTCCGCGTCCACAATCTGCTCACGAGCGGCGACGGCTCCGCTTCCCTGAAATGGGGCTCGACCAATGCCTACACTGAGGACAAAGACGGCAAACCTGTTTACAGTTGGACGATCGTTGATCACATCTTCGATACGTTTCACGCCGCCGGCATCAGACCCATCGTCGAAATCGGCTTCATGCCCGAAGTGATGTCTACGCATCCCGAACCGTATCGCCACGATTTTCCCAAAGGTTCGATCGGTTCGATTTATACCGGTTGGGCCTACCCGCCGCGCGATTACGCCAAATGGTCCGAGCTCGTTTTTCAATTCACACGCCACCTGCGCGAACGTTACGGCGACGCCGAAGTAAAGACCTGGCTGTGGGAAGTTTGGAACGAGCCGGACATTGACTACTGGAAGGGCACGCCGGAAGAATATTTCAAACTGTACGATTTCACCGCCGACGCCGTCCTGCGCGCGTTTCCCGCGGCTCGCATCGGCGGTCCGGACAGCACTGGCCCGGGAAATCCGCATGCCGCCGAATTCCTGCGCCAGTTCCTCGATCACTGTGCGCATCAGACTAACTACGCGACTGGAAAAATCGGCTCGCCGCTGCTGTTCGTCAGCTTCCATCCTAAAGGCTCGCCGAAATGGCTCGGCGACCACGTGCAGATGGGCGTCGCCCGGCAGCTCACGGCAATCAAAAACGGATTTCAAATCGTCACGTCTTTTCCCGAATGGCGCCAAACCCCCATTCTATTGGGCGAATCGGACCCTGAAGGATGCGCCGCCTGTTCCGCGCAAGAAAATCCGCAGAATGCTTATCGCAACGGCGAGCTTTTCGCATCCTACACGGCCGAGGTGATGAACAGCATCTACGCGCTGGCCGGCAGTGAGCGCGTAAATTTCCTTGGCGCCGTCACCTGGTCGTTTGAATTCGAAGACCAGCCATATTTCGCCGGCTTCCGCGAACTCGCTTCCAATGGACTGGACAAGCCCGTGTTGAACGCTTTCAGAATGTTTGGAATGTTAGGCGACGAACGCATAGAAGCAACAAGCTCCGCCGCGCTCGCCACCGGAGACGTGGTGCTCAACGGCGTTCGCGCGCGCCCAGACATCAACGCGGTCGCCGCGCGCCGCGATCACGAAATCCAAATTTTAATTTGGAATTATCACGATGACGATCTCCCCGCTCCAGCCGCACCGATTGATTTAGTGATCGACGGCCTGCCCCCAGACGTCAAGAAAGCGCTGAGCGAACATTTCCGCATTGACGCGCATCACAGTAACTCGTTCACCGCATGGAAGGAGATGGGCTCGCCGGAATCGCCCTCTTCCGTCCAATACGAACAGTTGCAGGACGCCGGACAATTGCAGCTGCTAAATTCTCCGGAATGGATTTCGCTCGATCATGGCGCCGCGCATCTGCAGTTCGAGTTGCCCCGGCAAGGCCTGTCGCTCATAAGAATCGCATGGTAATTCGCATCAGCCCGGAAATCAGCCCGAACAATCCACAGCGCGATTATCTGCGCCAGCACGCACGCACACGCGGGGCAGAAATTCTGTCTCTCGTGCGAAATACAGTGGCGCTTTTTCTGCTGGCGATTTGCGCCGTCGCCGCAACAGCCACAGCCGCGGCCCAGACAGGCGCCGATGCCGCCAGCATCAGCGCCATCCAATCAGCCCTGCGCACGGGCGACAACGACCAAGCCCAGACGCTGATCCACGCTCAGTTACAAAATTGGCCGAAGGACGCCCGGCTCTGGGCGCTCCAAGGCATCGCTCTAGCGCAACTCGGCCGCAATCGCGAAGCGCTCGCCGCGTACGACAAGGCCCTCACGATCTCGCCCGATTACCTCCCCGCGCTGGAAGGCGCGGCCGAATTGGAATACAAAGCCGGAAGCACTCGCGCTGTTCCGCTTCTCCAGCGCATTTTGAAAGTTCGGCCCGACGAACCAACCACTCACGCAATGCTCGCCGCACTTGCCTACAAAAAACACGATTGCCCTACTGCCGTCGAGCATTTCCAGAAAAGTGGCGCAGTGCTTTCTTCCCAGCCGTCCGCGCTGGAGGAATACGGCGCATGTCTGATGGACCTGCAGAAGCCGGACGATGCTCTCCCGGTTTTCGAACAAATCCTCACGATGCAACCAAACGATCCGCACGCGCGCTACAACCTCGCCACAGTTCAGTTCACCGCGCAACACAGCTCGGACGCCATCACCACGCTCCAGCCGTTGCTCGAATCAAGCGTGCCCGATCCCGACGTTCTGGACCTGGCCTCCGCGGCCTATGAAGACACTGGCGACACGCCCCGAGCGGTAAATCTGCTGCGGCAAGCAATCGTCGCAAGTCCACAGAAAGTGAAGTACTACGTTGATTTCGCCGCGTTGTCGTTCAAGCACGAATCATTTCAGGTAGGCGTCGAAATGATTGACGCCGGCCTCACGCAGCTTCCGAAGGCCGCACGGCTTTATATCGCCCGCGGCATTCTCTACATTCAAATGGGCCAGTTCGAAAAGGGGCAGGCAGATTTTGAGGCCGCTAACAAACTCGATCCCGGCCAGGCGTCCGCGGCTATCGCCGAAGGTCTCGCGCAAATGCAGTCCAGCAATCTCGACCAGGCTCTCAAGACCGTAGAGACGGAATTAAAAGCGCATCCCGGCGACGCATTTCTACACTATTTGAAAGCCGAAATTATTTCGCAAGGCGGCCCTGCAGTGGGTACTCCGGAGTTCAACGACGCAGTGAAAGCGGCATCCCGCGCGGTGCAACTCCAGCCGGACTTCCCGCTCGCCCGAAATGTGCTCGGCAACCTATATCTACAGTCCGGCCAAAACGAACGTGCTGTCGAACAATGCCGCGCGGTCCTTCGCGAAAATCCCAACGACCAGATTGCCGTCTATCATCTGCTGCTCGCCTTGAGAAAAATCAACGATCCCAAAGGCGAGGTCCCGGGCCTCGTGAAGCGCCTCGCTGAATTGCGCGCGCAATCGCAGCAACAGGAAGCGTCCGCGAACCGTTACAAGCTTTACATCCAGGGCGAGCCGCCGCCGGCCGCCGAACCGCCCAAGCAATAGCCCAAATTTCGATCGGCGCTGCTAATTCCACGGAAATTATTGTGGCATGACGATCAGAGACGGAAACGCGGCATCATTCGTCCGCTTGACAACCTGCTTTCGCGGGCAGTATAAGCGATAGGTAAACGCTTTCTCGACATTTGCTCATCTAAGCCCGCACCTGCATCACAACGGCAGGGCCTCAGGCGAACCGCGGCACCGCGAGCTCAGGGAGACCACATCATGAAAAAGACATCCAGGCGCAAATTCCTTACAAATGCTGCGGTTACCACGGGCGCTGCTCTCGCCGCGCGCTCGATCCCGACGTGGGCGATACCTTCGGCTCCGACCGCGCAAGTGGCAATTACGCCTCAACTCTCGACCTTCGGATACCCCCAAGTGCAATTGCTCGACAGCCCTTTCCGCCGCCAGTTCGATCAAAATCACGATCTGTATCTGCATCTCGATGAAGACGCGCTCCTCAAACCCTTCCGCAAGCGCGAAGGCCTCACCGCGATCGGGCCAGACATGGGCGGCTGGTACGACGACGCCGATGATTTCAGCGCGATGGACAATTTCCATGCGTTCATTCCCGGACACAGTTTCGGCCAATATCTTTCCGGGCTCGCGCGGGCTTACGCCATCACCGGATCGAAACCCACGCAGGAAAAAGTCCAGCGCTTGGTCCGCGGCTACGGAGCCACGGTCGATCCCGCGGGAAAATTTTATGTGGATTATCGCCTGCCCGCCTACACCTTCGACAAAACCTGCTGCGGATTGATTGACGCGCACGAATTCGCCGGCGACACTTCCGCGCTCGACGTGCTCTGGAGCAGCACCCAAGCCGTGCTGCCGCATCTGCCGGAAAAGGCGCTAAGCCGCCCCGAACAGCGCCAGCGTTTCCACAAGGACATCGCGTACACCTTCGATGAAACCTACACGCTGCCGGAAAATCTGTTCCTTGCGTATCAACGCAGCGGTGACCCGCGCTACAAGGACCTCGCCGTCCGCTTCATCGAAAAGGAATATTTCGATCCCCTCGCGGAGGGCACGAACGACCTTCCCGGCGAGCATGCCTACAGCCACGTGAACGCGCTCAGCTCCGCCATGCAAGCCTATCTCGTCCTCGGTGACGAAAAATATCTGCGCGCCGCCACCAACGGTTTTCGCATGGTCCACGAACAGAGCTACGTCACCGGCGGCTGGGGCCCGGACGAAGCATTCGTCCAGCCCGGAAGCGATGGACTCTGGCAAAGCCTGGGCTTGACGCACTCCAGCTTCGAAACTCCCTGCGGCGTCTATGGCCATTTCAAAATCACGCGTTACTTGCTGCGCGTCACCGGAGATTCCCGCTATGGCGACAGCATGGAGCGCATCCTCTACAACACGATCGCCGGTGCATGGCCGATCCTGCCCGACGGCACTTCCTTCTACTATTCCGATTACAACAACGCCGCAAAAAAAGTTCATTACAAGGACAAATGGCCCTGCTGCTCCGGCACGTTCCCGCAGCTCACAGCGGACTACGGCATCAGTTCCTACTTCCGCAGCAAAGACGGCATCTACGTCAACCTGTTCTTGCCGTCCACTCTCACCTGGCCGCAGAACGGCACACCTGTAACGCTCACGCAAACCACGAAATTCCCGCAGGCCAATACCACGCAAATGGAATTCGAGCTCGCGCGCCCTGAGACTTTCACCGTGAATGTCCGCATCCCGGGATGGGCAGGAGCAAAGACCACTGTGGCCGTGAATGGCAGCCGCATTCAAAGCGACGTCACGCCTGGAAAGTTTCTAGCCGTGCAGCGCACCTGGAAAGACGGCGACCGCATCGAAATGGAAATGGAAATGCCGATCACCTTGGAAGCCGTGGACACCAAGAATCCAAACACGGTCGCGCTGCTGCGTGGCCCCATCGCGCTCTTTGGCGTGGGGAATATGCCCGAACGGATTACGCGCCAGCAAATGCTCGCGGCCACCGCATTCGCGCAATCCTCGGAAGATTGGATCGTGAAGACAGACACCAGTAGCTTGACCCTGCGCCCCTTTGCAACGATCATGAACGAGGACTACAGACTCTATCATCTGATCGAGTCCTAAGCCTCGGCCCTCAACCTCATCCGGAGACAAAACAAACGTGGAATATCGCGCGCTAGGTCGCACCGGTTGGAAAGTTTCCGAAGTCAGCTTCGGCGCGTGGGCCATCGGCGGCTCGTGGGGTCATGTCTCTGACGACGAAGCCATGGCCGCCCTGCGCACCGCCGTTGACAGCGGTGTAAATTTTTTCGATACCGCAGACGTTTACGGCAACGGCCGCAGCGAACGCCTGATCGCTGACCTGAAAAAAAACTACAAAAAGGACATCATCGTCGCCACCAAGGCTGGCCGGCGTCTGCCCCAGCAGTCGGTGGCTGGCTACACCGCCGCAAATCTAACCGCGTGGGTGGACGACAGCCTGCGCAACCTCGCGACCGACTCACTCGACCTGCTGCAGCTCCACTGCCCGCCCACCGAGCTGTATTTTCAGCCCGAAGCTTTCGATATTCTCGATCGCATGGTGAAAGCCGGAAAGCTGCGCTATTACGGCGTCAGCGTCGAAAAAGTGGACGAAGCCCTGAAAGCCATCGAACACCCAAACGTCCAAAGCGTGCAAATTATTTTCAATTGTTTCCGCCAGCGTCCCGCCGATGAATTTTTCCTGCAAGCACAGCGAAAAAAGGTGGGCATCCTCGCGCGCGTGCCGCTCGCCAGCGGCCTGCTGACCGGCAAGTTTCACCTCGATTCGACTTTTGAAGCGGACGATCATCGCAACTTCAATCGCCACGGCGAAGCCTTCGACGTCGGCGAGACTTTTTCCGGCGTGGATTACAACGCGGGCCTCGAAGCCGTCGAAGAACTTCGCGCGCTGCTGCCACCGGGCGTCACCATGAGCCAGTTCGCCCTGCGCTGGATTTTGATGTTCGATGCAGTGACGTGCGCGATCCCCGGCGGCAAACGCCCCGATCAAGTTACCGACAATTGCCGCGCCTCAGGCCTGCCGCCGCTTTCGCCTGAGGCGATGGCCACAATACGCAACATATACGACACGCGGTTCGGCGCGGCTCTGCGCCATCGTTGGTAAGCGGAGCGGCTGTCATCCTGCCTGCCCTGAGTGATTTTGCGAAGGGAGCGGAGCGAAGGATCTCTCTTCGTATTGTCCGCAGTGAGCACTACGCGAGACGAACTCGAGCGACGTCTTTCAGTTTTTAATTTGAGAAGTTGCGAGACTTCAAATCACGAAGGGTCGTGAAGTTTTCTCGGCAGTTTCCACACCGATCCGAAATTCTCGGCCGATTTCTTCCGCCACTTCCGACACCACACGCCCGACCACCATGATTGCAGGGGCGGGTAGGGCGCCCTCGTCAGCCAGCTTCGCCAAAATCGTCGAGCGAATCTCCTGATCTTTCCCGGAGGCATGCGACACAATCGCGCAAGGCATATCCTCCGGCCAACCCGCATCGCGCAACTGCTGCATCACGCGCGCATAGTCTGTCCCAGGCATGTAGAGCACCAGCGTGGTAGTGCTGGATATTCCGCCCCACTGTATCGAGCGGTTCTCGGTGTCGCGCTGGATCGTCGTAAACAGCACCTGCGAAGCAACGCGCCGGTCCGTCAGCGAAAATCCCGCAGCAGCAGCCGCGCCGAAGCCCGCCGTAATCCCCGGAACAATTTCGAACTTCACTCCGGCCTGCCGCAACGCCGCAATTTCCTCACCCGCGCGCCCAAAAAGCAAGGGATCGCCGCCCTTCAATCGCACCACAACTTCATGCGACTTCGCATACGAAACCATCAGCGCGTTGATCTCTTCTTGCGTCAGCAATTTCCGTCCGCAGCGTTTACCGACGTCGATCAACTCCGCCCCAGCGGCCACGAGCGCCAAAACTTCGCGGCTCACGAGCGCGTCATGCAGCACAATATCCGCGCGGCCCAAAATCCTGGCCGCCTTCAGCGTCAGCAGCTCCGGATTCCCCGGCCCTCCGCCCACCAGATAAACTGTGCCCTTCATGAATTGCCCCTGCCGATCAATTCGCGCTCATCCTTCTCACCTTCGCGCAAGAATTTCTCGAACATTTCCTCGCTCGCAAGCTTATGCAATAGCCTCTTTGTCTCTTCCGGGTCTTTCCCTTCACTCCGCAGAAATTTCCGCGCCGCGCCCAGCCATTCCAGCCACGATTCGTACTCCGGGCCAAATTGCCTTTCAAGTTCCTTTCGCAACCGCTGCGCCAGCGCCGGACTTTGCCCTTCGGTGGAAATTGCAATCTGCAAAGCTCCGCGCCGCACCACTGCCGGATAATAAAAGTGGCAGTACTCCGGATCATCCACCACGTTGCAAAGAATTCCTTCCGCCTCGCATCGCTGAAAAACCTCGTGATTCACCCGCGCCGAAGAAGTGCCCGCCACCACCAGAAACGCCCCGCACAAATCCTCCGCGGCGAAAGCTCTGGCCTGCCATTCGATTTGCCCCGCGCGCACCCACGCCGCAACCGCCTCCGTAACTTCTGGCGCAATCACTACCACATGCGCCTCCGCCGCCAGCAAACTTTGTATCTTCGATTCCGCGATCACACCGCCACCCACCACCACGCACAAGCGCCCGCGCAATTTCAGAGAAATGGGAAACAGAGGCATCGACTACCCCTCAATCCCGTGTGGCACGGGACCCGCCGAAACGTCCCGTGCCACGGCTTCCGCAATTTGCCCCGCCAGGAGCATGCGGATCTCGTCATTCGTATGTCGCGCAAAAAATTGCCGCAAATTCTCGCCTGGATTGCGGTCTTCCTCAAAATTTCGCAACAAGCGCTCGATCGCCTCCGGCACTTCCGTCGCAGCGCAGCGGTAACCCACGGGCCGGGCGATCGCTGCAAACTTGCCCACGGCGCCGCCTACGCAAAAGTAGTAAGCGTCCACCATCTCGCCGCCTACTTTGATTTTCTTGCCTTCCAGGCCGATGTCGGCGATCCAATGCTGGCCGCAACTGTTCGGGCATCCGGCAACGTGCAGTTTCAGCTGCTCGTCAAAACCAGGTACGCGATCTTCGAGTTCTTCCACCAGCCAGCGCGCGAAGCTCTTCGTTTCAGTCAACGCCAGTTTGCAAAATTCCGAGCCGGTGCAAGCGATGGTCCCGCGCGCAAACGGCGATGCCGTCACCGGCAAGCCCGCGGCGTCCAGAGCGCGCGCCACTTTGTCAGCGTGTTCGCTCGGCACGTTCACCAGCACCAGGTTTTGCATGATCGTGGTGCGAATTTCTCCGCCCGCGTGGTGTTCGGCAAGTGCCGCGGCCGTCCGCAACTGGTCGGCGCTGATCCGCCCGCGCAACACGGACGCTCCCACATAGGAAAATCCCGGCTGCTTCTGTGCGTGTATTCCCACATGGTCGCGGTAAGCGTCTTCCGGCACGTGCTCAGGCTCCGCAGGATCGAGCTTGAATCCCAAACGCGCCCCAAGCGCCGCGAGAAACGACTCCGCCGTCCACCCGTGCTTCAAGAACAAAAACTTCAAACGCGCCCTGTCGCGGTTCTCGCGCAATACTTCACTGTCGCGGAAAATCTCGGCGATTGCTCGCACCACCTGCGCCGCCTGATGCTCGGCCACAAACGCGTTCAACCGCATCGCCAAATGCGGATCGGTGGAAAGCCCCCCGCCCACTCGCAACGAAAATCCCGTTTCGCTCGCACCACCGCGCCGGCGAATAGTCGCGGTCAAAGCCACGTCATTAATCTCAGGATACGAGCACCACAAATGGCACCCGGTAACCGAAACCTTAAATTTCCTGGGGAGATTGTAGAACTCGGAATTCCCCCCGATCTGGCGATTCAATTCCAGCGCCACCCGCGACGCATCGTAAATTTCATCTGCATCCACACCAGCCAGCGGGCATCCTGTAATATTGCGCGCCACATCGCCGCACGCACCCGTGGTCGTCAGCCCGACCGAATGTAAGCGGTCTAATATTTCCGGCAGCGCTTCAATCGTCACCCAATGCAACTGAAAGTTCTGCCGCACCGTAATGTCCGCCACGCCGCGCGCGTGCCGCTCGGCAATTTCGGCCACCGCTCGCACCTGCTCACTCCGCAAAATTCCATTCGGAATGCGGATCCGCACCATAAAAAACGGCGTCGCCTTCCCTTCGCCGTTCGCGCCGCCGATCACTCCCTGCCCGTCGCCCTGCGTGTAAATTCCCCACGAGCGAAAATACGTCCCCAGCCATTCCGGCGGAATCGATCCATGCCCTCGCCGCGCAAATTCGCGAATCTCGTCAGCGCACTCCCACGCATTCTTGGCTCGCTTGAGCCGCTCGACGCGCTGTGCTTTGGTTTCCTTGTTCTCGCTCATAAGAAGGTGTCACCAATAAAAAATGGCCCATAAAAACAAAAAACCCACCAACCAGTGCTTCTGGCGGGTGGGGCTCCGGAACCTAAAGTTGGCTTACGACTTAAGTTCCAAATCTCCTATCGCCAGACAGGTGCGCCATACAACATGCGCAACAAGCGCATGGACAACACCGCATCTGGCAACAATCCAACATACAAACTACACCGTACCGGATTTCGCCCGCGCCGTCAATCCTAAACGCAGACGCGCGTTCCCACGATCATGTAGGCAAGAGCCACATGCCATTGAGGCGCCATTTATTCCGCGCACACGGCGATAACCAAACCGGTTCAGCGCAGTCCAACAATCGATAGCAGGCCCAGCACGGTTATCCCGGCGTTCGCTCGTGGGATTCTCCGCCCTCACGCGTCCCGCCTCCGGACGAAAGCGAATTCGCAAGTCCGGACCGTCGCAAAAGAAAAGTTGTCACTTAAGGTCCCCGGCGTTATGCTTCCGGCGGTTCCCCGGGTTACCACCGGGGCTTGGAACCACCCAGTCCAGATTAACCGCTCCAAGCAATCCAAAACCCGTTTCCACAACGTAGTAGAAGCAGGTGTGGTTGCAGTTCAATCTCACAGGAGGTAATTCGGGACAATGACAAAGTCAAAGAAGGCCCTAATCGCTGGCGCAGCTCTGGCAGGTTTGCTCGCCGGTACCACCACAACGATCCAGGCGTCTAACCTTCTTTCCGGCATGCATTCCGCAGCCCAGTCGGATCAGAAGCCCGCAGATTCCAAGGTGAAGGAAAAGCACGCTTGCAAGGGTCAGAACTCCTGCAAGGGCAAGGGCGGATGTAAGTCGAGCGACAATGGCTGCAAAGGCAAGAACTCTTGCAAGGGCAAGGGCGGCTGCGCAACCGACGGCTCGAAGATGCCCGACTAACACTCGTCGCTTCGGCGATCGCAACAAGCAGCAACGGTCTGGTGTTGAGGGCCGCCGCACAGTGACCGGCCCTCAACACTTTTCCGCAGCATCTTTTCTTTTCGCGTCATCCAGCGGAGTCGGAAATGCCTGCCAATCGCTTTAACGGCCACACGGATTACGGAATCGGGATCGGTCTGCGCTCCCCGCATTACCACCACATTCTCACGCGCAAGCCCGTCGTGGATTGGTTCGAAATCATATCCGAAAATTTCATGATTGACGGCGGACGCCCGCTGCGCATCCTCGATCAGATTCTGGAACAATATAAAGTGGTGCAGCACGGCGTCTCGATGTATTTCGGCTCGGCCGAGCGCCCCAACCGCGAGCATCTGCGGCGCCTGAAAGCTCTGGTCCAGCGCACTAAGACTCCCTGGCTCTCCGACCACCTCTGCTGGGGCAGCGTGGACGGCCGCTACACGCACGACCTGTTGCCCATGCCCTACACATTCGAAGCCGCGCGCATCACCGCACAGAAAGTCCGCGAAGTGCGCGATTACATCGAAATTCCCGTCGCTGTCGAGAACGTCAGCAGCTACGCCGAATTTCACGTCTCCGAAATGACCGAATGGGAATTCCTCGTCGAAGTCGCCGAGCACGCCGACTGCGGCATTCTGCTCGACGTAAACAATATTTACGTTTCGTCGCAGAATCACAGCTTCGATCCGTTCACCTACGTGAATAGCGTCCCTGCCGAACGCGTTGCGCAAATCCACATCGCCGGGCACTCAAAATATCGCAAGTACATTCTCGATACCCACGATCATCCCGTTATCGATCCAGTCTGGAAACTCTATGCGCGCGCCATCGAACGCGTGGGCCACACCGCCACACTTCTCGAATGGGACGACAGCATCCCTTCCTTCGACGAAGTGCGCGACGAAGCTCTGAAGGCCAATCGCTTCCTCGCGAGCGCATCGCTCGCCACCGCCGTATGAAACTTCTGAATCTCCAGCGCCGCATGGCTCGCGCCGTCATGACTCCGTTGACGCGCTCTGAACGCATGCGCCCGGTCGCACCTGACGGCCGCTCGATGCGCGCCGTCGCAAATCAAATCATCAAGCCTAACGACCGCCTCACTTCCTTCGAGCGCCTGGAAATTTACAATCGCCAATATTGGTTCCGCGTGCTCTCCGCCTTCGCCGAAGATTTCCCCGGCGTGCGCGCCGTGCTCGGAGGCCGCCGCTTCGATGCGATGGCCGAAGCGTTTCTGATTGATTGCCCATCTCAATCCTTCACCCTGCGCAATCTTGGTTCGCGCCTGGTGAACTGGTTGCAAAAACATCCCGCGTGGGCCGGCGAGCGCCAAAATCTCGCCGTGGATATGGCGCGCCTGGAGTGGGCCGATATCGAAGCGTTCGACGGCAAACGAGAATTATCACTGAAGCCCGACGATCTCGCGGGCGCAAATCCCGCCAAACTGCGTCTGCGCTTGCAGCCCTACGTCAGCCTGCTCGCCCTGCGCTATCCGGTGGATGATCTGCTGCTGGAGGTGCGCAAAGATTCCGACGATCTCGATGTCGCCAGCAATACTTTCAGCGAACGCCACAAGCGTAAGCGCGTGAGCGCGGTCGCGAAGCTCAAGCCGAGCCCGATCTTTCTCGCCGTGCATCGCCTGGATGAAGACGTCTATTTCCGCCGCCTTGACCGCGAAGAGTTCGCTATCCTATCCCTACTGCACGCCGGTAAAGCACTGAACTCCGCGATCGAATCCGCGCTGCGCACCTCGCCGATCGCAGCCGCGGACCGCGCCGCTCACGTTGAAAAATGGTTTCACACCTGGTCGGCGCTGGGCTGGTTCTGCCGTCTGGAAAAATCCTCGAAAATTGCAAAGGCGGCAGCGCGGAAGTAAGCGCCGGCCGGAAGAGAGCGTCTCAGTCCATGACCAAACCTGGTAACCCAATTCTGCGCATGTACGACGGTTTCGTAAAGGTGGTCTCGGCCTCGCAATCCCCGTTTCTGCTTCTCGTCCGCGTGTATTGGGGCTGGCAGCTCTCTCAAAATGGCTGGGCGAAAATGCACAATCTGGCGAAAGTGACCGATTTTTTCTCGAGCCTCGGATTGCCTGCGCCCCACGCCACCGCTACTTTCGTCTCGTCGTTCGAATTCATCTGCGGAATTCTGCTGGCGCTCGGCTTGCTCTCCCGCATCGCCGCCCTCGGCCTGGTGATAGACATGTTCACGGCCTATTGGACTGCGGATCACGAAGCGCTGCTCGCTTTCATCTCCGATCCCGACAAATTCCAAAACGCCGCTTCCTTCATCTATCTGTTTGTGGGCCTGTTGATCCTGGTTTTCGGCGCCGGCAAGATCTCGTTAGATCACCTGCTCGACGGTCCCCTGCGCAGAGCGCTGCGCGGCGACGCAGGTTCGTCCTTGGCTTAATCCCCGCCCGGTCGCACAATGGGGTATGGACCGTGGCCCGGTGCAAGCAGTTCGGCGCAGCTCGCGACTCGCCTCGAAATTCCGGACCGCGGCCCTCGCGCTTCTTATCGTCGCGCTCGCCGCTGCAACTGCGTTTCCAGCGAACGAAATGACCTCCACCATAGTCATCGGCAACTCGCGCATTGACGTCAACATCGAGTCGGGCGCGACGCAGGCCAGCAAGGAAGACCTGATGAAGTGGGTCCGCTGGGCCGCGGAATCCGTCACTGCGTATTACGGCCGCTTCCCTGTTCCCCAACTTTTGCTCCGTATCGTCCCTTCAGACGGAAAAGGTGTCCGCAGCGGCCGCACTTTTGGCCGCGAGAATGGTGGCTTCATCACTATTCACGTAGGCAAAGATGCGCAGTCCTCCGATCTCGCCCGCGATTGGATGCTCACGCACGAAATGGTCCATCTCTCCTTCCCGTCCGTCGCTGAAAATCATCATTGGATCGAAGAAGGTATCGCTACCTACGTCGAACCCATCGCGCGCGTCCGCGCCGGACATTTCGATGCGAATCAAATGTGGTTCGAAGTGATGCGCGACCTGCATCAAGGCCTCCCCGCAGCCGGAGACGAGGGTCTGGACCACACGCACACCTGGGGACGAACGTATTGGGGCGGCGCGCTCTTCTGCTTCCTTGCGGACATCGAGATTCATCGCGAAACGGGAAATAAGAAAGGGCTGGAGGACGCTCTGCGGGGAATCCTGAATGCGGGCGGCGACATTCGTTACGACTGGGAGCTCGAAAAAGCACTCACAGTCGGCGATGAAGCGACGGGCGTGTCGGTGCTGCGAAATCTTTACGCCAAGATGAAAGATCAACCGTACGACGCGGATCTCCCCGCCTTGTGGACGCAGATGGGAATCGAACGCGACGGCAACGCCGTGAAATTCCTCGACACCGCGCCGCTGGCCAAGACCCGCGAAGCGATCACCTACGGCTCAGCCGGCCCTTCGCTGAAGCCCGCCGCGTCCGCATCACAAAATTCTGCAATTTTCGCAGGCCGCACGACGACGCCATTCCCGTCTGGCAAATCAAACGTCAGATCCAGCAACTGAATCAATCGCTCCGGCCGCTTGCGTCAAGCTTCGGACGCTTCCGCAACAATTCTTTCGCCGTTGTGAAATCGCTCCAGCGCCGTAAGAATGTCCGGCCCGTACAGTTCCGTCTTGCGCTCGCCGAATCCCGAAACTCTGCGCAGTTCCGCCAGCGATCGCGGCCGCACCTGACACAAATGATCCAGCGAAGTATCGTGCATGATGATAAAAGCCGCGATATTCAGCTTTTTGGATGTCACACGGCGCCATTCACGCAAATATTCTCGCAGCTCCGGATCGACTCCAGGCGCCACGCTTCCACTCGCGGTCGAATTCTCACGCTTGCCCGCCGAGCCCCACCATCCCGAGCCTGGTGTCCTGACCGAAGCCGCCGACGCGCTGGCCGGCAACTCATTTTCCTGGCCCGAGTATGGACGCGGCCCGCGCGTGAACGTGATTGAAGCCGTCGCAACAGCTGCAGCGGCACGATCCGTGGCGGAACGTCTTGTGCGCCGCTTCGAACGCGGCGCTGCCACAGGCGCGCGAAGCCACTCTATGTCGTAGCCGCACACATCGCACGCCCTGCATGAAGACCATTTCGGAGTCTCGCCAAAATGGAGACATATCTGCCGATGCCGGCAACGCGCAGAGTCAACAAAAGCGCGGATGATGTGGTATCGCTGCCAGGCCCGTTCGTGTTCCTTCGAATCACTGAGCTGCTCAATAAAATGCGCCAGCAAGCCTGCATCCTTTTTCTGCCACAGCAGCACACAATCCGCAGCAAGCCCGTCGCGTCCCGCTCGCCCCGCTTCCTGATAATACTGTTCGATCGATTTTGGCAGCGAAAGGTGAATCACAGCTCGCACCGCGGCCTTATTGATGCCCAATCCAAACGCCACGGTGCCCACCAGCACCGGCACTTCATCAGACATCCACTTTTCCTGGTTGCGCCGCCGCGTCGCGCTATCCATCTTGCCGTGATAACCGAGCGCGCGAATGCCCTCCGCCGCCAGGAACGCCACGGTTTCTTCCACGCGCGCAATCGTCGGCGAGTAAACAATCACGTTGCTGCCCGCATAGCTTCGCAGCGCCCGCACCAGCAATTCAGATTGGGTGCCCGAATCGCACTGCCTCACCACATATCGCAAGTTCGCGCGATGAAAGCTCGCGATATATTTATGCGGCTCGCGCAAAGCCAGCTGCTCGATAATGTCGTGCCGCACCTGACGCGTCGCGCTCGCCGTAAACGCCGCAATCGGACGATCCGGAAAATGCCGCCGCAGCGAACTCAGTTGCCGGTACTCGGGCCTGAACTCGTGCCCCCACTCCGAAATGCAGTGCGCCTCATCGATCGCAAACAGCGAAACCGGCACCCGCTGCAGCCACTCTATCGTATCGGTCCGCGCCAGTCGCTCCGGCGAAAGATACAGCAATCGATAACGCCCCGCGATCGCCTCGCGCAAAATCGCACTCTGCTCGCTCGCCTCCAGCGTGCTATTCAGCAGCGCCGCCGATATTCCCATCTGGCTCAACTGCGCGACTTGGTCCTGCATCAGCGCGATCAACGGCGAAACCACCACGACCGTGCGATTCGCCAGCAGCGCAGCCGGCAGCTGGTAACAAAGCGATTTTCCGCCGCCCGTCGGCATCACCACGCACGCGTCTTGCCCGCCAAGCAGGCTGCGCACGATCCGCTCCTGCATCGGACGAAACGAATCGTATCCCCAATAGCGCCGCAGCGCGCCGAGCAATTCTGAATCGCGGTGTTCCAAAGTGGTACCCGCACTGGCCGATTTCATTGAATCAGTATAGATACGGATGCACAACGCGGTCTATGCGTATCCTACGCAGGCGCGACACGGGAATATGTCACCGCGTCAGATTTTGGCCTATAATTGGCGCACTATGGACTCCACACCTGAACGCCCAGCTTCAGGCTCCAGCCGTCACCTCCTCCGCCACACCGTCGCCACGCTCGCCTATCGCGGCGGCAAAGTGCTGAAGGGCGCTCCGCCAGGTTTCGCGGATTACCGCGCCGGCGATACCACGCGCGCTTGCGGCCAGATCCTCGCGCATTTAGGAGATTTGCTCGACTGGGCGCTCAGCCAAGCCAACGGCAAGCAGGACTGGCACGATTCCACGCCGCTTACCTGGGACGAAGGCACCAAGCGCTTTTTCGCTTCCATAAAAGCGCTCGACGATTATCTCGCCTCCGATGCCCCCCTCTCCTGCACGCCGGAAAAACTCTTTCAGGGCGCGATTGCAGATTCGCTCACGCACGTGGGCCAACTCGCAATCCTCCGCCGCCTCGCTGGCGCTCCCATTCGCGGCGAAAATTACGCGCAAGCGGAAATCGTCGCTGGCCGCGTAAGCACGCAACAAACCCCACCCCGCCGCGAATTCGACTAACCGAAATTTCACAAGCAAGACGGAATTCAGTCGGCGGATCTCAAATCATTTTGGAATTTACGGAAAGAGCAGAAAGAAATCAGGCATGATCTTGCAACCGTTCGAAGCCGCTCGCACGGCAAACATGAAAAAGGAACCGGGAGGACTAGGCTGAGGGACCCGAGCCTCCCGGCATTCTCACCCATCTCCGCAGGGTCTGGGTAAGAAACTCGTTATGCCGCTGATTCGCTGCTGCGCATGAACTCGTAACGTTCGATCGCTG
>Ga0210390_10000657_pt1 | contig 36400 bp, 39 predicted proteins | sample IncBWH11OmetaG_FD_161050 | JGI IMG/M metagenome (GOLD analysis project Ga0210390, IMG submission 161050) | Forest soil microbial communities from Barre Woods Harvard Forest LTER site, Petersham, Massachusetts, United States - Inc-BW-H-11-O ...
CACTATCTGCGCGCGACCGACATCGAGGGTGGTTTGTTGCTGAACTTCGGACTGCGCCCGCAGTTCCGCCGCCTCCTCTTCGACAATGCAAGAAAAAAGATCCGTGAAAATCCGTGTGAATCCGTGGCCAAGGTTTCCGCATGAGAATTGGCTATGGGTTCGATTCGCATGAGTTCCGTCCTGGGATTCCGCTGAAGATTGGCGGCATCACTCTAGCTCACGACCAGGGGCTGGGCGGCCACTCTGATGGCGACGTGTTGCTGCACGCCATTACCGACGCGCTGCTGGGCGCTGTGGCTGCACCTGATATTGGGGCTCTGTTTCCGCCGTCGGATCCGAGATGGAAGAATGCAGACTCGGTGATATTTCTGCGCGAAGCGTTGAAACGCGTGCATGATGCGGGCTACATCGTGGCCAACATCGATGCCAGCCTGATTTTGGCTGGGCCTAAGATTGGACCGCACGCGGCCGCAATTCGAGTGCGTGTGGCGAGCTTGCTGGGAGTGCACGCCGATTGCGTTGGCTTGAAGGCGAAGACTCCGGAGGGACTGAATCTGGATCACGCCGCGCTCGCGCATGTGGTGGTCTTGCTGGAGAAGCGGAGCAGTCCCAAGATGGCGCGGACAAAGAAGCCGCCGAAGAAGAAGGCGCGGAAGAAGACGCGCGCGAAAACCAAGTAGCCTTTGCACCCTACTCAGTGTTGCGCCGCTTTGATCAGGGCGCGGAAGATGGCGCGGGAAGCCTCGTCTTGATCGACCGAGCGCTCGGGATGCCATTGCACTGCCAACACGAAGTGATCGAGGGCGGTTCCTTCCAGGGCTTCGATGATGCCGTCTTCGGGGCAGCGGGCGGCAATGTGCAGGCCGTTGCCGATTACCTCGGCCGATTGGTGATGCGAAGAGTTCACCGGAAGCATGTGTTTGTCGCCTTTGCCTAAAATGTCTTCCAGCTTGGAATCGCTCTCAATCTCGACCGTATGTGCCACCGCGACGTTCTTTCCCGCTTCATGATTAACCTTGGCGCGCAAATCCTGTGGCAGAAAGTCCGGGATATGCTGAATTAGCGATCCTCTCCGGTAGACGTTCAGGCTTTGCAGGCCATAGCAGATGCCCAGAACGGGCTTGCGCCGATTGTAGGCGTCGTGCAGAAGAAGCTCATCGACGGCGTCGCGTCGAAGGTCGGCGGCAGCGGTGTGGGGTGAGCGCTGCGCGCCGAATTTTGAGGGGTCGACATCGGCTTTGCTCCCGGGCAGGACGACGCCGTCGCAGCTCTCCATTATTTTCAGGACCTCGGTATTCATGATTTCGGCTGAGGTCTGGTTGAGCGGAATGCGGACTGGCTCGCCTCCTGCTTGCTCGACGGCGCGTTCATATTGCGGGATGGCGCGTTCGGCATACTCGCGATCTATCGAATGCGGCATGGGGATGGCGATGCGGGGCGGCACGACTTGATTGTAACTTGCAGAGGCGTGCCTCGCTGCGCTCGGCTGTGCCCCTTGGCTTCGCTCGGGCCAAGGCCCTCGAGACGGCTTCCCCACGTGGTCTTGAGCTCAGCTCATTCTTTCGATTGCGGCCAGGGTTTTCGACTGGCGGTAGTGGCGTATTTCCATGGTGAGCGCGAGGACGAAAATGATACTTCCCGCGACTAGAGCCGCCGGAAGGGCGATTTGGCGGTAGGCCACGGTCATGTTGGGATGCGCGTGGCGCGCGGCGCCCACGGCCACAGTCCCGAGGATTCCCAAAAACAGGCTGACAGCGAACGAGATCAGAGTGCCGATGAAGGTCAACAGCAGGACTCGCACCGGAATCGCATACCAGCGGGGCGAGCGCGGAGTCGGCGGCATGCTTTCAGGCTATCACCATCCGGTGCTGGAGTTAACTTCGCTTCAGAAGCTTTTGCTGGATCAGGAGCAAGAACGAAGTCAAAAGGCAGCGGGCGAAGGCACCCGCTCCACACAAGCCGTGGTGTATAAGAGAGTAATTATGTCGCAGGCAGCGACGGTTATTACGCGGAGCCCCGCGGATGTGGTGCGGATGACGCCGGTTTCACAGGCGGCGAATGGGGTGTGCTATGCCGTGGCCGGCGAGGTCTCGATCAGCTCCTTTGACCTTGAGCGCATGATTGCCGCGGTGCCTGCGAAGATTGCTGCGGCGCTGAAGCGCAAGGCTTATTACTTTGTGCCGCTGACCATTAGCCAGGGGGAAGAGATCCTGATTGCGGACCGATACGATGTGGCGCTCAGCGATAACGCGGTTTGCCACCGCAACCTGAATCTGGGTGATTCGCAGTGCGTGTTTATCTCGACGCGGCTGATGGACGACAAATTCTCCGTGGCGTTCGAGTTCTACATCAACGTGGGACACGCGCTGGTGGAGATTGCCGGAGTTTCCGCGGAATTCAGCGAGTTGGCATGGAAGCAGGTGGAGGCCGGGGCTCGCGGCGAGACTTCGCTGGATGCCTTTGAAGCGCGGAAGCTGGCTACGGCGGGTGGGCCGGATGCGGAGCGCTTCAAGAATGAGTATTTCGAGGCCACGTTCTCTGATTCGATCTCGATTTACCTGCTTTCGCTTTATCTGGATGTGGATTACCACGATCTGCGGGAGCGGGACTATCCGCTGCTGGCGCCTTCGGCGCTGGCCGAGCGATTGAGGAAAGTGGCGGAATTGTTTCCCGCGAATGCGGGGTTTGAGTTTGCCGTGCTGTATAAGCGGCGGGGATGAACTTCTTTTGCCACGGATTTGCGCGGTTTACACGGATTAAGTTTCTGCTTGAATCCCGGGGATCGAAAACGGGGAGGGCTTTCCGCTTTCGATAGGCTGGCGGCGGTTGGCGGACAAGAGTGTCCGCCCAACACGATCCCAGGCTTCCTGCACAATCAAAAGCTAAATCCTACTTGTTGCCGATCGCGAAGTTCACCGTGCTGGATCCATTGGCGGTGACGGTTACCGATTTCCCCCAGCTCTTTGGTTCGGTGAAGACGGGCCGTTGTACGGTGCGCTCGGTCAGGACGTCGTAGGCCTGTTCCTTGCCGGCCATTCCCCAGCCTTCATGCCAGGCAACGATCTGATAGGTGCCGGGCGGGACGCTGGTAAATTCGAAGCTGCCGCTCTCGTCGGTGACGGCGTAATAGGGATGGTTTACGACCATCATTTCCGCGTTCATCCAGACGTGGCCGCCGTTGCAGTGAAGATTGATCAGGCCGGGCGTGGACATGGTGCGCGAGACGGGCTGATTGGGGAAAGGGAAGGGCAGGTTGAAGGTGGCCGCTCCGTCCATGTGAATGGTGTGCAGGGTAGCGTCAGAGCTTTGCATTTGCAGCGACGCGTTCTGGGGCACGAGCAGAATGTGAGGAATGTAGCGACACTGCTTCTGGTCGAGGTGACGTCTTTGCTCAGGCAGTTCCAGTGCTTTGCCGGCGGAGATGTCCTTGAGGTAAACGATGGTGTTGGCTACTCCGCCGTCGGGCCCGATGATCAGACGTTCGAGGCTGACGGTTTTCTTGCCGTCCGGGTCGCAGATCTGGGGATCCTTGCTGACTGGGAAATCGAGTTGGCGAGGCACTGGCCCCGACCATTTGACGGTGCCAGAGATAGTTCCTCCGTCAGTGACGGAGATCACTCGGTAGTCGCCCTGCGCCGCGGCAAAGGTTGCAGCCGCAAGAAGGAGCGCCAGCATTGAAAGACGGGCAATGAGACAGCGCATATTGAAACCCCTGTTTACCCGCCCTTACACGCCGCCTATCCGCGGTCGTCGTGGAGCGCGGGCTGAAATTAAGTCGATCCGCTTGCTTTTCCGCAGGCAACGCCTTACGCCCGACTTGCGGGCCAGCGCTCACAGGGGCCCCACAGACGGGCCAGCGCTTCGTGTTTGCGGTCGTACTTATCCCAAACGGGAGGGCCGTGGGGAGGCAGTTGGCGTGATCGAAATCACACCTCATTAGATTGCGCTTATGGAGTTGAGGAGTCGAGATTACCAAGGTGGTGTATCGGGTAGGGGGGTGTTTTCTAGTTCCCCAACTGGCCGCCGGGCTGATCCGAGTTGAGCAAGACCGAGGTTTTGTGGCTGGAGGGTGAATAGCGCACAACCAGCATGCGGCCTTTCCAGCCAAGAGTGAGAGCGTCGGCGCGCTTCCGGCTAGATGCTCTTATGGGATGGAAGCGGGAGAAGTATTCACTGTTGACGATATAGGTGTAGGAAAAGTCGCCGATCCACGGTTTGTAGATTCCACCGACGCCTCGCGACGTGACGCCTACGACCGTCCCCTGGGTGGAAGGCCACGACTGTGCGTGACGCGCTCTGAGCCATGCCAGGACCCCACCCGCAACCCCGACTAGCAGGAGGACGAGGTCGCGTGCGAGGGGCAGGAGGCCTAGAGGGTCGAAGTGACGCATGGTGCGCTTTCCCGTCGAAATGCTCACGATTGTATCGCAACGTATTTGCGGTGTGATTAAATGCGGCGATGACGATATCCGTCCGAGCGTTCGCGAAGATCAATCTTGGGCTGCGGATTGGAGCGCTCCGAGGCGATGGATTTCACGATCTGCTGACGGTGTATCAGACGATCGGGTTGCATGATGTGATCCGGGTGAGCTTGAGGCGAGGCAGTGGGATTGAGATTCGGTGCGCGGACCCCAGAGTTCCGAAGGACGACTCGAATACCTGTTATCGCATCGTCGAGCAGGCCATGCGGGCGCTGGACGCGAAGGGACATGTCGTCGTCGAGATTGAGAAGCGGTTGCCGGTGCAGGGCGGGCTGGGCGGCGCCTCGGCGAACGCCGTGGCTTCTTTGCTCGGGCTCGAGAGGGTGGTGAAGAAGGCTTTGCCGGCGAAGGAGCGGTTGCGGATTGCGGCGGCAGTGGGTTCGGACCTGCCACTGTTTCTGGTGGGTGGAACGGTGCTGGGGGTGGGGCGCGGAGAGCAGGTGTATCCGCTGGACGATTTGGCGGCTACGGCTTGCGTGGTGGTGACTCCGGAGGTGGGAGTTTCGACTCCGAAGGCGTTTGCGGAGTGGGATCGGCTTAGGGCTAAAGAGTCGCGGGGGCTGAAGCCCACGCTCTCTCAGGAGGTTGACGCGGCGCTGAAGCGCCGCTCTTCCACGGTATCTCAGGCGTCTGTGGTGTCTGCGAGCAGTGGAGAATTGACGCTGGCTGGAGCGTCCGATAGAATGGTTGAGCTTGGCCGAGAGCTTTCGGCGTGGCTGAGCAAGAGTTACTCCGGTGCTCCTTTTGGAAGGGGCCGGGCCGAGAATCCGCTTCTCGAGCTTGTCCGGGCCGGGATCAAGAACGACTTTGAAGAAGTCGTCTTTCCTGAGTGTCCCGAGCTGAGTCAAGGCAAGAGTGCGCTGGAGCGCGCGGGCGCGAAGTATGCGTCGCTTTCGGGCTCCGGGTCAACGTTGTACGGGCTGTTTGCTTCGAAAGCGGCGGCGGGCGCGGCGGTGACCAGTCTGCGGAGGCAAGGGTGGGCGGCGCAGGCGACGGTTACGCTCACGCGGAGCCAGTACTGGCGAAAGTTTCTTGTTTCCAGTTCCTAGTTTCTGGTTGTTTAATAGAGTTATCACGCTGCAACCGATGCCGGGATTCGGTTTTGAACTTTGAAACTGGAGACCGGAAACTTGAAACTGCGGTACTGGGCCGTCGACTAATGGTAGGTCAAGTGCCTTTGGAGCACTTTGTCTAGGTTCGAATCCTAGCGGCCCAGCCAGAAAACAGTTCTCAGTTCCCGGTTCTCAGTTCTCATTAAGAACTGAAGCCAGGGCTGAAGGACGGGACTGAGAAACTTCTTATGGCTACTTTGGTGACGCCGACCGAAAAAGCGGAGAAGATGGAAAAGAACGTCCCACCCACAACCGAGGAAAAGCCGGATCGCAAGCAGCGCGCGCGGCTGGACGAGAAATTCAAGATTTTCAGCGGGACGGCGAACGAGCCGCTGGCTGACGAGGTTTGCCAGTTTCTGGGGATGCAGCGCGGCCAGGCGCAGGTAACGCGCTTTGCCGACGGCGAGGCGTATGTGCAGATCCAGGAGAACGTTCGCGGGGGCGATGTGTTCATCATGCAGCCCACGTGCCGGGTGGTTCACCCCGATGGCCGCAGTACGAGCGTGGATGAGCACCTGATGGAATTGCTGCTGATGATCGATGCACTGAAAAGGGCCTCGGCGCGGCGGATTACGGCGGTGATGCCTTATTTTGGCTACGCGCGGCAGGACCGAAAAGACAAGCCGCGCAGTCCGATCTCGTCGAAGCTGGTGGCGGATTTGCTTACCACGGCAGGAGCGCACCGGGCGCTGATCGTTGATTTGCATACGCCGCAGTTGCAGGGATTTTTCAATATCCCGGTGGACCACCTGTTCGCTTCTCCGGTGCTGGTGGATCACTTCCGGAAACTGAACCTGCCGAACCTGACGGTGGTTTCGCCGGACGCGGGCGGCGTGGAGCGGGCGCGGTTTTTCGCGAAGAAGGTGGACGCGGCGCTGGCCATCGTTGACAAGCGGCGCGTGGAAATGAACGTGGCCGAAGTGATGCACGTGATCGGCGATGTGCATGGACGCACCTGCTTGATCATCGACGACCTGATCGATACAGCGGGGACGCTGGTGAAAACTGCGGCGGCCTTGATGGAGAACGGCGCTACCGAGGTTTATGCCTGTTCTTCGCACGCGGTGCTGTCGGGGCCGGCGGTGGAGAACATTGCGAAGTCGGTGATTCGGGAAGTAGTGGTCACGAATACCATCCCGCTGAATGAAGAAGCTAAGCGGGAGCCGAAGATTCGGGTGCTTTCAATTGCAGGACTGATTGGGCGGGCGATTCAGGCCAATCACGAAGAGACTTCAGTTAGTAAGTTGTTTATCTAGCGGCGGCGCTTCGGGCGCGGCCATTTGATGGAACACTCTTAGAAGGAATCGAAACTATGGCAACCACATTGGAACAGAACATTCTCGAAGCGCAACCGCGGGAGGCTGGAACCAAGAACCAGGCCCGGCGCGTACGGAGCGAGGGCAAAATTCCCGGTGTGCTTTATGGCGCGAGCAAAGATGCGCTGCCGGTGACGGTCGATCCGCGGCATGTGCTGCGCATTCTGCGCTCTGACAGCGGGCACAATACGATTTTCGATCTCGCGCTGCATGGTGGCGAACGCACAAAGGCCATGATTGTGGATTGGCAGTATGAGCCGATCAAAGGGCATCTGCTCCACATCGACCTGAAGCGCATCGCCATGGATAAGGCTTTGCGGGTCAACGTGCCGATCGTGCTGCAGGGTGTGCCGTTGGGCGTGAAGACTGAGGGCGGGATTCTCGAACAGATCCTGCGCGAAGTGGAGATCGAGTGCCTGCCGGCGGATATTCCCAGCCACATCGATGTGGATGTGAGCGAGCTTACGTTCGGCAAGGTACTGCGCGTATCGGATTTGCCGCACAATCCGAAGCTGAAGTTTCTTTCGGATGCAAACCAGCCCGTCGCTCACGTCACCAGCGTGAAGGAAGAGGTTGTGGCTGCGCCGGAAGCGGTGGCAGCGGAAGCTGGAACGGCACCGGCTGAGCCCGAAGTCATCAAGAAGGGTAAGGCGGAGACCGAAGAAGAGGGCGAGGCGGCTGCTGCTGAGAAGCCGGAGAAGGCCGAGAAGAAGGCTGAGAAAAAGGAAAAGAAATAGCGCCGTGGTGGCGGCGCGCCTCGCTGGGCTCGGTGGACGGGCGAATGCGCCCGTCCCCAAACGGTCTTTCTCAGTGTTTGGGATGGTGGCGTGAAACTGATCGTTGGGCTGGGCAATCCTGGTATCGAGTATCAGTTCACGCCGCATAACGTGGGGTTTTTGGCGGTGGATCGCATCGCTAGCGAGCGCGGGGTTGAGATCAGGAACAGGCAGTGCCGGGCGTTGACAGCGCGGATACAGGTTGGGGATGAGCCGGTGCTGCTGGCCAAGCCTGAGACCTACATGAATTTGAGCGGCGTCTCGGTCCGGGAGCTGGTGGCGGAATACGAAGCGAAGCCGGAAGCGGACCTGATTGTGATTCAGGACGAATTGGATTTTCCATTGGGCACGCTGCGGATTCACACGCGGCGGAGTTCGGCGGGGCATAACGGGATCGAGTCGATCATTGGAGCGCTGGGCACGCAGGATTTCTTGCGCATCCGGATTGGCGTGGCCCCGGAACGTAAGGTGGAAGACGGCGAACGGTATTTGCTGGCGCCGTTTCGCAAGGCCGAACTGGCGGTGGTGGATGGAATGCTCGATACTGCCGCTGAAGCGGCGATGGCGATTCTGACCGAAGGTGCGGCGGCGGCGATGAATAGATTTAACAGGAAGGAAGACAGGGACTAGGGTTCAGGGGAGTGGATGGTCCACGATGCATTCCTGACCCCCTGCCCCTGATCCCAAGCCTCTTCTAAAGATTTGGAGACAGCAATGAATCGTACTTATGAGCTGATGTTTATTGTCCGGCCAGATATGGCGGATGAGGATCTCGAAAAACTTATTTCGAACCTGGAGTCGACCGTAACTGGGGCGGCGGGTTCGATTAAGAGCGTGGACCGCATGGGCAAGCGCCGTCTGGCGTATGTCGTGCGCAAGTTCCGCGAAGGCATCTACATTTTGCTGACGATCGAAGGCGCGGGTTCGGTTGTGCATGAACTGGAGCGCCGTCTGCGGGTCACGGAGCCAGTGATCAAGTTCCTCACTGTGCGCATTGATGAAGAGCAGAAGCGGTTGGAGAAGATCAAGAAGCTGCGCGACGCGAAAAAGAAGGTGAGCGCGCAACCCGCGGCTGTGGCCGAAGAAGCGCCGGCGGCACCGGCGGCGGAAACTCCGGCAACGGCTTAAGAACAGTGGCCGGTGGTCAGTGACCAGTTCACGAAGGCGAGATCTGTTTTGCTGGCCACTGGTCACCGACCACTGGCCACTGATTAAGGAGCGTTATGACTGACGAGACTAAAGCACCAAGCGAGCGGCCAGAGCGGCCTGCTGGCGATGGACCTCGCGAATTCCGGCCTTCGGGAGACCGTCCGCGTTTCGGCGGCGGGGGGCGTTCCGGGCCCGGCGGGTCGCCGCGTGAAGGTGGGCGCAAGTTTTTCCGGCGCAAGAAGGTTTGCAAGTTCTGCACCGAAAAGATCGCCGACATCAACTACAAAGATTACCGCCTGCTCGGGCAGTTCGTGGCGGAGAGCGGCAAGATCGTGCCCCGGCGGTTGACCGGGGTGTGTTCGCCGCATCAGCACCGGCTGGCCTCGGCCATCAAGCAGGCGCGCAACATCGCATTGCTGCCGTTTGCCGGGCGGGCATCGTAAAGAATCAGCCACGGATCTGCACGGATTCTAACGGATAAGGCTTTAAGAATATTTTTGATTTATCCGTGGAGATCGGTGTGAATCCGTGGCAAAGAATTTCGAATCGGAGTCATACCATGGAAGTCATTCTCAAAGAAGATGTAAGCAAGCTGGGAGCGCGCGGCGACGTGGTGAAGGTTGCCGAAGGGTATGGGCGCAATTTTCTCTTGCCGCGGAAGCTGGCGATTGAGGCCACTGCCGGGAACAAAGCTGTCATCGTTCAGATGAAGGCCGCTTCGGTGCGGCGCTCGGCCAAAGAGAAGTCGCAGGCTGAGGAGCTTGCCAAGCAGTTTGAAGGGCTGTCGGCTACATTCCAGAAGCGCGCGGGCGAGCACGATCAGTTGTTCGGCTCGGTCACTTCGGGCGACATTGCGGACGCCATCGTGAAAAAGGGAATCAATCTGGACCGGAAGCAGATTCAGCTCCACGAACCGCTGAAGACCCTGGGCGAGTTCACCGTTCCGGTAAAACTGCACAAAGATGTGACCGCGCATTTGAAGGTTGTGATTGAGAAGGAAGCGGTCGCAGAGTAGGGGCGTGAGTCGGGCTTGGGCGCCTTGCCCGACCGATCTGCTCGAGATCCGAATCAACCCAGATACTGGCGAACGTCTTCCGGGCGCTTATCATCTGGGCATAATCGATCTCGCGGTTCTTTTCTACGGGAGTAAATCCGGAATATGACGCCTGGCGCGTTAGGAAGACGGAGTTCCTGGGCCTCCAGTTTTGTTACCAGCCTGGTAGGTTGGATCAGCTTTTCTCTAATCGTACCGCTCGCAGTGGGCTACTCTGGGCCGCCTTGGCCGTTACTGACGATCGCGGTCGTGATGGCCATCTTGCAGGTATTGATTTTGCGGTCTGCGTTCTTTCCTCTACGCATGGATCGCGGATTATGGTTCGGCGCTGTGTGGGGCGGTGTAACCGGCGCCGTGCTGATCTGGATTGGAGGGCCGTTCTTTCCACTGCTGCGCGATCGGCCCCTCATGTGGCTTGCCAACGGCGTCTACATCGGATTGGCCGTCGGAGCCTTTCTCTCATACTTCTATCGCGACGACCGGGAGATCGAACTCAGCGCCAAGGAACGGGGAATTGCTCCGCGATACGGCCGCGACGCGCATTGGCTGGAACCATTTGCCTTTGGAGCTTTCGCTTACCTAATCACCTTCCTGCCTCGATCGCCAGGGCTTGGGGTCTATGTGTTCGTGGTCGGCGCGTTCAGTGGTGTCTTCGCCGCCGGCTCCAGCCACTTCTCCCCTGATCGCTGGAAGGGCTCCAAGCTGATGTTGCTGCTGATCCTTGCGGTGGGGTCGCTGCTGGGTGCATTGAGCAGCCTCTTGTTTCGCGAGTTCGCCGCCGAATTCTGGGGACGTTACTGGGTGCTGGGGGCCGTCGCCGGGTTCCTTACTTACTTGAGCACATTCCTGCGCGGACGAAGCCTGGCCAAACGCGAGGCCCACGCTTAGCACTCTTGTGGCGCTATGAATCTACTGCTGATCAATCGGGTTCTGCATATTGCCGCCACTTGCACCTCTCTGGGAGGTTTGTTCTACGCCCGGATGGTGCTTTTGCCTTCCTTGCAGGTGCTGGCTGAACCCGAGCGTGGGGTATTTCTCGCGCAGGTGATTCGACGATTTGCCTACATCAAATGGACTGGCGTCACAGTGGTCGCCGTCACCGGCGTTATTCAATGGACGCAAGTCTATCCGCATGTCAGCCAACAGCGGCTCTACCTCTTTTACTTCATGATCAAGATGATGGGGGCGCTCGGACTATTCTCCATCACTTTTCTGCTCGCTCTGCCGTCCGATGCGCTTCGGGGGATGCAGGCCAGGCGTGCTTTCTGGTCTGCGGTGAACATTGTTTGCGGGCTCACCATCCTGATTGGGGCTGCTCTGATGCGGACAGCGCACTGATCAAACCGCACTTACGTGCGGGCTAATGAATGGCGCAGCTGGCGACTGCGGCGACGCTTCAACTGCATCAACTTCAGGGCATTTTCTTTGCCAAATCAGCTTTCTTGACGGTGTTTGCCTGTTCTGTTTCCCGCTAAACCATTACGAAAGAAACACCTAGGCGGCATAAAATTCCCCGGCAGCCTATAATTTCTGCTCACGGTTCCACTGACTGACCGTCTATTCCTGTGCAAGCCCGGGTACGGCATTGACACCGGGCAGTAGAGGATACGACGAAACATGCCGGCCGATGTTTTGGCAGTAACACTTGCGGTTGGTGAACGGATTTCCTCACTGAAGACGAGGGCCGAAAGAGTCAGCGGGAACCAGGACCCCACGCGGGGCCGCATGGCTGGGCAAGAACGCCGCATCGACGATACGATCCTCATCCGCGAGGCGCAAAGCGGGAACCGCGCCGCCTTCGAGGAACTCGTGCGTTACTACGATCAGGCGGTGTTGCGGCTGGCGCTGCATCTGACGGGGACCGAACAAGACGCGCAGGATGTTTATCAGGACGCCTTCCTTAAGGCTTATAAGAACATCGGAAGTTTTCGTTTCGAGTGTTCGTTCTATACCTGGATTTACCGCATCGTGACCAATCTTTGCCTGGATCACTTGCGCAAGAAGAATGTGCGCAAGGAAGACGCGCCGGTGGTGAAGGACGCGTCCGGCGGGGAATACGACCTGCTTGATCAGGTGCCGGACGGACGGGCGGGAGCGAATCCGGAGCGCGATTTGATGCGGCGGCAGTTGGGGTCGCGCATCTCCGGTGCGCTGGAGAAGTTGACTCCCCGGGAGCGCATGGTGTTTGAGCTGAAGCATTACCACGGATTGAAATTGCGTACCGTGGGCGAGATTTTACATACGACGGAAGAGACTGCGAAAAATACGCTGTTCCGGGCCACGCAGAAGTTGCGCGGGGCATTGGCGGATATGAGGTGAAAAGGTTTCAAAGTTTTAGTGTTTCAAGGTTTCAGACACCTTGAAACTTCGAAACCTGAAGAACCTTGAAACGGGGGTTGCTATGAAATGTGAATGGGTTCGAGAAAATATCACGCTGCATGTTTATGGCGAACTGGCCGATGATGCGCGCCACGAACTGGAGCAGCATGTGGCGCGCTGCGCCGATTGCGCTGCCGAATTGAACGCGGAGCAGAAGTTTCACGCTATCTTGTCGCAGGACCGGGCGGCGGAGCCAACCCCCAACCTGCTGGCGGCTTCGCGTATGAGGCTGCAGGAAGCGCTGGAGACGGCTGAGCAGGGACGCTTCTGGCATCGTCTGGCATTCGATCCAGCGAACTGGCTGCGGCAGGTGCGCTTCTCGCCCGCGCTGGCGTCGGTGATTCTGATTCTTGGGTTTGCCGGTGGAGTGGGGGCTTCTTACCGGGTATTCGATCATCCGCTGGCAAGTTCACCCACCACCGCGACTCCCACTTCCGCTCCCGCCGAGGCTTCGATCACCGGCATCCGTTCCATCACGCAGGAACCGGGCACCAATAAAATCGACATCAAGTACGACACCGTCTCCACGCTGGAGACGCAAGGATCGATGAATGATCAGCGCATCCAGCAATTGCTGCTGTTCGCAGCCCGGAATAACTACAATTCGGGCGTGCGCATGGATTCCGTGGATCTGCTGACGCAGAAGCCCGATGTTTCGCAAGTGCGCGATGCGCTCATTTATGCGCTGCGTTATGACACGAATCCGGGAGTGCGGTTGAAGGCTCTGGATGGCCTGGGCGGGTTTGTGAAGGATGATGTGCGGGTGCGCGATGCGGTGCTCGAGGCTCTGGTAAGTGACGCAAACCCCGGCGTACGCACCGAAGCTCTGCGACTGATTGAGCCGGTGAAAGCGGATGGCAGCGTGCGCGGAGTGTTGATGACTCTGGCAGCGAAGGATCAAAGCCAGTACATCAAGTCGCAAGCGCGGACGATGCTGGCGCAGTTGCCGGAAATTGATTGAACAGACTTAAGAAACAGAGGTGGGTTATTTTGAAACGTTCGCCACAATTCGCCGGCTTGCTTGGCATGCTGGTTGTACTTGCGCCCTTGACATTGGCGCAGGAAGCGCACATTTCCCGCGAAGGAGGAGCCTGGGGCCAGGAAGTCAACGGTTCGCTGGCCGCGGTGAAAACCTTGCGGGTCAAAGTAGATGTTGGTTCAGTGATCGTCAAGGGCGGCTCACAGCGGGACATCAACTATATCATTCATACTCGTTCTTATACCTCTTCCGAGCAGGAAGCCAAACGCCAGTTCGAGTCCTACAAGCTCACGGCCTACGTGCGCGGGGACACGGCCTGGATCGTTGGCGACTGGCAGGGCGGGCGGCCGCGGCATTTCTCAGGAGAGTTCGCCATTAATGTGCCGCGCGAGATTAACCTGGTGAAGATCGAAACTGAGGGTGGCAACATTGACACCACCGGCGTCGCCGGGCGCGTGGAGGCAGAGAGCGGCGGCGGCAGCATGCACCTGGATGACATTGGCGGGGGCGCGCACGCGGAAACGGGCGGCGGATCCATTGATGTGGGAACCATCACTGGCGATATTGGCCTGCATACCGGCGGGGGCTCGATTGAGGTGCATCACGCCAACGGGAAGATCATTGCGGAAACCGGTGGAGGCAGCGTCGAGATTATTTCGGCCACGCAGGGCGCGAGCATCGAGACCGGCGGCGGCGGAATTCAGGTGAAACAGTGCACAGGCAAAGTGAAGGCGGAAACCGGCGGGGGCAGCATCGACCTGGGAGACGTTGGTGGGGCGGCTGAGATTGAGACCGGCGGAGGCAGCATCCACCTCGCTTCTGCTAAGGGCCATGTGGAGGCTCACACAGGCGGCGGCGGGATTGAACTGAACGGGGTTCCATCGGCGCGGGTTGAGACCGGAGCGGGCGGCATCGTCGTGAAGCTGGTAAAGACCGGAGCGCCACCCAGCGATTCCATGCTTGAAACTTCCGCGGGGGACATTACGGTTTATATCGCTCCCGATGTGGCGATCTCGGTGCGTGCCAGCGTGGACTTGGGCAATGGGCACCACATTACTTCTGACTTTCCGGATATCCACGTCGCCAGCGAAGGCGGCCAGTGGAGTCCGAAGACGCTTACCGCGGAGGGCAAGTTGAACGGAGGCGGTCCCGTGGTGAAGGTGAGGACGACGACGGGTGATATCTGCTTCCGGCGGGCGAATCAGTAAGGAAGCGAGCCAGACGCGCCAGCATCGCGTCGCAAAGAGGGCGCCGCATGGCGCGACTCGCCCGGTCCCCGTCTACGTCGCTCAGGGTGGGCTTTCGGCGGGCAAAAGGGCGCCCGCCTCAGGATAACAACACAGGAATATTCCAGGAGGTTGGCCATGCGCAAACACATTTTGACGACGATCGCCGTGCTTCCTTTGCTCCTCAACCTGTCGCATGCCTCGCAAAGATGGACGGTTGATCCCTCGCAACCTATGGGCATCCCCAGCGAAGATTCTGGGGCGAGCGCTTACCTCGGCGTGGACATTGCGGATATTACGGCCGATCGGCTCGGCACCCTGAAGCTGAGGGAAGAACAAGGCGTCGAAGTGACGATGGTCGACCAGGATGCTCCGGCGGGCAAAGCTGGATTTAAGGAACACGACGTTCTCTTGACCATGAACGGAATGAGCATCCAAAGCAAGGCGCAATTGCAGCGGTTGATCCATGAAACTCCGGCGGGACGCGTGGTTACGTTCGGGATCAGCCGCGATGGACAACCTCTGACGATCAAGGTGCAACTGGCCGACCGCCGCAACGAGTTTGCTCACATGTCCGGGAAAGACAACGACTGGGATAGGAATGTTCACATCGAGATTCCGCCGATTCCCAACCTACCCGACTTCGATGCTCCGAATATCGGAGTTGTGGTGGTGCAGTCCTCGATGCGCAGCGGCCTGATGGTGGAGAACCTTACGCCGCAACTGGGCGAGTTTTTTGGCGCGAAGAACGGAAGTGGAGTCCTGGTTCGTTCGGTGGAAAAGGGAAGTCGTGCCGATAAAGCCGGGCTGCGCGCCGGCGACGTCATCACGCGCGTCGGCGACCAACCGGTTCATGACACCAGCGACTTCACCCACGTATTGCACTCCCACAGCGCCGGGTCAGTTAGCGTGGGCGTGATCCGCGACAAGAAGGAGCAAACTCTTACCATCACATTGCCCGAACGCAGGGACTCCGGCGAGATGATTGAGCAAAGCCTGCAGGCTCCTGAACTGAGCGCGGAAACTCGAGCCGAGTTAACTGAAGTGCAGAACGAGATTGCTAAACTCCGGCCTCAGATGGAGCTGGCAAGAGAGGAAAGCCGCAAGGCGTCTGAGGAGATGCGCAAAGCTACATGCGATCAGGAGAAACAGCTGAGGGAACAGGCCGAGAAGCTGAGGCGCGAACTCCGGCCGAAGGTTCAGGAAGAGCTACAGAAGAGCCGGGAGAAAATCCAGCAGCAGATGGAGCAGCTTCGTCGGCGGATGGCCGTCGGCTCACTCGACATCTAGAAGCAGTGGCCGCTTATCTAAGAACCTATCGAGTGGACGCGCGCCAACGTTCCCAGGCAAACCTTGTTCCTCCCCGCCTGTTTGGCGGCGTACAGAGCGGAGTCTGCAGCCCTAACCAACTCGTCGCGGGTGGTGCCTTGTTCGGGGAAGGCGGCAGCGCCAGCGCTGATGGTGACGGTCCTGGGCACGCCGGGGAACAGCCAGCCTTCCACCATCTTGCGCAGCTTTTCGGCGATTTTCATGGCGTGCTTGGCATTGGTTTGAGTCAGCAGAATCCCGAATTCCTCGCCTCCGTAGCGGCAGACAACGTCGATTTTCCGCAGCTGCTGATGGAAAAGGCTGGAAACCTGGCGCAGCACTTCATCGCCCAACACGTGCCCGAACTCGTCATTCAGCCGCTTGAACTGATCGATGTCGGCCATGATGACGGCCATGCCCGTGCCGTAGCGCCGGGCGCGTTCAATTTCTTCCATGATGCGCAGCTCGAAGAAGCGGCGGTTGAAGATACCGGTAAGACCATCGAGATACGCGAGCTGTTTCACGCGCTCGACATAGTGCGCGTTCTGGATGGCTGTGGCGCAAATGTCGGCAACGGACTCGAGCGACTGCAGATCGCCGTCGCGGAAGGCGTCTGGGCGAGCGCTGTCGAGTGCGAGAATCCCGAGCGTCTGTCCGAACGAAACCAGAGGAATGCACATGCGTGAGGCTGATTCCGCGAAGAACTTGGTACCGGCGGGCGCGACGCAAAGATCGGTTTCCATGGCCGTGTTGCTGCTGGCCAGGATGGTGGCCCAGGGCTCGGTACTGGCCGGAAAGCGGCCACCCTCGGGAACGCGAGGGGTAAGCGTGCCGTGATGGGCTCGCAGCACCAGGTCATGATCCTCGCGCAGAAAGAGCGAGACGTGCGACACGCGGAAAGCACCCTGAATCAGCTCACAGACTCGGGCCAGCAGCTGTTCGAGGTCCAGAACTGCCGTGGTTTGCTGGGCGATGGCATTGATGGCCTGCAGTTGCCGCGCCCGCTGTTCCTCAAGAGAGTACAGGCGCGCATTCTGCAGCGCGATCGATGCCTGGGTGGAAAAAAGCGTGAGAAGATCGATGGTCTCGGGGTCGAAATGGTTGAGGTGATCGCTTTGACAATCCAGCACGCCCACTACTTCGTCCCGCACCATTAGGGGGATGGCGACCTCGGACCGCGTCGACTTGGCGGTGCATACATAGCGCGAGTCTTCGCTGACGTCGGGAGCGTAGACGGGCTGCTTCTTCAGCGCAGCGGCTCCCGATATTCCCTGGCCCAGAGGGAGCCGAACCTTGTCCTGGCCTTCATCCCAACCGATCTGCGAGCGGACGTACAATTCCTGCGACTGCTTGTCGAGCAGCGCGATCGCCACATTCCGCAAATGAAAATAGTCGTGCGCGATGCCGAGGATGCGCTGCAGCACCTCGTCCAGATCGAAGGTGGAGAGCACAGCCTGGCCCGCGTCGTACAGGACTGCGATTTTATTCATGCTTCTGGGGATATCGTAACGTGACGGCGGCGTTTGTTAGAGGTTCCTAAAGTAACCAGGAAAACCCGGCTCGGAGGGGTCGGGTATTCCCCTATTTCCACCTTCTGGCAGTGCGGATCAAGCCGTAGGCGACCAGGCAAAACCAGAAGTCTGCGACCAGGCCTGCGTCAAGCTGGAACGGCCGGTGGCGCGGTAGAGGGAGAGACGGCGCGAGCAGGAAATACGCCACGTTGCCGAGGATAATGGCGCAGAGAGCTTGGATTAGATTTAGGAGCACCGAGGGTTTAGACACCGGGGTCGTCGTGGGCGGGCATCGTCTCGTCGTGTTTTTCGAATGTAAACAGTTTCTCTACCGCCCTATATTTCGAAGCGAGAGCGCCTAAGCTGTAAGTAAGTCCAGCATAAAAGGGCGCGGTAACCGACATTTGCGCCCACGCGCGAATAGGGTCGCTGGCAAATGGATCCTGCAAAGTCGGCATGGCCTTCACAATATCGAAGAAATACTTCATCGCCGTCATCGAGCTGCCGAGCAGGACAGACGATGGTGCGTGGTATTCCAGCATTCTGTATGACAACACCAACGTGGGGAAAATCCATGCCCAAGTTGCAATCGAATGATGGTCTTCATGCATGAAGGTGCGAATCACATTGGGTAGAAAGCGCGCAACGTTGACGTACCCGACCACCAGCGCGGGAAGAAACGTCATCAACGCGAAATGCTGTAGGTACCAATCTGCTGCCGGAGCGCTGGCTGAGGCGTCCAGTATCGGCATGACCCACCTAAACCAATGAAATACCAGCCACGGCGAGAGATGCATGGCACAGGTGTAAGCAATGTAGGTATGCAGCATTAGGGCAGCGAAATAGCCCAGCCAGGAATTCTTTTCGATTGCGGCTAGTTCGGGCGGTGCCATAACCATCGAAAGCTACCATCGGCGTGCCCGGATGGCAACTCCACGTGGCAAAATGTGGCTGTTGATGCACAACGACTACATAAGGCTGCGCACGAGGCCTGTGAGATGACTTGCTGCTAACATTCCCTGAGAACCTCTGCCATGCTTGAACTCACCACGCCGGTGCAATACGTCAAAGGAATTGGTCCGCGGCTGGCGGAGATTTTGGCCACCAAAGGCATTGCCACGGTTGGCGATCTGCTCAATTATCTACCGTTTCGCTACGAAGACCGGCTGAATCCACGCGGGATTGGGGAATTGCGTGCTGGTGAGATGGCTACTGTGATTGGCGAAGTCCGCAACTCGGGCCTGTTCCGCACCCGCAAGATGCCCATCTTTCAACTAACCGTCGGGCGGGGGCGATCGAAGCTGCGCTGCCTGTGGTTCCACGGCACCTACCTGCAGGATAAGTTCAAGCCCGGTCAATTGATTGCGCTCTACGGCAAAGTGGAACAAGACTCGCGTAGCGGAGAGCTGCAGATTGTGCAGCCACAGTTTGAGATGCTGGGCGATGCCGGCACCGACGGCGCGGATGACAAGGCGGCGACATCGCTCGAAGTGGGGCGCATCGTGCCCATCTATGAGTCAGCCGGGCAGGGCCGCGTAACTGCGCGCTGGTTTCGTCGGGTCATCCGCACGGCTTTGGACGATCTGACTTCCGACCTTGCCGAGACCATCCCAGCCGCCGTGCGTGAGCGGCTGGCGCTGCTCTCGCCGCGTGAGGCGCTGTGGAAGGTGCACTGGCCTGAAGCCGGGGAAAGCCTCGCTGATCTGCAGTCGTCGCGCACACCGGCGCACATTCGCTTGATCTTTGAGGAATTGTTTTTTATCGAATTAGGGTTGGAGCTCAAACGTCGCCAGCAGAAGACTCAAACCGGCATCGCTTTTCGTCTGGACGACCGGGTGCGGCAGGCGATCAAGAAGATTTTGCCTTTTCATCCTACGGCGGCGCAGAAGCGGGTGTTGAAAGAGATTGCCGACGACATGCAAAAGCCTTATCCCATGCGGCGTTTGCTGCAGGGGGATGTGGGCTCTGGAAAAACCATCATCGGTTTTCAAGCGGCCATCATCGCCATCGAAAACGGCTGGCAGGTGGCGTTGATGGCGCCTACTGAAATTCTTGCGCAACAGCATTACTTCTCGGCGCGCAGAATTCTGGAGAATGCGGGATATCGAATCGTTCTGCTGACCGGTTCACTCGAGGCCGACCGCAAGCGCGAGATTCGCCGCCACATCGCCCAGGGAGACGCGCAGCTTGTCATCGGTACTCATGCGCTGCTGGAGGAGAAGGTTGAGTTCGCGAAGCCCGGTCTCGTCATCGTCGACGAGCAGCACCGCTTCGGGGTTCTGCAGCGTTTGAAGCTGATGAAAAAATCGGGCGAGGGCAGTGATGACAAGAACCCTGCTGAGCCTGACGTTCTGGTCATGACCGCAACACCGATCCCGCGCACGCTGGCGCTCACTCTTTACGGCGATCTCGATCTCAGCGTGCTCGATGCGCTTCCGCCGGGGCGCACGCCGATCGTGACGCGAAGAATCACCGACGATCGCTCGCCTGAAGTGTGGGATTTTGTGCGCAAGCAGGTCGCGAAGGGGCACCAGGTGTATGTGGTCTACCCGGTCATCGCTGAAAACGAAGAGACCGAATTGAAGGCTGCGATCCACATGTACCGCGAGCTGAGTGGGAAAGTGTTTGCCGATCTGAAGGTCGGGCTGCTGCACGGCCGGCTTGATTCTGAATTGAAAGATCAGGTCATGCGCAGGTTCCAGAACGGCGAGTTGCAGATTTTGGTCGCGACCACGGTGATTGAAGTGGGCGTGGATGTACCGAACGCAACCGTGATGGTGATCGAACATGCTGAGCGCTTTGGCCTGGCGCAGCTTCACCAGCTGCGCGGCCGCATTGGGCGCGGGGCCGCGAAGTCATACTGCATCCTGATGACCGGTGGCAAAGTGACGGAAGAAGGCGAGCGCCGCCTCGACGCCATGGTGCGCACCAATGACGGCTTTCAGATCGCCGAACTCGATCTCGAACTGCGCGGGCCGGGAGAGTTCTTCGGTACGCGTCAGGCGGGCATGCCGAGCTTTCGCGTGGCCAACCTGATTCGCGACCGGCAATTGCTGGAACTAGCTAAGCGCGAAGCTGCAGCGGTAATGGCTGGGCCGAATTCTGAAGTTACGCAAGTGGAAATCAGCCGGGCCCTGGTCGCCCTGCGCACGCGCTGGCAGCATACCTATGGTCTGGTCGAAGTCGGCTAGGAAATCGATGAAGCGATGAATGTTTACTTAATCGACGGGACTTACGAATTATTCCGGTATTTTTTCGCCGTGCCCTCGGCCGTAGATGCGGCAGGCCAGGAAATGGGGGCGGTGCGCGGCGTTTTGGGATCGGTGCTCTCGATGATCGAACGCGGCACGACGCATGTGGGAGTCGCAACCGATCACGTGGTCGAGTCGTTTCGAAACGAAATGTACGCCGGATACAAAACGAGTGAGGGTGTGGCTCCGGAACTGCTTTCCCAGTTCCCGATTCTTGAAGAAGGTCTGGAAGCGATGGGGGTGGTGGTGTGGCCGATGGTCTATTTTGAGGCGGATGACGCGCTTGCTTCCGCGGCAGCCAAAGCCGCACTCGATGATCGCGTGGACCAGATCTTCATTTGCACTCCTGACAAGGATCTCAGCCAGAGTGTTGTGGGTACGCGCGTGGTGCAACTGGACCGCCGGCGTGATCTGGTGCGCGACGAAGCGGGAGTGGTGGCTAAGTTTGGCGTGAAGCCTAAATCGATTCCTGACTACCTAGCCGTGGTCGGCGATAGTGCGGACGGCTTTCCCGGACTGCCGGGATGGGGGCAGAAAGCGGCGGCGCTTACGTTTTCACAGTATCCACATCTGGAAGACGTCCCCAAGGATTGGCGAGAGTGGGGTCCATCGATCCGCCGGGCCCGTCCGCTTTCGGAATCGTTGTTTTCGGGATGGAAAGATGCGCTGTTATTTCGTTCGCTCGCTACGCTGCGGCTCGACGTGCCGGTGTTTGATACGGTCGATGATCTTCGCTGGCGCCAGCCGCGCGCGACCTTCGAACAATTCTGCGCGCGAATCAAGGCCCCAGACTTAGTTCGGCGTGCCGGCGCGGTGAGGAGTGAAACCAGGGCAAACTGATAGAATCGAGAGGATGGCTGGAACTTCACAACTGGTTCAGATTGAGCTTGGGCCGCCGCCGCGCATGCCCAAGCCCCACTGGCTGCGGGCGAAAGCGCCCGTGGGCGATAACTTTCACGATCTAAAGAAGCTGGCGCGCGGATTGGGGTTGCACACGGTTTGCGAGTCGGCCCAATGCCCGAACATCGGCGAGTGCTGGAATCATAAGACCGCGACATTTATGCTGCTGGGTGATATCTGCACTCGTCGGTGCGGATTCTGTGCCGTGCCCAAAGGCCGCCCAGAGCCTATCGACTGGGACGAGCCGCGCCGGGTGGCTGAGGCTGTCGCCACGCTAGGTTTGAAACACGCCGTAGTGACCAGCGTGAATCGCGATGATGACAACGTTGGCGGCGCCAAAGTATTCGCGGAAACCATTCGCGAAATTCGCGAGCTGATTCCGGAGTGCCGCGTCGAAGTGCTGATCCCGGATTTTCAAGGTCTGGAAGAGCCGTTGAAGATCGTGCTTAAGGCGCAGCCTGACGTTCTGAACCATAACACTGAAACCGTGCCGCGTTTGTATCGAGCAGTTCGTTCCGGCGCGCGTTACGAGCGCACGCTCACTCTGCTCGAAAACGCCAAGAAGTTCTCTCCCGGCATGGTGACTAAGAGTGGTGTGATGGTCGGGCTCGGCGAATCGACCGCAGAGCTGGTCGAGGTGTTCCGCGATCTCGGCCGCCGTGGCGTCGACATTCTTACGGTGGGCCAGTATCTGCGCCCCTCACGCGACCACTTGCCCATTGCCCGGTTCTACACGCCTGAAGAATTCCGCGAATTGCGGAACGAAGCTTTGCGCTTTGGCTTCCGGCACGTCGAGTCCGGACCGCTGGTGCGCTCCAGCTATCACGCGCACGAGCAGGCCGAGTCCACCTCCGCGCCGCGGGCAGTCTCCTAGACCCGGCATGGTGAGCGCGCGGGGTGGAGATAGATTAACGCGGATCAAATCTCTCCAGCGTCTTTTGGTCTATCGGCGGTGATCTGCGAAGGTCCGCGCGGCCAGGCGTTCGTTCTCAGAAAATGTGCAGTTTGATGCTGAGATACTTCTTGGGGTTCTCCCGGATCGCTTTCACCAGGTTCCGGCTCTCCTCCAGCATCTGGTTGGCATTGTTATAGAGCGTATCGTCCTTGAAGAGTTTTCCCACCGTCCCTTGTCCCGCCTCGAGTTCGCTGGTCAAGGCAGCGAGCTTGGTCATAGTGGTGTCGATCTTTTTTCCCAGTTCCTCGTCTTTCAGTAATCGTCCAGCAGTTCCCTTGCCCGCATTCAGGTCCTCGCTCACCTTCTTCAAGTTGGCGACGGTGTCGTTGGCATTGTTATAGAGGGATGGGTCTTTCAAGAACTTTCCGGCCGTGCCTTTGCCCTGTTGCAGGTCGTCCACGACGCCATTCATTTTGTCGAGGGTCGCAACGAACTTGTTATAGGCGTCGTTGCTATTGATCAATTGGCCCAGGCTGCCTTGTCCCTTGGCAATCTCGTCGACAACAGTTTTGAGCTCCGCAACTGTCTGCGAGAAACGATCATAGAGCGTGGGATCGTAGATCAACTTGCCCAGCGAACCTTTGCCGCTTTCCGCAAAGGCCAGAATGCGGTCGGCGCGCTTGAGCAGAGCATCCATATTTTGCAGCGTGCTTTGGCTGGAGCGCACGACCTCGTTGAAATCGGGATGGATGAGAGTGGGAAGCGTGTCGCCGTCCTGTGCGGGTGGCCCGATGGCCTGCGAGCTGTCCATATCCATAAAGGTCTCGCCTAACACGCCGGCAGTCTCGAGTACCGTGCGGGTATCGCGTCGCAGGTTGAAGCTGTACTTCGTGCTCACCTTCATGACTATTTTCACGGGGGTGAGTTGCTTGTCCTTGTCGCGGACAATGAGAATCTTCGAAACGTTGCCGATGTCCACGCCACTGAGCCGCACCGGCGCGCCCACGCGCAGACCCTCCGCATTGTCGAAGTAGGAGGAGAGCGTGATTCGCTTGGTGAAGTAGCCGCCGGTTCCGGACATAAGGAACAGAAGCAGCCCGAGCACGAGGCTCGCGACAATCACGGTGATACCAACCCGAAGTTGCGACCATTTGAGCTGCTTTTGGCTCGGCAAAGGATTCCCTCAAACCGCCATCTGCGTTAACTTCAGTGGTCCCAGAGCAGCCCAACCGCCGCCCCACGCAGCATCATAACAAACCCGAGCCTATTCTTAAGCGCGTTGTGGCCGAAGAGTCGGCAGAAGCGCCAGGGCGAGCAGGTAGGCTGCCACCCCGCACGCCAGGGTTACCGTCAAGCCAAATTGGATCGCGATTACCATCGCCAGAACGGAACCCAGTACGCTGGCGGCGGCATTCATCGCCCAAGCCCACTCTACGGCATTGTCTGCCTCAGTCGCTCCAGCGGGGACTTCGAAGACCGGGCACGCCGCGAGCGCGCGCAAGCCGGTGGGGAACGGCATTCCCATTACGAAGCCGAGTGGCGCGAGCAGCAGGCCGCTTACCACCAGGCGGTAGCCAAATGAGAGGCCCACCCAGGCGGGAAGCGCGCGAGGCAGGAAGAATACATTGCCCACCAGCGCGAGGATCACGAGGACCAGCGGCATCCAGGCCATTTGTGTTCGGGGAAGCCAGCGTCGCGAAAACAGGCTTCCAGCGCCGCTCGACAGCATCAGCAGAAAGATCACAACGGTCAGCGCATAGGTGGGGTGCCCCAGAAAAAGCACGAAGCGCTGAATAAACGCGATCTCCACCAGGATGTAGCCCAAACCCACCGCCACGAAGTAAAGCAGCGGAACCGGCGACTGGCGGCCTCCATGAAGCGCCAGCGGCAGGATCAGGAAGCCTAGAACCGCGACAAAAGAGATGGCCAGCACCAGAATTAGCACCAGTACTCCCAGGTTTACCTTCCAGTCAACGCTATGCCGGAGTCCCTGCTGGCCGAGGATTTGCCCGGGTTTGAGAGTGAAGAAGAAAAACGGCGCGTTGTCGGTGACCGGCGAAACGTTGTAGGCATACTTCTGCGCGAACCCGTAAGGATCGTTGCTCGCGATCAAATCAGCAAACGGATTATGACCGGCTCGCCATACTTCGGGATCTGAAGGCAGATAAAGCGCGACAAGGTCCTCATAGTCGTCGAGATGAGCCTGTATCGCGGACTCCTCCTCATTGGTAAAAGCGGTTTTCTTGGCCAGCACCACCACGGGAATTCCATCTTCATTGAGCGGCCCTTCGGAGGCCACGATGAAGTTGCGCGCCGGATTCGCCACCCCAAGCCTGTGCAACGCTTCCATCGCGACCGAAACTATGCGCAGCGCTTCCCGGGGCTCGCGGAACTCCCAGCGCGTAATGGCGATCATGCCGTCGGGCTTGAGATGCTCGAAATATTCTCGAAAAGCCTCCACCGTGTATAGATTGTTTTCACTGAGTGCGAAAGCTCCTGCGGCGGTCGAGGCCCACGTGTCCACCAGGGTCATCTGCACCACATCAAACTGCTGCGGCGTCGAACGCAGATACGATCTGCCATCGGTCACGTGCATGTGCACATCGGGCCGCTGGTACAGGTGCTTGGAATAAGTGGCGTAGCGCCCGCGCATGATGGTGTTGGCGATGAGCGGATTGATCTCGATCCCGGTCACGCCTGGACTTCCGGTAGCCAAGGCGCTTAGCACGTCAATCCCGCCACCCGGACCGATGATTGCGAACTCCCCGTGCGGCCGCAGAACGTTCGCTAACGCTGGCGGCCGGGACATCAGAATGTCCTTCCATGGAGTCCCGTGCACCCGCTCTGGCTCGACATTCATGATGTAGGTGGAAGCGTCGGCGTCAATGACAATGGTCTTGTTTTGGCCCTGACGATCCACTTCCACGCGCGACAGCGCATTCCAGCGGGCAAACTCCACCCAGGCGGGATCGCGGAACATTCCCTTGGCGTAGACCACATCGAAGAGGCGGTCAGAAAGGTTTCCGGCGATCAGCATCAGAAATAACGCGAGCAATGCGCCCGCCCCCCGACGCCAGGCGCGCGTAGGCGCCCAGACCGCGGCCGCCAGAGTGAGCGCCACGCTGGCCATGAGAATCGTATTCGGGCCGCCAATCCAGTTGAGCAGCGGAACCGCCGCCAGGCAGGCCAGTGCCCCGCCGCCGAGATCGGCGCCGTAAAGCAATGGAATGCGCCGCGTCTCACGGGCGAAGACCGCGGAAAACAGCAATCCAGTCAGAAAAAAAGGCAGCGCCGCCACCACGTAAAGGGCGGTCAAGTGCAGGAAATTCCTCCAGGTTATGGTGAGCGCCACCGGGATGTGCAGGATGACTTCAAGCGCGATCAGCACCAGGATCGAGCTTTCGAGGCACAAGCGCGCGGCCAACTGGCGCGTGCCGGCTCTGGCCAGGCGATTCTTGAATAGATAGGCAAAGACCCCGCCCGCGCCCAGCCCCAGCAGCGCAATCGAAATCGCGAGAAACGCGAAATGATAGAACAGCACCACGGAAAACAATCGGGTGAGCGCCAGTTCCAGCAACAATGCGGCGAAGCTGGTCAACGCCAGACCGGCGAGAAGAGTGCGTTCGGGAATTTCAGTGGACGAAGTAAGCGGCGCGGCAGCTTGAATGGTCACAGACATGTAGTGTATGGAATGCGCCAGTTTAGCAGAAGGTCTCTAGAGACGGGCACCAATCGCGAACTAGATCAGTGCCGCGAACAAGCGCGTTTTAGTGGTCGCCTTTAGCCGAAAGGGGTTTAGCTTTCGAGAATGACTTGTGCGATGGCCTGCTCTGCTGTATGAGAGAGCGACACCGCAGCATGCTTCACGCCCAGCCGGGCCGCAATCTCGCCGGCTTTTCCGTGGAAAGTGATGGTCGGACGTCCGCCCGGCAGGCGCACCACTTCGCAATCCTGCCAGCGCACGCCATGGCTCCAGCCCGTGCCCAGAGCCTTCATCGCCGCTTCTTTAGCGGCAAAGCGCGCCGCATATCGCTCTGCACGGTTGGCCTTGGAATCACAGTAGCGGATTTCGCCCGCAGTATAGATGCGCTGCAGAAAGCGATCGCCAAAGCGCGCAATCGATTGCCGGATGCGCGGAACCTCCGCGATGTCAATGCCCGTTCCGACGATCATATTTTCACGTCGCTCGCTCCACAAATGCTTTTCGCAACTCCGCGACGGCCTCAGCAACGCTCGTGGCGGCCGTGTCGATTACGATATGCTCGCGGTTCCAAGGCTCATACTCGCGGGAGAGAACTTCTTCCCACGATACGCGCAGTCCGACAATGTCGGCTGGACGCGCTTCCAGGCGTTGACGGTGCAGCCGCGGACTAGAACACTTAATTTCGACTTCAAATCTACCCACTCCGGCCAGACTGGCGGCCTCAGCCCAAGCGTCGCGAGTCACTCGAAGTGGATTGACGGAATCCGCAACCACAGTTCGGCCGAGCAGAAGATTGTCTTTGGCGACAGCGTGGGCAACGCAATACCCAGATTCGGGTGGGTTCATCACGCCGCAATCACGGATGGCTTGCTCGATGGAGTCGATGTGCAAATACACCGCGCCGAGCTGACGAGCCAGCTCTCTTGCAATCGCTGTTTTTCCCACCCCCGGCAGTCCACCAAAGATGATCAGCATGGTCTACACCGCGAAGCTGCAGCGCTGGATACTTGCATCCACGCCCTAAAAGAGCCTGTCACCACGATAAATCAGTTTGCCCTCTAGCATTCCCGCTTCTGCCGTGAGGCGATGTGGTTTGGCTTGGCCGGTGCCGTCAATGTGCAACACCTCATGTCCGTGCGCGAGCAGCCAGTCTGAGACCAGCATGCGGTGGCAGCGGAAGTATACGCGCTCGGCACACATGTAAGCGGTTCGGGAACCCTTCGCCAGAGCGACTAGGTCCGCCATAGCGTTTTCGAATTCCGTGGTCAGCATGTAGTCGGCGTAATTGCGGAAGCTCGCGTTTCGAAGCCCGATGTTCGGGGAGTCTTCGAGGCTTTTCTTGCGATAGCCGCCAAGCGTTTTCATCCAGACGTAGTTAATTCCGGCCACAGGCAAACTCTTTTCGAGAGATTCTCGATTAAATTGCGGCAGTCTCCGCGACATGGGAAAGGCGCGGATATCCACCAGCGTTTCAATCCCGTGAGCCTGTAGCGTCTCGATCAAATCGTCGAGAGAGCGGGTCGAATGTCCAACAGTGTAGAGGAGAGTCAATGCTGTTTCGATGCGAGACGATCATGCAACGATGCGATGGAGAGCCGTCGCCACGGCGGCATCCTGCTCCGGAAACACAGTCCGCAAGTCCAGCAGCACACGGCCTTCTTCGACTCGGGCGATAATCGGAGGCTCTGCACCGCGGAGGTGCGAGGCGATTTCGTCGGCACTCAGCCCTTCGCAAGTGACCGCCAGTAATCGTGTGGGCAGGACCGAGGACGGTGCTGCACCCCCGCCGAGGATCGATTCGCCGTCCACAATTTCAACTTTCAACGCTGGAACTCCGATTCGCGCTGCGAGCGCTTCAGCTCGCAAACTTATGTCGCCTTTTGAAAGCCTCATCATGCGCAGGGTGGGAATGGCATCATGATTGCGCCGGACATATGCGAGAAGAGTGGATTCCAGCGCGGCGTAGATCAGCTTGTCCGCGCGCAACGCGCGGAACAGCGAATTCGACCGCATGCGCGCGACCAACTCCGAACTCCCGCTGATCAATCCCGCCTGCGGGCCGCCGAGCAGCTTGTCGCCGCTATAAGTAACGACGTCGACGCCGCTGCGCAGGCTGTCGAGAACGCCCGGTTCGCCGCCGATGCCGATCGACCGCAGATCAAATAGCGCGCCGCTGCCTAGGTCTTCCATCAGCGGAATGCCGCGCTTGCGTGCCAACGTCACTAGCTCCGCTGTAGAAGCCTGCTCTGTGAAGCCGGAGATCTCGAAGTTCGAACGATGCACTCTCAACAGCAGCCGCGTCCTTTCCGTGATGGCGCGTTCGTAGTCGGCGGTGCGCGTGCGGTTGGTTGTGCCTACCTCGCGCAGGATTGCACCCGACTTGGCCATCACGTCGGGAATCCGAAAGGATCCGCCGATCTCGACCAGCTCCCCGCGCGAGACGATGACTTCTCCGCGATCCGCCACGGTGTTTAGCGCGAGCAGCACGGCAGCCGCGTTGTTGTTGACGACGATGGTCGAGACATCTGCTCGAGTGGAGACAGCTTGTGTGGGGACGGGCGCTCTTGCCCGTCCAGCCGAGCCAAGCTCGGCGGCTCTGCCTTCGTCGTTCAGCAGCTTGCGAAACAAGCGGTCCACGTGCACATCCCGCTTGCCACGCCCGCCGGCGCCAAGGTCAAACTCCAAATTGGAATAACCAGCGGCCGTTTCGCGAATATGCTCGATAGCGGCATCGCTCAGCGGGGCGCGGCCCAGGTTGGTGTGGAGGATCACGCCGGTAGCATTGATGACCGGCCGCAGAGAATAACGCAGGGCCTGGCGAAGTTCGTTTTCTACCGCCCCCGCCAGACCAGAAAGCGCAAGCTCGAGCGCATCGGCGTCGAGCAGTCCCGATGTAATCTCCTGCCGCAACCGGTACAGCACGGCGCGCGCTGCGTCTACCGTGGAATCATGGCCGTAACTCGCCGCGAGCGTGCGAACTGCAGAAACGCGCATCACGTCGTCGACGGAAGGCAGCTTGCGAAAAAGTTCCAATGGCGCGGCAATTTTCACCCGGAGATTATCCCACGGAAAACAATGTAATGGCCCATCACAAATTGACCCAGCACTCTCACTCACAAATAGCAGGAGGATTCTTTCGCCGATATTTGACTCGAAACCGTCCCTCAAAGTGCTGGCTGCCGAAATCGACGGTATATTTCCCCGAGATGCGCTTGGATCTTCCTTTCGTTTCGTTCAGCCAGATCTTTGCCTGAGTAGCATCCTCGCATTTACCAACACCAGAACAACGCTTGGCCTGAACGTCCAGCCAGCCAGCGCCCTCAAATAGAGGGGCGGCGAGCTGAGAGGTCAAACGCAGGACGAGATTTTGTACTGGGGACGCACTGGCGAATTTCTCTATTTGAAATGTGGTGCCGCCGCAGTCTCCTTCGAACCAGCCTTTGGCATCATCCGCCGCCATGAATGAATGGCTAGCGTGAAGCATCAGAGCGATCAGGAGGAACCTAAGATGAACTCTCATATTGCTCCGCGTTACAGCGTATGCAAGTAGGCCAGCAGGTCCTGCATGTCTTGCGCGCTCAACACCTGAACATAGCCCGGCATGTCAGGGCGGCCGTTGCGGATAATATCTGTGACGCGATCGTCATTCGCGGGCAGGCCCGTCTGCGGGAGATATTGATGCTGGAAAATGCCCTTCAACCCCGGTCCCTTTTTCCCCTTCGTGGAATCGGGCCGGTGACAGCGGTCGCAGTAGTTGTCATAGATCTTGCGTCCCGCGGCTTGCTGGGGGTTGAGGCCCAGGTCGGCATCTGATTTGCGGCGCTCCATATCGCAACCCGCAAGCGCAGCGAGGGCAAGCAGCGCGGCCAACGCCGGTGCAATCCAGCGCCCGTGATCCGTCGCGCGCCTCTGCCGCTGCCGGTCAGCCACTTTCATCATTCGCATCCTTGTCACGATCAGGCACTGCTGACATTTATGGCCAGTTTCCCACAGCGCAGCAATCGCACTCGACTTACAATAATAGGGGAAGCTGCAAAGCCATGCCAGTTGCGGTGAAGCGAGTGTATGAATCGGTGTCGCGCTCGGATGGAGCGCGCGTTCTCGTCGACCGGCTGTGGCCTCGTGGCATTTCAAAAGCAGAAATCGCGATGCATGAATGGCTGCGCGATCTGGCTCCCTCGGACGAGCTGCGAAAGTGGTTTCATGCCCAACCGGAACAATGGGCGGTCTTTCGCAAGCGTTACCTGAAGGAATTAACCCGTCCCGAAGCCGAGAAGGATTTGCAGAAGCTTTACTCTCTGGCCCATAAGAGGAAGCGCCTGACGCTCCTCTATGCCTCGAAGAACGAGACGCGCAACAATGCAATCGTGCTCAAGGACTTGCTCGACGGAACGCGCAAGCCGCCGACCGGCACCGGCCCCGGCGCGCTTCGCACCATGGGCAGACGGGATGCGGCCGTCCGGCGCCGATAGCGCATCGCTTGCGCTCCTCTGCTTTCTCCTTTCATTTAGAATCTGCCGCATGAGAGCCGTTTTTCAATGGAGCCTCGGGACGCGAACCCTGGAACTGGGCAAACGCACGCTGATTATGGGCATCGTCAACGTGACTCCTGATTCTTTTTCTGACGGCGGCCTTTATCTCGATGCCGAAAAGGCTACGGCGCACGCCATGCAATTGCTCGACGAAGGCGCCGACATCATTGATATCGGCGGGGAATCGACCCGACCCGGTGCTAAAGTCGCCGTGAACGCCGAAGAAGAGTTGAAGCGCGTGTTGCCCGTGGTTGCCGTGCTGAAGAAACATCGTCCCGATGCAGTAATCTCCGTCGACACTTACAAAGCTAGCGTGGCCCGCGCCGCGGCCGGAGCCGGAGCCGAGATCGTCAACGATATCAGCGGGATGCGCTGGGACGCGCAGATGGCCAGGACACTAGCTGAAATAAAGTGCGGCGCTGTTCTGATGCATACGCGCGGACGTCCCGAAGAATGGCGCACCCTGCCGCCGCCCGGCGATATTTTCCTGCTGATCAAACGCGAACTCAGAGAATGGGCGGAAGCGGCGGTGCTAGCCGGCGTGCGCCGCGAGAGGATCGCGCTTGATCCCGGCTTTGGCTTCGGAAAAAACTTTGAGCAGAACTATCCGCTGCTCGCGCGCTTCCAGGATTTCCAGTCCCTGGGTTTTCCCCTGGTGGCGGGGACCTCGAGAAAGTCGTTCCTTGGCCGCGCTCTGGCGAAGGATGGAAAGGACGCTCCCATTACAGAGCGCCTTTACGGAAATCTAGCCGCGCACACCATTCTGATTCTCAAAGGTGCACACATCTTGCGGACCCATGACGTAAAAGCGGCCGTGGAAGCCGCCCGCGTGACTGATGCGATCCTCGCCGCCCACGCATAGAAACCCTTGTGTGGAATAAGAAATCCCTAATAACCGCCGGAGAAGCGAGCACTTTTGAACAGTCGTACCTGGGTGGCATGAGTACCATTCAAGCGTAAGGTCGACTCAGTTCCGTCCGTGTTCGCCGGGTTCTTGGCGGCGTCAACAAAGCGCAAGAACTTTCTGGAGCTGCCCGGGTCTATGTCTTCTCCGACCAATCCCGCAGCGAATGCACCTTCCGCGCCGCGGACAGCTGCCGCCGCAGCCCCGGCTGCCGCGCCCATCTCGACTCCGACCTTGCTGGCGGCAATGCTGAGAACCTCGGCGAAGATTAGCGACCTCTTTTTCTCACCGGGCAAACCACCGCTCGTAGAAATCAACGGAAAACTCACCCCCGCCGGAGCCACGCGCGCCCTAACCGGGGAAGATACGCGGCGCATCGCCTCTGACCTCATCGGCAACAACGAAGATGCCAGAGAGAACCTGAAGAAACTTGGGTCGTGCGACGTGTCTTACAGTTTGCCGGGCTCCAATCGCTTTCGGGTCAACATCTTCATGCAGCGCGGTACCTGTGCCGTAGTGATGCGGGTTATCCCGGGCAAGGTTCCGGACTTCGAATCTCTAAACCTTCCTGAAGAATTGGGCAAGATTGTGGGCTTGCGCAACGGAATCGTGCTCGTGACCGGCCCCACAGGCTCCGGCAAATCGTCTACTCTGGCCGCGATCATCGACAAAATTAACAAAGAGCAGTTCTATCACGTGCTCACCATCGAAGATCCAATCGAGTTCCTGCATCCCCACAAGAACTGCATCGTACATCAGCGTGAATTGCACGCCGATACGCCAAGCTTTGCGCTCGCCTTGAGAGCCGCGCTGCGCCAGGCTCCGAAAGTGATTCTTGTGGGTGAGATGCGAGACCGCGAAACCATCGAGATCGCCATGGAAGCGGCGGAAACCGGTCACCTGGTCCTATCCACGCTGCACACCATCGACGCCTCGAAGACGGTGGAGAGAATCGTGGGGGTTTTTCCCATGGCCGAACAGCACACCCTGCGAAATCGCCTAGCCAAAAGTTTTCGCTATATCATTTCCCAGAGACTCATTCCTCGCAAGGATGGCAGTGGCCGCGTGGCTGCCATTGAAATATTGAAGTCCACTCTGCGCACTCGCGAGTACGTGGAAAAAGGTGAAGGCGACGGCAAGACCCTGCTGGATGCGATGCGCGTCGGCGGTCAGGACGGCATGCAGCACTTCGATGGCGAGATCGAGCGACTGATCCGCGAAGGCGTCCTCGATCTCGACACTGGACTAGCCTACGCCACCAATCCTGGCAACCTTCAATTGGAGTTGGCCGATCTGGCGCAGGAACCCGCCGATCCCCTTCTGGAGACGACCGCGACGTAAGAAGCGCGGGAAGCGCGCGCCGGGCGATCCTGGACTTGCTCGCGCTTTTACCTCACTGCGGCGAGGCAGGAGGTGCGGCGGCGGCCGGCGGCGTTGCTGCTGGTACTTCGGCGACCCGCATGACCGTGCATTCTACTTCTTTGCCGCTTGCGTTTTTCACTTTACCCTTGTCGCCGTTGATCTGGTATTGGACGTCGCTGCCCACGACGAAATCGGTGGCTTTCAGGGACTCTTTCTCGACCGATCGGCAGGTGTACAGCTTGCCCATGGCAGCAAAAGAAAGATCGTACTGCTGATGCTTGTGGGTCTTCTTGTCGATGGTTCCGAAGGGTTGAAAATCCTTCAGCGTGGTTGTGCCCTCGATCTTCGACCCGGCCGCGGCAGTAATTGCAAACATCACGATCAGGATCGCAATCGCCTTGCCCTTGCGCATAGACTCACCTCCCGGTCGATTGTACGTTGAGAAAAGTGGCCGCCGCCAGAGGTGGATTCAGACTGGAAACTTCTTCTGCCGATAACAGCGATCAAAGATTCCAAACATCAGCACGATCACTGCAAATACCATCCAGCTGGCTTCGGGGCCGAGTAGGCCACCAGTCAGCCATTGTGGCCCTTGCCAGCGGGTCTCAAGAAGATGGCCGACGGCATACTCGCCGGCGTTTTGTCCCGACCACACGAAGAGGTTCGCCAGATCGAAGGCCGCGTGGAAACCGATGGCAAACGCCAGTGAGCCAGTGCGACGCAGTGTGAAGCACATGAACAGCCCGAGCAGGCCTGTGGAAGCGAAGTCCTCCCAGCGCTCGTGCGGCTTCAGGAAGTAGTGCAGCGCCCCAAAGCCGATGGAAAGCAGAATAGCGGCTGCCCAGAATCCGATACCATCAGCGAGCGTGGCGAGAAGATAGGCGCGGAACTGGAGCTCCTCGGCAAATCCAATAAGCAGGTTGGCAACGATCCAGACACCTGCGAAATACCAGAACGCCCTTCCATGGAGGACGAGCCCTAGGATGCGATAGCCGCCGAAGGCCGCAATCAAGCCTACCAGCAGAGAAGTGGAAGCCGCGCCCCAGGCAATCCCAACCCAGAAGTTACTTCCGAAGGCGTTGCGCCCCGGAATGCCGTAATCGAGGAAGCGGCGGCGCTCGATGCGGGCCATAATCCAGGTCGCGATCAGCACCTGGATGAGCGACTCCAGCTCGCCGAAGATAGTTCCTACGGGATCAAGAAACGAACGCTCTTTGGGATGGAAGATTTTGGTAATGATCCAGTCCGACAGGAACCCGAGCCCGACGAAGATGCCGACAAAAATAACCAGGCGCCAGCCGGCACGCAAGCCCCGGGAGTTGAAGAAGATCTTTCTCATATCCTCGTGCGGATATTCCTAAAACGTCTTTGCCGAATCCAAAAGAATCGTCACCGGCCCTTCGTTCACCAGTTCCACCTGCATCATTTCCTGAAAGCGCCCAGTCTCGCAGCGCAGACCGGCGGCGCGAATCTGTTCCACGAAGAACTCGTAAAGCTGTCGCGCTTTGTCGGGCGGCGCGGCGGCGTCGAACGACGGCCGCTTGCCACGCCTTACGTCGCCGTATAGCGTGAACTGCGAAACCACCAGCACGCTCCCGCCAACATCTTGCACGCTGCGGTTCATCTTCCCCTCCGCGTCTTCAAAGACTCGCAAGCCAGCGATTTTTTCCGCCAGGTAGGTGGCATCGGCCTTCGTGTCGTCCCGGCCCACGCCAAGCAGGACCAGCAACCCCTCGCCAATCTCGCCGGCGATTTCGCCATTCACCGTAACTTGGGCGCGGCTAACCCGCTGCACGACAGCACGCATAGAATTCTCAGGCTCTTTCTACTGTGGCTTCCCCGAAAGCGTCGACTCATGCGCAGCTACTGCCTGCCATCGCCCATCTCGATAAACATAAATATCAGTAAACCGAACTCTCATCAGGACCTTGCCTTGTGCGTCCACCGCCGTCGCCAGTCCACGGATGTAGCCGAAATCCCCGTGCACTTGTGCATGCATCTCGGTCAATTCATGATGCACCGGCTGATGCTTGCCGGCTTTGGCGAGGGTTGTGTCGCGATCCTGCAGCGTTCCGTCTGGCCCCGCGTCTTCAAACTCCGCGGCCAGCAGGCAGCTCAGGGCCTCGGAGTCGCGCTGCTCCAGAGCCTTGGCCCACGTCTGTTCATTCTGGACCAGCGCGCTCCCATCTTTCACCTGACCGGCCGGACAGGGCGCCGCATTAGCCATTGGGCACAACATCAAGAGCCACACACAACCACGTTTCACTATGAACTCCCGCCAACCAAGTTGTGAATCGTCCAATCATAGCTCGCCTGCAGTTTGACCACGAGAACTTCCAACCGTTACGATCAAGTGTCCCGATTTAAAGTTGGCCAAGGGTTTGCCCTGTGTGGCAATCCCTTTCCTTTACACTAATTCGCCGGGGCAAGTACACTACACGTTCGCCTATTTTCAATGCGGTAACACCTGCGAGGAGCGAAGTCGCGGAGGGGGCCGGGCGAAGGCCGGAGGGGAAGCGGAGACTGCGGTCTCCGAATCCGGGCATCGAATTTCAAATCAAATCGAGCTAAAGCGAGGAGAAACATGGCAGCCGTTGACGAGAAAGTAAAGCAGATCATCGTGGAGCAGTTGGGTGTGGACGAGGGCGAGGTCACCTCCAGCGCATCGTTCGTGGACGACCTGGGTGCCGATTCACTGGACACGGTCGAGCTGGTGATGGCTTTCGAAGAAGGTTTCGACATCGAGATCCCCGACGAGGACGCGGAAAAGATCCGCACCGTGCAGGACGCCATCGACTACATCGGGAAGCATTCGAAAGGCGGCAAGTAGTTTGGGACGCAGGGTCGTAGTTACCGGCATCGGCCTGATCTGCGGCGTGGGCAACACCACCGGAGAAGTGTGGAAGGCCGTGCTCGCCGGTAAAAGCGGCGTAGCCCGCATCACCCAGTTCGACTCCAGCAATTTCGCCTGCCAGATCGCCGCCGAGGTAAAGAACTTTGACCCGCTGAACTTCATCGAGAAAAAAGAAGTCAAAAAGATGGGACGCTTCATTCACCTGGCCATCGCCGCCGCGGATGAAGCGTTCAAGATGTCGGCCCTCAAGATCACACCCGAGAACGACGAGCGCGTCGGCGTGCACATCGGCTCCGGCATTGGCGGATTCGACATCATCGAACGCGAACACACCGCCTTGTTCGAAGGTGGCCCACGCAAGATTTCCCCGTTCTTTATTCCCGCGGCCATTATCAATCTCGCCGCGGGCCATGTTTCCATGCGGCTCGGCGCCAAAGGCCCGAACGAAGCCACAGCCACGGCCTGCACCACCAGCGCTCACTCCGTGGGAGACTCATTCCGCATCATCCAGCACAACGATGCGGACGTGATGATCGCCGGCGGCTCCGAAGCCGCCATTACTCCAATGGGCGTCGGCGGATTCGCCGCCATGCGCGCGCTTTCCACCCGCAACGACGATCCCGAAAAAGCCAGCCGTCCCTGGGACAAAGATCGCGACGGCTTTGTGATGGGTGAAGGCGCGGGCATCCTGGTGCTCGAAGAACTCGA
>Ga0210390_10000659_pt1 | contig 36308 bp, 28 predicted proteins | sample IncBWH11OmetaG_FD_161050 | JGI IMG/M metagenome (GOLD analysis project Ga0210390, IMG submission 161050) | Forest soil microbial communities from Barre Woods Harvard Forest LTER site, Petersham, Massachusetts, United States - Inc-BW-H-11-O ...
ATCGCATACTCATCCAGCTCATTGATCAGCCCGTCCGCACTGGCCCGGTCCAGCGTCCCGACCCCCGCCCGCAACGTCCGCTCCACAGCCGTATCCGGCACCTGCTTCACGCACACGACAATGTTCACCAGTCCTCCTTTGAGATTGAATGGGACTTGGTATCGCGATTATGGTACGTAGTATCGTATGCGGCAAGCGGCCCTCGAGAAAGACTGCCGGTCATGAGCAACCAATCGGCGCGAGAACGGCTCGCCGAGGCCGCGTTCGCCTTGTTCGACGAGCGCGGCTACGAGCAGACCACGGTGGACGACATCACCGAGCGCGCCGGGCTCGGCCGGACCACGTTCTTCCGGCACTACCGGTCCAAAGAAGACGTCATCTTCCCTGACCACGACCGGCTGCTCCAGCAGATCGCCGACCGGCTGCGGACCTCCAGCCACGGCACCGCCCTCGTCGCGGTCTCCGACGCGATTCGCCTCGTCCTGCTGCACTACGTCGACGAGGGCGATCTGGCCCGCCGCCGCTACGCGCTCACCAGCGCGGTGCCCGCGCTGCGCGACCGCGAGATCGCCTCCGTCGCCCGCTACCAGCGGCTGTTCCGCGAGTTCATCGCCGGCTGGATGGCCGACACCGCCGAACCCGCCCCGCTGCGCGCCGAACTGATGGCCGCCGCCGTCGTCGCCGCCCACAACCACGTCCTGCGCCGCTGGCTCCGCGGCGAAAGCCTGGACCCCAGCCGCGAACTCGACGACGCGATGCGCCTGGTCACCGGCCTGTTCACCGCGCCTGCCGAGGCGGCCGAGGCGGCCGACGGCAGCGGCGCCACGATCGTGGCGTTCCGTACCGGCCAGGACCTCGACACGCTGATACCGGCGTTGCGGCGGCTTGCCCAATCGGCAAGCTCAGCGGTGGGTCGCGACAGCGGTAGCGGTCACAGTTCCTTGCGGATCTGATTGAGGATCATGGTGCTGGCGATTGGCGGGTCGGCATGGGTGGCGACCTGGTTGAGCATGTTCCAGTAATGGGCCAGGTCGGCCGGGCTGGACGGATAGACCGCGCTCGTGAGCTGCTCCAGGTAGACCACATCGGGAAGCAGGTCCGCCGCGAACCGCAGCAGGATCACGGGGACGCCGCCGGCGTTGCCTCCGGCGCGGAACGGCAGCACCTGGATGTTCACGTGGGGCAGCTGGCTGATCTCGAGCAGGTGCTCGATCTGTGCGCGCATCACGGCGGTACCGCCGACTGGGCGGCGCAGCGTCGCCTCGTCGATCACGGCCCACAGGTGCGGCGGGTCGGCGCGGTACAAGATCTCTTGGCGGCGCATGCGCACCGCGAGTTGCCGGTGGGCTCGTTCGCCGGGCGGGCTGCTGGACAGGCTGAACACCGCCTTGGCGTAGTCGCGCGTCTGTAGCAGGCCAGAAACGAACTGAACGTCGTAGCTGCGGATAAGCGTGGCGGCTTGCTCCAGACCGAGGAAGTGCTTCATCCAGGCGGGCACCGCGTCGCCGTAGGCCTGCCACCACCCGGGGGCGCAGCCGTGCTGGGACAGCGCACGCATGTTCTCGCGTTCGGCCTCGTCGTTGACGCCGTACAGCGTGACAAGGTCGGCGAGGTCCCGCGCCTTGGTCATGGTGCGGCCAAGCTCCATGCGGCTGATCTTCGACTCCGATGATCGTATTGCCGCGGCGGCCTCCTGACGGGATATCCCCGCTTCCTCGCGAAGTCGGCGCAAGCGTGCCCCCAGCCGTATCCGCGCGGCCACCGCGCCCTCCCCCGCCTCGGCCAGCGCAATCTCCATCAGCACTCCTTATCCGGCCGGAACACTGTGCGTGCGCGGGCTGTGCGTCTGCGCCGGCCTATGCCGCCAAAATCATCTCATCCCGTAAGCCCGGCAGGAGGTGGATACCGGCGAATCAAGACGGCCCGGAAGGTCTACATTGTGCAGTGTGACCGAGGACTCGCCGGCTCCTGCTCCGTCGCCGAAGATCGACACCACCGTCCCGCATTCCGCTCGCATCTGGAACTACTGGCTGGGCGGCAAGGACAACTACCCCGTCGACAGGGCAGCCGGCGACAAATACCGCGAGGTCTACCCGCAGATCGTCGACAAAGCGCGCGCCGTGCGGTACTTCATGGCCCGCGCGGTCCGCTACCTAACGGGTCAGGCGGGGATCCGCCAGTTTCTCGATGTGGGTACCGGACTGCCAACCGTAGACAACACCCACGAGATCGCCCAGCGGGCCGCGCCCGGGTGCCGCATCGTCTACGTCGACAACGACCCCCTCGTGCTGGCGCACGCGCGGGCGCTGCTGACCAGTTCGGCCGAGGGCAGGTGCGATTACATCGACGCCGACATGCGCGACCCGGGGGCCATTCTCACCGCCGCCGCCCAGACATTGGACTTCACGCAGCCCGTGGCGCTGCTGCTCATGGGGGTCATGGGGCACATCAACGACTACGGCGAGGCACGCCGCATCGTCGGCGACCTGCTCGGCGGCCTGCCCGCGGGCAGCTACCTGGCCCTCGCGGACAGCATCAGTTCAGGGCCGGCGCACCGGGAGGCGGGAACGCAGTACGCGCGGACCGGAGCGGTGCCCTACCAGCTGCGCACCCCCGAGCAGATCGAGGGTTTCTTCACCGGGCTCACGCTGGTCGACCCCGGCCTGGTGCCCGTGCCGCAGTGGCACCCCGACCCCGAACCTTTCCCGCTGGCCCAGATCGACACGCTCGGCGGAGTCGGGCGCAAGGGCGGAGCGGGCGGGAGCGGGGGCAGGGCAGGCGCGGGCGGGGGCGGGGCGGAATAACGAACGCGGGGCGGTGCTGCCCCTGATGACCAGCGAGGTGTCTAGTTCCAAGTGGCGGGGGCGTGTTTCGCTTCCCGTGCCGACGCTGGTGAGCATCCAGAACGCGGTGGCGGCCATCGCGGCGAGCGGCTGGCGGATCGTGGTGAGCGGCGGAGTCGCCCACGTGGCGATCGGCAGGTCGTCGAAGCCGGTCACGCTTACGTCGTCGGGGGCGCGCAGTCCGCGCTCGCCGAGCGCCTGAAGCACGCCGAAGGCCTGGGCGTCGTTGCCCGCCATGATCGCGGTCGGCGGGTCGGGCAGGCCGAGGAGTTTCCTGGCCTGGCGCAGCCCGGCCTCCGCGGTCAGTTCGTCGCAGTGCACGAGCGCGTCGTCCACGGGCAGCCCGGCCCGGCGCAGCGCGGCGTGGTAACCGTCAAGCCTCGCCCGGCAGGACCACAGGTCGTCGGGTCCGCTGATGGCGCCGATCCGCCTATGGCCTAGCTCGACCAGGTGCCGGGCCGCGGTGACCCCGCCTTGCCAGTTCGTCGTCCCGACGGAACGGATCGACCCGCCGGGGGCGCCTGGCTCAACGGGCGGGTCGATCACCACCAGCGGTATGTGCGCGTCCTCCATGCGGCGCAGCGTCGCGGGTTCCGGCACGTACAGCACGCTCAGCGCGCCGAGCGTGCCGCGGACCGCCGCGATCTTCAGCCAGCGGTCGAATTCGGCGGCCGAGGCGACACGGCTGACGATGACGCTGATCTCGGTCTCAGCGGCGGCGCTGACCGCGCCGCGGATCAGTTCCTCCGACCACGGGCTGCCCAGCCCGCCGGTCAGCAGGTCGACGACGCCGATGCCGGGCGCGGACGCGACCTGGTAGCCGTGCAGCCGCAGGATCCTGCCGACCCTCATCCGGGTTTCAGGCGCGACGTCGGTCCGGCCGTTGAGCACCTTCGAAACGGTGGATACCGACACCCCCGCCGTCGCGGCGATGCTGGTCAGGCTGTCCGCTCCCGCCGGGCGCGACGTGCTACCGGCCATCGTGCTTCCTCCCCTAACTTTTCGAAAAGTGACCCTAGCAGATCGTCCTCTCACATGCTGTTACCATGCTGTTAATTTCAGCATTGACACTGCTAAAGGCGCAATCTAGCGTGCTGTGTTAGTGCCAGACCATCGCGAAAAAATTGCGAAAAATTCAGGGAGTGTGGCAGGTTGATCACGAGTCCGCCGGCGTTGCAGCTGTACTCGGTGCGAGAGCAAATCGCGACAGACAGGCCCGCTGTCCTGCGCCGCATCGCGGGGTTCGGCTACGGCGCGGTCGAGCCGTACGACGTGGGGACCGATCCGGAAAAGCAGCGCGCCGAGCTGGACGAGGCCGGCCTCGCCGTCTGCGCGGTGCACGCCAGGGTCCTCGGCGACGACGCCGACATGCTGCTCGCCGCGGCCCGCACGGTCGGCGCGGGCACGGTGATCATGCCCTGGGTGGAGCCCGCCGTATTCGCTGACGCCGATGGGGTCGCCGCGCTCGCCCGCGACCTGAACGAGGCAGCGGCCAAGGCCGCTGACCAGGGGCTGCGGCTCGGGTACCACAACCACGACTTCGAGCTGTCCTCGCGGATAGCGGGGCGACCGGCGCTCGAGGTCCTCGCCGACGCGCTGGATCCCGCCGTCATCCTCGAAGTCGACACGTACTGGGCGGCGGTGGGAGGCCAGCACACACCGGGTTTGCGGGGAGGTTTGGGGGGGTCGCCCCCCGGGCAATTCGTGCCGTCGCTGCTTGGGCGGCTCGGCGACCGGGTGCGGTACCTGCACGTCAAGGACGGCCCGGTGACGTTGGACGACCCGATGACCGCGGTCGGTTCTGGACGGATGCCGGTCGCCGAGATCCTCGCGGCCTGCCCGTCCGCCGAATGGCACGTGGTCGAACTCGACCGCTGCGCGACCGACATGCTCACCGCGGTCGGGGACAGCCTGGCCTGGCTCGCCGCCCACGACCTCGCGAAGCCGGTAGCACGGTGAGCGAGCCCGTAGGGATCGCCGTCATCGGCTGCGGCAACATCAGCAACCAGTACCTCAAGAACCTGACCCGGTTCCCGGACGTCAAGGTCCTGTTCTGCGCCGACATCGACATCGAGCGCGCCAAGTCGCAGGCGTCCGCCTACGACGTGCCTGAGTCCGGTGGCGTCCAGCAGGCCCTGGACCACCCGGGCGTGGAACTCGCCGTGAACCTGACCATCCCCGTCGCGCACGCGGAAGTCGCGACCGCCGCGATCGACGCCGGCAAGCACGTGTGGAACGAGAAGCCGCTCGCCCTCGACATGGACGCGGCCCGCGCGTTGCTGATAGCCGCGAAGGAGAAGGGGGTGCGCGTCGGGTGCGCGCCGGACACCGTGCTGGGCGCCGGGCTCCAATCGGCTCGGCGGCTGATCGCTTCCGGGACGATCGGCACCCCGCTCACCGCGCTCACCCTGCTGCAGGGCCCGGGCCCGCAGGCCTGGCATCCTGACCCGGAGTTCTTGTTCGCGGTCGGCGCGGGGCCGCTGTTCGACCTCGGGCCGTACTACCTGTCAACACTCGCGACCCTGTTCGGGCCCGCGAACCGGGTCGCCGCCGTCGGCCGCAAGCCGAGCGCCACGCGGGTGATCGTGGCCGGCCCTCGGGCCGGCACCGAGTTCGCCGTGGACGTGCCGACCTACGTCTCGGTGCTGGCCGAGTACGCGTCGGGTCAGGCGGCGTCGCTGCTGTTCAGTTGGGACTCGCCGCTGTCCAGGTACGGGTTCGTGGAGATCACGGGCAGCGAGGCCACGCTGGCGGTACCAGACCCGAACGGGTTCGGTGGCGACCTGCGGCTGCGCCGGGTCGGCGACCAAGACTGGACCGTCGTCCCGTCGCGCGGCGCCACGGCGGGCCGCGGCATGGGGGTGCTGGACATGGTCCGCGGGATCAGGCGCGGCGAGCCGCACCGGGCCAGCGCCGAGATCGCGCTGCACGTCCTGGAGATGATGGTCGCGATCGAGCGTTCGGCCACCGCGGCTAGCTTCGAGCCGGTAGCGTCCAGCTTCGACGCCCCCGAGCCGCTCGACGCAGAATGGGACCCTTATGTCGCGTGGACCTGATTTTGGCATCGGGATGGTCGGGTATGCGTTCATGGGGCGGGCGCATTCGCAGGCGTGGCGCACCGTGGGGCACGCGTTCGATGTCCCGCTCACGCCGCGGCTCGCGGCCATCTGCGGCCGGGACGAAGCCGCCACCCGGGCCGCCGCGGACCGGCTCGGCTGGGCCGCCGTCGAGACCGACTGGCGCGCGCTGATAGCCCGCGACGACGTTCAGCTGATCGACATATCCGCGCCGGGCGACATGCACGCGCCGATCGCGATCGCCGCGCTCGCCGCGGGCAAGCACGTGCTGTGCGAGAAGCCGCTCGCCAACACCGTCGAAGAGGCCGAGGCGATGGCGGCCGCGGCCGACGCGGCCTACGGCGGCGGCGCGCGGGCCATGGTCGGCTTCAACTACCGGCGGATCCCGGCCCTGGCGCTGGCCCGACGGCTGGTCGAGCAGGGACGCGTCGGCGCGCTGCGCCATGTCCGCGCCGTGTACTTGCAGGACTGGCTGACCGACGCCGACGCCCCGTTCACCTGGCGGATGCAAGCCGAGCGGGCCGGGTCCGGCGCGCTCGGCGACCTGGGCGCGCACATCGTGGACCTGGCGCACTACCTGACCGGGGACGTGATCACCAGCGTGTCCGCGCTCGCCGCTACGTTCACCCTGAATCGAACGCCGGCCGACGGTGCCCAGGCCGAGCCGGTGACCGTGGACGACGCCACCCTGTTCATCGCTCGGCTAGGCTCGGGCGCGGTGGCCTCGTTCGAAGCGACGCGGTGCGCGGCCGGGCGGAAGAACGGGCTGCGGATCGAGCTCAACGGCACCGCCGGCAGCCTCGCCTTCGACCTGGAACGCCTCAACGAGCTCGAGTTCTACGACCGCGCCGACGACGCCGCGACCGCGGGCTTCCGCCGCATCCTGGTCACCGAGCCCGGCCATCCGTACCTGGACGGCTGGTGGCCGCCTGGCCACACGCTGGGCTGGGAGCACACGTTTACCCATCAGGCGCGGGACCTGCTGACCGCGATCGCGGCCGGGGAGCAGCCGGAACCGTCGTTTGGCGAGGGGCTGCGGGTGCAGCGGGTGCTTGGCGCGGTGCAGCGCAGCGCGTCGGCCGGCGGCTGGGTGGAGGTTGACGGCGGCTGAGTCAGCCGCAATCGTTCGGAATAATTCAAAGGAGAACCCATGGCACGGCCTTTCACCCTTTTCACCGGACAGTGGGCGGACCTGCCTCTTGAGGAAGTCTGCCGGCTGGCGAGCTCGTGGGGCTACGACGGGCTCGAGCTGGCCTGCTGGGGTGACCATTTCGAAGTGGACCGCGCGCTGCGCGAGGACGGCTACCTGGCGGGGCGGCACGCGCTGCTGGAGAAGTACGGGCTGAACTGCTGGGCCATCTCTAACCACCTCGTCGGACAGGCGGTCTGCGACCACCCGATCGACGAGCGGCATCAGGCCATCGTGCCGGCGCGGATCTGGGGCGACGGCTCGCCGGAGGGCGTCAGGCAGCGGGCCGCGGCCGAGATCGCGGACACCGCGCGGGCCGCGGCGGCGTTCGGGGTGCGGACCGTGGTGGGCTTCACCGGGTCATCCATCTGGCACACCGTGGCGATGTTCCCCCCGGTGCCGGAGTCGATGATCGAGCGCGGCTACGCCGACTTCGCCGAGCGGTGGAATCCGATCCTGGACGTGTTCGACGCCGAGGGAGTGCGGTTCGCGCACGAGGTGCACCCCAGCGAGATCGCCTACGACTTCTGGACCGCGAAGCGGGCGCTTGAGGCGGTGGGGAACCGGCCGGCGTTCGGGCTGAACTTCGATCCTTCGCACTTCGTGTGGCAGGACCTGGACCCGGTCGGGTTCTTGTGGGAGTTCAAGGACCGGATCTACCACGTGGACTGCAAGGAGGCGCGCACGCGGCTGGACGGCCGCAACGGGCGTCTCGGCTCGCACCTGCCCTGGGGTGACCCGCGGCGCGGCTGGGACTTCGTCTCCGCCGGACGCGGCAACGTGCCGTGGGAGGACGTGTTCCGGATGCTCAACTCGATCGGCTACCACGGACCGATCTCGGTGGAGTGGGAGGACGCCGGCATGGACCGGCTGGCCGGGGCGCCGCAGTCGCTGACGTTCCTGCGGGGCTTCGACTTCGAGCCACCTTCCGCGGCGTTTGACGCGGCGTTCAGCACGCGATCATAAGCGCGTTTACCGGAAACAGCTATTACAATTCCGAGGGTAGCGCCGCAATTCCAAATGGTCGCCGATAGCAATTCACGGAAAGGCACCCAGCACGGTTATTCGCTAAGTCGCCAGCCGAGGACCTGACCGGTCCGCGTGGTTGGCTCGCCAAGCAGCCCGGTCAGGTAACGGCCGAAAGCCGAGTCGAGGCTCGTGACCGCCACGACGGCCGAGATCTTCCAGCCCCTGAACTGCGCTCTCATCTGCGCGGCGTCCGGGTAGATCTGGTTGACGGGCAGGGTGGCGACCGCCGCGACGTTGACGCGAGCGGACTGCGCCCAGAGCAGATTGAGGTACATCGCTTCGGAACTCAGCCCGTTGCCGTCCGTAGCGGCCTGCCCGCTCCAGGTGGGGCCCATGTAGTAGCCGCCGACCATGGAGCCGGGCTCGCCGGTGTCCGCCTGCCAGCGGAGCGATTCCGTGAACGTCGACACGGGGATGGGGACGACAAGCACGTGTGCTTGAGCGGGCAGCCGCAGCGCGGTGATGGCCGAGGTCCAGCCCGGGGGGACGGGTGATACCTGGGCGGCGGGGAGCGGCGCGGGAATGAGCGGGATGACGGCGATCGCCGCGGCACCGGCCACGATCCTGCTCGCTCCGGGCCAGCGCTTGCGCACCGCGTCGAAACCGAACGCGAACGCCGCCGCCGCGGCGCCGTCGGCGACGATCGAGAACCTGTCCGGGAGGACCGAGCCGGTGACCGGCAGCGTCTGGAGCCAGTACCAGGGCAGCTTGATCCCCGTGTGCTCGTGGCCGCCGGCCAGCAATGTCCCGCCCAGCGAGAACACGGAGAGCAGCGCGAACGTCACCGCCGCCGCGCGGACCGGGAGCAGCCTCCAGAACAACACCGTCACGACGGCGAGCACGATGAGCATCGGCCAGCCAAGATAGGCGAGGTATTCGGGCAGCTTGCCCTGGAACGCGTCGGCGAAGCGAGCACTGCTCGCGCTGTGCACCAGCATGAAGGAAGATGGCTGCACGAAGCCAGCCAGGTCGTTCTTGAAGAAATCCGGCGAGAACGGGCTGGTCTGCTGGCGCAGCGGGCCGAAGAACTGCACCCACAGCGGATAGCCGGCGATCACCGCCGTGACGCCTGCCGCTGCCGCGAGCCCGCAGGCCGCGTCCCGCACGCGCCTCATCACGGCGCGCGGACGAGATGCCATCGCCACCGCCACCATGATCGCCACGGCGATGCCGGTGTCAAACAGCAGTTCCTCGGCTATGAAAACCTGGGCCGCCACCAGCAGTCCCAGCCAGGCTCCGCACCGTGCGGCGGCCCGGCGGCCCGCTCCGCAGCGCCCGCTGACCAGGCGCAGCGCGGCATCGACGATCAGCGGGGGAAGCACCGCGAACTGCAGGTCGTAATGCCCCAGGCTGGATTGGATCAGGGCCGGAGAGAAGCCGTACACCGCGCCGCCAAGCGCGGCGGCGGGGGTGCTGGCATCCCATCTGCGCAGGACGACGAACATGGCGACCGCGGATCCGGCGAAACCCAGCGTCATCGCCGCGGTCAGGCTTGCCTGCGGGCCGGCCAGCAGCGTTACCGGAGCGAGCAGCATCCCCGGAAGCAGCATGAACGTGTTCCACATCACGCTGACGCCCTGCGGGGCGTTCATGGCGTCCGTGGTCAGGGCGGGCAGCCGGAAGTGCGCGAACGCCGTCGCGTCGTAGCGGAAGTACCAGGCGAACTGGTCGGTGTCATTGGGGTTGCCCGCGACGAGGCGCGACGCGGGGTCCCGCCACAGCCACATCGTCACCGCCACCGCGCCCAGCAGGAAGTACACGGATGCCAGCGCTAGCGCGCGGCGCTTGGCCGGGTCGCCGAGCGAGCGCGCGGCCGCCGTTGCCGACGGTGCGGGGACGGTCACGGACGAAGCGGACATAGCGGCGAGCCTAACGGTGCGTGCCGCCCGACCAGGGTGAACATGGGCCTGTAAGATCCGCGAAAGAACTTGCGGGCGCCCGCGCCGCTCCCCTGCCGCCGCGACCTGTCCAAAGCGCTGACCGGACGCGCCCGGGGCTAGTATGCTGCGATCTCGAACAGATAACAAGGCTTTGCTAACGACGTAATAATTTCGAAAGGATTGCATTACCCGGACGTATCGAGAATATTTTGAATTTCCTGCCGCGCGGGCTGGCGTGTTCTAACGTATTCCCCCAGGAAGCAGAAGCGTATGGAGGTGAATGCCGTGCCCAACGGACATCGGTCCGCGTGGCGTCGCCGCGGAAGGAATAGGGCCCTACGGGTCGCCACTGTGGTCGCGATACCTGTAGCGATCGGCCTTGCCCTGGGCATTGTAATAGCCGTTTCACCAAGCGGCCATTCCACGACGCTGAATCAGGCGGCGCTCGGAGCGAGCGCGAGTCCCTCGGCCACCCCGACGCCGTCGGGCACGAGCCCGGCCACGACGACCGCGACGACCAACGTGAACTGCGACATCATCGTCCCCGCGAACCCGCTCACGGCACAGGGCCTGGCTACGCCGTACCAGCTCACCGGCCCGAACGGGATGACCCCCGCGCAGTCGGGCTGCACGATGACCAACGCGACGAACCTGGGGGCCTTCGTTCAGGCGACCATCCTGAACCCGGCCACGGGCGCACTGGCGGTCTATGACCCGCTGGTCGTCACGCAGGGCACGACGCCCGCGGTCGCGCCGACGGTGCCGACACTGCCGGCGAACGCGGTCGTCACGATCGACTTCGGGTTCAACGGCACAAACCTGACCCAGGTTGGGGCGACGCCCACTACCCTCGCGGACGCCAACTGCGTCAACGGCACGCCCGGATCGATATTCGGCCAGGTGTCGTTCTGCAACGGCATCAACTTCTTCAAGACAGCGCACCGGCTTGAGGCCAGGGGCAAGCTGGTCGTGCCTTCTGAGGGCACCTCCAGCAAGATCGTCGCGTCCGGCGGCCGGCTGGGTACCGGCCAGGACTGCCCGACCACGCACAACTTCGACATGGTCGACCAGGATCCCTCTGACAACGTGACGACCGAATACCTGCTCAACCCGGCGACCGGGCAGACCGCGCAGGACACCACGTCGAACGCGGGTAACATCGCCGGCTCCACGCTGCTGCTCAACGGCAGCGACAACACACTGCTCGATCAGTTCATGGATACCGTCCTCGGCTGCACTCCGTTCGAGGCCCCCGACCTGGCCAACAACGACCAGCCGACCAGCTCTCAGGCGCTAGACGAGCTGCTCGCCGAGAAGAACGAGCCGTCGATCCCCGCGCTAGTCCCGGAGAACGACGAGATGGTGCTCAACAACCAGGGCCAGTTCGACGCCGCCAAGACCAACCTGTACCGGGAGGAGCTCGGCCAGACGCCGATCGACTTCGCGAACAACCGGACCAGCAGCCCGGCGATGTTCTGCCAGAACATGGTCAACATCCAGACGCCGTTCCTGGCGGCCAACCAGACGCTGCTGGCGACCGGCCCGTCGCCGGTGACCGCGGTCGGTGACAACTTGTTCACCTTCATGGCGAACAGGCTCAGCATGTCGTTCACCAACCTCAGCTGCCAGAACTTCGGCCTCACCAACCCGGTCGCCGTCACCTTGGACGGGGGCGGCGCGGCGGTCGCGGCCACCTTCAACACCACGGTGCAGAAGGTGACCAACACCGGCGCGACGGGGATGCCGACCCGGGGACACCGCAGGGGACGCCATCACCACGGACCGATGAACCCGTCCGGCATGTAGCTGCCCCGGCGGGAGGCGGCGCTGTCCGCCGCCGCCGCCGCGTTCCAGAGGATCACCACGTGGCGCCGGCGGCACCCGCCACTCGCCAGCACCGGTCCGGCGACGGCCGTGACGCGCGGAGCCTATGCCGCGTAAGAGTCAGCGGGACACCGTTCGGAAAACTAAAAGCTTTTTTATCCCGAACGAAGCCGTGGCGGCTCTCCTACCTCAGCCCCTCACGCGATTGCGGCAGTATCCGCCAGTCCGTCGTGGCACAGGTTCCGTCGGCGCGTCACCCAGCCCGGCCCGGTTCCGCCCGCGTCGCCCGGCAGACATCTACTCGATTCAGTAGCCGCCGCGAACAGAACGCCAACGGCGATCAATGCGTTTAGAGCCCGCTGTGCGAGTTACGTACAAGATCGTTCGCCTAGGACAGGCCCAGTTTCCGATACTGCTGAACGTTTGACCGGTCTCAGCCGGTCAAACGTTCAGCGGTACGTTCTATCTTGATCTCGGCGCAGGAGTGATAGCACGCCGACGCAAAAGAAGCGGGTAGCGGTGTTACCAGCGGGGCTGAAATTGCCCGGAGGGGCAGATGCCGCCAGGGCTGAGTCCTGGAAATCAGCGTGTTGTTTATCCGCGAGCCCTTACCTGGGCAGCGGTCGACCGATTGAATGATCGTGCGGACGCCGACTGAAACGAGGAAGCGATGACCGGGGAAAACGTCATTCCCGCCGGGAAAGGCAGCAAGATCTTCAGTGCCCGCGGCAGCGTGATGGCGTTCAAGGCTGTCGCGGACCAGACGAGCGGAGACTTTTCCCTGATGGAGCGTACGCTGCCGCCGGGGGGGCGCAGACCGTTGCCGCACCGTCATGTCGCCGCCTCCGAGGCTTTCTTCGTCCTGGACGGCACCGTGACGTTCGTCGTGGACGGGACCGAAATGCGGGGTGGGTCGAATGACTTCCTGCTCGTGCCCCGGGGAGCCGCCCATACCTTCGGCAACGGCGGTGACGAGCCCGCGCGGCTGCTCGTGCTGCACGCCCCGGCGATGGACGCCTACTTCGCCGAGCTCGATGAGCTGTGGTCCCGGCCTGATCCGCCTACTCAGGAACAGGAGCGGGCGCTGATGAGCCGGCACGGCATGGAGCCGGCGTTACGGAGCCGGCGTTACGGAGAAGACGTTACGGAGAACAGGCGCTGTCGAAGGCTTCGCCGTCGCTCTGGACCTGGCTCATGTCGGGGAGCTGGGCGGCGCCGCTCTGCGACTCGACAAGGGCGTTGTAGTCGCTGGCCAGGGTGGTCATCGCCTGCGCGACCGCCGGGCGCTTCTCCTGCTGCGCCGCGGCGCTGAGCGCGTTGGCGAAGTTCGTGAAGTCCTGGTCCAGGGCAGTCTCGTTGTTCTGGTCCTTGCCCTGGCGGGACTGCAGCGTCTGCTCCGCCTGCTCCGCCGCGGCACAGGCCGAGTCGCGCGACGGCGGGCCGTATAGGGGCGCGGCCGTCCGCGTGGCGGCGGGCCGGCTGCTGGCGGCCGTGGCTCCCGCGGTGCCCGCGGCGGTGGCGGCGGTACAGCCGGCCACGGCGGCACCGACCCCGAGCGCCGCCAGGGCTAGGGCGACGGCGGGGACGGCGCGGACGCCGGGGACGGCGCGGACCGCGGGTACGCCGGGGACGGCGCGGGTCGCGGCCGCACGCGCACGGTGCCTCATGGGCGTTACGGTACGCCCGGGCGCCGCGGTCGGCCCAGTGGCGGCGGAAGGGCCGCACTCAGCTGCGGTTACGGCCCGCCGCGGATGAAAGCCGCGTCACTAGTTTCACCTCGGGAAAGGTGAGGTGGCGGAGGATAGATAACTTAACAAGCGGCAACCGTCCCGCTATGAGAATTTCACGCGCGGCGGGAAAGTTTCATATCCGCGCTGTGACTGAATCGCGGGCGGCGCCCGGTCCGCGGGTATCGCCCGCGCCCATCTCCGCACAGGTAGAGGCGACGTCGCGCGGCAAATCCGGCCGTCCGCAAGTTTTCGGTCCGGCTGCGCACTGTACCGGTTTACCGGAGGTCACTATCGCGCGCTTTCCGGTGCCGGCGCCGTGAGTTACGTTGCGAGTCTGTTACGTGCGAGCGCTCATCGCCGCCTAGCTTTCCCCACTTTCCCTCAACGAGGAGATGCGGATGACAAACCGTCGACCTCGTTCGCGCACGCTAGCCAGCGTCGTGGCAGCAGTCGCTCTGCTGTCTGGCGGGTTGATCGCCGCCGCTGGCAACGCATCGGCTACCTCTGCCCATTCGGCAGGGGCCGCCGCGCGAACACCCACCAAGGCGAGTCCGGGCGGCGGCACGCTTGCCGCCGCGCCGATCACCAGCCCAGCCACGAACCAGGTGTTCACACCCGGCTCGAACGTCAAGCTGCAGGCAGTTCCCTTCGAGGCCAGCGACGCCATCAAGGACGGGCTCAGCTCGAGCCCGGTGACCTCGATCTCGTTCTACGCGAGCACCAACCTGACCAACAACCGGCTGGTGGCCGTGGCCAAGTCCGCGCCCTGGACGGTGCAATGGAAGAACGTGCCAGCGGGCGACTACTCGCTGACCGCGGTAACCAAGGACAGGGCGGGACAGACCACGACTTCGGACCCGGTAGCGATCCAGGTCGAAAAGCCCAGCGTCGTCGTCGACGAGTCCTCGCTCGCGGTCGCGAAGGGCAACACGGGTTCGTTCGGCGTCTCGCTGTCGACGAAGCCAACCAAAGACGTGACGGTGCGGCTGAACCGGTCGGGTGGCACCGGGGTCAAGGTGTCCCGGGGTGAGACGCTCACCTTCACGCCGTCAGACTGGAACCGGCCGCAGCAGGTCACCGTCGCCGCGGCTAAGACCAAGGCGAAGCCAGGCGCTCACTCGACCCTGACCGCGTCGGCGGCCGGTCTGGGGAGTGCCTCGGTGGGCGTGACCGACGCGGCCACCGCGACCGGTTATGACCAGTGGTTCCTCAACCTGTACGCCCAAATCACCAACACCGCCAACGGGTACTTCAGCCCGCTTGGCATCCCGTACCACTCGGTCGAGGAACTGATCGTCGAGGCCCCGGACTACGGTCACGAGACCACCTCGGAGACCTACAGCTACTGGCTGTGGCTGGCCGCCGACTACGGCCAGGTCAGCGGTGACTGGACCGAGTTCAACACCGCATGGTCCAACATGCAGACGTACATGATCCCGAACGCGGCCAACCAGCCCGGATGCAGCGCTTACAACGCGTCCTCGCCGGCCACGTACGGGCCGGAGGAGCCGTCCCCGAGCGACTACCCGGTGGCGCTCAACTCCTCGGTCCCGGTCGGTTCTGACCCGCTGTACAGCGAGCTGAACTCGACCTACGGCAACTGCGACATCTACGCGCCCATGTGGATCATGGACACCGACAACCGGTACGGCTTCGGCCAGCAGGAGAACGGCACCTCCACGCCGAGCTTCATCAACACGTTCCAGCGCGGCTCCGAGGAGTCGGTGTGGGACACGGTCGACCAGCCTGACTGGGACAACCTGACCGAGGGCGAGAGCGGGTCCGGCTACCTCGACCTGTTCAACAACGGCGGCGGCAGCTTCGCCTCCCAGTACAAGTACACCGACGCGCCCGACGCCGACGCGCGCCTGATCCAGGCCGCGTACTGGGCACAGCAGTACGCCACCGCGCAGGGCAACGAGTCGCAGATCTCAGGGACGCTGGCGGACGCCGCCAAGCTCGGCGACTACCTGCGCTACTCCATGTACGACAAGTACTTCAAGCAGATCAGCGCCTCGTGCAGCCAGGACGGTTCGGTGGCCTGCCCGGCCGGCACGTCCAAGGCCAACGAGGAAACCTACCTACTGTCCTGGTACTACGCCTTTGGTGGTTCCACCACCGGCGCCTGGTCCTGGCGAATCAGCGGCACCGAGATCCACGAGGGATATCAGAACCCGCTGGCGGCATACGCACTGTCCACGGACTCGACCCTGATCCCGCTGTCCCCGTCGGCCAAGGGGGACTGGACGACCAGCCTCACCACGCAGCTCAACCTCATGCAGTGGCTGCAGTCGAGCAATGGCGGGATCGCGGGCGGCGTCACCAACAACTGGGGCGGCAACTACGGCGACGTGTCCAAGCCTCCATCGGGCGATCCCACCTTCGACGGCATGTACTACGACTTCGAACCCGTGTACCACAACCCGCCGTCTAACCAATGGTTCGGCTACCAGACCTGGCCGATGGAACGGGTCGCGGAGTACTACTACGTGACCGGCAACGCCCAGGCTGGGGCGATCCTGAGTAAGTGGGTCTCGTGGGCCGAGTCGGTCACCTCGTTCAACACGACCACCGGGGCGATCTGCCTGCCCGGCACGCTGACGTGGTCCGGCCAGCCGGCCGAGAGCTTTACGACCGGCACGTCGAGCTCGGCCGAGCCGCCCGCCAACCCGGGCCTGACTGTCTCGGTGTCGGGGTGCTCGTCGGACATCGGCGTCTCTTCGTCGCTGGCCAAGGTGTACGAGTACTACGCGGCCAAGTCCGGCAACACCACCGCCGAGACCGACGCGCAGAACATCATCGACATCATCCACCAGTTCTACGGCGACACGCTCGGCTACTCGGCGCCGGAGGCCCGGACCGACTACAGCAACTTCACCTCGGCGTTCAACACGACCAACTACGAGGGCCTGTTCATCCCCTCCGGCTGGTCCGGGACCTACCCCGGCATGAGCGGCGACATCACCTCCGCCGACAACACCTTCCTGTCCATCCGCCCGTGGTACACCAGCGTCGCGGACTACAACGAGGTACAGGCGTACCTGAACGGCGGCTCCGCCCCGGAATTCAACTACCACAGGTTCTGGGCTGAGGTAGAGGTCGCGACGGCGTTCCAGTCGTTCGCGTACCTGTTCCCGAGCGTCACCCCGCCTGCCAGCGCCACGCCTACGGTGACGGTCACCAACCCCGGCACCCAGACGGGGACGGTCGGCACCGCCGATAACCTGCAGATCGCGGCGACGGACTCGGCGACCGGCAAGACCTTCACCTACAGCTCCACCGACCTGCCGCTCGGCCTGTCGCTCAACGCCTCCACCGGGGCGATCACCGGCTCGCCGACGATGGCGGGCAGCTACACCACCACGGTGACGGTCAACGACGGCACCTCGGCGTCCTCGGTCAACTTCGACTGGACGATCGGCGCCAGCGGCACGAAGAACACCGTCACGGTGACCAACCCCGGCGCGCAGACCGGCAAGGTCGGCACGGCGGTGTCGCTGCAGATCAAGGCGACGGACTCCGCTTCAGGGCAGACGCTGACCTACGCGGCCACCAGCCTCCCGGCCGGCCTGTCGATCAGCTCCTCCACCGGCCTGATCACCGGCACCCCGACCACGGCCGGCACCTCCAGTGTCGTCGTGACCGTCACCGACGGGACCGGGGCGTCTGGAACGGCGTCGTTCACCTGGACGATCTCCACCACGACGGGCAATACCGTCACGGTGACCAACCCCGGCGCGCAGACCGGCAAGGTCGGCACGGCGGTGTCGCTGCAGATCCAGGCGACGGACTCCGCTTCAGGGCAGACGCTGACCTACGCGGCCACCGGCCTTCCGGCGGGCCTGTCGATCAGCTCCTCCACCGGCCTGATCACCGGCACCCCGACCACGGCCGGCACCTCCAGTGTCGTCGTGACCGTCACCGACGGGACCGGGGCGTCTGGAACGGCGTCGTTCACCTGGACGATCTCCACCACGACGACCAACACCGTCACGGTGACCAACCCCGGCTCCCAGACGGGGACGGTCGGCACGGCGGCGTCGCTGCAGATCCAGGCGACAGACTCCGCTTCAGGGCAGACGCTGACCTACGCGGCCACCGGCCTGCCGGCGGGCCTGTCGATCAGTTCTACCACCGGCCTGATCACCGGCACCCCGACCACGGCCGGGACATCCTCGGTCACGGTCACCGCCACTGATACCACCGGCGCGAGCGGGTCGGCGTCGTTCAGCTGGACGATCAGCCCCGCTTCCGGTGGCTCCTCTTGCCAGGTCCTCTACACACCCGACGACTGGTCGGGCGGGTTCACCGGCAACATCCAGATCAACAACACCGGCACATCGACGATCAACGGCTGGACGCTGAAGTTCACCTTCCCAGGTGACGAAAAGATCACCAACACCTGGAACGGCGTGGAAAGCCAGTCCGGTGAGGCCGTGACCATTACCAACGAGAGTTACAACAACACCATCGCGGCAGGCGGCAACGTCACGCTCGGCTTCCAGGGAACCTGGACGAACAGCGACGCGGCGCCCACCGCCTTCACGGTAAACGGCGCCACCTGCACCACCTAGCCGTATAACCGTGTAACCGTGTAACCGCGTAACCGCGTAACCGCCTCCCCGGTCCGGCCACCAAGCCGGGCCGGGGAGGTTCGCGTTTCGCGGGTGGATGCTCCCGTTACAGCCAGGGTGGCAGGGCGGGCGCGTCGCGCAGCGCCGGCGCCGGCGCCGACGCCGACGACGCCGGGCGGCCGGTCAGCCAGGCGGCTAGCACGGCCAGCGGCGCGCTGACTGCCGTCGGCGCGCCGGCGCCCGCGACCTGCCACCGCCCGCCGGTGTCGGTGGCGCTGACCACGAGCGCGGGCCCGGTGCCGACCGCCCCGCGGCGAGCCGTCACGTCGTCGAGCAGGGCGCCGAGGAAGGCGGCGGGCTGGTCGGCGAAGCCGGCGCCGCCGGCGCCGGCTTCGCCGACGGCGCCGCAGGCCAGGTCGACCGCGTGTACGAACACCTCGCGGGCGCGCATCCACGGGATCTCGGCCGCCGACCGGGTGATTCCCTGCGCGGTGATCACCTGCGCGTCCCAGGCTGGTTCCGGCAGCGTAGCGAGGTCGCCGGCCAGCGCGTCCGCCGACGACGCGACCCAGGCACGCAGCTCGCCGGCCGGCCGCCGCGCCCCGGCCGTGATGTCCGCGTCTCGCTGCTCCGGCGAGGCGTACATGCGGCGCTCCTCCCCTGTCCGCGCCCAGTACACGAGGTTGCGCAGCGCCCCGGCGTTCGCCGCGAGGTGCGACAGCAGGTAGCGGCGGTTCCAGCCGGGCAGCAGGCACGGCTCGTCGAGGTCGGCGTCATCCAGGGCGGCCACGGCACCGAGCAGCCGCTCGGTGCCGTCCCGCATCCAGTCCAGCGTCTGTTCCGGTCTCATGTGATCGGGAGGTTACCGCACCACTCGCGGCACCTAACAACGCGCCGGCAAGATCGTGCCGCGCACCTCACCGAAGCCGATGCAGCCGCCGCCCGTGCCGGGCGCCGTCGCCGATATGACCACCTCGTCGCCGTCTTCGAGGAACGTCCGCGACTCTCCCCTGACCATGACCGGCTCCGCACCACCCCAGGTCAGCTCGATGAACGCGCCGCGCTGAAAGCGCCCGCGGCCGGAGACCGTGCCGGACGCGAACAGGTCCCCGGTCCGGGCCGACGCGCCGTTCACCGTCATGTGGGCGAGCATCTGGGCCGGGGACCAGTACATCTCCCGGTACGGCGGCCTGCTGACCTCCTCACCGTTCCAGGCGATAACCAGGTCGATGTCCAGTCCCCACGGGCTCGTCTCCCGCAGGTACGGCAGCGGTTCCGGGTCTTGCCCCGGCAGCGGCACGCGGGCCGCTTCGAGGGCGGCCAGCGGCACGACCCACGGTGCGATGGACGTGCCGAAGCTCTTGCCCAGGTGCGGGCCGAGCGGGACGTATTCCCAGGCCTGGATGTCGCGGGCCGACCAGTCGTTGACGAGCACCGCGCCGAAGACGTGGCCGGGGAAGTCGTCCACCGGGATCGGCGAGCCGAGCGGGGACCCGGTGCCGACGACGAAGCCAAGCTCGGCCTCGATGTCCAGCCGAAGGCTCGGCCCGAACGTCGGCGCGGTTTCCCCCGGCGCCTTCCGCTGCCCGCAGGGCCGGACGATGTCGGTGCCGGAGACGACGACCGTGCCGGCCCGGCCGTGATAGCCGACAGGCAGGTGTTTCCAGTTCGGCAGCAGCGGCGGCGCGTCGGGACGGAACAGCCGCCCGACGTTGGACGCGTGGTGCTCAGAGGCGTAGAAGTCGACGTAGTCGCTGACCTCGAACGGCAGCCGCAGCCTCGCGTCGCGCACGGCGTGCACCGCCGCGGCGGGGACGGCGCCGCCCGAGACGAGTGATGTCACCTGCTCCCGTACCTGTGCCCACCGGGCCTGCCCCTGCGCCATGAACGGGTTGAGAGCGGGCGCGGCGAACGTCTCGTCCGCGAGGAGCATCGCCAGGTCTATGACACTGTCCCCGACCCTGACCCCGACCCGAGGCGCCACGCCGGGGGCTTCGAAAACGCCGTATGGCAGGTTGTCTAGGCCGAACGCAGACCCCGCAGGGATCTCGATCGTCGTCACAGCGAGCCACCTCCTTCGGTTACCGCGCCCACCGGCCCTCGGCCGGGAGGCCGGAACCCAAGGTCCACTATGGCCGGTCAGCCGTAAGCGCGGGCCTGGAGAGCGAACAGTTCGGCGTACAGCCCGCCCGCGGTCATCAGGTTCCGGTGCGATCCGAACTCGGCCAGCCGCCCCTGCTCGAGCACGGCGATGCGGTCGGCCATAAGCACGGTGGAGCCCGGGCACCCGCGCGATCGCCACGCTGGTGGCGACCACGAACCCGAGCGGCAGCACGCCAATGACAAGGTTCAGCAGCGCGGCGACCGTGACCGCCCGTCCCGCCTGCGGCACGATGCGGATGATCGACCACCAGCTCTGCCAGCGTGCCTCACCCCAGTCGCGTACGCGCGCCAGCGGCGCGATCATCCCGGCGCCCAGCGAAGCCGGTCAATGCCCCCAGAACAGACCCACACCATGTGGAACATAAGAAAGATGTTTCACAAAACCGGATAAGCGGCAATTCAATTTCACCTGGTGGACAGGCACCCGTGCAGCCGGTGTTCCTTGCATCGGACCGGTTCCGGACTGTTACCGAGGGCGAGCAGGCGAACGACGCCGCCGCTGTCCGCAGCCGGCGTCCCGCACGGGGGTCGAGAGTAACCGCTGGGGAGTCGCCACGTCTCCGTTCGGGATAATTCACATTCATTTCCCCGAACGGGGGCGTGGCGGCTCCACTTGGTATACATGGTAGCCACGTCGCCCCCACCTAAATCGGGATATACCGGGCGGGGAATTTGTCACGGCGTATACCAAGTGGTCATGGTGTATGCCAAGTCAACCCGGCCAATCACCACGGGACGCTATGTCCGGGGAGCGCCCGAGGAAGGCGGTGAGCCGGTCGCTCGGGCCGGCCGTGGCCGCCACGGCGACCGGCGCCGCGAACAGTGGGTGGCGGCCGGTGCGGGGGACCAGCACCGGGGCTATCGCCAGCAGGCCGGTGGCCAGGGCGCGCGGGATCGGCTGGCGCTGACCGCACGCCCGGGATATGTCCCAGCCGTGGACGGCGACCTCGAGGGCTGCCGTGGCGGCCATGACGCCGGCCGCCAGCGGGCATCCGGCGATGTCGACGACCTGGCGCTCGTGCCCGGGGCGGGTCCAGGCGCCCGGCAACTGGCCGACGCGATCGCGGAACGCCCGGGCCGGGTCAGTGAGCAGGGCCTCGTCCTCCGCGGCGGCATCCAGGCCAACGCGTCCGGCTTCGATGCCCTCACCGAACGCGGCCAGGGATTCGCACGCGTGTCGTAGCAGCATCCGCAGGTCCCACTCCCGGCAAGGCGTCGGGCGGGACAAGAACTCCGGCGTGACGGCCAGGGCCGCGCCAAGCGCGTAGCTGATCGACGGTTCGAGCAGCCGGGCACCTTCGGCCGGCCACGCCGTCGGGGATGCCGGGGTCATCGGCTGGGTGCCGGGAGCGCGGCGGCCGCGGCGGCCGGGACAGCCGGGACGGCCGGGACGGCCGGGATGGCCGGCGGCAGGCCGAAGGGCGCGAACAGGGCCGGGTCGTTGAACGAGGTGACCCGTGTGACGCGCGATGCGACGATGGTGAGCACGCATATCGAGTGTGCTTGATACCCGCCGTCGAGGCCGCGCATATAGGCGGCCAGGGCGGGCTGGCCGTTGGCGGCCACCGGGATCATCTGGAAACGGCCGGGTTCGGTGAGGACCTGGGACCGCAGGAAGCGTCCGATCAGCTCACGCCCGGCGAACCAGGTCACCTCCGGCGGCATCTCGAACACAGCGTCCTCGCGCAGCAGCCGCACGACCGCCGTGACATCGGCGTTCTGGAACGCGGCGGCGAACCTGTCGAGCACGGCGCGGTCCTGCGGGTGTGCGGGCTCGTGAATCTGGTCCTGGTCGGGGGCTGCCTGCTCGAGCCGGGCCCGGGCGCGCTGCAGCGTGCGGTTCACCCCGGTGGTCGTCGTGCCGAGCAGCTCAGCAACCTCCGCGGCCCGCCAGCGCAGCACGTCGCGCAGGATCAGCACGGCGCGCTGCCGGGCGGGCAGATACTGCAAGGCGGCGATCAGGGCCAGCCGCGTGCCCTGCCGCGACGCGGCGATCTCGGCTGGATCCGCCAACGGTCCGCTCACGAGCGCGTCGGGAATGGGCTGCAGCCACGGAACCTCCGGACGCGCCGAAGCCAGCGGAGCGTCCGGGTACTCGCCCGGGCCGCCAAGGCCGGACGGCAACGGCCGGCGGCCGCCGTTTTCCAGTGCGCGCAGGCAGGCGTTGGTCGCGATCCGGTACAGCCAGGTCCGGAGCGACGAGCGCCCCTCGAAGTCGCCGTAGGACCGCCAGGCACGGATCATGGTCTCCTGCACCTGGTCTTCGGCGTCGTGGACCGAGCCAAGCATGCGGTAACAGTGCGCCAGCAACTCAGGCCTGAACGGGTCGGTGAGACGCGCGAAATCCTCGCTGACTGCCATAACTGCTCCCTCCCGAAATCACGTGCTGCCGTCCCTAGTACAGATCCGGGCCGGCCACGAAAGTCACCGGCCGGCGGCGGATTATCTGCCCCGCCGCTTCGCCGGTCGGTTTTCCGCACGTCCCGGATCTGTAGAGGTGAACGCAGATGAGGCCCCGCCTCACACACATCAGGGAGCCCGCATGTCAAGCCACCAGGTTTCAGGCGTGATCGCCCGCCAGGAGGGTCAAGGGCCAGATCAGGTCCATCGCTGGCGCGCGTTCGCGGTGCTGGCCGTTTCGTTCTTCATGACGGTCGCGGATCTCGCGATCGTCAACGTCGCGCTGCCGACCATCGGCCGCAAGCTGCACATGCCGGAATCGAGCCTGCAATGGGTCGTCACCGGCTACGCGCTCACCTTCGGCGGCTTCCTGCTGCTCGGCGGCCGCGCCGCGGATCTCCTCGGGCGCCGCCGCATCCTGATGGCCGGCCTGTTCGTGTTCACCGCGGCCTCGCTGGGCTGCGGGCTGGCGACCGCGGACTCGTTCCTGATCCCGATGCGCTTCCTGCAGGGGCTCGGCGCGGCGATCGTGCTCCCGGCTGCGCTGTCGATCGTGATGAATATGTTCCCGGAAGGCGCCGAGCGCAACAAGGCGCTGGGCGCTTGGGGCGCCATCGGAGCGAGCGGCGCGGCCGTCGGGGTGATGGCAGGCGGGCTGCTCACGCGCTACGTCGGCTGGCAGTACATCTTCTTCCTCAACGTCCCGATTGGAGCCGCGGCGCTGCTGCTCGCACCGCGCCTTGTGCCGGAGAGCCGGCTCGCCACGGCACGTCGGCGCTACGACCCGTTCGGCGCGGTCGCGGTGACCGGCGGCCTGTCGCTGCTCGTCTACGCGATCTCGACCGCCCCGCAGGCCGGGTGGGGTACGGCCAGAACGGTGACGCTGCTCGCGGTGTCCGGCGCCCTGCTCGCCGCCTTCGTGGTCATCGAGACACGCGTGGAAGCGCCGCTGATGCCACTGCGGATCTTCCAGAACAAGACGCTGGCGGGCGCGAACGCGGTCGGCGTGCTGCTCGGCGCCAGCTTCTTCGCGTACATCTTCATCGGCACCCTGTACATGCAGCAGGTGCTCGGTTACTCCGCCCTGAAGGCCGGACTCGCCTGGCTGGAGATGGCGCTCATCTCGGTCGCCTTCGCCGGCGTGTCCCAGGCGCTGGTCACCCGCGGCTTGGCCAAGCTCGTGATGGCGGCCGGAATGGCGATGATCGGCGGCGGCATCTTGTGGTCAACCCAGGTGCCTGTGCACGGCCAGTTCTGGGCCAGCCTGGCCGGACCGTTCTTCATCGTCGGAGTCGGCACCGCATTCGCCTTCATCCCGGTCTCGATCGCCGCCTTGGCTGGGGTCGCCGAGCACGAGGCCGGCGTGGCCTCCGGACTCATCAACACCTCCCAGCAGCTCGGCGGGGCGATCGGTATCGCCATAGCGTCCACGATCGCCGCCACTCGCACCGCCGCCGCGCTCCACCAGGGCGCCGCGCCAGCCGCGGCACTCACCAGCGGCTTCCAATGGGCCTTCTGGGCCTGCGGCGCCATCGGCCTGGCCGCGGTCCCGGTGACCTATCTCCTGGTCCGCCGCAACGAGCTCGCCACGGCGGTTGCCCGCACATCCCAGAAGTCTGCGCCTGAAGCGCTGACCGGATCCGTCCGCATCGAGACCTGATCCGGCCTTCACCCGAAGGCCCCGCCAGCCGATGCTGACGGCTGAACAGGCGCCACCATTCGTTCCGAAAAATCGATCTTCATTCCGAACGGACGGTGTCGCCTCCCTCCCCCATCAGCGTGACTCAGCGGGGCAGCGGGCCCAGGATGAGGGTTCGAGGGTCAGGGGCAAACGGCTAGCCAGGGCGTCTGGCGGTCGGCGTCTGGCGGTCGGCGTCAGCCGGTCAGCGGCGGTCTCAGCGGGAACGGCCCGACCACGGCATCGGGGTTTTGTCGCCGTAGCTGAGCCAGCTGGCGATCGGCGCCCGAACGCCGACGCCCGGCCGGTTGTAGTCGCAGACGCCAGTCGGGAACGCCTGGCGGAGTTCGGCCTGCTCGGCCGCCGTGAAGGTCACCCGGTAATCGCGGAAGTTCAGCGGCTTCAGGCTGCACTTCAGGTCGGGCATCGTCAACGGCTCGCCTGCTACCAGGCGGGGGTCGGACGCCACCGGGTAGGCGGCGCCGCACTGTCCTGTGGCCGGGTCGGTGAGGGTCTGGTGCACCAGGTCGGTAGCCGACATGAAGCAGCCGTCGGTCAGCCCGGTCGGCTTGTCGTCGAGCACCTTCCACTGCTGGCTGCGGTGCGAGTGATCGTTCTCGATGTTCGTCAGCCAGGCGTCCATCTCGGCCAGCTCGTAGGTGTCGGCCGCGTTGATTTCGGCGACCGTTGGCTGGTTCTCGATGATGACCTGGTTGCCGTCGGTGCGGTTGGCGGCGAGCAGCCGCGCGCGCATGATGAACGACCAGTCGGTGGTGTGGATGTCGTTACCGAAGCCGGCGAAGTCCAGGTCGAGGCGCTGGTCGATGACCGGCGTCGTGCGCAGCCCGAGCGACCCGCTGTTGAACAGGTCGTCGGCGTAGACCGCACGCAGCGCCGTCGTGCTCGCCTCGGTGCGCTGCGGGACCTGCGCGCCGGCGAAGTTCATTCCGCCGATGCCGGCGTTGAGCGCCGCGAACTGAGCCGGCGTGATGGCGCCAGAATCAAGGGCGGCGAGCCCATACTGTACGCCGACGTTGTCCAGCGGGCTGTTCGGGAAGCCGGTGGCGGGATCGACTCCGAGCTGGTTGACGATCTGCTCGTCGGAGTTGCAGATGATGCCGTTCGGGTTCGTCGGGCTCCACTGCTCGGCCGGCGGGATGATCGTCGGGTCGCAGCTGCCGGTGGCCGTCGACCTGTTAGCGAACGTGGCATCCCACGACTCGCAGGTCGTGTAGTCGTTGTACCCGGAGATCGCGGTCTTCTGCGCGGTCATGAACGACGCGCCGGTCGAGCTGGCGAAGAACGAGTCGAGCAGCCTGCAGTCGGTGACCGGTCCGGCGGTCGTCAGCGGGTCGGGGAAGGAGATGCTCGGGATGATGCCGTCCAGGATGCCTGGGTAGGAGTCGGCGATGTCGTACTGCTGGATGGCGCCGCCCGAGCCGCCCCAGCCAATGGTGAACCGCACCGGCCCGTAGGTGTCGATGAAGTGCTCCTTCACCATCATCGCGGCCTCGGCCGAGATGATCGTCGAGCAGTTGTTGTCGAGCACGTTGAGCGAAGACGACGCGACGGCGTAACCCAGCGACAGGAACTCATCGTCGAGCACGCCGCCGGTGTCGGTGCCCTGGTGGTAACCGGAGTTGCAGCCGCCGCCGAAGGTGTAAATGAGCTTGCCGTTCCAGCTCGTGTCGGGCTGGAGCGGTGTCGGGGCCTGCCCGTCGTACAGCGCCGCGATCTGGTAGACGGCCCGGTCGATCACACCTGTCTCGACCCGCACGATGTACGGCACGCTCGTCCCGTTCACCGTCGCCGTCGCCGCGTCGGATGGAACGGTCGCGGGATCGGCCAGCGGTACGAAGGCGCCTTCGGTGTTCTTGTATACGTACGAGACCATGGTCGGCGCAAAGCAGTCGGGCGGGCTCGCGGGGGCCAGGCCGAAGGAGGTCGTCTGGCAGACATACGGAAGCTGCTGCTTGCCGGAGAAGACCGGCCCGTTGATGGAGTGATCGATCACGGTCACCGACGCGAACTGTCCACGCGCGAAGGCGACGAGCCGGTCGCGGCCGATCGTCAAGCCGGTGACCAGTCCGAGCAGGCTCCCATCCGACTGAACCTGGAAGCTGGACGTGACGTCCTGGCGGCCTGAAAAGATCCGCACGTCGGCCGGGTTGATGTGCTTCGGGACATCGACCCGCACCAGCACCACGCCGCCGCTGACCAGGTCCGGGCGGGGGTTGGACACGGTCACCAGCGCAAGCCGCCCTGGCGCCGCGCCGTGATCCGGCGCAGCGGCTTGAGCGGCGCCCGGCGCAGCGGCTTGAGCGGCGCCCGGCGCGGCGGCTTGAGCGGCGCCCGGCCCGAGCACGAGAGCGATCGTCGCGATCGCCGCCAGCCATCCCAGGGGTCTGCCTCGCATCAGGCGTGATCTCATGGACAGCCTCCTGACTGGCCTGAAGAGCGTCGCCAGTGACGCTCTTCGTCAGGCATACATCAGATCAATCGCACCGAATAGAGCTCGGGCCTTCTTTTAGTGCGCATCGGCGGCAGGCCGCCGTCGCTGGTTGTCATCGCTGCGACGGCGCTTCGGTCAGGCGCCGGAGAGCGGGCAGTAGCGCGTCGAGATCCTGTCCGGCGCGGAACGCGACGATGATGGTGCCCTCAGCGTCGTCACCAGGACCGTCGCCGGTCCCGAGCCCCGCCGAGGTCGTGAACAGGTCCATGGTCATTCGCATGGCTTCGTCGAGTTCGGTGAGCGGGTCGGCCGACTCGCCTCGCAGCCAGCGGCGCAGCACATGGTTGTGCGCGGCGACCACAGCCGCGGCCGCCAACTCGGCCCGCAGCTGATCCGGCCCGGCGGTGGCACCCGTCCTGTCGGCGATGAACTCGCGGAACAGCCTTTGGTACCGCGCGACGCTGGCGATCTCCCGGTCGCGCAGGGCGGGCACGGCACTGGTCAGGGCATAGCGACACCGGGCGAGGTCACCCTCGTCGAGGTAGTGCACAAGCACCAGACGGGCCGCCTCGGATACCGCGGCGAGGGCGGTGCTGTGGATGGAGGTCCGCAGACGTTCCCGGATCTGGTCGAGCATCCGGTCATGGTCGGGGAAAATCACGTCTTCCTTCGACCGGTAGTGCCGGAAGAACGTGGCGCGCCCGAGCCCCGCTCGTTCGGTGATGTCGTCGACGGTGCTCTGGTCGTACCCCCGCTCGTCGAACAGGTCGAACGCGGCCTGAGCGAGCAGGTCTCGCGCCGATGGCTTGCGTGTCACCGCTCCTCCTTACCCGTTCTTACCCGTTTTCGCAGCTACTTGTCACGGCGAACGATACTCAGTATCTTTCAAGCGATACTAAGTATCATTTTGCACCCTAAGGGGAGACCATGGGCGACATCATGCGGGTCGGAGTCGTCGGAGCCGGCCTGATGGGGTCCGGGATCGCCGAGGTCTGCGCCCGCGCGGGCCTGGACGTGGTCGTCCGCGAGATCGATGGCGCGGCCGCCGCGGCCGGACATGCGCGCATCGAGAAGTCGCTGGACCGCGCGCTGACGGCCAGGAAACTGACAGCGGGCGACCGTGATGCGGCAATCTTGTTCGCCGAGTTGGACGCCGTGGTGAAGTAGCCAGATGCCATCCTGGCTACGAACACCTCCTCGATCCAGATTGTGGAGGTCGCCCGGACCACTAATCGGCCCGGCAAGTGATTGGTCTGCACTTCTTCAATCCCGCGCCAGTGCAGAAGCTTGTCGAGCTGATCCCGTCCGTGCTGACCGCCACCGACACGACCGACCGATCCCGGGCGTTCGTCACAGGGCCGCTGGCTAAGACCGCTATCACCGCTCCCGACCGGTCAGGGTTCGTGGTCAACGCCCTGCTCGTGCCGTACTTGCTGGCCGGGATCCGGATGCTGGAGGCTGGCCACGCGACCGCCGAGGACATCGACACCGGCATGACCCTCGGCTGCGCTCACCCAATGGGCCCGCTGAAGCTTTCCGACCTGATCGGGCTCGACACGCTGCCGGCGATCGCGGACTCGCTGTACGCCGAATATAAGGAACCGTCTTATGCGGCGCCGCCACTGCTGCGCCGGATGACCTCCGCTGGATTGCTCGGGCGCAAGACCGGCCGCGGCTTCTACGACTACAGCGACTCCACTGGCAAGTCCACAGGCAAGGGAGCGAAGCGATGACCTACGTCGTGCCGGAGCAGTATGAATTGCTGCGCGAGACTGTCCGCGACGTGGCCGAGGCCAAGATCGCACCGGCGGCCGCGGACGTGGACGCCAACAGCCGGTTCCCGGCCGAGGCGCTAGCGCATTGACCGGCGCTGGCCTGCACGCCGCGCACATCCCAGAAGCGCACGGTGGCGAGGGCGCGGACGCGCTCGCCACCGTGATCATCATCGAAGAGGAGGCGCGAGTTTGCGCCAGTTCCTCGCTGATCCCCGCGGTAAACAAGCTCGGCACCGTCCCGTTGTTGCTGGCCGGGTCCGAAGAGCTCAAACGCAAGTACCTGCCGCCGGTGGCACGGGGCGAGGCGCTGTTCTCCTATGCCCTATCCGAGGCCAGCGCCGGGTCCGATGCGGCCAGCATGCGTACCCGGGCAGTCCGGGACGGAGACCACTGGGTACTCAACGGCACCAAGATGTGGATCAGCAACGCCGGGGTATCGCGGTATTACACAGTCATGGCCGTCACCGATCCGGCCAGGGGCGCACGCGGGATCTCGGCGTTCGTGGTGGAGGAAACAGATCCGGGCGTGAGCTTCGGCGAGCCGGAAAAGAAGCTCGGCATCAAGGGCTCCCCCACCCGAAGCGTCATCTTCGCCGACGCCCGCGTCCCCGCCGACCGGATCATCGGTGCCGAAGGCACCGGTTTCAGCACGGCGCTCGCCACCCTGGACCACACCAGGATCACCATCGCGGCCCAGGCTCTCGGCATCGCCCAGGGCGCCCTGGACTACGCGGTCGGCTACGTCAAGCAGCGAGAACAATTCGGCCGTTCGATCGCCGACTTCCAGGGCGTGCAGTTGCGGCTCGGCCGCTGCGGGTGAGACTGTCACGGTCGCGGTCAGGGCCTGGGACAGTACGGTCCGGGTCGAGGTCACCGATCGCAGCGGCCCCGGGGTGCCGGAGCTTCGCCCTGCCGGCCGGGATGCGGAAGGCGGCCGCGGACTGCAGCTCGTCGCGGGCTCGCGACGCGGTGGGGATGGCGGCGGCGGCGTACAGGGCGGACAGTGACCTGGTTCGAGCTGTCGCAGGGCTGATATCGCCCATTAGCGCTGTAGACCGTCACATTGCGCTGCCCACGGACGTATGACGGACGGGTGTCCGTGCTGTTAGGACGGTCGGTACGCACGTCGATCGACTGACATCTAAATTCTCTTCGCCGTGCCATGCCATGCGGGCCGCATTGACGTACCGGGTTCGACGCTCGAATGTCGGCGCCGGGCGGGTAGACCTTCTGCATGCCATCTTGAAGACACATCGAACCAACGTTTGAAAACTCTCGCCCTAAGACTTGCGTTCCATCCATCGAAGTCCGCCGAAGTCTGCTGTTTCCGTCCCGGTTGCGGTACTTCTCTGCTGTACTGGCCGCGCGTGGCCGAGGTCCCGGCGCTCGTCGACTGACGGCAGTTGGCGCAGCGCTGCCGAATTGGGCCGAACTTTAGATCAAGGCGCCGGCGACGCGGCCGGCAGGCAGGACACAGCGTCGGGGCGGGTGAGCGGGCTTAGGGCCCGGGGCGCGGGATGCTCAGGCGGTCGAGCACGGTGGTGAACTGAGCTGACGGCTGTCCCCAGCCTGTCCGGCGGTGAGCACGAAGCACAGGGGGTGTTTTTCGATAGCCCGGGGTGAGATTCCCCGGGCTATCGAAGGCTACTTGTGGAGGACTCACTGCCCGAATACCAGGTAATTGATCTGCACGGCCCCGGTGGTGGTGATGTAGACGTTCTGCGTCCCGCTCGGATCTGGATAGCAGGAGTTGGAGCTCAGTGTCCACGTATTGTTTCCGCTCGGGTACACGATGCAGTCTGGGGAGGCTGTTGGGCTTCCGAGCCGCACCTGTAGGTTTAGCCCGTAGGTCGGGGTATCGGCGCGTATTGAGACGCTCGAGGCACCGGGCGATCCGAATTGGACGCCGTTGAATTCGATGTAGCTACTCGCGCTGGAGAGACTCACGACGGTGCCACCGTCGCCGGTTTCGGTGGTGACGCCGGATGCCGAATTGTAGGAGTCGGCCGCGATCTGCCCGTAGGCGTTGCGGTTACCGCCGCCGCCACCACTCGGCGAAGTGGTCGGGGTGGGAGTGGGAGAGGGCGTGCTGGTGGTGCCCTGGGACACGGTGATGTCGGAGCTGCCGCTGCTCTGGTAGCCCTCGGTGGCCAGGATCTCGTAGTTCGGGGTGCCCAGGTTCAGGCCGTGGGCGGCCCACGCGTTGAAGATGTTGGCTACCGTGATGGTGCCGCCGATGCGCTGCGACGTGCGGACCGCCCAGTACTGCTCGAAGGTGCAGCTGTTGCCGGTGATGCAGGGCTGGTTGACCTGCTGGTGCTCGTACAGGTCGTAGGTGCCGCCGTCGCTGTTGACCGTGCCCAGCAGGGTGTCGCCGGAGCTGGGGTTGTAGTCGCCGTAGGCGTCGGTGATGTAGAACTCGACGAGCGGGTTGGTGGTCCAGCCGTAGAGCGACAGGTAGCAGTTGCCGTCGCAGTTCCACGTGCCCGAGTAGGTCACGGGAGCGGTCGAGCCCGTGGCCCAGCCGGTGCCGGCGACGACGTCGTTCGCGGACGAGTTCCAGGTCAGCTGGTAGTTGCTGCCGGACCCCAGCGTCATCGTGGCGCCGCCGGCGTCCTGCTCCCAGAACGAGTAGAAGTAGCCGTTGTTGGTGCCGGTCGAGTTCGAGGTGATGGTGGTGGTGGCGTGGGCGGCGCCGCCGGACATGGCGATGGCGCCCACGGCGAGCAGCGCTGCCGCACCCACGGCGAGCAGCGCTGCCGCGCCCGCGATGAGTAGGCTGCCGACCCTGCGTCTGATTCTGTTCTTACTAGTGGACTCCGTGTCCATCATGCGCCTTCCTTTCCGGTGAGGATTGACACAAGTTTTGATCCGACGAACATTCACGTCAATATATTTCGGGAATGTTTCGGGAGATTCGTTTCTAAAAGTTTCGAAGAGCTAGTAGCGAGCCGGTTGCAGGACGCGACTTACGGCACGCAAATGCCTTCGGAACACATTCCCGAAAGTTTCGCAAGGTCCGATAATTTTCGTATTTAGCGTCCGCGCTATGTCCGCCTGGCGGACAGCTCCGATAATTTTCGATGCGGGCCGCCGGTATGAAAGCATCGAAAACATAAAGTAACCAGAGGTTTTCTGTTTTGTTTCTGTTGGAAATAGTTGCCAGTCTGGTGAATCGGCCGGTTAACCTCCGGGTCGGCGCTCATCCGGCGGGCCGTCGCCCGTGTCGGCCGACAGCGCCAGGGGCCCTTGCCCTCGGGGGTGTCCTGGCGCACCTCGGCCGGCCGGCGTGGCCCGGGGGTCCTGGCGCTCCCCGGCGACTTCGTAAACTCGTCGACTCGCCCAAAGAAGCCGGCGCCTAATTTCAACCGTCCGTAGGCGTGCCCCCAAGTCTCCTGGCGTCCATGCAAGTCTTCTACTATCCGAATAAGGATTCAGTATTTATCTTTAGACTGGCCTTATGATCAACTCCAAGCACCACTCAATTACATCAAGGAGATGATCTTGGTACGGACGGCGATGCGAGTTCCCATCAAGACGACCATGAGGCGGCTAATCTGCGGGAGCTGACCAACGGCGGCGCGCCCGTGGCCAGCGGGCGTCCCAAGCGCAGAGCGCGGTAGCGAGTGGCTTCGCCTTGATCCATTGCGACTCAATTCGGCAGCGATGATGAGCATGACGAGCTAGCTCAACCGTCCGCTTACAAGAAGCACGCTCCCATGCGCCACACGCGCTGGCCGCCGGCCCCGGCGGCAGCAGAGTCTGCGGGCCGTGCGCCGGCCACCTGCCCGAGTTCGCCTGCGCCGCCTGCAGCGGCACCGAGACGACCCCTCGGCGGCGGCCCTGCGCCCGGTGCGCGATGAACCAGCAGCTGCATGCACGCCACGCTGGCCGGCCGAAGTAACAACCTCGACATACAACGGCACCCGCCGTACCGTTGCGTCAGCGGGGAAACGCGGGGTCAACGCGCGGCACCCAGGCTGATCAGCGCAATCGGTGCGAGTGGCCAACTACCCGAAGACTGGCCAAGCAGTGGCCAGATACACCGGCGACTGGCCAAATACGCGCGATCCCTACAGGTCAGGTAGATCTGCCTCTGCCCACCTGTAGGGATCAGAGATAGATGAGCAGCGCGACCTGGGACTTTGCATGCAATTGAGCAGCGCTCGGGCAGGGGCAGTTCGAGTAGTTGAGCAGCCGGACCGACGCCGACGGCTCGCGCAACCGCGTGCCGTCCGCGTCCTAGCCACCGCGAACGTGATCTTTCGTAGCCGTAGCGCCTCAGAACGCGACACTATCCCCCGCAACTTCGCGCAACCCGGCAGCGACACGGCTAAATGAGGCGCAGCCGACGGCTGGCGTCGTCGCGCTCCAAGCAGCGGAGCAACTCGCCAGACACCGTCGCCCGCTTCCTGCCTGGCGATTAGCTAGCGTGCAGGACGAAGAACAGGAAGCCCGGGATCCACTGCCTGTCTGCGACGTTGAGGGGGAGCAGCTCGCGGGGGGTATCCGGTGCGACCGGAGGCTCGCTGATGACCGTTATCCCGAAGCCGGCCGCGGTGAAGGCGTCGGTCATCGCTTGCAGCGGCCGGCTCCAGAAACGCAGCACCGCGCTCTGGCCGCCCGCGGTCCACTCAACGGTGTAGTTGTAGGTCGCGAAGTAATCGGGCTTGAGGCCGGCCTCGCGGTGCCACAGGTTCTCGCTAAACGGATGGTTAACGGAGGCGATTAGCCGTCCGCCGGGCTTGAGCACGCGCCGCAGTTCGGCCAGTGCCGGGCCCCAGTCCTCCAGGTAGTGCAGTACCAGGGAAGCGGTGACATCGTCGAACGTGTCGTCGGGGAAGGGAAGCGGGCCGCCCAGCTCGGCCACCTGCAGGTCCGCGTCGTCACCGAGCCGCCGCCGGGCCTGCTCCAGCATCCCGGCGCTTTTGTCGATGCCGGTCACGATGGCGCCCCGGTCGCGCAGCGCCGCGAACAGAGGGCCAGAGCCGCAGCCAGCGTCGAGAATCCGCCGGCCAGCCACGTCCCCCGCCAGCGCCAGCATCGCGGGGCGCGCGTAGTAGGCATTAACGAAGCTGGTCTCGTTGGAGGCCGTGTACCCCTCGGCGAAGCTGTCATAGTCGTTGAGCCCCGGCGGATCTGCGGAGTCAGCGGAGAACGAAACGAGCCTTGTGGAGATCTCTCCGGGGGGACTGTGGTCGTTACGCATGCGGCCCATGCTGGCATGCACCGTCTGCAACGGCCACCGGATCGTTCCGGCTCGTCTCACGGCGAATGTCGTGTGCGCCACCCGAACAACACCGGCCGTGAGATTACGCCATGCAGCGTGAGCCGCTCGTCTGGTCCGGTGCGCAGGAGTTCGGTGCCGACGACGGCCTCGAGCTGGCGGACCTGGCCGGCGAGGAGGGCGTGCCTGATGCCGAACTGGCGTGCTGCGCGCTGGAGGCTGGACTGCCCGGGGATCGCCAGGAGTCTCCGGATGCGCTGCCCGGCACCCGGATGGGTGAAGGCGTTCCAGACGTCCGTGGTGAACGCGCCTGGCCCGCCGAGGGCGGCGAGGGGGTGGGCGCGGCCGTTGATGCCGTGCCGGACGCGGATGCCGTCCTTGCGGGCTGCGGCGGCGAGGGCCTCGACGGGGATGCCGGTCTCGGCGGCGATGTCCTTGAGGCTGCGCTGACGTTCCTGGTACCGCTCGCGGAGCCAGTGCGGGTCGATGGCGTGGTCCCGGGGCGTGGCCGGGTGGCGGAGCCCCGCGCTGGAGAGGAGTTGCCGGATGGTGCGCTCGCTGTACCCGGTGATGCGGCGATCTTGCGGGGGGCCGTGTCCCCGGCTGGTGAGGTCGCGGAGCCGTTCGGTGCCGGGTGGGGCGCGTCGGGTAGCCGGGCATCTGGGTGCTGTGGTCACGTCTGCGGTGCGTGCTCGGGGTCCGGGCCTGGGGCGGCAGCGAGGACACAGATCACTGGCGGGCTGAGCGGGAGGGTCTCCGCGCTCATCTGCGTGAAGCCGACGCTGCGCAGCAGGTTCTCGATCTCATCGGCGGCGCCGCGGGACGTGCCGGCCGTGGCGGCGTGGCAGCGGGGCTGGGACACGATGGCGACGCGCCCGCCGGGCGCTAGTCGCCGGCGCAGGTCGGCGAGCCGCTCGGCGGGCGCGGGCCAGAACGCGAGGGAGTTGACGGCGAGGATGGCGTCGAAGGGGCCGTCGAAGGCAGGCGGAATCTGATCGACCGGGGCGTTGACCAGGGTCACCCGGCCGGCCCGGATGGCGGCGGCGTTGCGTCTGGACGCCTGCCGGAGCATCACGGCGGAATGGTCGATGCCGTATACGTGACCTGCGCCGGCACGGGCCAGTGCCGCGATCGCGATGCCTGGGCCGAAGCCGATCTCAAGGACCTGGTCGGTGGGCTGCACGCCGAGCAGCGAGACCGCCCAGCGGTTGCGCTGCCGGTTGGACGGGCGGTGGGCGAACATCCAGCCGTTCACGCTCCCGGCCGCGCCCCGGGGCTGATGGGCCTGACCGATGACGTCGCGGTCCAGAGCGCGCACGATGACGATCGCGGCCCGCGGGACCACGTACTCAGCCGCGGCGGTCACCATCTGCTTCACCGCCCGTGGCATGCTTCCCTCATGTTGAGTTCTCATGGCCGGCAGTCAACGCCTTCAAGTGCACCTGAAGTCAACACGCCCAGCGGCCTGCTCACCATCGGCGAGCTGGCCCGCCGGGCTGGCGTCACGGCCTCGGCCGTGCGCTACTACGAGGAACTCGGCCTGCTCCCCGCGCCGGCCAGGATCTCCGGGCAGCGCCGCTACCCCGAGTCGGCGGCCCGGCTGGTGGCCGCCATCCCGCTCTACAGCGACGCGGGGTTCACCCTCGCCGAGCAGAAGGCCCTCCTGGCCGCCGGCGTCGGCACGCCCGGCGACCGCAGGCAGCTTATGCGGCGCAAGCTCGCGGAACTCGATGAGCAGATCGCCAGGGCGCAGGCCGTCCGCGAGGCCATCAGCCACGGGCTGCACTGTCCCCACGATGACATCACGCAATGCCCGAACTTCAACGCCGGCATCACTGCCCGGCTCGCCGGCCAGCCACTATCACGATCCCACCAGCAACTGCACGGGCAACGGCCCCGCGAGGCGACAGATAGCTTCTAGCCACCGGCGATCATCGCCGCGAGTCACGCGAAGCATGACCCGATTCAGCCGCGGCAAGCCCGACTGGTCATCGCCTGCGCAGGCTGGCCACAATTTCGATGCGCCCGCCGCGTCGGCCACGCGGACCGCGACACTGCGTGACCGGAAAGGCGCCAGTGCTCAGGTATCAGGCTCGCTGCTCATGCAGTGCTCAGGTACGGCATCGAATGCTCTGTAGGGATCAGACCTATGTGGCCACTATTGGCCTACTTGGCCATTCTGCCGGTTGCCTGGCAGGCCGCTTTTAGTTCACACTGGCCCGGCGGTCTCTGACCTCCCCGATGGGCCATCCTTGTTAGTGGTTGACCAGGTCTTCCCAGGCGGGAAAGCTGACTGTGACGGCCAGTCCGCCTTCGGGCTGGGGGCGGGCCTCTAGGCTGGCTCCGTGTGCTTTCGCGATGTCGGCGACGATGGACAAACCGAGGCCGAGGCCGTCGGGGCTGGCGGTCCGGTCCGGGGCGGCGCGCTGGAAGGGCTCGAGCAGGCGGCTGGCCTGGAGCGGCGGTA
>Ga0210390_10000662_pt1 | contig 36116 bp, 32 predicted proteins | sample IncBWH11OmetaG_FD_161050 | JGI IMG/M metagenome (GOLD analysis project Ga0210390, IMG submission 161050) | Forest soil microbial communities from Barre Woods Harvard Forest LTER site, Petersham, Massachusetts, United States - Inc-BW-H-11-O ...
TCGCACGTTCTGGATTTCGGGTGTGGATGGGGCCGCTTTTCTCGGATGTTTCTGCGCGACGTGCCAGAGGACCACATTTGGTGTGCGGACTCGATGGAGCTCGCACTCGAGACGTGCCGTGAGACCGATGTCCCCGGTCGGATGATCCACATGGGTGAGATGCCACCATCGGATCTTCCGTCCGCGCAGTTCGACACCGCCTTTGCTTACTCCGTTTTCTCGCATTTCTCCCCCTATGCCCATGTTGGCTGGGAGCGAGAATTCGCCCGGGTTATGAAGCCTGGTGGCCTCGCCTTCGTGACAACCCAAGGTCGTTGGTTTTTGAATCGATGTCGAACATTGCGTGAAAACCCCGCGACGGTGACGACGCCATGGGAAGCGTCGCTGGCTCAATCGTTCGTCGACTACGAGGATGCCGTTGAGCGCTATGACCGCGGGGAATTCTTGTACGCGCCAAACGGGGGAGCGTCTGAGCCCTCGGAGATATACGGCGACGCGGTCGTGCCACGTGGCTATTTCGAGGTCCAATGGTCCGAGCACTTCGAGTTGCTGGACTTCGTTGCCGCTCCGACGGTTTGCCCCCAGGCCGTTGCCGTATTGCTGCGACGCCAAGGTTGACCGGCTGCCCCGCCGTCGGGGGCTCGTGATCGGTGACTGGGCGAAAGCAGCGGTCGGGTGCTCCGACGTATTGTTGCACTCATGGCCGAAGAACCTGTGGAAGAAATCGAGGCTCTAACTGAGCGGATCGGCAGGGCAATCAAGGAAAATGCCTTGCCTGAGGACATCTGCAAGTTAGCGGAGGCCCGCGCTTGGCTGATCTGGCCCAATCAGCCGCACTAGGCAAGCCATTGGCGGGATGGCCCCAGGCGAGAGTCGATGCTGAGTGACGTACGCCGCTTCATCCCGGGTTCCTAGTAGCGGCCGGAGATGAGGGTCGGCAATCGGCCGAAGGGGAGATCGATTATTTCCCTGCCGCTCTGAAGCTCGGTACCTAACTCGTACGCCCCGAGCGCCAGCGCCGCTCGAAAGGCAGGCGCCACGTGCGTGGCGCAATGAGCTCGTTGATGGCGGGGGGTCCCCAGCTGCCCTTGGCGTAGGGCTCGGCCGGAGGCGGGTTGTCGAGGAGCGGCGTCGACACCTCCCACAGCCGCTCGATCCCCTCAGCCGTGTTGAAGAGGGTGTGGTCGCCGACCATGGCGTCGTGGATGAGGCGCTCGTAAGCCTCGAGCACGTCGGCGTCCTGACCCGTCTCGTGCAGCGCGAACTGCAGGGAGAGCTTCTCGAGCTGCATGCCCGGGCCGGGGTGCTTGCCGTAGAAGGACAGCGACAGCTTGGACGAGTCGGCGAGGTCGAAGGTGAGATGGTCGGGCCCCTGGGCGCCGACGCCGGAGCCCTCGGGGAACATCGACTTGGGGGGCTCGCGGAACGCGATCGAGATGATGCGCTCGCCGCTGCCCATCTCCTTGCCGGTGCGCAGGAAGAACGGCACACCGGCCCAGCGCCAGTTGTCGATTTCGCAGCGCACGGCGACGAGGGTCTCGGTGTCCGAGTCCGCTGCCACGCCCGGGATGTCGCGGTAGCCCACGTACTGGCCCCGCACCACCTCGTTGACATCGAGCGGGCGCATGGAGCGGAAGACCTTGTTCTTCTCCTCACCGATCGGGTCCGGCGCGAGGGCCGTGGGCGGCTCCATGGCGACGAAGCCCATGATCTGGAACAGGTGCGTCACGACCATGTCCTTGAAGGCGCCCGTCGCTTCGTAGAACGCGACCCGGTCGTCGACCCCGAGCGTCTCGGGCACGTCGATCTGCACGTGGTCGATGTGGTCGCGGTTCCAGATCGGCTCGAACAGCCCGTTGGCGAAGCGGAAGGCCAGGATGTTCTGCACGGCCTCCTTGCCCAGGAAGTGGTCGATGCGGAAGATCTGGTCCTCGTCGAAGTACTGGTGCAGCATGTCGTTCAGCGCCACGGCCGAGGCCAGGTCGGTGCCGAACGGCTTCTCCATGACGATGCGCGAACGCTCGATCAGCTTGGCGTCCGCCAGCATCTGGATGACCGACTGGTCAGCCGCGGGCGGGACGCTCAGATAGTGGAGCCGCCGCACGCCGTTGGCGTCCCCGCCGATCGTCTTCTCCGCACCGGCGACATGGTCGCTCAGCTCCTGTGCACCGCTCGACGTGGATACGAAGGAGAGCCGCTTCTCGAATTCGGCCCAGTGGCGCAACGAGATCTTGCCGGTGTAGAACTCGTCACAGGCGTGGCGGGCCAGATGCCGGAACTCCTCTTCGGTCATCTGCCGGGTGGAACTTCCGACGATGCGGTAGTCGGGCATCATCCCGAGCGTCGAGAGGTGGAGGAGCCCGGGCAGCAGCTTGCGCGCCGCCAGGTCACCCGTGGCGCCGAACAGCACGATGACGTGCGGGTCGATCTGGGGACCAGACGCCGGCGAGTCGGCGGTCTCGCTGCGGTCCACGACCTCGGTCATGCGGGTCTCCGCACGTTGAGCTCGGCCGTGTTCGCGCCCATGATCTTCGGCACGGCCTCCTTGGGGAGCTTCTGGAGCTCGGTGACCCAGTCGGTCGGCTGCGGCAGCCCCTCCACGTGGGGCCAGTCCGAGCCGAAGATGACGCGGTCGTCGCCGACGAAGCCGACGATCTCGTCCACGTCGTCCTCCCAGAACGGGTTGATCCAGATGTGGCGCCTGAAGGTGTCGACCGGGTCCTCGGCGAAGTAGCCCGGCATGCGCCGCGCCGTGGTGCGCAGTTTGCGGAACAGGGGAGCGAGGAACTCCGAGCCGTTCTCGACCGATGCGACGCGCACGTTGGGGAAACGGTCGAACAGCTTCTCGAGGATGAGCGTCGCCAGCCAGTCGTGCGCCGCCCGCTCGATCGCGAACAGCTTGATGCTCGGGCGCTGGTACCCACCGCCACCCTTGAACGAGGCCCGGAAGCCGTCCTGCGCGTAGCCGTTCGACGACAACCCGGCGTCCCCGGCGTGCACCACGACGGTGATACCTGCTTCGTTCACCCGCGCCCAGAACGGGTCGAACTCGTCGGCGGCCGGAGACAGCGGCCCGTTCGCCGTGATCGGCGCCGCCGCCCGTAGCACCACGGTGCGGGCGTCCTGGTCGAGGGCCCACTCCAGCTCGCGTACCGCCTCGTCGACGTCGGCCAGCGTGATGTAGGGCGAGGCGAAGATGCGGTCGCGGTACGCCATGCCCCAGTCCTCGGCCAGCCAGCGGTTGAACGCACGGAACAGGAGGACGACCGCCTCAGGGTCCTCCTTGAGCGACTCCTCGTAGAGCATGCCCAGGGTGGGGAAGAGCCAGACCTGGGCCAGCCCCTGCGCGTCCATGGTCGCCAGGCGCGCATCCCGGTCGCGGTACTCGGGCCGCGTGGGCTCGGGCGTGCCCATCAGCTCGTGTATCGGCACGCCGTTCGGGTTGCCGCGGAAGTAGTCGAACAGAGCGCCCGCCGGCGAGATCGGGTTGAACGTCGGGTTGGTCACGGCCCGGCTGATGCGTCCGCCGAGCGAGTGATACCGCCGCCCGTTGACCTCGACCCACTCGATGACCCGCGGTCCGAGGGCCGGATCGAGATGGCGGGTGAAGGCGTCGAGGGCCTCGTAGTAGTGGTTATCGGCGTCGAAGACGGGTGCGTCGAGCGTGGGCATTGTCAGCCTTTCCCAGAGCGCGTGGCGTGCCTGGCGTCGTTGTGGCGCAACACCAAAACTGTATTGGCTGGCGGCCGGTGCCCCGTCAGGCCTTGTTCCCGGTGCGGGGCGGCCCGGCGGCGGTGAATTGCACGCCATCGGGGTCTACCGCCCAGACGGGCGGCTGCCCCCATTGCTCCCCGAACACCAACTCGGGGAGCGGGCGTCGGCGCACCGGACCGTGGCTCCCGAGCGGCCGGCCCAGCGTGATGGTGGCCATGATGTCCACATCGTCGGGGATCCCCAGCAACCCCCGCAGGTCGCCGTCGGCCATGTGGTGCAACCCCGTCAGCACGCCCCCGTAGCCGAGCGCGCGGGCGGCGAGCAGCAGGTTCTGGCAGGCCGGGTAGATGGAGGCGCCGTCGGAACTGGCGGTGTGCGATCGGTAGCGGGCGTAGCAGGCGAGCACGAGGACCGGTACCGACTCGTAGTTGTCGACGTAGCGCTGCATGGTGCGGGCGAGCCGCGACTTGGGCGAGTCGGCCTGGGCGCCGGATCCCTTGTCGTAGCCGTCCTCGGCGCGCTTGGCGTCCCAGAAGTGGCGGGCGCCTGCACCGATGAGCCGCTTGGCCTCCGCCGCGACCGGGCCGTCGGTGAGCACGACGAAGCGGAAGGGCTGGCGGTTCGATCCGCTCGGCGCCCGGGTGGCGGCGAAGAGGATGTCGCGCAGGACGTCGTCGGGAACCTTCTCGTCGGTGTAGCGGCGGATGGCCCGGGTCGTGAGGAGCCCGTCGTAGAGCGAGACGCCGTCGAGGTGCACGACGGCGACCCTACCAATGCACCCCCGGGGTACCCGCGGTCACGCCACGGCCGTTCCCTCGACCAGCTCTCCGTAGAGCGCCGGCCGGCGCTCGTCCTCGAGCAGTGCGCCCACCCCCTCGTGGACGTGCGCCAGATGCAGGTCGATACGGTGCACGACGAGCTCGGCCGGGCTCGGCCGGCCCGGCACGGCTGCGGGTGCTGCGGCGACCACGGTGCCCGTGGGGGCGATGATTCGGCTCGCGCCCAGCAAGGTCGACGTGGCGTGGGTGCCTGCCTGGTTCGCCTCGAGCCACCACTGGCTGTTGGCGAGCGCGTACGCGGGGTGGAGGAGGTCCCAGGCCGCTGCCGCCTCCACCTCGCACGCGCACGAGGCGAGCACCAGCCGCGCGCCGCGCAAGGCGAGCGAACGGGCGACCTCGGGGAAATCGCCCTCGAAGCCGACGACGAGCCCGACCCTTCCCAGCGCCGGCTCGTCGAACGTCGTGACGCGGTCGCCGCGTGCGAAGACGGCCTGCTCGCGTGCGGGACGATAGAGGTGTGCCTTGCGATGCCAGGCGGCAAGGTCGCCATGGGGATTGAACACGATCATCGTGTCGTGCACCGAGCCGTCCTCACCGAGCTCCGGCACGCTCCCTGCGACGAACAGGCCGAGCCGGCGCGCCCGCTCGGCGAGCCGCGCCGCCCGCGGGCCGTTGCGCGGCTCGGCCGCTCGACGTGCGTCGTCGGCGAGCGTCTCGGGGTCGTAGCCGCACGACCACAGCTCGGGCAGGACGAGGAGTTCCACGCCGCGGGCGGCGGCGTCGTCCATCATGCCCAGGGCGACCGAGAGGTTCTGCTTCGGCTCACCCGGTGCGGACAGCCACTGCGCCACGCCCACCAAGAGGTCTCGTTTCACTTCCCCACCGGGTTCGTCCACTCCTCTCGTCGCCGCTGCCTGCACGGTAGGGGCGCAAGGTTCGGGGAGGGTTTCCCGCCTGTGAATGGCTTGTTACATCCGAAGCCCGGCTCGCAGTGAGAACGGACCTTCGGATCTCAGCGGGTTGACGCACCGACGTCGATGGTCGGGAAGGCGCAGCGGGTCGGCGGGCTCCGATCGGGTTCTTCGGGGACCGTCAGGAGCCTCGAGTTTGGATGCATACGAGCCAGGGCTTATGACCCTTCATAACGCTTCATAACAGCGTCCCTGATGGCACAGGAGGCTCCATCATTAGTTGGCACCCCTATACATCGACACTAGAGGACGAGGACGCGTTGGCGCCCCGCTTAGATCGAGAGACACCGCGCGATAATGGCGCGACCTCGTCGGTTCCGATGAGCCGTCAGAACGCAGGCCGGGCTCAGGTGGTCCCGAGCGCCATGGCGGTCAGCAGCTCGTAGATCACGTGCGCCGCGGCGATGGCCGTGATCTCTGCGTGGTCGTACGCAGGCGAGACCTCGACCACGTCGGCTCCCACGATGTGGGCGGGCGCCAGCGCCCGCACCAGCGACAGGAGCTCGCGGCTGGTCAACCCGCCGGCCTCGGGCGTGCCGGTGCCCGGCGCGTGGGCCGGGTCGAGGACGTCGATGTCGACGGACACGTAGAGCGGGGCGTCGCCGATCCGCTCCAGCACCCGCGCCGCCGTGGCAGCACCGCCGAGCTCGGCGACGTCGTCGGCCGTGATCTGGGCGAAGCCCATGCCGGCATCGTCGATGAGGTCGGTGCTCGAATAGAGCGGCCCCCGAAGGCCGACGTGTGTGCTGTGGTCGCGACTGAGCAGTCCTTCCTCCCAGGCCCGACGGAACGGCGAGCCGTGGGTGAAGCGCTGCCCGAAATAGACGTCCCACGTGTCGAGGTGGGCGTCGAAATGCACCAGCGCGAGTGGACCATGCCGCGCCGACGTGGCGCGCAGCAGCGGCAGGGCGACGGTGTGATCGCCCCCGATGGCCATCACCCGACCGCCGCCCGCCAGCAGCGCCTCGGCGGCGGCTTCGATCTGCGCGACCGCCTCCTCGGGCCCGAACGGCGTGCACGCGATGTCACCGGCGTCCACAACTTGCGCGAGCTCGAAGGGCAACGCGCCAACCGCCGGGTTGTAGGGCCGCAGGAGTCGCGACCCTTGTCGCACCGCGGCCGGACCGAACCGGGCGCCGGGCCGGTACGTGGTGCCGCCGTCGAACGGGATGCCCACCACCGCGATGTCCCAGCGCGGCACGGCCTCGGCCGTCGGCAGCCGGGCGAACGTGGCGGGCCCGGCGAAGCGGGGGACGACGGTGGCGTCGGCCGGGCCGGCCGGGCCGGCGTCCCCGGGCATCAGTCGTCGATGGCCTGGTACACGAGCGCCCGCAGCTGGGCCCGGAACGGGTAGGCGATGGACGGGAAGAGCTGCGTCATGAACACGACGAAGAGGTCCTCGGTGGGGTCGACCCAGAACGCGGTGCTGGCGGCACCGCCCCAGTAGTACTCGCCGGCGGAGCCGTCCATCGCGGTGGCGGCCGGCCCCAGGCCCACGGCGAAGCCGAGGCCGAAGCCGACGCCCTCGAAGCCGGCCTCGCCGAATCCGCCCATTGCGAGGTCCGCCAACGTTGCCCCGCCCGGCAGATGGTTGACGGTCATGAGCTCGATCGTCTTGCGCCCCAGCACGCGCCGGCCGTCGAGCTGGCCCCCGTTCGCCAGCATCTGGCAGAAGTCGACGTAGTCGTGCGTAGTCGAGACGAGCCCGCCTGCGCCCGACAGGTACGGGTGCGGGCGCATGATGCCGTTGGCGAACGAGCCCTCCATCAGGCGGGGGGTGTTGGCCGGGCGGTACTGGTAGCAGGGTGCGAGGCGGCTCAGCGATCCCTCGGGGACGTAAAACCCGGTGTCGGTCATGCCGAGCGGCTCGAAGACCTCGCGCTGGAGGTACTCGTCGAAGCGCTGGCCCGAAAGGATCTCGACCAGACGCCCCACAATGTCGGTGGACAGCCCGTAGTTCCAGTGCGTGCCGGGATGGAACTTCAGCGGGTGCTGGGCGAGGAGGGCGGTGACGTCTTCCAGCGTCTGCTCGCGGCCGAGTGCGCGACGAGCGTCGGCGAACGCCTGGTCGATGGGGTTGTCGGGGAAGAGTGCCCCTGGCAACCCGGTCGTGTGCATGAGGACGTCGCGCATGTTCATCGGCCGCTTCGGCTTCACCAGGGTGACGGACCCGTCGGCCTGAGCCTCGCCAACCTGGAGGGTCCGCCACTCGGGGATGTAACGGTGCACCGGGTCGAGCAGCTGGAACATGCCCCGCTCGTAGAGCTGCATGAGGGCAACCGATGCGATCGGTTTGGTCATGGAGTAGATGCGGAAGATTGCGTCGTCGGCCATAGGTAGGGCGCGCTCGCGGTCCATCAGGCCGAGGGAGCGGTGGTACGCAACGTGGCCGCCCCGCACCACCGTGATCTGGCAGCCGGTGATCTTCCCCGTGTCGACGTAGTGCTGCCCGAAGTGCTCGGTAATCCGCTCGAGCCGCTCCTCGCGCATGCCCGCGGCGTCCGGCCAGACCTTCATGGCGCTGTCCATCAGCTCTTGCCTTTCTGCTCGCCTATGCCTGAGCCTGCTTCGCCTTCTGCTCGCGCATGTACGCGGCGGTCCCCTCGAGGAACGCGCCGACGTCCTTCTCCTTGTTGGCGACAACGCCGTGGAACCACTCGGGTACCCAGACCTGGGCGGCGCCGGCGTCGAGTCCGGCGAGGATCGCATCGACCGCAACCGAGACGGGCTCGGCCGGGACCGGCAGGTCGGGGACGTCGTTGTCGGGAAGGGTGAACAGCTCCGTGTCGATGACGCCCGGGTAGACGACCATGAGCTTGATGCCGTCGTCCCACAGGTCGACGGCCATCGCCTCGGAGAACGCGGTCAGGGCGGCCTTCGATGCGTCGTAGGCGGACTCGCCGGGAGCACTGAGCTTCCCTGCGATCGACGAGACGTTGACGATGGTGCCCGAACCGCGGGCCAGCATCTGTGGGAGCAGCGCCATGGTCAACCGGACGGGTGAGAGGTAATTGACGTGCATCACGGCCGTGATCGTGTCGATGTCCAGGGCCGTCACGTGCCGGCGTTTCGGGATGCCGGCGTTGTTGATCAGGATGTCCACCCCGCCGAATGCGTTGACGACGTCGACGGCCAGCTGGTCGACCGCGTTGATATCGGCCAGGTTGACGACCCACATCCGGCTGTCCGGTGAATACTTCATGCAACGCCCCACGACCTCGGACAGGCGGTCGGCCCGGCGGGCGCAGATGCCCACCACCGCACCGCGTTCGGCCAGCGCCTCGGCCAGGCCGGCCCCGATGCCCGAGGAGGCGCCCGTCACCAGGATGCGGCACCCTTCGAGGTCCAACGCCATCGTCCACCCCACTTTCCTTCAGCCAACCGCTTCACCTTACGCAGCGGGACGGCCGTTGACGATTTGTTAAGAGCGTGCCCCGCCGCGTTGACATCGGGTTCACACCCCGAACGCAAGAGTGGCTCCGTGGCCGATTTCCTCGCAATCGTGAGCTTCATCGCCTTCATCGCAGTGTTCCTGGGCTACATCTGGTGCTTGGAGCGTGTGTGACCGTCGTCCAAGGTCTCCTGCTCGGCGTGTCGATCCTGGTGTTCATCTACCTCGGCGTCGCCATGTTCAAGCCGGAGTGGTTCTGACCTGAATGGGTTACTTCTGGACCATCCTGACGCTGGTCGTCGCGCTCGGACTGTCCTGGCGCTACCTCGGCGCCTACATGGTCGGCGTCTTCGAGGGGCGAATCACGTTCCTCTCATTCATCGAACGTCCGATCTACCGTCTGCTCGGGACCAGCCCCGACCGCGAACAGTCCTGGAAGCGCTACGCCGGCTCCCTGGTCATCTTTTCGGCCTTGTCGTTCGCGATCACTTACGCCATCCTGCGCCTCCAGGGCTCCCTCCCACTCAACCCGCAGCACTTCGGCGGTGTCGGGCAGGGACTCTCCTGGAACACGTCCGCCTCGTTCCTGACCAACACCAACTGGCAGAACTACGGCGGCGAGACGACGCTTTCGTACCTCTCGCAGATGTGCGCGCTCACGGTGCAGCAGTTCGTGACCCCCGCCGTCGGCATCGGTGCCGCCCTCGTCATCACCCGGGGGTTCTCCAAGAAGGGGTCGCCCACCATCGGCAACTTCTGGGTCGACATCACCCGGGCCATGCTCTACGTGCTCGTCCCGATTGCGACCCTCGCCGGGCTCGTGTTCGTCGGACAGGGTGCGATCGACACCCTCTCCGGGCCGGTCAACGTCCACAACGCGCTGAACGGGGTGTCCCAGACGATCGCGCTCGGGCCGGTCGGGTTCATGGAGGCGATCAAGCAGCTGGGCACCAACGGCGGTGGTTTCTTCAACATCAACTCCGCCCATCCGTTCGAGAACCCGACCGCCCTCACCAACTGGCTCAGCATCTACCTGCTCCTGGTGATCCCGTTCGCACTGACGTACGTCTTCGGCAAGATGGTCGGCTCGATCCGCCAGGGCGTGGCCATCGTGACCGCCATGGTGATCCTCTTCGGTGCCTGGGTCGCCTTCGCCTCGGTGGCCGAGCACCAGCCAAACCCGGCCGTGCAGCAGGCCGGACTGTTGCATCAGCCGACCGGCAACACTGTCGGCAAGGAGGTGCGCTTCGGCGTGCCGTCCTCCGCGCTGTTCGGGGTGTCCTCGACGCAGACCTCCACGGGTTCGGCGGACTCGTCCTACGACTCGTTCACACCCATCGGTGGCGGTGCGTTGCTCACCGGCATGATGATCGGCGAGGTCACCCCCGGCGGCGTAGGCAGCGGGCTCTACACCATCCTCATCTACGCGATCATCGCCGTCTTCATCGGCGGGCTGATGGTCGGGCGAACACCCGAGTACCTGGGGAAGAAGATCCAGGCGACCGAGGTCAAACTCGCCGGTCTCGGGACCCTGGTGATGCCGATGATCGTGCTGATCCTGACCGGCATCGCGGTGTCCATCCATGCCGGGCGGGCCGGCCCGCTCAATTCCGGACCCCACGGCTTCTCCGAGATCCTCTACGCGTTGACATCGCAGGGCAACAACAACGGCTCTGCGTTCGCCGGCCTGTCGGGCAATACGACCTTCTACAACATCATCGGCGGCGTGGACATGCTGATCGGCCGTTTCGGGATCATGATCCCGGCCATCGCGCTCGGCGGAATCCTCGCCGCCAAGAAGGTCGTCGCCGAAGGTGCCGGCACCTTCCGCACCGACAACCCCATGTTCGTGGGCCTACTGGTGGGCGTGATCATCATCGTCGGCGGCCTGACCTTCTTCCCGGCTATCTCCCTCGGTCCCGTTGTCGAGCAACTGAGCCACGGAAAGTTCTTCTGATGACCGTCGTTGAAGCAGACGCCCCACCACCCCAGCACCCGAGCGCTCCGCACGGCGTGGCCGAGTCTCGCGGTCTGTTCGATCGCGAGATCCTCCTGGAGGCCCTGGGAGGATCGATCACCAAGCTCGACCCGCGGGTTCAGGTCAGGAACCCGGTCATGTTCGTCGTCCTGATCGGTTCGGTCATCACGTTCATCGAGTCCTTGTCGCACTCGAGCCTCTTCAATTGGTCGATCACCGCCTGGCTCTTCGCCACCGTCCTCTTCGCAAACTTCGCCGAAGCCATGGCGGAGGGCCGGGGAAAGGCGCAGGCGATCGCTCTTCGGAAGATGCGATCCGAGACGATGGCGCGGCGGCTCAATCCAGACGGGACTGAGGACGTTGTCCCCGCAGCGGAGCTGCGATCGGGCGACCGCGTCGTCTGCGAGGCGGGCGACGTCATCCCATCCGACGGCGAGATCATCGAGGGCGTCGCCTCGGTGGACGAGTCCGCCATCACAGGTGAGTCGGCCCCCGTCATCCGCGAGTCCGGCGGCGACCGCTCAGCCGTTACCGGCGGTACCACCGTGCTGTCCGACCGCATCGTCGTGGAGATCACGGCCGAACCCGGGCACACCTTCCTCGACCGAATGATCTCGCTGGTGGAGGGGGCCAACCGTCAGAAGACGCCCAACGAGATCGCGCTGACCATCCTTCTGGCGGTGCTCACGATCATCTTCATTCCGGTCGTGGTCGTGCTCCAGCCTTTCGGGATCTACGCCGGCGCCACCGTCTCGGTCGTCATCCTGGTGTCGCTCCTCGTCTGCCTTATCCCGACGACGATCGGCGCGCTGCTCTCGGCGATCGGCATTGCGGGCATGGACCGCCTGGTGCAGCGCAACGTTCTGGCCATGAGCGGCCGGGCGGTGGAGGCCGCGGGCGACGTGCAAACTCTGCTCCTCGACAAGACGGGCACCATCACGCTCGGCAACCGCATGGCCTCGGACTTCTTTCCGGCCAGCGGGCACACCGAGGAGGAGGTGGCGGACGCCGCGCAGCTGGCTTCTTTGGCAGATGAAACCCCCGAGGGGCGTTCCATCGTCGTGCTGGCGAAGGATCGCTTCAACATCCGCGAGCGCGAACTGGCCGGCCCGCACGAGTTCGTGCCGTTCTCGGCCACGACACGGATGTCGGGACTGAACGTCGATGGCCGCCAGATCCGCAAGGGGGCGGCCGAGGCGGTCCGCAACTGGGTGGTTGAGCAGGGCGGTACGGTGCCCGACGGCCTCCCGGAGATCGTAGACCGCATCGCCCGCGCCGGCTCCACGCCGCTGGTGGTGGCAGACGGCCCCAACATCCTGGGTGTCATCGAGCTCAAGGACGTCGTGAAGACCGGCATCAAGGAGCGCTTCGCCGAGCTGCGCGCCGCCGGGATCCGCACCGTCATGATCACGGGCGACAACCCCCTCACCGCTGCCGCCATCGCGCAGGAGGCCGGCGTCGACGACTTCCTGGCCGAGGCGACGCCTGAGGCCAAGATGGAGCTGATCAAGGCCGAGCAGGAGGGCGGCAAGCTCGTCGCCATGACGGGGGACGGGACCAACGACGCGCCCGCACTGGCCCAGGCCGACGTTGGCGTAGCCATGAACACCGGGACGACTGCCGCCAAGGAGGCCGGCAACATGGTCGACCTCGACTCCAACCCGACCAAGCTGATCGACGTCGTCGAGATCGGCAAGCAGCTGCTGATTACCCGCGGCTCGCTCACCACGTTCTCCATCGCCAACGACGTGGCCAAGTACTTCGCCATCATCCCGGTCATGTTCGTGGCGACGTACCCGCAGTTGCAGGCGCTCAACATCCTGAAGTTGCACAACCAGTCGTCCGCCGTGCTCTCGGCGGTGATCTTCAATGCGCTTGTCATCGTTGCGCTCATCCCTCTTGCGTTGCGCGGGGTGAAGTGGCGGCCCTCGGGCGCCGCATCCATCCTCCGGCGCAACGTGTGGATCTACGGCGTCGGCGGGATCATCGCCCCGTTCATCTTCATCAAGTTGATCGACCTGTTCCTCACAGCGGTCCACTGGTACTGAGGAGAGTGAACGCGTGAAAACACTGCTTACCCAACTCCGCCGCTCAGCCGTCATGGTCATCATCTGCCTCGTGCTGTTCGGCCTCGCCTATCCGCTGCTCGGCGTCGGCCTCTCTCAGGCGTTCTTCAAGGGCCAGGCCGATGGCTCCATCACCGCTAACGGGTCGAACCTCATCGGGCAGGACTGGTCGCAGACCAAGTGCCCGGGGCACCTGGCGGGCAGCTGTGTGTTCCAGGGCCGTCCCGACGCCCTCGGGCCCTATTCCAACGTGGGCGATCCCAAAGGATGTCCGTCGCCCAAGCCCTCGACCGGCTGCAACCCGACCGGCCACCCCGGCGACGACCCGCTCGTGGCCAACGGGACGGCCGGCGGTTCCGGCGCCACCAACCTGGGGCCACGTTCGCAGGAACTCGTCGACTACACCCAGATCCTCATCAGGTACTGGAACGCCCGCGGCGTCAGCCCCACCGCCGACCTCGTCACCACCTCGGGCAGCGGCCTGGACCCGGACATCACGCCGCAGGACGCCCAGGCCGAGATCCCAATGGTCTCTCGTACCACCGGCATCTCCCCGGCGACGCTCCAGAGCCTGATCAACCGGGTGGCCCAGGGTATGGAGCTGGGCTTCCTTGGTTCGCCGACTGTCAACGTCCTACAGCTCAACGAGGGGCTGGCCAAGCTCGAACACCCGTGAGCCCGACCGCCATCGGGTCGCTGGAGCCACGCCGGCGAGCGACCGTGGCCGGCGAGATCCGTGCCGTGACCTCCTTCGAGCGCCCTTACCAGCGCACCGAGGTCGAACTCGATGACGGGACAGGCTTAGTGGTCCTTCGCTTCGTGGGGCGGACCCACATACCTGGGGTCGCCCCGGGACGCCGCATGGTCGCCGAAGGGACGCCGGGCGCCGGACCCGACGGGCCCGTCATGTTGAACCCGCTCTATTGCTTTACCTCCTCCGAGTGAGCGACCGGCGTGCCTTCCCCGACGAGCTGGTAGCCGATGCCGGGGACCGTCTTGAGCATCGTGCCGTTGTCGTCCCCAAGTTTCTTGCGCAGGCGGTGCGTATAGACGCGCACGTAGTTGGACTCGATGCCGTAGCCCGGTCCCCACACGTCCTTGAGGATCATGTGGTGCGTGCACACCTTGCCGGCGTGGCGGGCCAGGTAGGCGAGCAGCTCGAACTCCTTCGCCGTCAGCTGCAGTGCTTGGCCGTCGAGCGTCGCCATGTGGTGGACCAGGTCGATGTGCAGGCGGCCGACATCGAACTCCGGCGACGGCTCGGACCCCTCGACGCGGCGCGCGACACCGTGGCGCAGCGCGACACGGAGACGGGCCTCCAGTTCGGCCATGCCGAACGGTTTGGTCACGAAGTCGTCTGCGCCGCTGTCGAGTGCCTCGACCTTGCGCCGCTCGTCTCCGTAGGCGGACAGCACGACGATCGGGACGGCCGAGAAGGCGCGGATCCGCCGGCACACCTCGATCCCGTCGATGTCGGGCAACCCGAGGTCGAGGATGACGAGATCGGGGTCGCCGAGGGCGACCTGATTCACCGCCTCGGCGCCCGTGTGTGCCGTGAGGACCTCATCGCCCCGCGCGGTCAGGCCGATTCGCAGCGCCTTGAGCAGCGAGGGGTCGTCGTCGACGAGCAGAACCTTGGGCATGGCCGGGCCTCAGGCCGACGCCGCCACGCGGGCATCCGCGGGAACGGTGAAGACGATGCGAGCGCCGGTGCGCGCGTCTGGATCCACCCAGATCGATCCCCCGTGGGCCTCGACGAAGGACTTGGCGATGGCCAGGCCCAGCCCGGCGCCCCCGCCGCGGCCGTTCTGGCTGAACATCTCGAAGACACGTTCGCGTTCGGCGTGGGGGATGCCCGGGCCTTCGTCCGCCACCGCGATCTCGATGCGGTCCGCCGAACCCGGCACGACGCGGGCGATCACGCGGATCACGCTTCCGCCGGGCGACGCCCGATCCGCGTTGTCGAACAGGTTCGCGAGGACCTGGCTGATCAGGACGTGGTCGATGCGCAACATGGGCAGGTCCGGCGGGGCCTCCACCGCGACCCGCTCGCGCCCGACGATGCCGCCGAGGTTGTCGACGGCCTCGTCGACCAGCTCGTCGATCGGCATCACGGTCGGCCTGATCTCGAGAGCACCCGACTCGATCCTGGTCATGTCCAGCAGGTTGGTGACCAGACGAGCCAGCCGGTCCGATTGTTGCTCGATCAGTTCCAGCAGTTCGGCGCGGTCCTCCTCGCTGAGCAGCGCGCCGGACTGGCGCAGGCTCGAGACAGCGGTTTTCACTGCGGCCAGGGGCGTACGCAGGTCGTGCGACGCCGCCCCCATCAGGGCCCGGCGCCAGCTGTCGATCTCTTCCAGCAGCCGCGCGCGCAGTGCCTGCTCGCGCAGGCGAGCTCGATCCACGGCCAGCGCGGCCTGGTTGGCGAAGGTCCCGAGCAGGCTCCGCTCCACGCCGGCGAGCGCAACGTCCTGAAGCACCAGCATGCCGACGGGTCGCTCGTTCACGACCAGGGCGACCGACACCTTGCGGGGTTCCGGATGGCCGCTGTCGGCGACCAGCCCAATGGATCGCGCCACGCCCTGTGCCGACGTGAGGGACGTGACGTCCGCGTCGGACATCGGCTGCCCCGCCTTGGCGGCCACCTCGAGGGTCTCGCCCGGAACCGGTTCGTCGTGGTCCCCACGCGGCAACACCAACGCCGTCCAACGCGGCTCGAAGACGCCCTGCACGGTGGAGACGATCTGCGTGAGCAGCTGAGGCAGAGCAAAGTCGCCGATGAGCGCCTGAGACAGTTCGTACAGGCGATCCGATTCCTCGGTCCTTCGCAGTGCCTCCTCGCGGGCAGTGCGCAGCTGCGCCACGACCTGCGCCACGATAAGTACGACGGCGAGATACACGACGAGGGCGATCCAGTTCTGGGCAGAACGGACCGTCAGGGTGTCGTACGGCGGGAGGAAGAACCAGTCATAGGCCAGAAACCCGGCCGCGGCCCCCACGACACCCACCCAGAAGCCACCGATCACGACGCCGATGACCGCCGGGAGGACGAACGCCAGCGCGGGGATCGCTGTACTCAGGCTGGACCGGAAAGGCAACAGGATGGCGAGGAGCGCGCCGAGCGAGACCAGTGTCGCAACGATGCCGACGACGGTGCGCTGGTACCGTCCTCTTGTTGCCAGCCCGTCGTACATCACGTGGGTCACTGCTTCCGGTCTGTCGGCGTCCTCGCCGACACTGAATTGTACCGACGGCGCCGATGGGTTGACCCAATGAGGAGAGATGAGCGCAAACGCTGACGACGAAGGGGTAAAGGCGACCGGGCGCTTCCGCGTGTACCTCGGCGCGGCGGCGGGCGTCGGCAAGACCTGCGCCATGCTCGACGAGGGATGGCGCCGCTTCCAGCGTGGTGCGGACGTCGTCGTAGGCTTCGTCGAGACCCACAAGAGGCCTTACACGTTGCAGCAGCTCCGCGACCTGCCCGTCGTGCCACGCAAACAGGTCGACTACCGCGGCTCCGCGTGGGAGGAGATGGACCTCGATGCCGTCCTGGCCCGCAAACCCGAGGTCACGCTCATCGACGAATTGGCGCACACCAATGTGCCCGGCTCGGGACGCCACGAAAAGCGCTGGGAGGACGTGCTCGAGATCCTCGAGGCCGGGATTGCCGTCATCACCACGGTGAACATTCAGCATCTCGAGTCGCTTGCAGACCCCGTCGAGCGGATCACCGGCGTGACCGTCCGCGAGCGCGTGCCCGATTGGGTGGTTCGCAAGGCGGACCAGATCGAGCTCATCGACTCCTCGGCTGATCAGCTCCGGCGGCGCATGCTGCACGGCAACATCTACCCGTCCGAAAAAGTCCCGTCGGCACTCAACGGGTTCTTCCGGGTCGAGAACCTCTCCGCGTTGCGCGAGCTGTCGCTGCGCTTCGTCGCGGACGAGACGGAGGAGGAGCTGCTGGAGTACCTACGCTCCCGCGGAGCCGCGGGGGAGTTGTGGGAGACGACTGAGCGGATCATGGTCGCCGTCACGGGTGCGCCCGGGAACGCGTCTGTCATCAGACGAGCGGCTCGCATCGCGGCGCGGCTGAAAGCACCGCTGGTCGCGGTCAACGTCGTGGGTGGCGACGATTCCCGTCGGTCGAGTACGGCGGAGCTTGAGGAGCTCGTTGCTGCCGTCGGCGGGACCTGGCAGACGCTCGACGGCGACGACGTCGCAAAGACGATCTTCGCGGCTGCGGTCGACCAGCAGATCACCCAGATCGTCCTCGGCACCTCGCGGCTCACGCGATGGCAGTCGATGACGCGCGGCTCCGTGATCCAGCAGATACTCCGTATGGCGTCCGAGAACGACATCGACCTTCACGTCATCGCCCGACGGGACGACGTCCCCGGGGAGCGTCCGAACGCTGACGACGCGGGCTAGCTGCCCAAGAGGTCGGCGTAGGCCGCGTCAGCCGCAAGACCTGCGGCTTGCTGCATGCACCGGTTGAGATGCGCAAGCGCCTTCGCCCGACGGGGATCACGGGCCAGATACTTGGCGACCGCGACCGGGTCGCCCGAGCCGTCGGGTTTGCTGAGTGAGAACACGGCCTGATCGACGATGTGCTCGTCGGGCCGATCGCTGATGCCCCGATAGATGGACCAGTCGATACCTGCCTCCTCGCAGACCTCGGCCACCCCGGCAGCCTCCATGTCGACCGCGCCGAAGCCCCGTTCGAGGATGGGGCCCCACACGTCGTCGTCGTCGAACAGGCCATCGGTCGTCATCAGCGACCCGTCCGCGACCCGGGGGGGAATCGGATGGGCGTGGAACTCGGGTCCCTCCGGATAGAGCTGCACCCGGCCCGGCACCATCAACGACCCGACCGGCAGGTCCGGATCGAGACCGCCCGCGATGCCGATGACCATGACATGGTCGAACGGGCCGGTGGCCAACGCCTTGCGGGTTGCCTCCCGAGCCAAGGCCGGGCCCATGCCGGTGACCAGTGCGGCCACACCCCACGATCCGGCGGTGCCGGCGTGGGAAAAGACCGGGTCATGCGGGGTAGGCCGGAGATCGAAGGACTTCACGATGGCCTTCAGTTCAGGCTTCATCGGCGCGAGCACGGCGACTCGCTTTTCGGACGTGGTCACCGGACCATCATGACTGATCGTTCGCTAGCGTGTGCTGCCCATCCTGAGGAGAGGAGTTCAATGCCCAGCGCCGAACAAGTCGTCCGGGATTTTTGCGCCGCCGCAAGCCGACGCGACCCAGGGGAGTTGCGGTCCTACTTTTCGGACGATGTCGTGTACCACAACATTCCGATGGATCCCGCTGAGGGCATCGAGGCCACCATGGCCGTGGTCAACATGTTCGTCGCCATGTGCGAAGGGCTCGAGTTCGAGATCCACCATCTGGCGTCCGACGGCTCCACCGTTTTGACGGAGCGGACCGACACGTTCACCATCAATGGGAAGACAGCGCCACTGCCGGTGATGGGCGCATTCAATGTCGTCGACGGGAAGATCGCCGCCTGGCGGGACTACTTCGACATGGGTCAGGTCAACGCGATCTTCGGGCTGGGCTAGCTGTAGCCATTCCGCGGCGTCCCAACGGCTCAGTACCCGTGGCACTCGCCGGGAGCGTCCGGCGGCGAGATCCCGTGGGCCGACTCCCAGGCCAGCTGGACCGACAGGGGCGCACTGCCCGCGCTCGGGTAGCCGTCGAAGCCGTTCCACTCGAGGATGCCGAAGTAGCCGGCATAGGGGTTGTCAGAACCGCCTTCTTCGCACGTGGCCGTCGCCTGCCACGCGGCGGGCATGGTGTTGGAGTTTGCGACAGCCTGCAGGAAGGCTCCTACTTCGAGATAGGTCTTGACCTCCTGAGCGGTGATGGCGTTGTTGAAGGTCGCCACCTTCTCTGCCTCGGCGTACGACATCACTCTGATGTCGGTACGCGCCGCCCGGTACCGGCTCCCGGCTTCATGGCGTGTCTGCTTCGCTCCGGCTGGATTCAGCGTGAACAGCGACAAGAGGATGGCGGGGATCACCAAAAATGCGGTCGCCGCCGATGCGAAGGCGGCGCGCCTCCGCATCGCACGCCTCCGTACCGCGCGAGCCTCAACGCGCGTGAATTTGCGCTCCATGTTCGGGGTCACAGTCCGCACACGTAACGAGTGGTCCAGGGCTCCCAGCCGCGCTCGGCGAACAGCCTGAGTGCTGCAGCATCCTGCACGGAGGGTGGCGAATCCTCGGCCGGCGTGCTCAGGCCGGTGAGGCCTTCCCACGTGCCGAGCTCAAACTGATACGCACCGCCCCCTCCTGACGCGTAATTGCCGCCAGACTCGTGCTGACGGATGCACGCCCAGTCAGCGGTATCGGTACTCGTGGCATCGGAGACGCCACCCGCGGGCGCGGGAAGTGATGCTGTGGCGACCGGTGTGGGCGGGGCCGGTGCGGGTGAGGCCGCCGGAGCGGACCTCTGTGCAGCCAACGCCTTGAGGTAGGTGATCTCCTTGAAGTAGGTCGCCTCTTCAAACGTGGTGACGGCGTTGTAGAAGGCCGCCAACTGCACGGCGTTGTAGAAGGCAGCCAACCTCGATGCCTTCTCGGCCTGGGCGTACGACATGACCGTAATGTCGATGCTCGTCGCACGATGGCGGGTTCCCGCTTCGTGGCGGATACGCGCCGAAGCGGCCGGGGTAGCGCTCGATAACGCGAAAACTAAAACTGGAACAACGGTTAGGACGGCCAGGGCCGTCGATAGTGCAATGCGGGTCCGCACGGCACCTCCCTTCGTCAGGCGCGACTGCGCGCCAGGCTCTGCTCGGTGTTGGGCGGGCTCCGGCCATTGCATTCGCGCCCCGAACGGAGAGCAGGGAGGCGTCGTCCGTTCTGGCTCGTTGCCGCAGGGTGTGCGGCCGGTTGTCTTTCAGCCCAGTGGGTGCTCTAGCGGGTGGTCCTCGATTCGTCTGTGGCTCGGCCTTGTGGGCCTTGGTGCCTGCCCGCAGGCAAGCGCGCGGAGACCATCTGCAGTCTCAGCGGTACTGATCGTGCCCCTGTCTTCCGTTACAGCCGGAGCCTCTGCTTCACGGCTTCTCACGGAAAGGCCCAATCAGGCTTTACGGCGAACAATCTACCGTCGGAGTAACGAAACAGGTGTTCGTGTCCTACGCAGCGCATTGACCTGGACTTTTGGCTAGTTCGCTTGTGATATTGATCACAAACCTCCTGGTCGAAAGGCTGCTTTTAGGTGAATAGTCGGGATAAAAATCGTCTCAATTTGGAAAAATGCGTCTGACCAGTAGCGATGTCGCAAAAAAAGAAGGCGATCCGGGGTATTTCTTGCCCGACGCCGGCTCTTCTAGGACCGATCAAGTCCCAGTAGGGTCCCTGCCGAACCATCGGCTGTCGCGGGGAGGCCGCCAGTGTCAACAACCGTCGTTGTCACCGAGCGCGAGCGCTACACGGTGGCTGGAATCATTCGGCATCTGGCGCGCCAGCAGGCTGATCACGAGATGTTTGTGCTCGGTGACGAACGCCGGACATGGGCCCACGAATTCGAGATCGCGTGTCGCGTGGCGAACGCAGCGGCCCGTGAGGGTGTTGACGTAGGAGAACGAATCGCATTCCTCGATCGGAACGGGATCGCATATTTCGACTTCTTGTTCGGCGGTTCGTTGATCGGTGCTGTCAACGTGGCCGTCAATTGGCGTCTTGCCGCGTCTGAGATGGCAGCGATCATCGACGATTCGCAGGCACCGCTTCTGGTAATCCACACCGACTACCTGGCGATCCTGGCCGACATGCCTGGAGGCCTGCCCCATGTGCGTCGGATCGTCGTCATCGGTGAAACCGAAGGCCTTCGCTTCGCGGATCCGCGATCAGTTGCATTCGAAACGTGGATCGACGGTACGACCACCGATGACCCTGGTCACGTCGGGCCGGACGACGAAGTCAGCATGCAGCTGTACACCTCCGGCACAACTGGGCTGCCGAAGGGCGTGATGTTGACCAACGGCAACCTCTCGACCGCGATAGCTGCCGCGAACAGGACTTTCAATATCTCGAAGGACACGGTCAGTCTCGTGGCCATGCCGCTCTTCCACATCGGTGGGTCGGGTTGGGCCCTCAGCGCCATGTCGCGCGGTGGACGCTCGATCATTCTCCGTGACGTCGATCCCGATCTGCTGTTGCGTCTCATTGCGTCGGAGCGCATCACTGAGATGTTCCTCGTTCCGGCTGTACTCATGGTTCTCCTTGCATCACCCACGTTGGCAACGACGGACTTTTCGAGTGTGCGACTCATCTTCTACGGCGCATCGCCGATCTCCGAGGACGTTCTGGTGAAGTGCATGGCTGCCTTCGGATGCGGTTTCTGTCAGGTCTACGGGATGACCGAGACGACAGGCGCCATCACGTCTCTGCCATTCGAAGATCACGATCCCGACGGCTCCCGCCGCAGCCTCCTCCGCTCGGCTGGCAAACCGCTCGATGGCGTCGATATCCGGATCGTCGACCCTGAAACTGGAAATGTGGTCGCGACCGGCGAAGTCGGAGAAGTCCAGACTCGCTCTCCGTACAACATGGCCGGATATTGGGGAAAGCCCGACGAGACAGCAGCGACGATCGATGAAGGCGGATGGTTGCGGACCGGCGATGCCGGCTATTTCGATGCCGAGGGCTATCTGTACCTCCACGATCGCATCAAGGACATGATCGTGAGCGGTGGCGAGAACATCTATCCCGCCGAGGTCGAGAACGTCCTCCTGTCACACCCGGCCGTCGTCGACGCTGCCGTGATCGGGGTGCCCGACGTGAAGTGGGGAGAGACGGTCAAGGCGATCGTCGTGCTTGCCCCGGGCACCGAGGCGCCGGAGCCGGCGCTCATCGAGCATTGCCGCGCCAAGCTCGCGCATTACAAGTGTCCGACCTCCGTCGTCATCGCCGACGCCTTGCCGCGCAACCCTTCCGGAAAGATCCTCAAGCGCGAGCTGAGAGCCCCGTACTGGACGCATCAGGAGCGAGCCATCCACTGAGTCCGGCCAAGCTTTCTATGGCTCCGGCGCAGAGGGTCAGGACTCGGAACGAGTGGAACCACTCTTGAGGGCACCCTTCACCCCTTCGTGTTCCTGCTGCGGTCGCCCGATGGCCTCTGGACTTATCTCCGAATTTCAAACCGAAGATGGCTTGTCAACCGAAGGTGAAGTCGTAGGCCTCCACGCCCGGCGATACAGAGAGCGTGAGTACACCACTTCTGAGCTGGGAGCTGGAGAAAAGGGTGTACAGCTTCGGCACTCCGCCGATGTGCAATGTCGTAAGGGTTTGCCCGTTCATTGAGACGCCGACTGTTCCCTGACCACTCATCACCAGGTAGACGTCGTCCGCGGTGAACTGAAGGCCGAGCGTTGCATCAGGGCCAGCGGTTGCCTCTTCGCTGTGAACGGTCCAGGTTCCCCCAAAGGCGAGGCTGTTCGAAGGTATCGATGCCGGCGCGTGGTACTCCGCCGCCTTGTCCTGAACGACCGACGTACCGACCTCGTTGCTGAGGCGTTGATAGCCGACGTAACTCTCCGGAGTAATCGACTGGCTGGTCGGCGTCTTGTCTGGCACGTCGGTCCGGGACGGAAGATCGGAGACGCCGTTGGCAGTGAGCAGCATGCGGATATTGCTTTCCATGCTGTCGTACCCGCCTTCACCGAACGAGTAGGCGCGGACGACACCGGTCGGATCGATCAGATAATCAGCCGGCCAATATTCGTTGTTATAGGCGTCCCAGGTGGCCAGGTTGTCGTCGACGGCGACGGGATAGTCAATGCCCAGGCTGCCCGCCGCGCTCTTCACGTTGGAGACCACGTGTTCGAAGGCGAACTCGGGTGATGAAACCCCAACCACCACCAGGCCGTCTCTCTTGTAGTCGTTGTACCAACCCTCGACATGAGGTAAGGCGCGCTGACAGTTGATGCACGAATAGGTCCAGAAATCGACCAGGACGACCTTGCCGCGTAGCGCGCTCAACGAGAGGGGCTGATCGTCGACCGTGTTGAACCACGCGGTGATGCCCGTGAAGTTCGGGGCGCGGCCCAAGTTGGGCAAGTTCGTCTTGTTCGCCATGAAAACCGTCGGCTTCTGAGGCGACGTGGTGGCACTGCCCGAAGTCGTGGACGTGGTCGTCGTGGACTTTCTCGCGGCCAGATGCCCACTCTGAACGTTGCCCGCGTCCGTCACCGAACACGTGGCCTTCTTCCCCTCCAGCCGTGCGTTGGCCGCCGCGAACTGGTTCTGCCGTTCTCCGCTCAGGTTGCGTAGTGCCGTACACGCCGAATTCGTGGACTCGATATGGTCCTCAAGCGCGGTGGTGTATCCAGGGACATCACGCTGGATGGCGCCGAGCCAATTGAAGGCGATGGCCAACGTCGCGATGCCGAGCAAGACGCCGGCAACCTGCCTCACCCTCGGAAGGCGCTTGCGCAACGCAGTCCAACCGGTGGCAGCCCGCTGAGCCACAACTGCGAGAACCAGGAGCGGCAGAGTGATACCGATCGCATAGAACAGCGTGACGAGAAACGCCGACACCCCCACTCGGTTGTGAGTGCCGGCGACCGATATGGCGGTGAGGACAGGTCCGGCACACGGGACGAAGACCGGACCGAGGCTCAAGCCCAGGACGAACCCTCCCCCTTCGTTTGCGTAGCGCGTCGAGCCCAAGCGGGCGAAGGGGCGCTCGAGGAGCTCGCCGAATTTCGGGATCATCAAGCCGAGCGCGATCGCGCCGAGCATGGCGACGCCGAGCCAGAAGAGAAAGTCGAGGGGGAGGTGCAAGAAATTGAGAACCGTCTGTGCGAACAGCACGGTGAGGCTGAAGCTCAGGACCAGGCCGGCGATGATGAGGAACGGTCGTCGGCGGCTGGTGGTGGACGAGCCGCCCGCGACGACAACGGGTATCACGGGGACGATGCAGGGCGAGATTCCGGTGATCAGTCCGCCCAGGAATGCGACGAGAAGGAGCTCACCCATGGTCGTCGCTGCCGTTTTGGTCAATCCACACCGGCGCTCCTCCGGCCTGCCGTCTGAAGCCAACCTACCGGCGGGCTTAGGTCAAGTCTGGTCGCCCTCGGGATGACGGGCGCCTTCCGGCCGCAGCAGACTGTCGTGCGGTGATCAGCGTTAACTGGGTGTACCTCGGTAGTGCAGTCGGCGCGCTGGGTACGGTCGTATACCTGCATGACACGCTGCGGGGGACGACGAAACCCAACCGGGTGACGTGGCTCCTCTGGGCTGTCGCGCCCTTGTTGGCCGCCGCCGTCGAGCTCGACCAGGGTGTGGGTCTGCGCGCACTTCCGACCTTCATGGTCGGCTTCATGCCTCTGCTCGTCTTCGCCAGTTCGTTCCACAACCCGGAATCGGTTTGGAAGATCCGCCGGATCGACTACGCCTGCGGCGTCATGTCCGTGGTCGCAACCGTCGTCTGGCTCGTCACCCGTAACGGCGTCCTGGCGATCTCAGCCGCCATCCTCGCCGATTTCCTGGCCGGGGTGCCGACGTTGATGAAGAGCTGGACTCACCCAGAGACCGAGACGGTCTACACGTATGTCGGTGCGGTTGTGAGCATGGTCATCTTGCTGCTGACGATCGACCACTGGACGTTCGATGTCGCGGCCTTCCCGATCTTCATCGTGTTCATGGGCTCGATCGAGGTTTTTCTCGTCGGTTGGGCGCCGGGACCCCGTTGGAGGAAGAGCAGGAGCCACGATGCGACTTTCGCGGAGCCCTCGGCGCCCGGGTAGTTCCGCCTGGTAGGAAGTCAGCTGGAATTCGTTTCGAAGGGAGTACGGGTGCCCAGAGCCCACGCCAACGGGATCGACATCGAATACGTCACGGACGGTGACCCAGCCGAGCGCCCCATGCTCCTCGTGATGGGTTTGGGAGCTCAGTTGATCACGTGGCCGCAGGGTTTCGTAGATGCGTTGTGCGAGAAGGGGTTCTTCGTGATTCGCTACGACAACCGCGACAGTGGCTTGTCGACGAAGTTCGAAGGGACGCCCGAATTCACGGCTCTCTTCACTGGTGATCCCTCATCGGCCCCATATCTGATCGAGGACATGGCCGACGATGCTGCGGCGCTCCTGACCGAGCTCGGCCTCTCCAGGGTGCACGTGGTCGGCGCCTCGCTGGGCGGCATGATCACGCAGGCACTGACGATCCATCATCAAGAACGGTTTCTCTCCGCCTGCTCGATCATGTCGACGACGGGGAACCGTGCGGTCGGCGTTCCCACGAATGAGGCGATCGCGGCACTGTTGCGGCCGGTCGCGACCAGCAGGGAAGACGCCGTCGAGGCGAGCGTGGCGGGCAGCAAGGTCATCGGCTCGCCCGCGTATCCTGTCGATGAGCAGGTTCTACGCACACGGGCGGCCGCTGCGTATGACCGTTCCTACTGTCCGGAGGGCACGGCGCGTCAGCTGGCGGCGGTCTTGGCATCACCCGATCGGACCGAAGGACTGCACGGGGTGGAGCTGCCGTTCCTGGTCTTGCACGGAGAGGCAGATCCGCTGGTGACGTTGAGTGGCGGGCAGGCGACGGCGGACGCTGTCCCTCGGTCCAAGCTGATCACGTATCCAGGAATGGGCCACGATTTGCCAGAAATCCTGTGGAGCGAGATCAACGATGCGATTGCGGCGAACGCGGAGCTTGCCGAGGCGTAGGAGGGAGCTCGGTCAGGCGTCGTCCAGGGCGTTCGCGGCGGCGACGGAAGCGAACCACTTTGCGCTTGACTTCGCGGTCCTCGCAAAGGTGGAGCGATCCACGCTGACGATACCGAAACGTGGCCGATAACCCAGGGCCCATTCGAAGTTGTCGAGGAGGGACCAGTACGTGTAGCCCCGGACGTCGACACCCTCGTCGATGGCGTCGAGCACCCCGGAAAGGGCCTGGCGAACGTACTCGATGCGCTGATCGTCGTCTGTGGTGCCGATTCCGTTCTCTGTGACGAACAACGGGACCTCGCCTCCCGTGTAGTGCCAGGCTCGCCTGAGGCAGTTGCCGAGTGCCGCCGGGTAGAACTCGTACCCCATGTCGAGCACGGGCACCCCCTCTTCGTAACCGGCCCACCCGTCGGGCCCGATGAGTTGGCGGGTATAGGTCTGTATCCCCAGGAAGTCGTCGCCTTTGGTTGCGTCGAGAAAGACGTCTTCGGCGTGGTGTCGGATGCTCTCGAGTTTCGCCTCTCCGCCGGGCGCGAGCTGATAGTCGGTCATGGACAGCGTCAGTCCAACCGGTATGCCTGGAGCCGCTGAGCGAATGACCTCGACAGCCGCACGGTGAGCGTCGACAAAATGCGTTGTGACGCGGCGCGCCAAACCGACATCGTTCTTGCCGGGAGGGAACAACCCGGCATGCCAGCCCATGGTGGCGACGATGTTCGGCTCGTTGATCGTGCAGGCTCGGCTCATCACATCGCCGAGCGAATTCGCGACGATCGTGCAGAAACGCACGAACCGTTCCACCGCCACGCCGCTTTCCCAGCCTCCCTGATCGGTCAGCCAGGTTGGCGTCGTGAAATGGTGGAACGTGACGACGGGGTCGATGCCGCGTGCGCGCAGCGCCTCGCACACCCGGCGGTAGTGCGCGAGCGCAGCCTGGGAGATCTCGCCGTCGGCTGGTTCGATCCGGCTCCATTCGACGGAGAACCGGTAGTTGTCCAGACCGAGGCCGGCGACCAAATCGACATCCTCTTCCCAGCGTTCCCACGAATCGCAGGCGTCTCCGGACGGTTCCGAACACACCGACCCCGCCGCATGCTCGAATGCCCACCAGTCGTTGTTGACATTCCCACCTTCGATTTGGTGAGCGGCGGTCGCCGTACCCCAGGTGAAGCCCTCGGGAAACGCCCGACTCTGTCCGGTTCCGGCCATGTCCATCCTCCCGCTCGTTCGGCGTCCTGGAGAGGGCACGGTATCGTTAGCTGACAATGGCGTCACATTCCTCGCCGATGACTCACGTCCCCGATTCGGAGCGCGAACCGGAGGAGCGGCCGGCGGGCGAGGCGCGGGCCGGACAGGACGCCGCGCCCATGGTCGAGGCGCACGGCCTGGTGAAGCGCTTCGGCGATTTCGTCGCCGTCGACGGCGTCGATTTCACGATCCCGAAGGGAGAGTCGTTCGGCTTCCTCGGGCCCAATGGTGCAGGCAAGACGTCGACCATGCGCATGATCTCGTGCATCAGCCCGATCAGCGAGGGAACGCTGCGCGTGCTCGGAATGGACCCCGCGGCCGACGGTCCACTGATCCGCGCCCGTATGGGCCTGGTTCCCCAGGAGGATTCGCTGGACCTGGAGCTCACCGTCCTCGACAACCTGATGATCTACGGGCGGTACTTCGACATGCCGAAGAAGGTTATTCGTGAGCGGGCGGACCAACTTCTCGAGTTCGCTCAGCTCACCGAGCGAGCGAACGATCGGGTCGATCCCCTCTCGGGCGGGATGAAGCGCAGGCTGACCATCGCTCGAGCACTGATTTCCGATCCGGACCTGCTCATCCTCGACGAGCCCACCACGGGACTTGATCCGCAGGCCAGGCACTTGCTGTGGGATCGCCTTTATCGCCTGAAGCAGGAGGGTGTCACCCTTATCATCACCACGCACTACATGGACGAGGCCGAGCAGCTCTGCGACCGACTTGTGGTGATGGACAAGGGCCGTTTCGCCGCAGAGGGCACGCCACGGCAGCTCATCGAGGCCTTCTCCACGAAGGAAGTCGTGGAGCTCAGATTTGCGCCAGGGCAGCATGAGGAGGTGGCGCCCACCCTGGCTGCTCTGGCCGAGCGCCAAGAGGTCCTGCCCGACCGCATCCTTTTGTATACCGAGGACGGTGACGCTGCCCTGCAGGAAGTCGCGCGCATGGGACACATCGCCCAGAGCACCCTGGTCCGTCGGTCGACGTTGGAGGACGTCTTTCTCCGGTTGACCGGTCGCACCTTGGTGGATTGACCCCGTGACCACGATGGCGCAGGGCGCGGCGCCCGGGGGCGTCTCGATCTTCAAACACGGTGAGCAGATCCCGGCCCGGCGCTTCTCCACGCCGAAGTGGTTGCGGGCTGCAGGGTACTGGGCCTACCAGTACAGGCGTACCTGGCGGAGCTCCGTTGTCACCAGCTTCCTCATTCCGGTGCTCTATCTCGCTGCGATGGGCATCGCCCTCGGGTCACTGATCGACAAGCATTCGCACGGGGTTGACGGCGTCACCTACGTCGCATATCTGGCGCCGGGCCTCCTGGCCGGAACCTGCATGCAGATCGGCACCAACGACGCCACCTACCCCGTGATGGGCGGCATCAAATGGATGCGCACATACTTCGCCCAACTGGCTTCTCCGCTCGAGGTCTACGACGTCCTGCTCGGCCATCTGGCTTGGATCGCGGCTCGATTGGCCATCGTCGTGTCGATCTACCTCGCCGTGATGGCGGCATTTGGGGTCATCTACTCGCCGTGGGCGATCGCTGCCCTCCCGGCGGCAGTGTTGACGGGTCTTGCGTTCTCCGCACCTGTGAGTGCGTTTGCAGCCACTCAGGACAAGGACACGTCCTTCTCGACCCTTTACCGGTTCGCCATCATCCCCATGTTCCTGTTCTCGGGAACCTTCTTCCCGATCTCGCAGTTGCCGGCCTGGCTGCAGGCGGTCGCCTATGCGACCCCGCTCTACCACGGCGTCGCCCTTTGCCGGGATCTGACGCTGGGCCAAGTCTCATGGGCGGACCTCGGGCACCTCGCCTATCTCTGCGCGCTGGCCTTCGTCGGATATCTCGCAGGGCGTCGCACCTTCAGCCGCCGGTTGGTGGTTTGACATGTCCGTGAGCGTCACCGATCCGAATGCGGTGATCGATCGGCGCCCCCCGGGGGTGGCCGCCCGTATTACACCACTTGCCTTTCTTGGTGGCCGACACGCCTCGCGGGTGCTCGAGCGCAACATATTGGTGTATCGCCGCTCGTGGATCTTCATCATCTCGGGATTCTTCGAGCCCCTCTTCTACCTGCTTTCCATCGGAGTCGGCCTGTCCCACCTCGTCGGGCCGATCAACGTCGATGGGAAGCTGGTCCCCTATACCGCGTTCGTAGCGCCCGGACTCCTCGCTTCGTCAGCGATGAACGGTGCCATGCTCGATTCGACGTTCCTGGTTTTCTTCAAGCTCAAGATCGCCAAGACGTATGACGCCATGCTGTCGACACCGCTCAGCGTCAATGACGTTGCACTTGGAGAACTGAGCTGGTGCGTGTTGCGCGGCGCTCTCTACTCCGCCGCCTTCCTCGCCATCATGGCGATTCTGGGGTACATCGTCTCGCCGTGGGCCGTGCTCTGCTGGCCGGCCGCCATCCTGATCAGCACGGCGTTCGCGTCAGCCGGGATGGCTGGGACTACCTATATGCGGACGTGGCAGGACTTCGACATGGTGTCCCTCGCGTTCATCCCGCTCTTCCTCTTCTCGGCCACCTTCTATCCCTTGACGGTGTACCCCGGATGGCTGCAGGCGGTGGTGCGGTGCACGCCGCTCTACCAGGGAGTCGTGATCGTCCGCGCCGCCGACCTGGGGATCTTCAGCTGGACCCTCCTCGGCCATATCGCTTATCTGGTGATCATGGCCATCGGCGGCCTCGTGATCACCCGGCGCCGCCTCGGCAAGCTTCTGCTGCCGTGACGCCAGGGGGCGGCCGGCCGGTACCGTAAGGGCCGAATTTTCCCGAACGGTGAGGACCGGACTCAATGAACATCGTGGTGAGCAACGTGAAAGGGGGCGTCGGCAAGACGACCACCGCCGTCTACCTGGCCGCCGTCGCCGGGCAGCGTGGACGCGGACCGGTCGTACTCGTCGACGCGGATCCCCAAGGCTCGACGGCCGAGTGGTACGACGCTGATCCCCTTGAAGGCGTCGAATTGGTGGAGGGTCCGTCTGTCAGGACCGTCGGCAAGGCAATGAACCAGCAGGACGGCATCGTGGTGGTCGACACACCGCCGGGCGAGGGCACGGTCGTCCAGGCCGCGCTGGGCCGCGCCGATGCGGTGGTCATCCCGACCCGGGCAGGAGGGGTCGAGCCCAATCGCGTCATGGCCACTCTGGCCATGACGCCGCGGAATGTCCCGGCCGGCGTGGTCATCTGCTCGGCCCGGCTGGGCACCAACGACCTGGACGCCACCGTCGAGTGGTGGACAGAGCTGAGCGTGCCCGTGTGGGGAATCGTGCCCGAACGAGTCTCCATTGCGAGCGGCCCGACGTCAGCACTCTCAAGCGAAGGCTTGGAGCACTACGTGAAGGTATTCAAGAAGGCGACTTCAAAGCCTCGCTGAGGCGAACTTCAGGTCGACGTGGTCGTCTGGAGCGCAGTGTGAAATCGACTCTCGACCCACGCGACTGGCGCCTTCCCGTGGAGCTGGCCGATCAGCTCGGAGAGGAACCAACGTCGCACGGCCACGCTGGTGGGTGATGCCGGAAGCGTCAACAACCGGGCTGAAAGTCCGAACTCGTCGGCCTCGTCGAGCATTGTGTCGTAGAACTCGCACGCGACCACTGCGGTCTGGGGCAGCTCGAGCGTCCAATCGTAGAACTCGACGTTGTTGTCGACGGCCGACTGCCACATCTCGTCCATCCCCGGACCGAACCCGTTGAAGCGGGTCCCGATTTCGGAGACCAGGACGGACAGCCGTTCTGGCAATCCCGGCGATCCGGGGGGCCTACCGCCGCGCTCCTTCATCAGTCGCAATTCGCGAAACAGTGCTTCGTATTGCTCACTTGCCTTTTGCAGCAGCGCCACCGGGATGCCGATCAACCTCACAGACACCATGGGAGAGCTGGGTTCATCGCGGTGCATCTCCGGCTGCGTCAGACCCATGAGGTCGAAGCGGAAGGTCCCGTCGGAAAAATTGACCGGGGTCACCGGGAAATCGACCGGCAGCTCGAACCAGACAATCTTGCCGCCGTCAACCGCCTGGACCCCCCAGTCCGAGGCAAGCGTGTTGAAGAGAGTGAGTCCCCGACCCGTAGCCGCGTCGCGCCCGTAGTCCTTGATCGCAGGAAAGGACGGGTTCCCGTCGGCGACGTCGACTCGGATCCGATCGGGCAGGATGTGCAGGGTCAGGCTCATCGGTGTTGCTGCGTGAAGCACCGCGTTTGTGACGAGTTCGGATGTCAGAAGGGCGGCACAACTGGAGACATCGGCCGGCAACTCGCGCAGGTGCGCGGCGATCCAATGTCGTGCCACGGGGGTGCTCTCCACGACAGGTTCAAGGTGCAGCGTTGCCATGCCATCTCGTGTCGTACCCACAGGAGGGGCAGTTATGCCTTCTCCGGTCACTCCGACGTAATTGATGCACAGCACAACCACGTCGTCGGTACGTTCATCGTCGCTCAACATGGACGCGAACGTCACAGCCGCGTGGTCCGGCCAGCCCGACTTCGCAATGACGGTTGCCGCTGCTCCGAGGCGCTCCATGCCGTTTGTGATGAGCTCGCCCCGCCGCTCGATCAGCCCGTCCGAATACATGACCAACGAGTCACCCCGATCGAGCACCAACTCATCGCGCGGTCTCGGGGCACCGTTCAGTCCCGCCGCGATCAGCAGTGAATGCTGCAACGGACAGAACGTGACGGTGCCGTCGGAGCGCACAACCAGAGGGGGCGGATGGCCGGCGTTGCTCACAACGACGCGCCCAGTTGATGGTGTGATGGTTCCCACAACCGCCGTGACCACTCGGTCCTCCACCAATGTGTTGAAGAGGCGGTCGAGCGACGAGAGGACCTCGGTGGGCGACTGACCTGAGACTGCGTACGCTCTGATGGCACTGCGCACTTGACCCATCAGGGCAGCAGCCGATGCGCCCTTGCCCATCACGTCGCCCACGCTGAAGAAGATGGAATCGGTGCCCAGTTCGAAAACGTCGTACCAGTCGCCGCCGGCGTAGCTCCCGGCGACTCCGGTGCGGTACTCGGCGTCGAGGCGCAGACCTTCGACGGTGGGCAACGAGTCCGGCAGAACAGCTCGCTGGAGTATCTCGGCCACAACGTGCTCGCGCTGGAAGCGAGTGGCGTTCGACAGCGCAACACCCGTCCTCGACGCCACCTCGGTGGCCAACGAGACGTCATCCGCCTCGAAGATGCGACCGGGGCCGTCGATGAATGTCATTACGCCGATAACTTCTCCGTTAGCCGTCAGCGGCACGGCCAGGACCGTAGAGACGGCTTGCGGGTTGGCGTCGTCCGCTTCTTCGAGCGGCGCCAATTGGGTCCGCCCCGTCCGATATGCGACGGCGGCCGGAGCTGCGCTGTCGAAGGGCACGCCCTCGAACTCGGTCGCTGAGGAGTGCGAATTTGTTCCCTGGGGTCCCTGGACGTCGAGTCGAACCAGTCCGAGGTCGCCGGGGACGTGCACCACGCACGAGTCGGCGAGGCGCCCCTCGACGAGGCTCATCGTCCGCCGAATCACCGTGGTGGGCTCGAGACTCGAGCTGAGCAACCTCGTGACCTCGGACAACAACGACAGACGTTCACGTCCGGCCTCGGCCGCCCTCAGCGCTTCGCGCTCGTGTTCGAAGACCTGCGCTCGTTCCAACGCCTGTGCCGTCAGGCCGGCAAGCGTCGACAGGAAGCGTAGGTCGGGTTCGCTCAACTCGGCGTGGTCGACGAAAGCGAGTGACAAAACACCGAGCGGTCCGACGCTGCCGACAATTGGTTCAGAAACGATGGTGACCGGTTCAGTCATCTCCGCCAGCACCCGGGGCACTATCTCGGCCGCCAAATCGCTCCCCACGTCGTCCGCGGTCGCGATGGTGCCAACGACCGTGGTTGCCCGAGAAAAGCTCATGCCGGCATTGCCTTCGTCCACCGGAACCATCCCGCGAGCCAACAGCGCCGGGTGGCCGCTACTCGCGACGCACCACAAGGCGCGTTCTCCGGTGACCGGAACTCGCACTACGGCCGATTGGGCACCAAGGGCCCGGCGCCCGCCGGCGATGGCGGCGTGTGCAACATCGCCGGGGGTAGTCGCAGCGGCGAGGGCCGAGCTCAATTGGTGGAGATGTTGGTTCCGCTCGAGGTTGACGAACTCGGTGAGCGTGAGGCGTGCGCGTTCAACCGCTTGTGCGGCTGCGCCCGTGATCGTGAAGAGGAAGCTTCGGTCGGGATCTGAGATCTCGCGATCGTCGTCCCAGTGCACCACTACGACGCCGATCGTGTGGTCGGACACCACCAGCGGGACCACCGCCAGGGCGCGGAAGCGATTCGACACCAGAGAGTCGTAGACGTCCGGACGCTGCCGCTTCAGGTCCTCAGGGGATTCAGCGAACATAGCGACGTTCTGTCCGAGTACCGGTCCGCCCGGCTGCAACGAGGTCAGAACTCCGTCCACCGGATCCTCGAGGTCGTAGCCGAAGCGCCGCAGAGTACGGAGGCGACCCCGTTCGCCAACCAGCGCGAACGTCGCGGCGTCCACGTGCATCTCGTCGCGCAATGCCGCGAAGACTGCATCTGCGACCTGGGCAGGGTCGGCAGCGGTCGTGAGAGCACGGGCCATCACCTGCATCCGTTGCGCCGTCTCCGCGGCGACGCGTCGGCGCCGTTCATCCCGTGTTTCCGAACGGGCCGTCCACAGCTGCAAATTGCGCTGACCGCGCAAGTAGGAGATCCACATTGCGACCGCGGTTGCGGCCACCTGGGTGACGACGCGGAGCGTGTGGTTCAGCTCCCCGTAATTGTGCGGGGGAGTGCTGATGATGAGCGCAAACAAGGTGGCCAAGACACCTACGAGCGCGACCCTCGAGGGTCGCGCGAAGGCGGCCGCGATGAACGGCCCTATGGCCATAACCCCGACGAGTGAGATGTTGCCGCCGTAGACAGCGAAGACGATTGCAGCCCCCGACACCCACAGAAGGGCGACGATCGTCGCAATCGCTTCGGCGCGATCCGCCCGGTCGCTCCGGGGTGAGGCCTGAATCTCCTCGTCCGCAGGTTCGGGCACGGTACATTCTCTCCCAGGAAGGCGTTGGGCTCGGCAAAACGCTATTGCGTGGGGGCGAAAGTCCGCACGTGCCCACGGCGTTCCCTTCCGTGGGAGCTCTGCCAGTCGCTTCGGTCGACGGCAGGAGGGGCAGACGACGACACTTCGAGAATGGCCCCCCGGCGTTCCCGGACGTTTAGTTTGTTCGCCAGACGGCTATAGAAGAGCCTGGGGTCAATCGCCATTGCAACGCGCCCGGGCGACCTATTTTTCGGTCCTCACCAGGAGAACGAAGTGGATCAGGAGTTCCAGATAGAAGAGAAGTCAACGGGAGCGCTGCCTGTCGTCGCCGTCAGCGGGGAGATCGACGTGGCGACTGCGCCCCAACTCCGCGAATGCTTGCATCGGGTGATCGCGGAAGGCCGAAGCACGATCGTCCTCGACATCCTCGGCGTGACCTTCCTCGACTCGACCGCGCTGGGTGTGTTGGTGGGAGCCTTGAAGCGCTGTCGTGAGCTGGGTGGCGACCTCCATGTCGTGGTGGCCGACCCCCGCATAGTCAAAATCTTCGAGATAACCGGGCTGACCAACGTCTTCACCATCACGGATTCGCTGCAGGCAGCGGGAGCTTCATGACCGACTCAATGGAGAAGCTCGTTGCCGGGGATCGGATCGAGCTCACGTTTCCCGCGCGGGGCGATCTGATCGTCCTTGCGAGGCTCGTCACAAGTGCGATCTCCGCCCGTGCAGGCTTCGACATCGAGGAGCTCGAAGACCTCCGCCTCGCGGTCGGTGAGTTGTGCCTCCTCACGCTGCAGGGTCACGATTCCCGATACGGGGACCTTCGCCTGGAGCTGAGCGTCCTGGACGAGGCGATCGGGGTTCAGTGCACCTTGGAACATGCTGCTCCGGGCGGTGAGACCCAACCGGACGAGGATGAGTCTGCGCTACTGAGCCAGCGGATCCTTGACGCGCTTGTGGATGAGCACGGACGAGAGAGCCAGGACGGCTCGGTGCGGGCGTGGTTGCGCAAGCGGCGGGGGGGGCATGGCGCGTGACGGTCGGCCGGGAAAACAATCCCGGGCCGGAGTCCGACACCGGAGCTGATCACTCGCCTCTCGACCCAACCGAGCGCGAGGAGCTGATTACCTCGAATCTCGGACTCGCCCATCAGTTGGCACGTCGTTTCCTCCATCGAGGCGAGCCGCTGGACGACCTCGTCCAGGTCGCCTCCGTGGCGCTCGTGAAATCCGTGGACCGCTTCGACCCGAATCGTGGTGTCGACTTTGCCGCGTTCGCGACGAGGACAATCATCGGTGAGCTCAAGCGTCATTTTCGTGACAAGGGTTGGGCTGTCAGGGCGAGTCGTCGCGTGCAGGAGCTCTACCTCGAGCTCGGTCACGCCACGGCCACGCTCGTGCAACAACTCGGCCGGAGCCCGACGGTGTCGGAACTCGCCGAAGCGACTGGCGCAAGCGAAGAAGCGGTCATCGAGGCGATCGAAGCCGGGCAGGGCTACCGGGCCGCGTCGATCGACGCGAACGAGAGTGAGGACGACCCACTGTCGGCCAGGCTGGGCGAGCACGACGGCAACTACGAATCGGTCGAGGATCGGGTGCTGCTGGGTCCTGCCCTGGCGACGCTGCCGGCCCGGGAACAGTCGATACTGCGGATGCGATTCGTCGACGGTCTCACGCAGTCCGAGATCGCCGTCGCTGTGGGGGTGAGCCAGATGCATGTCTCCCGTCTTCTCTCCTCCAGCCTTCAGAAACTTCGAGAAGGGATCGGACAGACGGAGACCGGTCGCAGCTGACGCCGAATTCAGGCATGAATACTGCCCTCCGGCACAGAAATAGGGAGCAAAACCCAGGGTCGCAGACGAGATCGGCAAAAAATCCGGGATATTCCACCGCCCGTTGAGTAGGGTTCCCGCCGTAAACCCTTAATCAACAAAAAGGGGGGCTCCATGGTTCACCTGGACGCGACATTGGCTCACGAGTCGAAGGAGCCCGGGGACAAAGGCCTAAAAGGGGGCGCCCTCGGGTTCGTTTCTTCGACCGTCGTAGGCGTTGCCTCGACCGCTCCGGCATACAGCCTGGCGGCGACTCTGGGTTTTGTTGTCATTGCAATCAACGGATTGCAGGCACCCATCATCACGATCATCGCCTTCGTCCCGATGCTGTGTATTTCGTACGCCTATAAGGCGCTGAACAGTGCTGATCCCGACTGCGGGACGATTTTCACCTGGGGTGCCCG
>Ga0210390_10000663_pt1 | contig 36035 bp, 22 predicted proteins | sample IncBWH11OmetaG_FD_161050 | JGI IMG/M metagenome (GOLD analysis project Ga0210390, IMG submission 161050) | Forest soil microbial communities from Barre Woods Harvard Forest LTER site, Petersham, Massachusetts, United States - Inc-BW-H-11-O ...
GATCGTGCGTTGGCTCGAGGAGACGCGACTCGAGCCAACGCACGATCTCCTGAATGGCCGTATCCAGCACGGGTTTCAATTCTTGAACCCCAAGCTGAAGCGGATAGCCACTTCGTATTACGGAGTCACTTCGGGAGTGGGCCGCGCGCTATCACTTCCCACGGATGGGCCGCGGCACGTCGGGCTAGTCGGCTTGGGGACCGGTACGCTGGCCACGTACGCTCGCAAGGGTGATCACTTCCAGTTCTACGAGATCAACTCGAAGGTGGAGGAACTGGCGCGGAAGTACTTCACTTACTTGGACGATTGCCAGGGCGAAGTCGAAGTCATCCGGGGCGACGCGCGGCTCAACCTCACCCGCGAGCCGCCGCAGGGTTTCAACCTGTTGGTGCTCGATGCGTTTTCCGGCGACGCGATTCCCGTGCACTTGCTCACGCGCGAGGCGTTTGCCATTTATCTGCCCCACATGGCCCCCGACGGGATCATTGCCGTCCACATCTCCAACAAGCACTTTGCCCTCGAGCCGGTCGTGCTGGCGATCGCCGACGCGTACCAACTGGAGACGGTGACGATCGATGCGAAGTCTTCGACGTCCGGCGATTCGTCCTCCAGTTGGGTGCTGGTCTCAGCCTCACCCCGCGCATTGCGGCCGAAGCGGATTTACAACGCCCGCCGGAAAAACCAGACGGTGGCCCGCGTGCTGTGGACCGACGACCACGCCTCGCTCTTCGAGGTGCTGGTAGCCGGGCTCGACGATTGGTTCGCCCGCGGCGAGCGGCACTCCAAGTCTTATCCGGGGGGCATCGAGCCGAGCGGACCGAAACATCCACCGCCCGAGACGCCCTGAGCGGTGCCAGAAGGCATTCGCACGGCCGACTCAATCGCTCGGAAAAACTCTGCGGGCCGCGCCGCGCAGCAAAAAAAGACGGGACGCCCCGAAGAGCGTCCCGTCTCGCATTGACGACAAACTGTAATCAGTCCGAGTGCGCCTCTAGGGAGGCGCCGGCCTGACAGTGACTATTTCGAGAACTCCAAGCCGGGGTCGTTGGGATCCGTGTTCCGCAGGCGGAACCGGAAGCCTTTGTCCCCGCTCATCGTGACGGTACCGTCCATCTTCTGGCCGTCCTCGTCCCGCGTGAGCACGAGGTTGTCCCCCTGCAGCGTGTAGGTCCCGCTGAAGCTCTTGTTCTGTCCACCTTCGGTGAACTTCCAAGTGAAGTGCTTGTCGGCCTGCAGAGTGGCTTCGATGGTGACGCCGGGAGCCGGGCTCGATTTCCAGGAGCCATTCAGCACCTGAGCCGAAATCGGGCCGTTCCCTGCCGGAGCCGAGGGCTGAGGAGGAGTGGCGGGCATGGTCGGGCCGTTGCTCGGATTGCTGGAACCGTTCATTCCCGGTCCTCCCGGAGTTCCAGGACCCTGCGGCACTTTCATCGTTCCGCCAGGAGTTCCGCTCGGCATTCCACTCGGATTGCCGCCGGCCGTGGTTCCCGACGGGTTAGTGCCACCAGTGGGGTTGGACCCGACCTGAGGCTGACCGGTGACGCCCGGAGCTTTCGCCAGGCCGGCCACGATATTCTTGGCCAGCTGGTCACGCGGCTCGAGCGCCACAACGCGATCGAACTGCCGCCGTGCGGCATTCAGGTGTCCGAGCGTCAGGTACTCGTAACCCAGCAGGAAGCGGGTAGACGCCTGGTTCGGATGTTCTGAAATGTAGTGCTCCAACCCGCGAAGCTGCTGCGTATAGGTGTCGGCCGACGGGTAAAGGGTCTGCACGACGTTCCAGTTCCACCCAGGTCCCGCGTCGAGCGTCGTGTGCGCGATGGCGGCCGCCTTCTGGTAGTCGCCCATCGCAAACAAGACCAGGCCGTGAAATTCGTGAACGTCGTCGCTACCCGGCATATCGGCGATGGCCTGCGTAATTTCGCGCAGCGCCTCTTGGTAGTTTCCGGCGTAGAAGGCAGCCCGTGCCGCCGCGAAGTGCGGATCGTCCTGCGGAGGCTGGTTCTGACTTTGGGCCGGAGACTGCGGGATCGGGGCCCCGTAGTCATACCCACCGTAATCGTAAGAGTTGGTGTAATACGGATTCACGTACGCGCCGGAAGCCAGCGTGTCGTACCAGAATGGGTATCCGCCGTACCAATACGGTGCACCGAAGCCCCAATAGCCTGCGCCAATCGCCCAGCCCCAGCCGCCCCAGCCCCATCCACGGTTCCATCCGCCGCGGTTCCATCCGCCGCCGCGCCAGGAGCCGCCATTCCAGTTTCCGCCGTTCCAGTTGCCGGAGCGACTCGTGAAGTTTCCGCCGCCGGGCGAAACACCGCGAAAGGCGCTCCCACTGGAGAACCCGCGCGCTCCGCCGCCGCTAAAGCTGCGTCCACCACCGCCGCCGCCCCCGCGTCCACCGCCTCCGCCCCCGCGGGCTTCGGCGCTGCTGGGCAGCATCATTGCCGCGCAGCTCATGGCAATCGCGGCGAACATCAAACTCTTCCACCGATGCAACATCTCTCGCTCCCCTTTTTACAGAAGGCCGGGGAAATTCTGCACGTGCGTCGCCGCGGTGCGAATCGACCCGTTCGCGGCCAACCTCACCCCATTATGACTGCTTGGTTCCGGCATTGCTCCCTCCTAATTGTACGCCCGCCACCCTGCGGATTCGACTTGGCGTTGCAGGAAGCACTGCGGTCGCTCCCACCGCGAGCCCCGTTTTTCGTTCAAACCGACGGGGTCCGCCAGACTTGCGGCGACCGGCAGGTGCGCCGGTATGATGGGATTTCCCCCCGGCACACGAAGCCACCCACCGAATCTGCAAATTCCGAGCCGAAATTTGAGCCCCCGCCCGACCACCCGCCCCCGTTTGGCTGCCGTCGTCACCGAGTACCGCAAGTTCTCCCACGCGCAGCACGTCGTCGACCGCTTCTTGTTTGGTTACGGCTGGGAAGGCCGGCACCACAAGCCCGAGGCCGACGTCGTCGCGCTCTATGTCGACCAGCGGCCCGCGAGCGATCTCAGCCGCTCGCGCGCTGCCGAGTTTCCCCAGATGCGGCTGGCTCCGACGATTGCCGACGCGCTGACGGACGGAGGCCGCACCCTCAACGTCGACGGCATCTTGCTTATCGGCGAGCACGGGACGTATCCGCGCAACGAAAAGGGGCAGACCCTTTATCCGCGCTATGAGTTCTTCACGCAGATCATCGATGTGTTCCGCAAAAGCGGGCGAAGCGTTCCGATCTTCAACGACAAACACCTCTCGTGGAGCTGGGACCACGCGCGCGAGATGGTCGCAACGTCGCGAGCGCTCGGCTTTCCATTGATGGCTGGGTCGTCTCTGCCGGTCACTCGGAGGCTTCCGGCCATCGACTTTCCGTACAACGAGTCTCCCACCGAAGTGATGGCGATCGGCTATGGCGCCGTCGACAGCTACGACTTTCACGTGCTCGAAACGATTCAGTGCATGGTCGAGCGGCGCCACGGCGGCGAGACGGGCGTGGCGGCCGTGCAAGCGATCCGCGGGGACGACGTCTGGAAACGAATGAGCGCCGGATCGTGGCAGGCCGGCGGCTGGGATTCGCGCCTCTTCTCCGCCTGCTTGTGCCGCAGTATCCAGCTCGGTTCCGCGCGTTCCGGTTACAGCGACATTTATCCCAGCGACGCCGACGTTCGCAAACTGGTGAAAACGCCCGTTGCCTACCGCATCGAATATCGCGACGGCCTCAAAGCCACCATGCTCTTGCTCAACGGCCTCGTCAGTGACATGACGTTCGCAGCGCGCCTGAAGGGGTCAAAGGAAATCTTGTCCTGCTTGATGTATCTGCCCCATCGCGACGTGTGCAACTTCTTCAGCCCGCTGGCGCATCAGGCCGAGACGATGTTCCTCACCGGCCGGAGCCCGCGGCCCCTCGAGCGGACGCTGTTGACCACCGGGTTGACGGCGGCCGGCGTCGAATCGCTGTGGCAGGGGCAGAAGCGGATCGAGACGCCGCACCTGGCGGTCGCTTACCGGGTCGGCGACGAATCGACCTTTTGGAGAACGTGATGGTTTCTCGTAGAGAATTCCTCGCGACGTCCGGCTCGGCCATTGCGCTCGCCGGCCTCAGCCCGGCAGCGCTTGCTGCCGGCGCCGCGAAACCCAAACGCATCGCGCTCGTGTCGACCGTCTGGTTCTACCAATCGCATACGCAGCATATCGGCGACCGGTTCCTGGTCGGCTATCCGCAAGAGGGGCACTGGCATCGGCCCAACATGCAGATCGTCTCCGCGTACGTCGATCAGAAGCCGGCCGGTGACTTGAGCGGCGAACGGGCCCGCAGCTTTGGCTTCACCGTCTACCCGACGATCGCGCAGGCCCTCCGCCGCGGCGGCGATAAGCTGGCCGTCGATGCCGTGCTGATCGTGGGCGAGCACGGCGATTATCCCCACAACGCCAAGGGCCAAATCCTCTACCCGCGGTACGAGTTCTTCAAGCAGTGCGTGGAGGTCTTCGAGCGCGACGCCCGGGCGGTCCCCGTCTATAACGATAAGCACCTGTCCTATAGCTTCCGCAAAGCGTCGGAAATGGTGGCCGATTCGAAGCGGCTCAAGTTCCCGATGCTCGCCGGTTCGTCGCTGCCGGTAACCTGGCGGCTCCCCGAGTTGGAGCTGCCGCTCGAGTGCGAGATCGACGAGGCTCTGATGGTCGGCGTCGGCTCCTCCGATCCGATGGACTACCACGCGCTCGAGGCCATGCAGTGCATGGTCGAACGCCGGCGCGGCGGCGAGACGGGCATCAAGTCGGTGCAACTGATCGAAGGACCGGCCGTGTGGCAAGCGGGCGAGCAGGGACGCTATTCCAAGTGCCTGCTGGAGGCGGCCCTTTCCCGCTCCGACAAAATCCTGGGCAAGACGACGGAAGACGCACGGCCGCAGGATCTGGTCGGCAGCGGCGTGCTGCCAAAGATCGTGCCGCAACCGGCGGCCTACTTCATCGAACGCCGCGACGGAACGCGGACGACCTTGCTCATGCTCAACGGCGCCGTCGCCGACTACACGTTTGCCTGCCGGCTCAAGGGGTCGACCGACGTACTTTCGACGCAGTTCTTCCTCACGCCGACGCCGAACGTCACCTATTCCGCTTCCTTGGGTTCCAAGATCGAGGAGATGTTCGCGACGGGCGTGGCGCCCTACCCGGTCGAGCGGACGCAGATCGTTTGCGGAATTCTTGAGAGCTGCCTCGACTCCAAAGTCGCCGGACACAGCCGGCTGGAGACGCCGCATCTCGACGTCACGTATCGCGCGCCGGCGCAGTCTCAGTTTTGCCGCGAGTGACGCGGCGACGGGCGTCCAGACCGTCTGCGGCGTCTAGGACTCGCTCCATCAGAGTCGCCGGCACCAATACGTGCGCGTCTCGTAGGGCATCTCAAAGTGCTCGCGTCCGGCGAGGGCCGGATCAGTCTCGAGCAACGCGCGGACTTGGGCGAGCACGTGAGCGCGCTCGGCTTCGGGCATTGCCGCGATAAAACTGATCGACGCCACTCGGTCAACGAGCGCGCTCGGTGTCAGCTGTTGCACGTGCGGGAACGCCTGCGATTCCAGCGGACTCAGCTGGTCGGACTGTCGAAAGGCGGCCTTCCATTCCAGCGTTCGATAGCGCGGTGTGCCCGCCTCGTGCGGATCGAGGATGGCCGTCAGCTTGCGGACCCAAAGGAGCGCTTCGTCGCGGACATTCCAAATCAAGCCGAGTCCGCCGCCCGGCTTGAGGACGCGAGAAATCTCCGCGAGCGCGCGATCGGCGGCGAACCAGTGAAACGCCTGGGCCGCGAACACCGCATCGACGCTTTGATCGGCCAGCGGGATCGCCTCGGCCGTTCCGTCGAGGACTTGCACGCTAGGCAGGCGTGCACTCAACCGAGCCCGCATGTTGGGCACGGGCTCGACGGCGACGACGTGCGCCCCGCTTGCCGTCAGGTGCGTCGTGAATTTTCCCGTTCCGGCTCCCAGCTCAACGACGCGTGAACTCGCGGTGACGTTCAGTACGGCCAGCAAGTGCGCGATGGCCTCTGCCGGATAGTCCGGTCGCCCGCGTTCGTACGCGTCGGCCGCGCGGCCGAAACCGACCGCCGCCTGGGCGTGAATGCGAGCGTCGGGCTCAGTCATTTCGATGACGAACCGGCGACTTGGGTCGTCGGCTTGTGGCGGATCACCCAAATGTCCGTCACGTAGTGGTGTTGCCGCCAGTTCAATTGGCTCTGATCGATTTTGGCCCAATTGAGGACGATGCGGCCGTCCTTGACAGCGGTCGCGGGCACGTCGAATTCCTGCTCGGTCACCTCGTCGTATTTCTCTCCTTTGTGGATCAGGCGTGCCCGTTCGCCGTCGATGAGGAGCGGCGAGGCACCCTGCGCGAACAGTTTGACGGTGTAGTGCGCCTGCGGATCGAGGCCGACGTAAGTGATTCCGGCAGGGATCGTATTAAGGTACTGGTGCCAGGCGAAGCGGACCGCCCGCGGCTTCTCCCGCATCCAGCGTTCAGTCGGCATCGGCAGGTCGCGAAAGTGCAGCATCGCGTCGCCCGCATTGAAGAGCTTGGGGATGTGGGGCGAGCGAGACACATCGCCAATAATGTCGTAGAAGCCGCCTTCGCCCGGATTCTCCCAATTTCGGATCGTGTCGATCCGCTCCAATTGCGTGGTGCGGCCCGAGAGTTTCGCGATCTTGTCGAACTGATCCTTGAGCCACCAGCGGTCGTTGAGCGGATAGTCGATGAAGTCGAGCGAGCAGCCGCGTTCGTAGCCGCTGGCCTGGTACTTCGGGACGCTCGTCTGCAGGCCAATGACGTCGAACAGCTGCTGGGCCAGCATCTCGATGTGCTTGTGCCACTCGGCGCGCTGCGGCTGAGAAATGGCGCGGTTCAAGATTTCGCGAGCGCCCGCCAGCGCGGCCGTCGGGCCGATCCGCGGCGCCTCGCCCAGTTTGGCGAGCGCCTGCTGTTCGAGGTCCTGTTCATAAATCGCCCGCTGCCGCGTGTAGGCATCGTAGTATGCGCGGAACAGGTGCAGGGCAAACCGCCAGTTGACGTGGGTGCCCGTTAACTTTCGCTCGAGCGCTTGCCACTGGAGCAGCGTGCCATCGATCGACCCGTTCGCGGCGATGCCGCCGCGCAAGTTCGTCTCGAGCGCCAGCATGCCGTCCGCTCCGGCCTGGGCCAGATCGGATCGGAAGAAGTAACGGGCATATTCGACCGCGACCGCGCGGGGTGAGATGTCGGGCTGCCACGCCAGCTGGCTCCACAGGCACTTGTTGAAGTCGTCGTGAATGCCGTCGGAGTAGGAGAGAAAGCCGTCGGTGAAACGGTAGTCGTTCTGGTAGATCGCCGCGTAATCAACGGGCCGCGGGTTTACCCCTTCGCGACCCAGGGTCACGCCCCACGCCGTATCGAGCCAGGGAATCGGATACTGGCAGCGGACGATGTGGGTGATGTCCGGATACCAGCGGACCTTGTATCGCTTCGGCGTGCTCTGACGAGTGAACTCCATCGACGCGCTGCTGGGGCCCATCACCGTGCCGCCGTACCAGTCGGGCTTTTTCGTCGCCAGGTACTGGAAGAACTCGCTGGTGTCGGCGTCGGAGAAACGCTGCAGCGAAATCCAGACCGTGGCCTTGGGGTGATACTTCCGCAACAGGGCTGCCATCCGCTCGGCGTAGGGCATCAGTTCCTTCGTGTGGTTGTCGCCCGGATCGCCGCCGGGCAGGAACACGGCGTCGAGCCGTCGGCACGACTTGAAGAAGGCCTCTTGCTTGGCGAGGAAGGCGGCCTCTTTTTCGGGACTGGGTAGAATCAGCTCGAGCGGGATCCAGGCCCAGTGATCGAGATCGTATTTCTCGCACAGCTCGCCGAACTTCGTGTTGACCAGCTCACGGCTGTACTTCATTAGCGGCGAAGGACGCTCGTGGAGCGGAATGCTCTCGACCGCGTTGGCCCCGAAAATGACCATGTCGCGGAAATACTGTTCGAGTTGCTCGAGCGACCACGCGTCGTAACTGTTGGCCGTGGGCCGATAGCCGATCTGATGTCCGCGGATTTCGCGATCGGGCGAGAGATCGACCGAAAAGTCGGCGGGCAGACGGACTGTGCGGCTGTCCCACTCAAGACTTCGCAAGAGTTTGCCAGCGCCGAACATCGCGCCCCGCGAGTCGTTGCCGACGACCAAAACCGTCGCCGGCCGCGTGCCCTCAGCCGGCAGCGCGCGGATGTGGAAACCCTCGGCCTTGCGCGACTGCGATTTCAAATCGGCCAGCAGCTCGATGGGCAGGTGAGTGGCCCAAGCGGCGGGAATCGAGGTGCCGCAAATGGCGATCACGGCCGAGTTCTTTCCGGATGCCGGCCAACGCGTGGCGATCGGCCAGGAAACGCCGGAACGTTTGGCGATTTCCTCAGCGAGAATGACCGGCGCGATCTTCTCCGCCGCGGGCAGGTTGCCGCTTTGAATGACAACCGTGGCATGCGTCAGGTCGACCGGGTCCGCCGCGCGGGCGGATGTGGCAGCGAGAGCAAAGAGGAACAGACACGCCGATCCGCGAACAACCAGGCGAGACATGCGGCATCCGATCAGTGGCTGGAGTGAAGGCAGGAGTGCAAACTGGCGGGCGTGGGTAGCTTTCCCCAGTCTAAACCAAGAGGGGCGGCGAACGCACGGGCCAGCAAAGAGATTCCGCCGCCTGTCGGCGATCAGCGGTTTGCAGGCGCTCCGTTAATTGCGGAGGCTTAACAGGGGCGCCGGAATGCGACCCGCGTGGCGGACGAAGCGGCTGCTTTGGCCGACCGAGTTGATCGCCATTACCGGACCTTCGCCGAACAGGCCACCGAAGGAAACAGTGTCGCCCCCTTTCTTGCCGGGGACGGGGATCAGCCGAGTGGCCGTTGTCTTGTTATTGAAGACCCCGATCGCCAACTCGTCCGCCATCAAGGCGGCGATGGTATCGGCGTCGGTGTCGCCGGGAATAGGGACCATGTCGAGCCCCAGCGAGCAGACGCTGGTCATTGCCTCGAGCTTTTCCAGACTGAGCGTTCCCTCGGTGGCGGCGCGTGCCAACGCTTCGTCTTCCGTGATCGGCAGAAAGGCTCCGGACAGGCCGCCGACCGAGGATGAGGCGAACAGCCCGCCCTTTTTCACCGCATCGTTCAGCATGGCCACGGCCGCGGTGCTGCCTGGCGCCCCCAGCTTGTCGAGCCCGATCAGGTGCAGGATTTCGCCCACGCTGTCCCCGATCTTGGGAGCCGGGGCGAGCGACAGGTCGACGATGCCGAACGGCACGCCCAGGCGTTCGGCCACTTCGCGGCCAATCAGCTCGCCGACGCGCGTCACGCGGAAGGCGGTCGATTTGATTTCTTCGGCGATGTCGTTGAGTTTGCAATCGGGGGCCGCATCGAGCAGGCGATCAAGCGCTCGCTTCACGACTCCCGGACCGCTGACGCCAATGTGAATCACCGTGTCGGGCGAGCCCTCGCCGTGGAAGCCGCCGGCCATGAACGGATTGTTGTCCGGCGCGTTGGCGAAGATGCAGAGCTTCGCGCAGCCGAAGCCGTTGCGCTCGGCCGTCGCGTGCGAAATCTCGACGATCTTGCGGCCCAGCAAGGCGACAGCCGTCATGTTGATGCCGGCTTTCGTTGAGGCGGCGTTCACGGACGCGCAGACGCGCTGCGTCGTCGACAGGACGGCGGGCAGACTCTCGATCAGCCTGATGGCACCGGCCGTCATCCCGGCATGCACGAGGGCCGAGTAGCCGCCAATCAGGTCGACCTGCACGGCCTCGGCCGATTCATCGAGCGTCTTGGCGACGCGGACGAGTCCGTCGGTGTCCAGACCGTCGCAAATGCGGGCGATGGGCGTGACCGCCAGCCGCCGATTGGCAATCGGGATGCCATAGCGGGCCGAGACGTGCGTGCACGTCTCCTTGAGCTTGGAGGCGGCCGAGCGGATCGTCATCGCGATCAGCTCGCAGGTTTTGCCCGGGTCTCGGTCGACGCAGCCGCACAGATTGATGCCCATCGTCACCGTGCGGACGTCGAGGTTCTCCTGCTTGACCATGCGAAGAGTGGAGAGGATGTCTTCCGTCTGCGACATGGTCAGTATTGAGCCTCGGGGCAAAAAGGGTCGAGAGGAGTCAATTCGGAGATCGGAGAGAGGTTCGCCGCACTCCTCCGTTCGGCGGACGAGCGGGCCAATATGCGACGGTGCTCAGGTTCCCAGCGTCAGGTCCCCAGCGGTTGTTGCATCCGGACCGAATCCACCTTCGTCGTCATCGTGCGGCGAAGCCGCATCGACAACCGGACGGGACGCGGATCGTTGGTCGCGCTGAAAATGTCTTCGTGCTGCAGGGCCGCCGACAGGCCGACCGCGCTGCCCAATTGCTCCAGCTCGCGCTGTAGCGCCAGGGCATCGACGCCGTTGGGCACGGCCAGCTCCATTACCATTACGAACGTCTTGCCATTTTCCGCCCGCCGGGCAAAGACGTCGGTGATGTCGATCTCCTCCTGCGCGAGCCGCGCCGAAATCTGCCGGATCATCCCCGGCTTGTCTTCGCCTTCGGCGGTGAGGAAGTATTTCTCCGTGCCTTCGTTCGGCAGTTCCTGCAGTGTTTCCGCTTTAGGATCTTTGAGATTCACCTCGACGCCGAAGGGCCGGCAGACGCCGCGGATGTGATCGATGATGACCGACGGATCGCGATGCTCGGGGAACTCGGCCGACATGATGATGGTGAAGAACCGCTGCATCACGGTCTGGCTGACTTCCTGAATATCGCCTCCGAGCTCGGCCAAAGACGTCGTTACGGCGGCAAGAATTCCGACTCGGTTGGCCGCCATCAACGTGATGATATATCGCTTGGACATCGGTGGCTTTCGCGGACGGCCCGCGGTCGGGCCTCGCCTGTTTCAGGAGCCGGTCGATTGTGGCAAGAACGGGTCTGGACCGCCAGCCCCGTGGGGATCCGTCGCCGCCGAGCCGATCCAAACGGATCGACCCAAGCGGTAAACCTGGCCGCGGCGGGTCCATCTTCGCGGTGGGAAGCAGACTGCAGTTTTTCGGTGCTACGGACGGACATTGGACCGCGGACGGATGTTCGCACTAATCTAAGAGCGAGCCCAAGCCAGCCGGGAGACAACGATGAACGCCGAAAAAGTGCTGATCGACGGGACTTGGACCGAGTCGCAGGGGCGGGAAACGTTTCAAGCCGTTAATCCGCAGACGGGTCAAACACTCCCGGGCGATTATCCGATCAGTCCTTGGAGCGAGGTCGAGCGGGCCTTGCAGGCTGCGTCGGCCGCCGCTTGGCGCGTCCGCGGCTGGCCCGGCGAACGGTTTGCCACCTTTCTCGACGCCTTTGCCGGCCGGCTCGAACGACGCGCGGAAGAGCTGATTGCGATGGCCCACGCCGAAACTGCTTTGCCGATTGAGCCCCGTTTGAAATCGGTCGAGCTGCCGCGAACGATCAATCAGCTGCGGCAGGCGGCTGCCGCGGCGCGCGACGGCTCATGGGTGCAGGCCACGATCGATACCAAGGCCAACGTCCGCTCGATGTTTGCGCCGGTCGGCCCAGTGGTCGTCTTCGGCCCGAACAATTTTCCCTTCGCCTTCAACGGCGCAGCGGGTGGAGATTTTGCCGCCGCCGTGGCTGCCGGCAATCCGGTGATCGCCAAGGGGCACACGTCGCATCCGGGAACTTCGCGCTTGCTCGCCGAGGAGTCACACCAGGCGGCGCTCGAGACGGATATGCCGGCCGGCTTCGTGCAATTGATCTATCGCACGTCGCACACGGACGGCGAGCGGTTCGTCTCACATCCGCTGCTCGGCGCCACCGGCTACACCGGTTCGCGGCACGCGGGACTGCGACTGAAAGAGGCCGCCGATCGCGCGGGGAAACCGATCTATCTCGAACTTTCCAGCATCAACCCGGTGTTTATCCTCCCGGGCGCGCTGACGGAGCGTTTGCCCGACGTAGCGCAAGAGTTCGCCACGAGCTGCCTGGCTGGCACCGGGCAGTTCTGTACAAACCCCGGGCTGGTCGCGCTCGTCGCCGGCGAGACGACCGAGGCGTTTGTGGCGGCCGTGAAAGAGCGGTTTGCCCAGGCGCCCGGCGGCACGTTGCTGGGCGAAGGCGTGCGTCGCAATCTGGTCGATTCGGTTCGCGCGATCGTCGCGGCCGGCGCCAAGATCGTCGCTGGCGGACAGGCGGAAAGCGGCGCCGCGATCCGTTGCCAAAACACACTCCTGAGAGTCGACGGTCGCACGTTCCTGGCGAACGCCGAGGCGCTGCAGACGGAGGCGTTCGGCAACGAATCGCTGTTCGTCGTCGCCGAGAATGCCGAGCAACTGCTGCAAATCGCCGCCAAGCTCGAGGGCAATCTCACCGGCTGCATCTACAGCCATCGCGGCGGTCAGGACGACGCGCTCTACGATCGGCTGGCCCCGCTGGTTCGCGTCAAGGTCGGGCGGCTGCTCAACGACAAGATGCCGACGGGCGTCGCGGTCAGCCCGGCCATGAATCATGGTGGTCCGTTTCCCGCGACGGGCCATGCGGGTTTTACGGCGGTCGGCATTCCTGCCGCGATTCATCGGTTCGCGGCCCTGGAATGCTACGACAACGTGCGGCCCCATCGGCTGCCCCCGGCGCTCCGCGACGCCAATCCCCCGGGCCGAATGTGGCGCCTCGTGGACGGCACGTGGACGCAGGCCTGAGGGGAAAGCAACACGCGGCAACAGAGCGACTCGGCCGGCCGTTTTCTAGAACGGCACCGGCAGCAGAAACGCGTGGTGCTCAAACAGCACGCCTTTCCCGTGTTGGCCGATGAACTGCGTGAAGAAGAGCAGAAATACGTAGACAGCCAGGAGCGGCCCCATCAAGAGCCGCGCGAACCAGCGTGTTGCAAAGTGGGCCGGCTGCGGTCGTCGCGTGGCTCGGCCGTAGGCCCAGCCCGTCACCAACCGCGCCGGATAGATGCTCAGGATGAACACGAGCGTCACGAACCACATCGCATCCTGCGGCAGCAAAAAGATCTTGAGCAGGTAGAGCGGCAACGCGAGCACGTACGTGGCGATCACCGCCAAGAGCCACGCGAGGGGCGCGTGTCCGAACAATCGCCGCACGGTTCGCAGCTCAAACATTCCCCGGAGTCGGTTCTCGCTCGCGAACCGTGCTTGTAAGAATGGCAGCCAGGCCAGCACGGGCACGAGCAGCAGCCCGCCGACGATCGTGACGACGATCTGTTTCCCTTCGGTCTTATTTGCGGCGGCGAAGAGCGCGGTCGGCACAAACAGCCAGGCCAGCGCCCCAAAGAATCCCCGGATCCCCAGCCAGAAGTGGTAGCGCAAGCGCAGCCCGGCGACGAAGGCGCCGATTTCGGCCGCCGCCTTTTCGCCATAGCCTCCCTGTCGCAGCTGGCGGATGGCCCATCGCGCGTTTTTGATCGGCCGCAAGAAGCAGCCGAACGAACCGCCTCGCGCGAGGGCCAGACACAAGTGCACGGCGATCATTGCGGCCAACGTGCTGACGATCCACGCCAGTCGCCTGGTGGCGCGGCTCGTCGGATCGATCAGCTGCGCATCGGCGGCGGCGTTTGCCAGAATCCGCAATGGCAACAGCCACAGCCAGATTCCTAGTACGATCGATCCCAGGCGCGGCGCAATGCTCAACAGAGGAAAGGCCCGACGCAGCCGGCCGCCGCGCGCCAGGCCACCCTCGGCCTCCAGCAAATAGCCAAGCACGAGAAAATTGATGACCGGAATGGCGGCCAGGAGCGCCAGCAGCACGATCAGGCTGACGATTCCAAACGCGGCGCGAAAGCCCCAGGCAACGGCCCAGACGGGGTGCCGCCACGGCGAAGGAAACTCCGCCAAGCGGCCCGCGCCTCGATAATCGTGAACCGCCGGCGTCGTGCGCTGCGCGGATGGGATGATCTCCGCGACCGGCAAAACCGCGGCGGCTGTCCCAGAATCGGCCGACCAAGGCGGGCTGTCCCAGCCCTTCGGGTCGAGCTCGTCGCGGGCTTCAGTCACGTCATCGTTCCCCTGCCGATCCTCTGGCCCATGGGGCATTCCGGCGCAAACTCATGGTACCAAATAGCGTGAACCGAGCGTTCCAATAACAGAGCGCCGATTGTCACTCCTCTGCCATTCGCTGGACAGCGGTGAGTCTTGGCTGGCCGCTGTCCATTTGACTAGGCCGCAGTCCCGACCGATCCGCTGCAACCGAATTGACTTAAGATTGGTATACTCAGTGGCGAATTCCCCATTGGACGCATTTCACCGCGGGGGATTCGGGGCGGCGCCCGGGCCGGGAGCCCAGATCGTGGCAACAAGACGTTTTTCGCGCCTGAAGTCGCTCGGCTTGCCGCTTGTAGTGGTGCTGGCCGTGTGCACGTTGGTGGCCTGGGCCGCCCACAGTCCCGTCGATTGGCGGCAGGTTCGTCCGGCGGGGTCGGCACGCACGACCGACTTTCGATCGCCGAGCCAGCCCCCCGCCGAAATTGCGGACGCCGTTCACGCCGTCGACGGCTACTTCGAGTCGACGTGGAAGGAGAGCGGTCGCAAACCGGCACCCTCGGCCGACGAGCTGCAGGTGCTCCGACGCCTGACGCTCGCGCTTTGCGGCACGATCCCCTCGCTGGAAGAAATTCGCATCTTCGAGTCGAACCCCGCGCCCGATCGGCTCGATCAGTGGACGAACCGATTGCTCGCCGACAGTCGGTTTGCCGACTATTTTGCCGAGCGGCTGGCCCGCAGTTTTGTCGGCAACGAAATGGGACAGGTCGTGGTCTTTCGCCGCGACCGGTTTTCCGACTGGCTTCGGCAGCAGCTCACGAAGAATGCTCCCTACGATGAGACTGTTCGCCAAATGATCTCCGGGACCGGGCTGTGGACCGATCATCCCGCCACCAACTACGTGACGGCGGCGATCGCCAACGGCGAACTCGACGAGAACAAATTGGCCGGCCGCACGGTGCGGGCCTTCCTCGGGCAACGGATTGATTGCGCCCAGTGCCACGATCATCCCTTCGCCGAGTGGAAGCAGCAGCAGTTCCAGGGGCTGGCCTCGATGTTCGGTCAGGCGACCAACTCGCTGGTGGGCATCGAGGACAGGCCGCGACGGGACTACGTCGTCGAGGACCGCAAGACGCTCAAGAAGCATGTGGTTGAGCCGGCCGTGCCGTTCCATTCGGAATGGTTGCCCGGCACCGGCACACGGCGGGAACGCCTGGCCGCGTGGATCACGCATCCCGATAATCGCCGTTTCGAGCGTGCGACCGTCAACCGGATTTGGGGGTTGATGTTCGGTAAGGCGTTTCACAGCCCGGTCGACGATTTGCCCGATCCTCCGTCCGCCGCCGATCGCGACCTGCTCGACCTGCTGGGGGCCGACTTCCGCGCTCACAATTGCGATTTGCGACGTTTGATTCGCGTCATCGCGGCGTCGCGGCCCTATCGCCTCGATTCGATCGGCGAGGAAGCCAGCGTCGCGGCAAAAGCGCCGGCGGCGACGAAGTCCGCACATTCGCAGTCGACGGACGCCGCCGATTGGAACAAATCGACGGAGAAGGCAGCCAGCGCCTCCGCAGCCGACTCGGCCGATGCCGCGTCGGCCGCCGACGCGTGGACCAGCTTTCCGATGACGCGGCTGCGGCCCGAACAGTTGATCGGCGCGATGTTGCAGGCTCGCTGGGTGCGGACGATCGATCAGAACTCGCATCTCTTCGTGCGGGCGACGCGATTCTTCCAGGAGAACGACTTCGTCAAAGAGTACGGCGACCTGGGCGAGAACGAGCTCGACGAACGAACGGGAACGATCTCGCAGGCGCTGCTGCGGATGAACGGCAAGATTGCGGCCGACGCGCTCAAAGCCGACCCACTGAACGCGTCGGCACGCTTGAGCACCTTTGCGGGCAGCGATGCCAGTTGCCTGGACGGCTGCTATCTGGTCGTCCTCTCGCGCCGCCCGACGCCGGCCGAGTCGGAGTATTTCCTGCATCAATTCGCCGACGCTGGCCCGAAAGGCCGCTCGCAGGTGGTGGAAGACATCTTCTGGAGCCTGTTCAACTCGCCGGAGTTTTCCTGGAATCATTAACTGTCGTTTGGCTGGCCGACGCATTCGCCGGGCGATCCGAACGCGGTTCGAGGAGCCCAAATGCGGCTCGAGGAGACGGAGCATGGCTGACAGAAACGTCCTCGGAAATGCGACGCCGGCGGTCTCTCGTCGCGACGTGCTGCGGGCGGCCGGAGCACTCGGCCTGAGTTTTCTGTTGCCACCGCTCGAGGCCCGGGCTGCGAACGAGCGGGGCGGGCGACGGCAAAAGTCGCTCGTGACGATTTGGTTGGAAGGGGGCGCGAGCCAGCTCGAGACTTGGGATCCCCATCCGGGGACGAAGATCGGCGGGCCGACGAAAGCCATCGCCACTTCGATCGCCGGCGTGCAGATTGCCGACACGTTCCCCGCCATTGCGGCCGAGCTGAGTACGCTCTCCGTGGTTCGCTCGCTGGTGTCGAAGGAGGGAGACCACGAGCGCGGGTCGTACTTCCTCAAGACCGGTTATCGCCCCGATCCGACGCTGCGGCATCCTTCGCTCGGCGCGATCCTGGTCAACCAGTTGCCCAACTCATCGCTGGTGATTCCCCAGCACGTTGCGATCGGCAGCTCGCAGTGGCCGCCACGTGGCGGTTTCCTGGGCGATCAGCTCGACGCGTTTCGGGTTTACGATCCGGGCCGCGACGTGCCCAATCTCAAGGCGCCCGTCGACGTCGCGCGGCAAACCCGCCGCGTCAGCAACCTGGAGGTCGTCTCGAAAGCGTTCGAGCAGGGCCGCCGCATGCAAGTCGAGAAGACCTTACATCAGCACACGATCGAGCGGGCCTTGGAGATGATGTCGTCGGATCAGCTCCGCGCCTTTCAGATTGAGGGCGAGTCGCGCAAACTGCGCGACGCGTACGGCGAGAGCAACTTCGGCCGCGGTTGTCTCGTGGCGCGGCGACTGGTAGAGGCGGGCGTGCGGGCCGTCGAGATCACGCTCTCGGGCTTCGATACGCACGCCAACAACTTCAACGGCCATCGGGACAATGCCCGCGTGCTCGATCCGGCTCTCGCCACGCTCGTCCGCGATTTGCGCGAACGCGATCTCTGGCAATCGACCGTCGTGCTGGTGATCGGCGAATTCGGTCGCTCGCCGGCGATCAATCCGCTCGACGGCCGCGACCATTGGCCGAGCGGATTCTCCTGCGTGGTCGGCGGCGGTGGGCTGAAGAGCGGGCTGGTGATCGGGGCCACCGACCCCGAAGGTCGCGAAAAGAATCCCAAGGATCCGGTCGAGGTCGCCGACCTGTTCGCGACCATCTTCAAGACGTTTGGCGTCGACGGGGCTCACGAAGTGATCACGCCGATCGGCCGTCCAATGGCCTTTAGCTCGGGCAAACCAATCGCGCGCCTTCTCGCGTAATCGCGCTACCGCAGCCGCTGCGCGAAGTAACCGTCTGCGAAGTCGAAGAGCCGCGTCCAATACGCCTTGCTCAATTCGTGCTTCGTGTTGCGGTGATACTGCACCAGGTCGCCCACCGCGGGACCCGTCAGCGGCTCTTCGTCGCGAACCAGGCCCGTGCCGACCAGTCCGCGGAGGCCGAGAAACTTGTAGACCTTGTCGGCCGCCTGGAGGGCCTTGAGGCCGCTTGTCCCGTTGGCCCATTTGTCCTGGTCGCCTTCGCTGTCGAAGATCGGTCGCGGCGCGACGAGGCACATCAAGAGGTGCTGGTCGACAGGCAGGCGATCCTCGTGGCCGGCGAACTTGATAAACGTATGATTGAACCAGTGCGGAAAGACTCGCGTGATCCGCGCCACCGTTTCCTGGTCGTTGTTTCGCGAGAGCGCACAGCCGCCCGTTCCCGATTGGTGCGGGGCGGCGAGCGCAATCCGCTCGTCGAAGGCAGCCGCGACGAGGGCCGTCTTGCCCAAGCGCGAATGGCCCGTCGCGCAGATCCGCAGACGGTCGATGTCGGGTCGCGTCTCGAGATAATCGACGACGCGGCTCAAGCCCCAGGCCCACGCGCGAATTGTCGCCCAGTCATGCTCGCCCGGCGCGGTCTGCCGGGTGGCGAAGTAGTGCGGCTGCACGCCGTCGGCAGAGTCGTTTTTGTCCGGGTCGATATCGCCGTCATAAAAAGTAGCGATCGCATAGCCGCGATCGATGGCGTTCTCGATCGCCCATGCTCCGGCCTGCGCTCCGCGGCCGTCGTCGGTCGCCCGATGTTTGACGCAGCCGTTGCAACTGTCAGGCATCCACAGCTCCGGCAGCGCGATGGCCGGATCGTTGAGGACGGCATGATTGCCGCAGGAATTCAGGGCGACGAACACCGGGGCGGGCTGGTTCTTGGTTGGGACGACCAACAACAGGTTGATCGGCGGCGTGCCGGAAGGTCCGAAATGGATGCGGACTTCGTCGAGCGTGGCTTTACCGCCGAAGTAGTGCCCCTCGTGCCGCACAATGGTCCCCGCGAGGTTGGTGGGCGGCGGGGGAGCGTGCCCATATTCGTAGAACTCGAAGAGTGCCTGGATTTCCGGCCGGCGCTTCTGGAACCAGTCATCGCGCGTCCGCACGGGCGTGCCGTCGAACTGCGTGAGCGGATCGGGGAGCCCGGTCTGCGACGGCAATTGCTCAAAGGCCGGGAAGCGTGCTGCCGGTTTGTCCGCACACACTGCCACGGCAGCCCCGAGCGCCAAGCCGGCGCCGGCCACGAGAATTGAGGTGAGAAGAGCCGGCTTCACAGCAAGGTCGCTCAGACATCGACGCTGTTCACTGGGGGGACCAGCGAACTGTGAGACGCACGTCCACCAGCGCTCGATGCGAGAACGGACGACGTCTCCGCCTTACTTAGGCGTGTGCGGGCAGGTGCCGGCGGTGTCGGCCATCGATTCTTTCTTCTCGGTAATGACCGGACATTGCGTCGCCAACTCGGCGTTGAGCGCGGTGTAGTCCTTCCATTCGGCCGGAAGATTGTCTTCGTGGAAGATGGCCTCGACTGGGCACTCCGGAACGCACGCTTCGCAGTCGATGCACTCGTCGGGATGGATATACAGCATCGACTGTCCCTCGTAGAAACACTCTACGGGGCAAACCACGACACAGTCGGTGTATTTGCAGTTGAAACAGGGTTCGGCAACAACGTGGGTCATTCGGATCCCTTTCTGATCCGCAGCCTCACTGGCCACGGAACTGGCCTGGAAGAATCGCGATCTTAGTGGTGAGCGCGCGCGCTGTCAAGCGACGCGAAATCGCAAAAAACGGCTGGATTTGCAGGCTTTTTCTCAAGTTTTCGCGCGGCGCGGCGAACTTCAAAAGTGCCCCGCTTGCGGGCCGCACCAAGTGACTGGTTTCCCGGCGGCCAGGCGCCGTCACAGGGCGTAAAGGGCCCTTCAGCCATTTGGATCGCTATTGCCCAAAACCCGGGAGAATCGTAAATAGCGTATGGTCGCGAGATCCCTGCGCCGTTAAGATTAAGTGAACTGCAGCGGTTGGAATCCTGCCTCGAAAAATGCCGGTCCATCGGACGGTGCGGACCACCGGATTTGTCGCTAGTGACACCGGAAATCTCACGCCTGCGGGTGCTGCCGTCACATGAGTCTCACCGAAATCGACCGCAATCTACTGAAGCGGTGCCTGGCCGAAGAGCCGGGAGCGTGGAAGGACTTTGTTGACCGCTTCATGGGCCTGTTCGTCCATGTGGTCAACCACACGGCGCACGCTCGCAGCGTTCGCTTAGCCCAGGAAGATATTGACGACCTGGTGGGCGAAGTCTTCCTGGCCCTCTTGGCACAGGACTATGCCGTTCTCCGCCGGTTCCGCGGCGAAAGCTCGCTGGCGACCTATCTCACGGTAATTGCCCGCCGCGTCGTCGTGCACGGCGTAATCCGCCGCCGCATGGCCGAGGCGCTGGGACACGTGGTCGCCCAGCACCCCGACATGAAGCAACAGGCCGACTCGCATCACTTCGATCTCAAGCGGATTGAGGACCAGGACGAAGTGCAGCGGATGCTCGTCAATCTTCCGGCCGACGATGCGGAAGTCGTGAAGCAGTTCCACTTGCAGGGCCGTTCCTACCGGGAGATCAGCTCGCAGTTGGGCATCCCGGAAAACACGATCGGCCCAACTCTCACGCGGGCTCGTCAGAAACTCCGCCGCGGCACCGCGACGTAAATCGCCGGCACTGCCTTCGAGCGAGCGCAGGGGTATTCGCCCGTCGGTTTCTTCCGCTGTGCACCGACCTTACCGCCGCGTTTTCTATGGTCAGTCTCGCTGTTTCTCCCACCCCGTCCGTCAGTTGCGGCAGCCGACGCTCGGCACCATTTTCGCAGGGGGCCCGACCTTGTTTCTGAACGCGTGCACCTGAGCCCGCCGCGCCTATAATGGCCACGGACCCGTCCGCACGATGTGAGGCTGGTGGAAACTTGGGATCGGCGACAGGCCGAGACCGGACTTCGGTTCGTCGAGAGGGATGCTCGCCACGATGTTTCAAACTGCCGCAATTGAGAGGAAGCGTCCGATGGACCGCGTTAAGCATTTTGGAACCGCACGCCGATTCTTTGTGACACTGGTGCTGGCCGGCGGCTTGGCAGCCGGTCTTCCCGCGACTGCGAGCGCGCAGGTCAATCTCGGGGCGCCCGCTCCCAAGGCGACCGCCGGACCGCAGACGACGGGCTTTCTCAATCGGGCCTTTCACGACGCGACGGGCGACCACAAATACGTCGTCTATCTGCCGCAGAACTATTCGCCGGATGTGAACTGGCCCGTGATCCTCTATTTGCATGGTGCGGGCGAGCGCGGAAATGACGGGACTCTCCCAACGACGGTTGGCCTGGCTCCGTTCGTGAAAGCGCGGCGCGACGACTTTCCGTACATCGTGGTCTTCCCGCAATGCGAGGACCTGCAAATTTCCATTCTGCAGGCGTGGGGTCCGAACTCGGTCGACGGGAAGCGGGCTCTGGCCATCCTGGCGCAGGTCGAGCGTGATTATGCGATCGACTCGCATCGCCGCATTCTCACCGGCTGGTCGATGGGCGGTTATGGCACCTGGAGCCTGGGAGCCGCCGACCCGACGCACTGGGCCGCGCTCGTGCCCGTGTCCGGTGGGGGCGATGCCGCCTGGGGGAGCAAGCTGACTCACGTGCCGATCTGGGCCTTCGCGGGTGCCACCGACGCGGTCGTGCCCGCGCGCGAAACTGAAAAAATGGTCGACGCCGTGCGCGCGGCCGGAGGTCATCCGAAGCTGACGGTTGTGCCCAATGTCGGCCACGACGTCTGGAAAAATGCCTACAACGATTCCGAACTCTACGTCTGGTTGATGGATCCCAGGAGTGGAACGGGAACGGCCAGCGGCGCATCCGCCGCCAGCGCCCCAGCTTTTTCGGCACAACCGGGGGCTCGCTCCCCTTCTCCAGCCAATCTTGAGGGGCCGTTTGTGCCGGCCCTTTCAATTCCTAACGCGATTGCCGTGCGGCTGGGGAACGACGTGCTGCGGGCCATCGCCTACTCCGCGCCGAAAATGATCGCCGCGGATGCGCTGACCGGGAGCATCAACGACATCTATTCCTCGACCGAGGCGTCCGGCTACACCTTCTCCGTCCAGTTCACGCGGATCAGTTACTCCGGCCAGCTCGATCGCGCGTACATCAAGGCCTACGCTCCCGAGCATCTCAACGTGCAACTCGCGCTGCGGGCCACGTTGACGATCGGCGCGACCTACGTGTCGGGCTCCGGACGTTCGGCGTATGCCGGACCAATCTCCGTAATGATCGGCAGCCAGTATCCCGTCTGGTTAGGGCTCGACGTGACGCCGTATATCGACGGCGACCGACTGCGGCTGCGCTATAACTCGGCGCGTTTCGAGATCCCCTCGGACGATTGGTACGTCACGGCCCCCTACGGCGTTTCAACGTCGGGGCTGGGAATGACCAGCGATCGAGTTTCGAGTGGCCTTGTCCAGGGAATCTACGGTCAGAAAGCGCGAATCGAGCAGGAAGTGCAATCGATCGTCCCGTTCTTGCTCACCAAGGTGGAGGAACGGCTCGACCTGTCCGAAGTTTCGCAGGTGGCCAACGCCTTTTGGCCGCTGCCCGTTTATCGTCCGCGGCTGCAGGTCTATCCGCAAAGCGTAAGCACCGACGACAAGGGCATTTCGCTGGTGATGGGAGTGACCGCCGCCGCCATCGATCCCCGCAAGGCCCCCGCGACGCCGCGGGTCGAGCGGTCGGCAGGCGTCGAGATCGGCTCGGTCGCCGGCGGGACCGACCTGCGGGTCGGCATAGCTCCTGACGTGCTGCAGCCACTGACCAAAATGCTGATCGATGACGACGTCGCCCGGATCAACGTGCTCGACATTCCTGAGAAGGGTTTCGCCGCCTTCGCCGATCGCAAGGCGTTGAGCGAGGTCTTCCCGGACCTGGCCTCGGCGCCTGCCGACACGCAAATTTGGGCCGAGCTGCGACTGGTCAGCCCGATCTCGATCAAGGACGGTGGACCGACTCCGCCGGCGGGCGAGGACCGCACGGCCGTCGCGCAAAAGTCTGGCGACGCCGTCCGCGTCACCGCGATGAAGGCCAATCCGGCGGAGCCGCTCAAATCGCCCGCCAAGAGCGACCCGCCCACCAAGAACGACCAGTCGGCCAAGACCGAGATACCGTCTGGCCACGCAGGGGCGCGGGCCTTCGAGTTCGTCGTGCCGAAGGCGGTGATTTCGATCGCCATCAAGGACAGTCCTTCGGCGACCAAGTGGACGCCGTACGCCGAGCTCGATGTGGACCTGGGGCAACGCGCCACCGCCACCTTGATGCGTCGTGGCTTCTCCGAACGAGCGTTGCAGATCGATTGGGCCGGCGACCCCGAGGTAAAAGCGTCGGCCCACTTCGCGCCGGGCATGACGCCGAAGAACTCCGAAATTCAAACCGACCGGCTCAAGGAGATGTTCGTTGCGGCGTGGAAATCGTGGACGCACAAGGGGCCGGCCACGAACGTTCCGGTGTCGGATGTCAACTTCCAGTACGCCAAGCTGCGGCTCGACGGTGTCGATTGGTCGCCGCCGGTGCTGTCGGTGTTGTTCGATGAGCCGGGGATCAAGATCACGAACGCCAGCAAGTCGGATCTGGTTTACGAGATGAAGGACCTCTACAGCCCGTGGAGCAGCGAGATTACGCTCGCCCCCGGCAAGTCGCAGGAGTTCAAAGTTTCCGAGCCGCTCTCGTATCGGCGGGTGGTCAACGGCCAGTTTACGCAGAACTATACGCTGCCCGTCGGTCTGCATTACGAGTTCCGGTCGCCGCCGTCCGGCGGTCAGCCGAACTTGTACCGGGTCCGGGAGCCGGGCGCGGAGCATTGATCGCCACGACCCGATGAGCAGCCCGTTCCGGTTTGAACTCGAGCGCGCGGATGCCAGCTCGCGCGGACGCAGCGGACGCTGGTTGACGCCGCACGGCGTGGTCGATACGCCGGCGTTCATGCCGGTGGGGACGGCGGCGACGGTCAAGGGGCTGACTCCCGATCAGCTCCGCGAGGCCGGCGTGCAAATGGTGTTGGCGAACACCTACCATCTGGCGCTCCGCCCGGGGGCCGACGTCGTCGCCGATCTGGGCGGGCTGCACGGCATGATGGATTGGGACGGGCCCATCCTCACCGATAGCGGCGGGTTTCAGGTCTTCAGCCTCGCCAGGCTCACGCGGTTGGACGACGACAAGGTCGTCTTTCGCTCGCACATTGACGGCAGCCTATTGGAGCTGTCGCCGGAGCGGGCCGTGCAGATCCAGGAGCAACTGGGGGCTGACTGCATCATGTGTCTCGACGAGTGCCCGCCGCACGGCGTCGATCGGGAACGGCTGATCACGGCCGTCGATCGCACGACGCACTGGGCGGCGCGCTGCCGGGCAGCCCAGACGCGGTCCGATCAGGCCCTGTTCGGCATCGTGCAGGGGGGAACCGATCCGGAGCTGCGGGAACGCTCCGCCCAAGGCCTGTTGCCGCTCGGTCTTCCCGCGTACGCAATCGGCGGACTCAGCGTGGGGGAAGAGCCGTCGGCAATGTACGCGACCCTCGATTTCACGGTCCCCCTGTTGCCGGCCGACCGCCCCCGGTACCTGATGGGGGTGGGCAAGCCGATCGACCTGGTGGAAGGCGTGCTGCGGGGCATCGACCTGTTCGACTGTGTGATGCCGACGCGGAACGGCCGCAACGCGACGGCATTTACCAGTCGAGGACTGGTCCGCATTCGCAACGCCTGCCACGAGCGGGATCCGCGGCCGCTGGACGAGGACTGCCGCTGTGCGGTTTGCCGCCGATTCAGCCGGGGCTATCTGCGACACCTGTTCGTGGCCAACGAGATGTTAGGGCCGATTTTGCTGTCGCTGCACAACGTGGCCTTTTACCAGCGCTTGCTGGCCGATCTGCGGGCCGCTTGCCGCGAGAACCGGGGGGCCGAGCTGCGGTCGAGTCTGCTTGCTCGCTGGGAGAGCACCGTCTAAGATTACGAGCGCGCGGGTCCCAGGATGTGGACGCAAGCCGCGTGGTCGAAGGATTTTAGCGGCGACTTCAGGGGCGGAGAGAGACGATTGGCCGCGGCCGATCGTGCGGCTCGGATTGGCTCCGAAGGCCCGCGCAAGACCGGGGGGGAAGGTCCGGAGAGCGCATTCGAGGCGCCGTGTCGTTCCGGATGTCGCACGGATTGGTCGGTGAAGAGCCGCTGCCCTTGCGCGCGGCGGAGAATCGATGGCAATGGGAAATCTGGCGGCGTGGATTCTACTGTTGGCGGTGGATCCCCCCGCGACCGCGCCGGCAGGCGGCGAGTCGAGCGGCCTCAGCAACATTTGGGCGCTCGCTCCGCCCGTCGTGATGATGATTGTCTTCTTCTACTTCCTGCTGTTTCTGCCCCAAAAGCGAGAACGGCAGAAGCAGGAGAACTTTCACAAAAATCTCAAGAAGAACGACCGGGTGGTGACGATCGGCGGCGTCGTGGGCACGATCGTGAATATCGAGCCGGAAGGAAAACTGATCACCCTCAAGGTCGACGACAACACGCGGATGACTTTCGTGCGGGAAGCCATCCAGCGCAAACATGGCGAGGGGAGCGAGACTCCCACGCTCAAAGATGCCCCGAAATAATTCCTGCCCCTAAATAACTTTTGTTAGTCAAGCGTCGGGCGACGAGGGATCGGCGCCGGACAGAGGATGCCGGATCGATGATCGAAAGTATGTTGCACGGGCTCATCCTGGCTCAGGCGGCCACCCCAGCCACGAAGACCGCGGCTCCGTCGGCCGCGTCGGCGTGGCTGATGTTTCTGTTTGTCGTGCTGGTGATCGTGGTCCCCTTCGTTCTGGGATCGCTCGCCGCGCGGGCCCTGCGGATGAAGGACATCTCGATGAAACTCGGGATCGTCTTCTTCACCGTGTTTCTGGCCATCACGCCCTTCGGCTGGCGGATCGCCCAGGGCAAGAGCCCGAAGGATGCCCTCCGCATGGGCATCGACCTGGCCGGCGGCGCCGACCTGATCTTCCAGATCGACACGGAAAAGGCCGCGCAGGATCAAAAAAAGGTCACTCCGGAAGTGATGCAGCGGCTGATCGGCGCCGTCGGGCGACGTCTCGACCCGGCAGCCCAGGAACAGATCAGCGTGCGCCAGGTCGGCAACGACCGCATCGAGGTCATCATCCCCGGCGGCGATCGCGAAGTCGTCGAACAGAAGAAGAAGCAGATGACCCGCTTGGGGTCGCTCGAGTTCGCCATCCTCGCCAACGAGCGCAAGCATCGCGACATTATCCGCCAGGCGCAAATCAGTCCCGATCCAGTCCTTCGCCAAGAGGGGCACGTGGTCGCGGCGTGGCGTGAGGTGGGCTGGGAAGAGGCGAAGGAGGGCGGGCCGCGGAAACAAAAGCCGGTCTTTGCCGACCAGGGCTCTGAAACCGTGCAGCGCGAGGTCGATCGCAACGGGCAGAAGGTTCGCGAGATGCTGGTCATCTACGAGCTGCCCGAGCGGCGCGTGACCGGACAATACCTGACGCGGGCATATCAGTCACAAGACAAGCAAGGCATGCCCGCCGTCGGCTTTCAGTTCAACAATCGGGGAGGTCAGCTCTTTTATCGGCTGACGAGCGAATATGGCCCGATGTCCGACGGTTTCCACAGTCGCCTCGCCATTCTGCTCGACGACCAGATCCATTCGGCCCCGCAGGTCAACGAGCCGATTCACGAGAGCGGCATCGTTGAGGGGCGTTTCACCATCAAGGAAGTCAATGACTTGGTCAACGTGCTCAACGCCGGCGCACTCGAAGTGCCGCTGGTGAGTGAGCCGATCAGCGAACTGACGATCAGTCCGACTCTGGGACTCGACGTGCAGAAGAAGGGGATGACGGCGGTCTTCGTCTCCTCGGTGCTCGTCTTCGTGTTCATGCTCATCTACTACCATTTCGCCGGTCTGGTGGCCGACCTGTGCCTCACGCTCAACTTGATCCTGTTGTTCGGGATCATGGCGGTCATCGACTCGGCCTTTACGCTGCCGGGGTTGGCCGGTATCGCGCTGACCATCGGCATCGCCGTCGACTCGAACGTGCTAATTTACGAGCGAATGCGGGAAGAGCGCGAACGCGGCTCCAGCCTGCGGATGGCGATCCATAACGGCTTCGACCGCGCCCTCTCGGCGATCATCGACTCAAACGTCACCACGCTGATCAGTGCCGTCATTTTGTACATGATCGGCACCGACCAGATTCGCGGCTTCGCCGTCACGCTGTTCATCGGGCTCGTCGTCAGCTTGTACACCGTCCTCTATTTCGGACGCATGGTCTTCGACGTCGCCGAAAAGAAGCGGTGGCTCAAGAAGCTGACGATGATGAAGCTCTTCGGCCACACCGATTTCGACTTCATCGGCAAGCAGAAATACGCCTGGTGCGCGTCGGCCATCATCATTATCGGCGGCCTCATCTGCTTTGCGATCCGCGGCGCCGACAACTACGACGTCGATCTTTCCGGCGGCACGATGGTCACGTTCCAGTTCACCAAGCCGCAGTCGATCGAAGAAGTCCGCGGTCTGCTCGAGAAGCAGTTCCCCAGCCTGTCGCTGGAGCGACTGACCCTGGAGGGTGAACCCCAATCCGGCGACGAGGGCAAGCAGTTCCGCATCCGCACCAAAGAGCAGGACATCGAGCAGGTCCGCCAGAAGGTAGCCTCCGCCCTCGACGGTCACGATTTGCTCAAAGTCACGATGACCTCGATCGCTCCGATCAAGCCGATTCCTTCCGTGCCACAGAAGAAGGACGCCGTTGCCAGCGTTGACGCGCCGAAGTTTGCCGGCGGTCACGAGACCGACGTGAAATTCAGCTCGGAGATCACGACGACGACGGCCCGCGACTCGCTCGTGTCGGCCTTCGACAAGATCCTCACGGCTGACGGCAAGAGCAAGAAATACGAACGGGCCTCCGACCTGTTCGAGTTCAAGGGGGTCGAGGGCCAGGGTACGAAGGCCGGGCAATTCGACGTCGCCCGCTTCAACGGCATGAAGCTCGAGGCAACCGCCACCGTCTCCGAAGCCGACATGCAAAAGGCCCTGGCCTCGATGCAGCAGACGATGGCCTCGTCACCTGCCTTCGACCAGGTCAACAAGTTCGAGGGAGCCGTCGCCGAAGAGATGAAGCAAAAGGCGCTCATGGCGATGGGACTGAGCTTCATCGCCATGATCGTTTACCTCTGGTTCCGTTTCGAGCGGATCGTCTACGGCTTGGCCCTCGTGCTCGCCGTGATCCACGACTGCTTGCTGGTGTTGGGCATGATCGCCGTGGGGGCTTACCTGAGCAAATACCTGCCGTTCACGCGGTACCTGGGCCTCGAGAATTTCATGATCGACTTAAACATGATCGCCGCGTTCATGACGATCGCCGGCTATTCGCTCAACGATACGATCGTGAATTTCGACCGGCTCCGCGAAATCAAAGGGAAGAATCCGCACATCAGCGGGCACCTGGTGAACCTGGCAGTGAACCAGTGCCTGGGGCGAACCTTCCTGACGTCGTGGACGGTGTTCATGGTCGTCTTCGTGCTCTATGTGTGGGGCGGCGAGAGCCTGCACGGGTTTGCCTACGCCCTGTTTTGCGGAATGATCACCGGGGTTTACAGCACGGTCTACATTGCCAGTCCGGCCGTGTTGTGGATTGCCGGTCGGCAGCCCGCGCCCACCACCAAGGCACCTGCGACGGCGCCGGCCGCCGCGATCCGCTGACACACGCATGATCCTTCGATGATCCTTCGCGGAAAATGCGTTTCTGCCGGTATCGCCGAGGGACGGATCCACGTTGTCGACGTGGGGAGCTGGCTGGCGCACGCGCTCGCGCACGAGAGCATCACTCAGCCCGACGCGGAGATCGCGCGGTTCGAGGCGGCCCGCAGCCGCGCCGCTCGCGAATTGGCTCGTGTCCGGGCGCTCGTGGCCCAGCGCGGCCGCGCTCACGATGCCGATATCTTCACCGCGCAGGCCACGATGATCAGCGACCCCAAGCTGATCGGGCGGATTGAAGAAGAGATTCGCGTCAACTTGCAGGCGGCCGAGGCGGCCGTGGCCCGTGCCGCTATCGAGTTTCACAACGCGCTCAAGGCCAGTGAAGCCCCCTCTGTACGCGATAAGGCGGCCGACGTGATGGACGTCGGCCAGCGCCTGGTTTACTGCCTCGATGAGACGGCCGCCGCCGAATCCCCCAAGGCCGATGTGATCGTGGCCTCATCCGTGGTGCCGAGCCAACTCGTGCGCTATGCCCACCAGGGGGTCGTCGCCATCGTGACGGAAACTTGCGGCGCCAAGTCGCACACGGCCATCCTGGCCCGCGGGCTGGGAATTCCGATGATCACCGGCATCGAAGGGGCCGCCGCCCGAATCCGCGACGGAGCCCCCGTGGTCATCGATGCGGGGGCCGGCGTGGTAATTGTCGACCCGGGCCAGGTCGAGGATGACACTGTCGCCGCCATCCGTGCGGCCCGCAACCAGCCGCTGCAAGCCGGGTTGAGAGCGGTCCCCCAAGCGACGCGTGACGGCGTGCCGGTGAGCATCCTGCTCAATATCAGCGATCCGATCGAGGCGGAGAACGCGACCGCGGCTGGCCTGGCCGGCGTCGGCCTGTTCCGCACCGAGTTCCTCTATATGGATCGAATGTCCTGGCCGACGGAGGACGAAAGCTTTCAGGCGTACGAGCGGGTGGCCCACGCCGTCGGCGATGGCGAACTGAATATCCGCCTGGCCGACTTCGGTGCCGAGAAGTCGCCCGCCTACGCCGACATCCCGGTAAATCGCAATCCGAGCTTGGGCGTCCGCGGCGTGCGGCTGTTGTTGTCGCGGCCCGATATTCTCGAGCCGCAGGTGCGAGCGCTCGCCCGGCTCGGCAAGTCGCGCCCGGTCACGGTGCTCTTGCCGATGATCGACACGATCGACACCTTGCTGCGAATCGAAGGGGAACTCGACCGCATTTGCGGTGTGGCCTCGGGGTCGCCTCGACCATTCCGCCTGGGCACGATGATCGAAGTGCCGTCGGCCGCGCTCCTGATCGATGACATGATCGGTCGTGTCGATTCGGTGGCGGTCGGACTCAACGATCTGACGCAATATCTGCTCGCCGCTGATCGCGACGACGAGTACGTCGAAAGCTATCACGACGCGCTGCAGCCCGTCGTGCTGCGACTCGTCTATCGATTGGTCGAGACGGCTGTCAACCGGGGCAAACCGGTGACGATGTGCGGCGAACTGGCCGGCGATTCCTTGCTCCTGCCGCTGATGCTGGCGCTGGGCGTGCGGCGGATCAGCGTTTCACGCTCGCACGTCAATCGCCTGGCCGCCGCCTTGGCCGGGCTGTCGCTGGCCGACGTGGCACCGCTCGGGCCGGCCGTGCTCGGCTGTTCGACGGGCCGAGAGGTCCGCGACGTGCTCAAAGCCCATGGCCTGTCGATCTCCTCCTGATCGCTGGCTGCGGCCCCGTTTGACCCGAGGAAGGCAGCGCTCGGCGCGATCCGCCAAAAGAAGCGCGGCCCGCGGTCTCCCCAGGTGGGAAGGCCGCGGGCCGGCGGTGCAAAGGTCATCCAACAGGAGAGAGGCTCCAAAGGGGCAGGCTTGGTGCCCGACGGGCTGAGGAACGCGCCGGCCGGAGACGCGCCGCGGACAGGTAAAATCACCTGGGCCGCCCGACGCTCGTCACCCCGGGAGAGACGGGCCGGGCCTCGGCGCCCGGCACGCGGGATCTCGCGGCCGACATCGTTCCTCAACCAGTCCAACACGCAGTCAACACGGTGGGTCGTTCAAGGCTGGCCTCCTCGGTGATGGGTGCCTTTGGCCGTTGATCGATCGGTTTCACCGTCCTGCGTTATTCCTCGACGGCTCACTGATCGACAGGCAAACCTATCACGCAACCGCGCGCACGCTTCGATAACGACGCCAATCGTCCGAAATTCGTCGGGGCGATTTACCGGACCAACGGCGCACGTATCTCAGAGAAACTTTGCCGCCTGCCGACCGACGCCGAGAGATCGAGCGGGGCGCCCCACCCTCCACTGGCAGTCGTTAGGGGCGTAAGAATCGATCAAACGGAGAACATACACGGACGCGAGAGGCGACTCGGACCCAAAGTGTTGAGATCCGGGGCTTCAGCTGAAAATCTTCAAATGTTGAACACAGGTGGAGCTGTTCGCGGTTCAAAAGATGGTCTCGGCCGTCAGCGTGGGAGATGCCGACTAGTGCGAACACTGATTCCCGTCGTTCAGAGTGAGACAATTTCGGGAAGGCAATCTCGCATCAATGATCCCAGATGTCTCATGCTAATGGCGTTTCGGCGTGAAAGAGGCCGCCGAAGCCGCGGCGTTCGCCCCGTCTGTAGCGGGGACAGACGCCAAACCCCCCCCCGCATCCAGACGAAACTGGGCTCGATTATGAATTCATTTTTATCCAACCGGAATTGCTACCGAAGTTGCGGCGCGCCGTCAGACAATGGGTGACCCTCCCAAACGATCAGCGAGTCCGGGGGCGATTCTCGCGCCGATCGCTTCCCACGCCGTGACGCGCGGGTGCGATCGGATCGGAGCCAACTCGGCATCTCGGACTGGTCAGGCCAGCCGAGAGTCGGAGTGCTCGGCATTCAATGCGTCGACACAATGACTCGAGTGCTTGTCATCGAAGATGAGCGGCCTCTCTTGCGCAATCTCGAGCGCGGACTGGTCGAGGCTGGATACGAAGTCATTCCGACCGCGTCGGTCGCCGCGGCCTGCGAAGCCGTCTCGCGGCAGCCCGACCTCATCGTCCTCGACTTGATGTTGCCCGACGGCAGCGGCATCGATCTCTTGCGCCAGTTTCGGGGACAGGGAATCTGGCAGCCCGTGTTGATCCTCACCGCCCGCGATTCGATCGACGACCGTGTGCAAGGGCTCGACGCGGGAGCCGACGATTACCTGGTCAAGCCGTTCTCGTTCAACGAACTGTTGGCACGCCTGCGGGCCCTGTTGCGCCGCCGCTCGTTGGAGCAGTCGGTGTTCTACGTCGAAGGGCTGGAGGTCGATCTCTTGCGCCGGGTGGCCTTTCGCGACGGGCGTCTGTTGGAACTCTCCAATCGGCAATTCGAGTTGTTAAGCTACCTGATGCAAAACGCCCACGCCGTCGTCACGCGGGAGATGATCGCCCGCGACGTCTGGAAGGAACCGACGGCGACGTGGACCAATGTGATCGAGGTTCATATCGCACAGCTGCGCCGCAAGATCGAGAGTCCCGAATTGCCCACGTTGCTGCACACGGTGCGCGGCCAGGGGTATCAGCTGGGAAGCGCGAAATGAGTCGGTTGCCGATTCGGTGGCGGTTCACGCTGTGGTTCGGCGCGACGCTGGCGATCGCGCTCATCGCCTTCAGCCTGCTGTTGTTGTTGGTGATGCGGCGGCAGTTGTTGGCCGCCGTCGACAGCGAGTTGGCCGAGGAGCTGCGGGAAGTCACAACTGAGCTCGCACTGCCGAAAGAGCCCGCGGGAATTCTTGCCCATCTCGCGCCGCGATTTGCCGTCCATGGCGAGTTTCAATTCGAAGTGCGTCGACCCGCGGGGGAAATCGTTTTTCGCAGCGCGGCCCTGGAGGGGCATCCGCCGCTCGATCTGGGAACATCGCCGGAACCCGGCAATCAGCAATTTGAGTCCCGCGAAGTGTCGGGAGTGGGCGAGAGCCGCGTTGCCACTGCGCTGGCCGATGGGCCGGGTGGTCCCTACATTGCCCGGGCCATCATGTCGCTGGAGCCGTTCGAGCGGCAGATGTCGATTCTGGCCACCGTCGTGGCGGCGTTTGTGCCGGTAGCGATCGGACTGGCGCTCTTAGGCGGGTATCTACTGGCCCGCCGCGTCCTCTCGCCCGTCGATCGGATGGTGGAAGTCGCAAAACACATCACCGCCAGCGACCTGCGTCAACGTGTGGAAGTCGTGAACGCCGACGATGAGCTGGGCCGACTGGCGCAAACCATCAATTCCTTGTTCGATCGACTCGAGAAATCGATCGACGAAATGCGCCGCTTCACGGCCGACGCTGCGCACGAGCTGCGGACTCCGTTGGCCGTGCTGCGCTCGGGCATCGAGGTGGCGCTGCGCGTGCCGCGATCTCCCGAGGAGTATCGCCAGGCGCTCGAAGCGGCCGCCGACGAGGCGAGCCGGCTGACACGGCTGGCCGACCAGCTCCTGTTTCTCAGCCGCCAGGAAGCCGGAATGGTTCAGATCGAGCGCGAAGAAGTGCGGCTCGACGCGCTCTTGAAAGACGTCGCCGAACGATTGGAAGCGCCCGCCAAGGAATCCGGTCTCACGCTCTTGGTCGAACCGCTGACGCCGTGCGCAGTCCGCGGGGACGACGTGCGGCTGGGCCAGGTCTTTTTCAACGCGATCGATAACGCAATCAAATATACGCCCCGCGGCGGACGGGTCGTAATCCGCACGCGGCCAACCGGCGCCCGCGTGCGGGTCGAGATCGAGGACACGGGAATCGGCATCTCGCCAGAACATTTGTCGGGCGTCTTCAATCGCTTTTACCGAGCTGATTCCTCGCCAAACGGGGATCGCCAGGGAGCCGGACTGGGCCTGGCCATCGCCAAGTCGATCGTGGCGGCTCACGACGGCGAAATTTGGCTGGAGAGCCAGATTGGTCGGGGCACTGTCCTGCGGGTCGAACTGCCGCTGATGGAAAGCACCCTGCCGTCCGATGAAGAGAACTCACGCCGAGGTGCAAGCTCGGGCACTTCGCTCTAGGCGCGTTCGCGGCATTTTAGAGCCGTTCGAGGGCTAGGGTCCCTGGAACAGAAGCTGCCCAAGCTGCTTTGTTTTCGCGGAATCGACGACAACGGTGCCCACGCGCTGCACCGTGTATTTCCCTGACGGAACTTTGATGTCATATTCTGTACGTGCAACCAGCGATTTGATCTCGAAGTTGCCTTTCTCGTCGGTCATCGTTTCGCCGCCGAAGCTTGGACGCCACCCACTGTCACCTTCGCGTTCGACACGCACGCTGTAAGTAACCGGAATCTGCGCGAGCGGCGCATGAGTCTGACGATTGATGATTTGTCCCACGGCATTGCCTGTCGGCTCGACTCGGATGATTTCGCCCCGATCGTCCGGCCCCAGTTCGACGATGCCTGCCAGTTTTCCATCCGGACTCCGCGCGTAGAGGACCACTCGGAGTAATTGCCGCTCCGCGACGACCTTCCCCCGGTCGTCCGCCACGAGCTGCAGGTCCTCGTCTGCTTGCAAGCTGCGATAAATGCCGAGAATCGTGGCGCGCGGGACGGGCTGCCGCGACTGGGCATCGAGAACCTGCCCGATGATCCGCCCCTTTTCCGGCCGCGACGACTCGAAATTGATGGTCACCTCGGCTTGGTTCAAGATGCGGATATTCTTCGGCGTCACCTGTGACGGTCCGGTTAGGGTGTACTGGCCGGGCCCGACGTGGAATTCGTAACGGCCCTCGCGATCCGTCGCGACCGCGAGCGATAGCGAGGGTGCCACATAAAACCCGAGATCGTCCGGATTTGGCAGTTTGACTCCCTGCAGGCTGCCGAGATCGCGTCCGTTTTGCTGCAGCGAGAGACGTTGGTTCGCCACCGGCTTGCGGTCCTTTCCCTCAACGACCCGGCCGTGAACGCGTGCGGCCGATTGTAGCGTGAATTTGAGGGTTCTGATCGGCGTGCCGCGCTGCACGACGAGGCCATCGAGAGCGCGAGCGCCCCATTTTTTGTCGTCGACGCCAAGCATGTAGATCTCGTCGGGATAGACGTCGATCGCGAAGCGGCCGTCCGCTCGTGAAATGGTGCGACCTTGAAACCATTCAATGTCATACCCGGCCCCGGATACTTTGATGGCGATGCCCGGCGCCGGAGTGCCATCCGCGAATTCCACGCGTCCCGAAATCTCGACCGGTCGGGGGATCACTGCATCGACAATCCCGTCGGGTTGCTTGGCCGGATTCCAAATGTTCCGCCGTGGAACCGGCTTGCCGTCACGCGGCCAAAACGTGACTCGAGTCTTAAGCCATGCGGGTAGATCAAACGATGCGATTCCTTCAGTGTTTGTCTCGCTCCGATATATTTCGGGCATCGACGAGAGGTCTAAGCTCGCTGGCTCACCGGGCTTCACCAGAAACTCAGGTCGCAGTTCAATGCCAGGCAGAGGCCGGCCCTCCTCGCTTTTCGCGCGAATCGTCACTCTTCGAGGCGGGCTGAGCGAGAGGGAAAGCCGACCGTCGTCCGGCCAGCCGCGAGCGTTCGCGTGGCGGCGAACCAGTTCGAGGATGCAATAATCCAGTCCACGCCCTGCCTTGTGAGCAAACACCGCGAGGTACCGCGCGCGAACGGGCAGTTGCAGCGACGCTTTCCCCTGCGCGCTTGTCTCGGAAAACGGCAATTCGACCTGGTCGACGAGTGCGCCCACCCGCGCTCCGGCGATCGGGCGCTTGTTCTTATCTGTGACCGATACCTCGAGTGGTCGGGATTCGACGAGCTGAATGCGAAGGTTCTCGGTTCGGGAAGCATCGCTCTCCCCGTGCAGTCGAAGCACGCCGATGCCGCTCGATGCCGTTGCGAGGATCGCCAGTCGCGCGGCCTGATTTTTCGGGACCCCGACCTGGAACTTGCCAAGCCCATCTGATCGCGCCGAAATGATCGACCGATCAAGCAGCACCTTCACGTCGACGCCTGCGACGGCCATGCCTTTACCGTCGACGATCATCCCACAGACCGTCGCCTGCTCGGGCGTTGGCTCCGCGCCAGAGACGATGGAACAAAGGAGGAAACCCACCCCCGCGGCAAGACTCAGCAGCAATGAGCGTCGCATCTAATCGCTCCGCCTAGAAGGGGATCGCGGCGACCAAGGTCGGATTCGGGTGAATTAGCGTCTGGCAGCTAATTTACCGCCGGGCGAAGTCCCCACGCAAACTTCTCGGTTACGGCGATACCGGCCGAATGAGGCCGAAAGTTCGCGCGCGACACTTTGCCCCCGGTGGGGGCTCAATCGACGGCAGCGGCCCGCTCCGGGCTCGTCCCAGCGGCCAAGGCCCGTCGCCGACCAGTCCGGCTATTCCGGCTGGATCGATTTTTTCTGTTGAAGAACCTTTGCCGAATGTTCCGATAAAGCCCTAGAGGAGAACCGCCAGATTGGGCGATGCGCCTTCGCGTCGGCGGGCGGATCTTCTCACTTCCGCAAAGGTCGGCACGCTCGTCCCGCGGGCGCGACTACGCACTTCATTAGGAGCCACGACCGATGTTCAGTTCCTCTCGGGGATTTCTGCGATCGTCCGGATTGCTCGTGCTGGCCGTGGGGCTCGTCCAGCCGGCGAACATCTTCGGTCAGGCACCGGGTTGCGTCGCGCCACCCGCTGCGTCCTGCGGCGCCCCGGCCACGTGCTGCGCTCCGCCCACGTGTTGTCCTCCGGCCCCGTGTTGTGCTCCGTGCCCGCCGCCCGACATCTGCACCTGCACGACGTTCAAGCCGGTCTGCGACACCACTTACCGGACGCAGC
>Ga0210390_10000665_pt1 | contig 36020 bp, 34 predicted proteins | sample IncBWH11OmetaG_FD_161050 | JGI IMG/M metagenome (GOLD analysis project Ga0210390, IMG submission 161050) | Forest soil microbial communities from Barre Woods Harvard Forest LTER site, Petersham, Massachusetts, United States - Inc-BW-H-11-O ...
GTCGGCGTGTCGGCGTGTTTAAAAGTTGACTTCAGCTGGCCTGCTCTGTTGGGTGCAACAACCTGAAAACCGTTTATGAGTAAAGCGGCTTTGATCTCCATCTTGATTCTGCTGCTCGCCCCTACCTGTGCGCGGCTGGCGAACTGGTCGGAATCGAAACCAGCACGGGATACCCAATACTAAGAGTAAAGCATTGACGGCTGAGCTCGAAAATATTGATGAAACGAATATTTCTTCTTTCTCCTGCGCATTCCGGCGGAAAACGGGCCGCCATGTTGACCCGGCCGGAAGCAACTTTCGAGCTGGCCCGTCAGGTACAGATCGGAGCAGCCAGCCTCGGTGACGTATTCGCCTTCTGCAGCGGTCTCTATTTCAGGGGTAAGCTCGCTTATGCACGCCACTTCGCCGAGCCGCCGGATGGCATTCCGGGCGTGTATATCATCACTCCCAGCCGGGGATTGGTCGCTGCCGAAACATTGGTTGGAACCCGAGAGCTCTTTGAGTTTGCCACCATTCCGGTGGACACAAAAGAATCCCGTTTCACTGGACCTTTAAAGCAATCCGCAGAGGCGGTATCCCTAGTGGATTCGTCCGAAATTATCCTGTTAGGGAGCGTTGCGACCGGCAAATACACGGAGACGCTTCTCCCGATCCTTGGTCAGCGGTTGTTGTTTCCGGTAGACTTCGCGGGGAGAGGCGACATGAGCCGCGGCGCACTCTTACTTCGCTCTGTGGCAGCAAACCAGGAGCTTCGTTATGACACTGTTACCCACGCTTGGCCCCGCGGCACGAGGATCCGTTCCGCGAAATAGGAGAGAGGTTCGTTACGGTAACAAGTTGCTCAAGAGAGGCATCAAGTGACTCACACTTTGTGATAAGCTCAGCCGCTCGCCTTCTTTCTCGCCGCCGGCCTCATCGGTCGCAGCGTTTACTTCTTCAGAGGCTTTCAGAAACTCGTCTAAAAGATCGCGGGCCCGTTGCAGGCGCACTCTTTGAGGGGCGGTTTCCTGTTCGATCCGGGCAAGCTCGACCTCTTCGATGACTTCCTCCAACGCCTCAAACTGTTCGGGTGTCATAATTCAGATCGCCATTGAATCCCTGAAGGTCGCTCAGCCATACTTTGACTATTCGCACACCACCTGCTTTTGGATCTGTAAAATTGTCTCCGTGCCGAAGGTTCGCTTGCTATTCCGATCTGATCCGGTCTTCAATCGTGCTCGTTATCGTGCTCGTGCTCGTGCTCGATTTTGATCGTGGCCGATCAAGGAGAGACGGAAAACGAGGACGAGAACGAGCACGATAACGATTTGGGAGCGACATGATACCCTCTACCCTGGCGCGTCCCGGAGCAGCTCTCTTCTGGCTGGCGGTGATCCTCACCGGCATCGGGGCAGGCCTTGCCGCAGCTGTGCTGACGCAGTTGTTGGAGCTGGTGCAGCATACCTTGTGGGGAGGTGCGGGCACTGATCTCTTGAGCGCTGCCCAGCACACCGGCGCCTGGCAACATATCCTGATCCTGTTAGGTGCCGGGCTGCTGACGGGTGGGGGACAGATTCTCCTCGGACATCTTTCCAGCGGTAATGGTATCGATATTACGGCTGCCATCTGGTTCCATGGCGGGCGGTTGCCCACGCTGCGTACCCTGGGAAGTGCTTTACTTTCTGTGCTGATTGTTGGAATGGGAGCCTCTCTAGGTCGCGAGGGTGCCCCGAAACAAGCCGGGGCTGCCATTGCCAATGTCCTTTCGGACAGAGGGCGCCTTTCTGATGATGAGCGTAAACTGTTGGTTGCCTGCGGTGCCGGGGCCGGAATGGCGGCAGCTTACGGCGTGCCTCTGGGCGGCGCGCTCTTCTCGCTGGAGGTGATGCGAGGGATGCTGGCGCTCAGGTTTGTGTTACCGGCCTTGATGACCTCGCTGGTGGCAACGGCTGTTTCATGGTTGGCTCTCCCCAACGCACCGACCTATGTCATCCCAGCGGATTCCAATTCGATCTCCAGCGTCGCCTGGGCTCTGGTGGCAGGTCCGATTGCAGGCCTGGTCTCAGTCGGCTATGTGCGAACGGTTGCTTGGGCCGAACGAAGAAAGCCCAAGGGCCGGCTGCGCATGGTTGCACCGTTGCTGGCGCTGGGTTTGCTCGGCGCAATCTCTATTCCATTCCCTCAAGTGCTCGGCAACGGCAAAGATATCGCCCAATTGGCCTTTACGGGCCAAGTTGCACCAGGCCTTTTGCTGGCACTGCTCCTGCTCAAACCTGCCGCCACGGTGCTATGTCTCGGCAGCGGCGCGCCGGGCGGTCTGTTTACCCCGTCGCTGGCCTTCGGTGCCTTGCTGGGAGGGGTGTTAGGCCAGGCCTGGTCCTGGTTCTGGCCTGGTGTGCCGCCCGGAGTGTGCGCAGTACTCGGCGCCGCCGCGCTGCTCGGTGCAACCACCCAAGGCCCGATCTCGACGGTCGTTCTCATGATGGAACTGACTGGCCGCGACCGCTCCTTTGTCGTGCCACTGCTGCTGGTCGTGGCTACCGCCACCCTGGTCGCGCGAACGATTGAGCCACGCTCAATCTATGACGCACGCCTTACCGATGAGGAAGTGGTAGCTCGGCAAAAATTGCGCGAAGCATCGTCGCTATAAGAGGTGAGGCTGAGCGGAAAGGTAGGGTGAGGCTCCGTCCGAACCGGGGCTTTGCGCGTTGCCTTGCCCAACAATGTCACCCCCCCAACTTCTCGCTCAGATTATTACTCCGTGGACTCTACACAGGCTGGAAGCCTATGCTATGCTACATTAACTCCCCGGAGTGTGGAGCGATGTCTGAAAAGCATCCGCCGGGGGGGGCCACGAACCAACGGCAATCACGCAACGGGCTAATGTAGCATAGGCTTCCAGCCTGTGTCAGATCGTGAGGTATGATCCGCGTGAATCTTGCCTGCAAAAAAGAGGCTAACTCCGTGGACTCTACACAGGGTCCACGAACTAACGGCAATCACGCGGCGGCGTAAAGTAACATTGGCTTCCAGCCTATGTTGTTAAGCCCCAAAAGGGGACCTAACCCTTCTATAAATGCGTCGTTAGACCTCGAAGCAACTCACGCCTGGCGATGCCACCTTGCCAGCTTGGCGAAGAAATCCTCCAGGATGAACCTTTGATCGATAGCATGGTAAAAGCGAATCGGCCGATTTCGACCGGTATGCACATAGTTCATTTGCGCGTTAAACTCCGGCGCGGGCCGCCAGTCGGACCATCCGCATTCCGGGTACATCATTACTCCGACGGCCGGAGAATCGCCGAGCGATCGGTGTTCAATCGGACCGTGAATGTGGTAAAGTTTATTCCATTCCACCAGTTGATCCACCAGGTACTTGCCAAGGGGCCCTTTATCGTAAACTTTCTCGACCAGTTCAGCGTAGCTGACGGCCATTCGTTTGTAGATCGTGCTGGGGATTTGCCACAATTCGACTTTTGATCGGAAGACCACATTGGCCGCAGTGATATCATTCCAGAGGTTGTATTCCCAACCACCGACAGGCCAATCCTGGCCGCCGATCCAGACGACCCGCACGTTGCGCTCAGCGATAGATGGGTTTTCCAGGAGCGCCGAAGCCATGTCAGTGAGGGGGCCGAGAAAAGCAACATGAAGGGGACGGGGATCTTCCTTTAATGCTTCTTTGATGATGAGAGCAGATCCTTCTGAAGGAACCGGTGTCTTTTCATCGGGAAGCATGGTGGCGGCGCCGGGATGGACCGGGATATGTCCCTTGAGTTCCATCAGGTCGAGTAACTTGAGGACCTCTTCGTGACTAGCCTGTAAACTTCCCGGCCCTCGCCGGTCGCCGAAATGGGCGGGGATAATGCCGTGAAGTTCAAAGAGTGGCGTTAAAATTGCATGCACGATCGCGTATTGATCGTCAGCCTCATTCTTGGCGTCGGTATTTAGAATAACCCGAACCCTATTTGCGGGTTCCGGGATAAAGAGTGGATCCATAGTTTTCTAATCTAGCAAAAGGAAAGGTTTGAATCATTTGACTGCACCGCCCATTCCGGCGACGAAATAACGTTGGAAAAACAGGAAGACAATCACGACCGGCACCACCGCGATCAGAACGGCAGCGGCCAGTTGGTCGTATTGGGTGGAAAACTGGGTGCTGAACTGAACGAGTCCAAGGGGCAGAGTTCGCAGCTCATCCGAGCGCAGAAAGATCTGGGCTAAGATAAATTCGTTCCAGGTGGCAACGCCATCTAGGATACAAAGCGAAATAACGGCCGGCAGTGCCAAAGGCAAAGCAATCCGGTAGAAAATTCGAAACCAGGAACAACCGTCGATTCGTGCCGCCTCGATGATCGCTGTGGGGAGGGTGCGGAAGAAGCCTCTCATGACTAGAACGCCAAAGGGAACGCCAAAACCGATGTAGAGAATGGTTAACCCGGTCAGCGTATCGATGAGATTGAGCGCGTTCATCAACAAGGTCAGCGGTACCAGTGTCATCTGCACTGGCACAATCAGACCGATCAGAATGTAAGTGAAAATGCGATTCGCCCACTTGAAATGCATGTGGGTTAACGCGAAAGCGGCCATCGACTCGAGGGCGATCCCAATCGGCACCTTAAAGCCGGTGACGATCACACTGTTCCAAAAATAGTTCTTAACGCCAGTTTCCCAAGCCTCGCTGAAATTCGCCCAGCGGATAAATTTCGGCAGTGAAAAGGCCCCATTGACCGCGAAATCACCCGCGTCTTTCAGGGCCGTGAGAACCAGCGTAATGACCGGGGTGAACCAAAGCAGAGTTGCTAGAATCAGCGCTAAATAGAATAGGGCAACCTTAGTCGTTTTGCCTGCTGCGGAGCTGTTGGGGGCAGGTGGCTGGCTCATGTTTTTCGTGTCATAAAGCGGATGTAGGGGATGGCGAAAATCAATGTCAGCAGAAAGAGAACCACGGCGATGGCCGTGCCCAGACCCACCTGGTTATAATTGTAAGTTAAAAAATACATCCAGGTGCTTAATAGCTGAGTGCTATTGGCTGGTCCGCCATTCGTCATGGCGTAGATGATGTCATAGGCTTTAAGGGCGTTGATTGCGGTGATAGCCAGGACAATCAAAGTTGTTTCACGCAGCAGCGGAAAAGTGACGTAGAGGAAGCGGCGGACTGGACCGGCACCTTCGACTTTGGCCGCTTCATGCAGCTCCTCCGGGATGGTTTGCAGACCGGCCAAAAAGAGGAGCATCGGCAGGCCTACCGCGTTCCAGGTCGCGGCAATGATCACGGGGTAAAGGGCGATATTCGGATCCGAGAGCCAATTGCGGGTTAAGGACTGTAATCCCGAAGCAGTTAACGCCTGGTTCAGTAACCCAAGGTCGGGGTGATAGATCCAGGTCCAGATCAAGCCGACCACCGCTAACGACAAGACCGAGGGAAAATAAAAGACGCTGCGGAAGATGTGGCTCCCTCGAAACCTGGAATTCAACAGGATAGCTAATCCAAGGCCAATACTGGTTGGTAAAAGCAAAGCGGCAACCAACCAGATCGCATTGTTCCTGAGGGCAATCCAGAACACGTCATTTTGGGTTAGCAAGATTCCGTAGTTATCAAGTCCGACGAAGATCTTGATGGGTGCCACCCCATCCCAACGGAAAAGACTCAGCCAGGCGGAGTAGATCATCGGGTAAACGACGACTACGCTATAGATGGCTAGGGAGGGTGCTAGAAACAGCCAAGGGAGAAGTCGGAGGGAGTCGTCACTTTTTTTCGCGTCTTTTGCGGTTCGCGGCGCGAGGGACGCGGTTTTTTCGGAGGCCATTTTTATGAAACCAGGGAGGGGATGGACGGAGGGATTAACGCCTTAGCCGGTCATAAGGCCCGAAGTGGCCAAGAAAGCATAGCCCAGCGTTTACCCTGGGTAATTCCGCCCCACCGATTAGCCCTGAAGGGGCCGACAGGTAAGTAGGCGAAACGTCCCCGTTTTGCTTCTTCGGTAAGACGCGTTTCGTTTACCTCGCCAGTAAGCAAAGCGGGCACGTTTCGCTTACCTGGCCCATTCAGGGCCAAACGGTTATTCCGGCTAACCCAGGGTAAACCCTGGGCTAAGCTTTCTTGCCCCTTCGGCTCCGGGGCGGGCCCTTCGGGCCGTATGACCGCCGCTACACGCATATACCTGTTAAGGTTGGTCCAGCGAGTTTATCCTCACTTGTGCGCCGCCTTGTACTGATCGACAGCTTTTTGGATCTGGGCGCATGCCGCTTCCGGTGTGATGGTTCCGAGTACGACGGAATCTTGCGCCTGGAAAAACGCATTCACCAGCTCCTGCGGCAGTGCCTGATCGGTCGGAAGATAAAGCTGTACCTGCCCTTGGAGCCAATTTGCCATCGTCGTGGTGATCGGATGGCCTTCGGCAGGCAGAACGCCAACCACCGTGCTTGGCGCACCGAACTCAGCGATGTGTCGCTTGGCCACCTCCGGCGTGGTGATAAATGACGCGAATAAGAGCGCGGCTTTTTGCTGGTCCGGCTTTGACTTCGACCAGAACTGCAGCTGCTCCTGGAAGCCGGAAACCCGCACCGGCGTCTGGTCGGCTGGAGCAATGATCGGGACGTAGTTATTCGGGTCTTCATGCGAGGCGATGATGTTCTGGTCTTCAATCCAAGGCCCTTGGAAAATCATGGCTGCCTTGTCCTGTTGGAGCAGTGGCAGGGCTTGGGCGGGATCAAGGGAAATGAAACCATTGTTAAAGTATCCTTTGGTCACCCATTCCTTGAGCTTGGTGAATGCCTTAATGACCTCGGGCGAATTGTAGGAAGCTTCCAGGGAGAAAAGCTTGTCGTGCATGGCCGGCCCCGCAAAGTGTTCCACGAAGAAATCCGTTGTTCGCATCGTCATCCAACTGAACTTTCCTCCACAAGCGACCGGAATGATCCCTTTGGCTTTCAGCGTTTCGCAAACCTTCTCCAGTTCGTCGAAGGTCTTCGGTGCAGTCAGACCGTACTTATCGAAGAGGCTCTTTTTGTAAAAGATCGTCATCGGACGCACCCAGATGGGAATTCCGTAGAGCTTGCCATTGTTGCGAGCCAGTTCGAGCGCCGAGGGTACGATGTTTTTGTCCACGCCGTACTCAGCCATCAATTGTGGGGTCATTTCGAGCGCGTGACCTCCCTCATCATAAGGGGAGGCGAGGCTGCCACCCCAGTTAAACCAGGTGTCTGACATTTTGCCGGCCGCAGAGGCAACCCGGACTGCCTGTTTCATCTCATCGGTGCTGTACTTGGTCCATTTGACTTTGAGATTGGGGTAAGTCTTCTGGAAATCATCAATCATGATTTGCCACGGCTGAGTGGCAATGCCCCATAACGAGATGGTGACATTGCCGGAAGGAACCGGCGGTTTGGCGGAATCCTGCGCCGTCCCAGCGGCAACGGAGAAAATCATGGCAGCAACGACGGCTGCCGGGATGAGGAAACGGAACAATCTAAATTTCATGACGGGAGTTATTTAATTTATCTTAAGGCGGGTTAACGGTTACTGAGGAAGGCAGGTTTCCAGATATTTTTCGGGCATAACCCTTTGCCGGCTAACACCACAAAGAGGGCCTCGACGCAGTGACAGCAATTCTTGACGGTTTGGACGGACTTCCGCTGCAGATCGGATTCGCTTAACATGGGGGAAAAGATTCGTAGAGGGCGGGGGGTGTATATTTATACGATTTTTGTTAACTAAGGTTAGAATAGGGTTTTCTTCGCTCTTCTGTCAACCCGTTTTCCTGTCAGCCCCGAAAATCGGCAAAATCGCACGCCCTTCCGCTTCCGGGTTGTCTTGATTCCCGGTCATTTAAAGATCTGGCTGGAAATCGCCATTGACGGCGGAAGGCGCAGATGTTCTCTTAAGGTCTGGATTGATAACGTTTTAAGAATAAATAATCCACTCCAGGGTGCGGCCATCTTCGTTTGAACGATGCAAAGCTTTCCAGATCTCAGGACTATTACTAAGGCAGCCAGGCTTTATTACGAAGAGCATCTGACCCAGACGGAAATAGCCGCCAAACTAGGCACCACTCAAGTCGCCGTCTCACGCCTGCTCAAAAGGGCGGAGGAATACGGCATCGTCCGAACCACCGTGATCAGTCCGCCGGGAGCTTTCGCGGAGTTAGAGGGACTGCTCGAGCAAAGGTTTGGCCTTAGCCAAATGGTGATCGCGGAGGCGGCTCGCGACACTGAGGAGGCGGTCCTCAGTGCGATCGGCTCCGCGGCAGCCCAATTGGTCGAGTCGACCATCAAGTCGGGCGAGTTGATCGGTATCTCGTCGTGGAGCGCCTCCCTGTTGTCGATGGTCGATCAGATGCACCCACTCCGCAAACTGCAGAAGTGCACGGTCGTTCAGCTGCTGGGGGGAATCGGGAGCCCATCGGCGGAAAAGCACGCCAACCATCTGGCCACCAGGTTAGCCCGGCTGGTCAATGGCGACGCCCGTTTTCTACCGGCACCCGGAGTGGTCGGATCCGCGAGCGCCGCCCGAATTTTGTCCCAGGACCCTTACGTGCGGGAAACCCTCGAGTTGTTTGATAAAATCACTCTGGCTTTGGTCGGAATCGGCTCGCTTGAACCGTCAGCCCTGGTCGCGAGCAGCGGCAACAGCTTTTCCTCTGAAGAATTGGCCATCATCCAGCAAAGCGGAGTGGTCGGAGACATCTGCCTCCGCTTCTATGACGCCAACGGGAAGGAAGTCAAAGACACTCTCGGAAACCGGGTGATTGGCATTGAGCTCGAAAAACTAAGCCGGATTCGCACCACTATTGGAATCGCCGGCGGCAAGCGGAAGTTTGCGGCAATCCTTGCCGGCCTCCGCGGGAAATGGATCAATACTCTGGTGACCGACCAGTTCACGGCGGATCGTTTGGCGAAACAGAGTGCCAAGGATCAAAGGTTTGCCTCCTCCAAAGTGGCGTAAGCGGGAAGGGGCGTCCAGGCACTTCGTGCCTGGCAGCCTGGCAGCCCAGGGTTTACCCTGGCTCGAGACACTTCGTGCCTGGCTACGATCAGCCCGTCCCTCTCGGACAAAAGCCATTCTCCCATCGAAGCGCCTCAGAATTATCTTAGCGCTTATGGGGTTGAAACCCAAGGCTAAGCCCTCAAGCCCCTTCGGCTTCGGGGCAGCATGATTGGCGCTAAAGATACAAGCTACCGAGCAAAGCGCGAAAACTTTGCCAAAAATACCCTTAATTAGTTTAGCGCCATTCTTGACAGACTCGATAGGTAATGCCAAGATCGCTTAAATAAGACTAATATGTATAATTATACATTAATGACGGCAATCGCGAGTGCGTAGCCGCCGAGTCTTGTCCAAGCCTCCCGTCTGGCCATACGTTGAAGCAACCGGAGCAGTTCGAAAAGAGTATTGGAGAAGCTCCCGAGTCTCGACGTTTATGCCAAGGAGTAGTCATCCCCCAACATCCATAAACTCGCATGAAACGCCCCCTCTATTTCGCCGCGGCTTTCTTTGCCGTGATAGGTTATCTAACCAGTGCCCACGCGGAACCCAACAAGAAATGGGTGATCGCGCTCTCGAATTCCTACTTCGGAAATACCTGGCGTCGCCAGATGGTCGATGCTTTCAAAGAAGCGGCTGAACAGGCCAAGAAAGATGGTCGAATCTCCGACTATGACATCGAGAACGGAGATGGGTCTGTGAACCAGCAGGTCTCACAGATGAATGGGCTGATTCTGAAACAGGTGGACGCCATCGCGATCAACGCGGCATCACCGACGGCTCTCAACGGCGTGATTGAAAAAGCCTGCGCGGCAGGCATCAAGGTTATTGCCTTTGATTCCATTGCTTCCAGTCCGTGTTGTTACAAGCTGGACTTCGATTTTAAGAATGCGCATCTGGAGTCTACTAAGTACATCGTCGGCACACTCTTGGGAGGCAAGGGAAACGTGCTCATCGTCCGCGGGGTGAAGGGTTCCGCACCGGACCAGGAGATGTATGAGGGCCAAAAGGAAGCCTTGAAGCAGTTTCCAGACGTTAAAATCGTGGGGGAGGTGTATGGTCAGGCCACGACTGCGGTGGCCCAATCGGCGGTCAGCAATATCCTGCCCAGTCTGCCTCAGGTGGACGCGGTATTGGCTCAGGGAGGAGGGGATGATTACGGTATTGTCCAAGCTTTTGAGCAGGCAGGCAAAAAGGTTCCAATTGTCGAAGGGTGTGGGAGTTCCAATTTTCTCAAATGGTGGACGGAGCAGTTAAAAAAGAACGGCTACCAGACGGTTTCAGATAGTTCGGCACCCGGCATCGGCGGTGCGGTTCTCTGGCTAACTCTCGACATTTTAAACGGCGCTAATCCGTCTAAGAACATGCTGATGCCTTATGCCTTCATCAAAGCCGAGGACCTTTCACAATACGCCAACATGGCACCGGGCAGCATCGTGAGCCCGAAATATACCGAGGATTGGGTGAAACAGAACTTACTCACCCCTAAACAGTCGTCGGTCTTCGCAGTCCGCGGACTAATTGCTGGAACACCTTAGCGCTAAGAGCCGGGCCCCCTGGATTAGTCCTATGGAACCGTCGCTGGCCACTGAAAAGTTAGCCGAACCTTTGGTGACGGCCGAAGAACTGACCAAGTCCTACGGACCCACCATCGCGGTAAATTCAGTTTCGCTATTAGTCCGGCGCGGAACCATTACTGCGCTGCTCGGTGGTAATGGAGCCGGGAAAAGTTCGTTAACGCGCCTATTGAGCGGGGGGGCCCGACCGGATAGTGGTTCGTTGCGGTTTGACACCCAGCCTGTCTCTTTTGCCGAGTACACGGTCAGAAAGGCCAAAGAGGAAGGCATTCGGGTGGTTCATCAAGAACTCTCGGTGTGCACGAACCTGAATGTGGCGGAAAACTTCTTTCTGGAGTTGAACCAGCTTTTTCCGACAGGCTCCTGGCGGCGAAAAGCCGGAGAGCTGGCCCAGAGGACCCTGGCCACGATTTTTCCTAAGAACCAGGTGGCGGCTTCGGCGAACGTCGGCTCTTTATCCCTGGCGCAGCAACAGATGGTGGAGATTGCCCGTGCGGCAGCGGATCCCCGCTTAAAGTTGCTCATTTTAGATGAGCCGACTTCGTCGTTGGACGCCACTCGCGCGCACGAGCTTACGGAGTACCTTCGCCGGCGAGCGAGAGAAGGGTTAGCGGTGGTCTTTATCGGCCACAAACTGGGTGAGATCCTTGAGCTTGCCGAGGATTTTTTGGTGATGCGTGACGGGCGTTTAGTTTGGGCAGGTTCTCGCGCCGAGACCAACCATGCGAAGCTGGTCACGTTGATGTCGGCCGACGTGCTGGCCGTCCAAGGGACAAACATTGAGGCAGCCACGGGCCTGCCGATGAATCGCCAACCTCCGGTGGCTGCGCGAGAGACTCCGCTGGTGGAGTTAGGTGAAAAGTGGCAAGAGAGTAGTCGGTCCGGCCCGCTCAAGTTATTTCGTGGAGAAATTGTCGGCTTGGCCGGGTTGGAAGGGAGTGGTCAGCAACCGCTTCTCTTCGGGATTTATGCGGCATCGCAACGGGAGAAGGACGGCATCAGCCGGAAGGCTCCTGTCGCTTATGTCGCCGGAGACCGTCGAAAGGAAGGAGTTTTCCCTCTCTGGACCACCATGCAGAATATGACGGTCGCGCGCAATGCTCGCCGTGGCGCGCTGCAGCGGGTATTGAGCCAGACCGAAAAGGAATGGACCGACTCGTGGCGGGATCGCTTCAGCTTCAGTGCTTCGGCCATGGAGCGTCCCATCCTGCAGCTCAGCGGCGGAAACCAGCAGAAGGCTTTGATGAGCCGAGCCTTGATCGACCAGGCGGACGTCATTCTGTTGAATGATCCAACCCGTGGCGTCGACATCGGGGTGAAGCGAGAGTTTTACCAGGTGCTGCTGGACGTCGCCGCGGAGGGTAAATTGATCGTCTGGTATAGCTCGGAAGATGCGGAATTTCTGGAATGCTCGCGCGTGCTAGTCTTACGCCGGGGTAAAATCGCGACCGAAATTTCCGGAGAAGATGCCAGTCGGGAGAATTTGGCCTCTGTATTTTTCGGATCATCCGAAACTCGCGGCCAAGCGGTGCAAGGCCAGCAAGTCCGCCGGGGATTAGGAATATTGCCGGGCTGGTTAGTCCCGTTAGGAGCGTTGATCATTGTCCTGTTCACGATCGGCCTCTTTAACCATAAAGCGGTCACCCCATTTGGGTTAGGACTCCTGCTAAGTACCGCGGTGCCACTGGTGCTCGTCTCCTTTGGACAGATGTTCGTGGTGGGACGCAGCGAGATCGATCTTGGGGTCGGCGCTTTTGCGGGACTGGCCAACGTGATCAGCGCGACCTGGCTGGTGGACAGCCCGGTCTTGGGAGTGGTGGGTTTGCTCGCAGGGCTGGCCGGGTATGGGTTGCTTGGGTGGGTTATCCATGTCCGGAAAATCCCCGCGATTGTCGCGACCCTGGGTAGCGCCTTTGTCTGGACGGGACTTGGTTACGTCTTACAGCCCGCGCCGGGCGGAAGTTCTCCGGCCTGGCTAAGCGCTGTCTTTAATCTGGTGATCCCCGTGGTGCCGTTGCCGGTTTGGATGCTGGTCCTGGCGACTTTGGCGGCCGTCCTGGTGACTCGATCCCGCCTCGGCATAGTCCAGCGCGGTTTCGGCAATAACGAAGTGGCGATGCGACAACTTGGCTGGCCCGCCGTCCGGTCCCACGTGGTGACCTATCTTTTAAGCGGGATCTTCGGCCTGGCGGCGGGGCTTTGCCTGACTGGGGTTAATACCGCTTCCGATGTCAATGCCGCCAGTTCCTACACTTTACTGAGTGTGGCTGCCGTGGTGATGGGCGGGTGTGACCTGGTGGGCGGACGAATTGAACCGGTGGGCGTGCTCTTCGCCGCCGTGACACTCTCTTTGCTAGGCACCTTATTGGGTTTCATGCGGCTTAGTTCGGATAATATCGCTGCCGTTCAGGGCCTGATTTTAATTGGGATCGTCGTTTTGAGAACTGTTTGGGCGCGCACTCGATGAAAAAGCTTTTTGAGCAACCCTGGATTTGGTCCCTCCTGGGGGTGGTCGGCCTATGGATCCTTCTCAGTATCGGTACCGGCCAGGTCAACCTCGGTAATCTCACCGGCATTGTTGCGTCAGCGGCGCTGCTTTGTGTGGTGGCGATTGGCCAAATGCTGGTGGTCACGACGGGCGACGGAGCGATCGACCTGTCCATCCCAAGCGTCATCACGCTTTCGGCGTTTGTCTTGACCAGCGTGACCAACGGTCAGGACGCGCGCCTGGCGCTCGGTTTGTTAGTCGTGGTAGCGATCGGAGCGGTGGTCGGTTGGCTCAACGCCTTGATCGTGAACGGTCTGCGTATCCCCCCAATTATTGCCACGCTGGCCGTCGGTTACATCTTGACCACGGCGACCCTGATTTATAACCGAGGATTTACCACTTACGCGGTGAGTCCGCTGTTGGCCTACGTAGCGAGTGGTCGCCTCTTCGGATTTCCACTCATCCTGATCTTCGCCATCGTCCTGACGTGGGGAATTTCCTGGCTGCTGAATAGCAGTGTGTACGGCCGCAACCTTTCCGCGGTCGGCCAGAACCGCCGCGCTGCCCACTTCGCCGGGATACGGGTGGAGCCGGCTACCTGCATCGCCTATATGCTCAGTGGCGTGCTGGCAGCGATCGGTGGCGCGCTGTTATCTGGTCGGGTCAGCGGTGCCTTTCTGGAGATGGGTAATCCCTTTTTACTGCAATCGGTGGGCGCGGTGGTGGTCGGAGGATCTTCGATCATGGGTGGGAGAGGGACCGCGCTCGGCACTCTCTTGGGTTCCCTTTTTCTGGTCATGATCGTGACCACTATGCAGGTGCTCCGGGTAGCCGGAGGCTCTCAGGACATTGTCGAGGGGATGCTCATTATCCTGGTTCTCGCCGTGGCGACCGTCGGAGCCAAGCCACTAAAAAAAGCGCCCGAGGCTCGCGGACAACCGGCTAATCCGTAAATGACGATGAGCTTTGTCATACGGACCGAAGGCCCCGCCCCGAAGGGGCAAGAAAGCTTAGCCCAGGGTTTACCCTGGGTTGGCCGAAATAAACGATTGGCCCTGAAGGGGCTAGGTAAGCGAAGCGTCCCCGCTTTGCCTCCCAGCGAGGTAAACGAAGCGCGTCTGACCGAAGAAGCAAAGCGGGGACGCTTCGCCTACTTACCTGGTGGCCCCTTCAGGGCTAATTCGGATTTTGGAACTACCCAGGGTAAACCCTGGGCTATGTTTTCTTGGCCGCTTCGGGCCACCGAGTATAACCAATTCTAACGAAACATAAAATCAATCATAACTCATATGAAAATTACTCTCTTGGGTGCCGGAGGAAAGATGGGCGGTCGGATTACCGCCAACCTTCACCATCTTCCGCAATACGAAGTCGACTACGTTGAGGCTAGCGAAGAGCGACGCAAACAGATGGCTGAGGCCGGAGTTAAGACGACCGGGATGGAAGAGGCACTAGGACGGACGGAGGCGGTGATTTTGGGCGTCCCTGACCGGTTGATCGGCAAAATCACGCACGAGATTGTCCCGAAGTTGAAGCCCGGAACGATCGTGATCGGTCTGGATCCGGCGGCGGCCTACGCCGGCGTGATGCCCGAGCGGAACGACATCACCTATTTCATTGCTCACCCTTGCCATCCGCCGTTGTTTTCGGACACCGAACCCGCCTCTGCCAAAAGCGATTGGTTTGGGGGACAAGGTGCCCTGAAGCAGAGCGTAGTCTGCGCGCTCCATCAAGGCCCTGAAGCGCATTACGCCGTAGGCGAAAAACTGGCCGCCGCCATGTACGCGCCAATTCTGCGAACGCATCGCGTAACGGTCGAACAGATGGCCATTCTGGAGCCCGCGGTCGTCGAGTCCACGATGGCCACCTGCATCGCCGCGATGCGCGAGGCCATGGATCGAGCGGTTGAGTTGGGTGTTCCGGAGCAAGCCGCGCGGGACTTTTGTCTGGGTCACATCCGCACTTTAACCGCCGTCGCGTTCGGGTTTGCGGGATTTCCAATTTCCGATGGGGCGATCAAAGCAATTGAGCAGAATCGGCCCAGGATTTTTCACGATAACTGGAAGCAAGAGGTGATCAGTTTGCCTGCGATACGGCAAAGCGTGCGCGACATCTGCGCGGTCTGAGGGGAACGAGCGAGAGAAATGAACGGTCAAACAATCGGAAAAATCGGGGTTGGGTCGTGGACCTTTCCCTGGGCTACCGGGACGGTTTTGGATCACCGGCCCAAGCAGGTTCTAGATCCGCCCGGCGTAGTTCAAAGGGCCAAGGATCTGGGTGTCCATGTCGTCCACTTTTTAGACAATCTCCCTTTGGATAAATGTGATGACGACGTGATCCGGGATGCCGGCGAGGTTGCGATGGAGCATGGAATCGAGGTCGAGATCGGGACCCGAGGAACGGATCCGGAGCATCTCCTCCGCTACCTCCAGCTTGCGGAGAGGATGGGCGCGCGGTTGATTCGCACGATGGGAGGGTGGCACGGTGCGCCGGCTTCTTTGGGGGAGATCGACCACAACCTGCGGAAGGTCCTGCCAGCTTTTGGCCAAGCCGGGGTCAGGATCGCCTTAGAAAATTATGAAGCTTACCGTACCTCGGATCTGGCAGCCCTGGTAGGCCGGATCGATCATCCGGCACTCGGGATTTGCCTGGACCTCACCAACTCCTTCGGTGCCCTCGAAAGCGCGGATGAGATTTTGCGTAATCTCGTTCCGTTTACCATCAGCGTTCACCTCAAGGAGTTTGCGGTTGAGAGGCTCGAGTTCTTAATGGGCTTCGCCTTCCGCGGAAAACCGACCGGCCGAGGGATGTTGCCGATCCAAAAAATGTTTGCCGCCCTGTCAGCGGCTTCCCGGCAGGCCAACGTGATTGTCGAGCAGTGGCCGCCGTTTCAGGAGACGTTAGCCAAAACGATCGAATTGGAACTCAACTGGGCCAGGGAAAGCGTTGATTATCTTGCCACTACTGGATTCCTGACGAAGTAAGGTGAGTAAGCTAATATGAAGAACCTCGCTGCTGATCCAGTTGAGCATTCCGCGATCAAAAAGATTGCCATCCGGCTGGTTCCTTTCATCGCCCTGATGTTCTTTATTAACTACCTGGACCGGACTGCTATTTCGTTCGCTGGGCCAAACGGGATGGACCATGCGTTAGGTCTAACCGCGGCCCAATTTGGATTTGCTTCCGGGGTCTTTTTTATCGGTTACATCCTTTTGGAAGTTCCTAGCAACCTTGCTTTGCACAAGTTTGGCGCCCGGGTCTGGCTGGCGAGGATCATGATTAGCTGGGGAATCGTTGCTCTGCTTTTCACCTGGGTCTCTAGCATTCCTGGACTCTACTTTTTACGCTTCCTGCTAGGAGTGGCGGAGGCAGGTTTCTTTCCGGGCGCGATCCTCTTCCTCAGCATGTGGGTTCCTTCCAACCAGCGCAGCAAGATCCTTTCACTCTTTTATCTGGCCCAGCCATTGACCACGGTTCTCGGCGCGCCGCTGGCCGGGTTACTCCTTGCCCAACATGGACTCTTTGGACTCGAGGGCTGGCGGTGGATGTTCATGGGCGTGGCGGTCCCGGCTATCGTGGTCGGCGTGGCCGCCTGGTTCTACCTTCCGGATCGCCCCGCAGATGCCAAGTGGCTCACCGCTGAGGAGAAGTTGTGGCTGACGGTTAAACTCGAAAGCGAAGCGACGAACGCGACCGCCCAGAAACATGCCAGTGTCCGCACCGTCCTTGGGAATGGCCGGGTTTGGACGCTGGCATTAATTTATTTCGGATTCATCTACGGTCTGTACGCGCTGGCTTTCTTTCTTCCGACCATCATTCGCGGCTTTGAAGCGCTCTATGGAACGAAATTCAATTTGTTTCAGCAAGGCCTGATCATCGCTATCCCTTACCTTCCGGCGGCTGTCGCGCTCTACTTTTGGTCGAGAGACGCGACGAAGCGCGGCGTGAAAACCTGGCATATCGCCATCCCCGCCGTGGTCGGTGCCATCACTATCCCGATCGCGCTCTTTATGGGTTCCGCGGCGGGTACTGTGGCCGTGATTACCGTAACGGCCTGTTCGATCTTTGCCGCGCTGCCCAGTTTCTGGACCATCCCCTCGCAATTTCTTACCGGGGCAGCCGCAGCGGCGGGAATTGCACTGATCAATACCGCCGGCAATTTCGCTGGGTTCGCCGCCGGTTATATTACTGGAGCGCTCAAAGACTGGACCGGCAGCTACATCGTTCCGATGTTCCTGGTCGGTGGTTTCATGCTGCTCTCCGCGATTTGTATGGTCGCCATCAGTGCGGGCGCCGGCAAGCCCGCGTCGGTAGGGTGAGGCTCCGTCCGAACCGGGGCTTTTCGCGTCATCCCGCTGCGACGCGACCCCAAGAATACTTTTGTCAATGGGTTGACCAATTCCATAAGGGGGTAACGTCATAGGCGAGGCGACGCGGGAAGCCCCGGCTCAGGCGGAGCTTCGCCCTACCAGCGCCGGGGCTTTCCGTGTCTTCCGGCCTTCCGACGTGACCCTTATAAACCCCCCCGCTTGAATATTTAAGCAGACCAGCAATAAAAAGGCAGATGATGAATCAATTGCTTGACAGCGCCTGATCTATAAACCATCAATTGAGGAGCTCAGTTCCCCCGTCCTTCCACCAAAAATGGTTCCGTCCGCCCGCTGAGAATAATTATTCACAAATGGATAAGTGCGCATTCAGGATATTGCAACCGCCAGTTTTGGACTGCCTCGGCCGGGTTGTGCCTGCCCCTTTGGTCTCAAAAGGATTTTCGCCTCACTGTCAAAAATGACCGCCATTACGAACGAATCCAAAATCTCTCCGCAATCGCGAAAAGGGCCGAAGAGCCGGACCAGAATTGTGATTCTGGCTTTGTTTGTTCTCTTGGCGGTGGTCTTCACACTGAAACCTCCTTTCGTGGTTCGTCCGCTGGTGGATCCCGCCGGTACAGGGACGAGCGCACAAAACGCCCAAAGCGCGGCTGCTAAGTTCGTCGATCCAATTTGGACCAGTAAAGTCCTGCCGACCATCCAGGAAAAGGCTCAGGACATTGCAAAAATCTTACCCGAAATTCGAGCTGACCCAGAAAGCGCCGGACAGAAATATGGACGGCGCGAAGCCACCAATCCGTACAATTATATGGTCAAAGGGACCGGCCAAGTGGCCGAGGTCCACAACCAATCTCAAGCCGGTACCGCGATCGTGGAAATCCCGGGACTCAACGAGAAGGTCGCGCTGCAGATCGGACCGGTGGTTCGTGGAACGGCTTTGCGCGATGCCACCGGGATCGTTTCTTTCAATCAGTTCTCTAATCAGCTCGATTATGCAGATGTCTCCAAGGAAATGAATCTCCGGGCCTTGAAAACGGCATTGGCCGGCCTCGAGCCCGCCTCCTTGGCCGGCAAAACCGTGACCTTTTTTGGGACGCTGACGTTCGACCCTCATTCCAAGTCGTTGGTGCTGATCACACCGGTGAAGATTACCCCTTAATGTCGCGAACGGACCAGACGCCTTCACCCGACCCAGTTGTCCCCCCTGGCGACAGAGTCATTTTGGTCGCGGAGAAAATTACCAAGCGCTTCCCTGGAACGGTGGCGCTGGATCAGGTCGATTTCACCGTCTACGCGGGGGCGGTCAACGTGCTCATCGGTGAGAATGGAGCAGGCAAATCGACCTTGATGAAAATCTTGGCGGGTGTGGACCGAGCCACCTCCGGACGGTTGCTACTGGATGGATCTCCAGTGGAGTTCAAATCAACTCGCGAGGCTGCGCAGGCTGGAATCGGTATCATTTTTCAGGAGCTTAATCTCTATCCGAATCTGAGCATCGCGGAGAATATTTTTGTGGCTCGTGAATTGACGCGAGGCGGTGTGGTCCAGCATCGGACCCAGGAGCAGGTTACTTCGGAGCTGTTAAACCGCCTCGAACAGCCTTTGAATCCAGCTACCCTGGTGCGGGATCTTCGGATGGGCCAGCAACAGATCGTTGAAATCGCCAAGGCGTTGTCGCAAAACGTTCGCATTCTGATTATGGATGAGCCCACATCGGCTCTGACCGCCGCAGAAACGGAGGCTCTCTTTCGAATCATCGCGGATCTCAGGGCGCATGGTGTGGCAATCATCTATATCTCGCACAAATTGGAAGAGCTCCTGACCATCGGAGATTACCTCACCGTCTTACGCGACGGGAAGCTGGCCGCGGCTTCGCCAGCCCGCTTAGTCAACATTGGTTGGATCATCGAGAAAATGGTCGGACGTAACGTAAACGCCCCCCGGCACCGGGTCCAAACCCAACCAGCGGCGGCCGATCGGCCTGTCCTGGAAGTGAAGAATCTGAGCCTTCCACGGGCCGGCGGCGGATTCACTTTGGAAAACGTTTCTCTGACTCTGCGGCGAGGCGAGATCCTGGCGATTTTTGGATTGATGGGTGCCGGCCGAACCGAGTTGTTCGAATGCCTGATGGGTCAGCATCCGGAGGCCAACGGCGAAATTCGTCTGGATAACCGGAAGCTCCGGAAAGAAACGATCCGAGGGCGCATCGATCTGGGGATGATGTTAGTGCCGGAGGACCGCCAGCGCCTGGGCTTGGTTCAAAAGCTCTCAGTGGCCCACAATATTACATTAGCCAATTTGCGACGGTTCATGACTTCATTCTGGCTTTCCGAGCGCCGGGAACTCCTGGAGATTAACGCGATGATCCGGAGCCTGTCCATTAAGACCCAGAACCCTCAGCAACCGATCACTTCGTTGAGCGGCGGAAATCAGCAAAAGGTGGTGATTGCCAAGAGCCTGCTGACCGAGCCCCAAGTCCTGATGCTGGATGAACCAACTCGAGGTATCGATGTGGGGGCGAAAGCGGAAATATTTGAAATTATGAACCAGCTGGCTGAGAAAGGCCTGGCTATTCTCTTTGTTTCTTCCGAGTTACCCGAAATGTTTACCATTCCAGATCGGGTGATCGTTCTTTCCAAAGGCAGAGTCACGGGCGAGTTTCTCCACGACAAATTGACCGAAGAAGCCTTGGTCCTGGCTGCTGGTGCGCGTCCACAGACCGAACACCCGATGCCCGCGGTATCATCGAAATAAGCAGCCCAACCTTTTGCCCGCCCTATGCCCACCACCACGCTCACTTCCCCGCCTGGCCCAACTGGCCTACACCATAGCAAACCTTCCGGCTTATCCCTGGGCGTCCTTCTTTTCCGATTAAGAGCCTTAATTGCCTTGTTCGTCTTGCTCGGAATTTTTTCTGTGCTTTCGCCGGCGTTTTTCACCCAGCAGAACCTGATCATCCTGGTTGGGCAAACCGCAATTAACGCGATCATGGCCGTGGGGATGACCTTCGTGATCTTGACCGGTGGCATTGATCTGTCGGTCGGCTCCACGGTCGGTCTGGCCGCCATGATTTCGGGTTTGCTGATTGACCGAGGACTGGCGATCCCGCCGCTTGGAGTTGCCGTCTATTTCAATATTCCGGCAATTATCGTGCTCTGCCTTTGCTTAGGATTGTTGGTTGGAGCCGTCAACGGGATACTCATCACCCGGTTCAATGTGGCACCGTTTATCGCGACGCTAGGAACACTCTATATCGCTCGCGGTACTGCTCAGTTAAGTAACAATGGAGCGACTTTCCCTAATCTGGTCGGCAAAGCGGATCTCGGCAACACCGGATTTCCGATTCTCGGTTCCGGGAGCATTTTGGGAATCCCGATCGTCATTTGGATCATGTTTGTCTTCGCCGGGGTTGCCGCGTTTGTCGCGGGCAAAACTCCGTTCGGGCGCCAGGTCTATGCGGTCGGCGGAAACGAGCGGGCCGCCGAATTATCCGGAATCTACGTCAACCGGATCAAGATGAGCGTCTATATGATTTGCGGTCTGTGCGCTTCGATGACCGGCCTGATCACGGCGTCACAATTAGTCGCCGCGCATCCCGCGGTCGGTGAAAGCTACGAGCTGAATGCCATCGCGGCAGTGGTGCTGGGCGGCACCTCGCTGTCGGGCGGGCGCGGCGCCATGTGGGGAACCATCGTGGGCGCTCTGGTTATCGGCGTCCTGACGAATGGACTGGTGCTGCTGGGTGTCCAGGAGTTCTGGAAAAAGGTCATCACCGGCCTGGTCATCATCCTGGCTGTCGTCCTCGATCAGCTCCAGGAACGGCTTCAGCAGCGTCTGGCCCTTAAACGTTCTTAAGAATATTATTTTCCTTTAACCCCAACCCCAAACAATAGAATCGAATCAAAAGTCATGTTTAAACAAACCCAAAATATCTGGAAATCAGTCCTCCGTCCGCTGACGATGCTCACGCTCTTCCTAGCCGCCGGAGCGATAGTTCAGTCCTCGCCCGGGCAACAGAAGAAACTGATTGCCATCATCGTACCCTCCCCGGAAAATCCATTTTTCAAGGCCGAAGCAGATGCGGCAGAGGCAAAGGCCAAAGCGCTCGGATACGAAACCCTGGTTTTGGTTCACAATGATGACCCGGTCAAACAGGACCAACTCTTTGACACGGCCATCGCACGGAAAGCAGCCGCTATTATCCTTGATAATGCGGGTGCCGACGCCACCATCGCGGCGGTCAAGAAAGCAAAAGACGCCGGGATCCCATCTTTCCTGATCGATCGCGAAATCAATGCGACCGGCAGTGCTGTTGCCCAGTTAGTTTCCAACAACTATCAGGGAGCGACCCTGGGGGCCGAGGAATTTGCCAAGCTGATGGGTGAAGAAGGAGATTACGTGGAGCTAATTGGCAAGGAAACGGACACCAATGCCGGAATACGCTCCAAGGGATACAATGATACCTTGAGCCAGTATCCCAAGCTGAAGAAGGTGGCCGCTCAGAGCGCTAACTGGAACCAAGCCGAAGCGTTCCAAAAAATGCAAACCATCATTCAACAGTTCCCAAACATTAAGGGGGTCATAGCCGGCAACGATACGATGGCCCTCGGTGCCTATGCAGCGCTCAAAGGAGCGGGGAAAGGGAAAGTGATTGTCGTCGGGTTTGATGGCAGCCCGGACGTGGCTGAATCGATCAAGGCGGGCGAGATCAAGGCGACCGTATTGCAGCCGGTGGTGCACCTCTCTGAACTAGCTGTTGATCAAGCGGATCAATACGTTAAAAACGGAAAAGCCGGTCAGGACGAAAAGCAGACCATTGACTGCGTTCTGATCAATCCTGATAACGTTGCCAAGTACTCCGCATTTGGCCTGAAAGAATAGGGGATCTACGGACCGAAGCGGCCTGTAATTTGGACGTTCCAATCTGTGGCCCGAAGTGGCCAATAAAGCATAGCCCAGGGTTTACCCTGGGTAATTTCCCCACACACGAATTAGCCCTGAAGGGGCCACCAGGTATGACGAGAATCGGCTCCGAACCTTTGAACCAGATTGCGTGCATTTCTAGCCCCTTCAGGGCGAAACGTTTATTTTCGGCTACCCAGGGTAAACCCTGGGCCACCCAGGGTAAACCCTGGGCTAAGCTTTCTTGCCCCTTCGGGGCGGGCTCTTCGGGCCGTAGGACCGGCGGTAAACGGCTGCAAACCCTAAGCCACGGATTATGCACTTAACTACGACAACTCCATGACTCAAAATCGATCCATTACTTTAGGCGTTATTGTCGGCAATCGAAATTTTTTCCCGGATTCGTTGGTCACCCAGGGACGCCGCGATATCCTGGAGGTACTCGCGGAGCGAGGAATCGAAGCAGTGATCCTCGACGAGCAGGTGACGAAACTCGGCGGAGTCGAGACCTGGCAGGATGCCAAAAAGTGCGCGGCTCTCTTTGATGAAGAGCGCCACCGCATTCAAGGAGTGCTAGTGGTGCTGCCCAACTTTGGCGATGAAAAGGGTGTGGCGGACACCATTAAGTTATCCGGGCTCAAAGTGCCGATTCTGGTCCAGGCTTACCCGGATGATTTGAGCAAATTTTCCTTGGAACGTCGGCGTGATGCTTTTTGCGGAAAGATTTCTGTTTGCAACAACTTTTATCAGTACGGCATTCCTTTCACAGTGACCAAACGACATACCGTGCTTCCGAAGAGCGAATCCTTTCAGGCGGATTTGGACGCGTTTGTCGGCGTCTGCCGGGTAGTGCATGGAATGAAGAGCGCCCGCCTGGGTGCGGTGGGAGCCCGACCTAACGCCTTCAACACCACTCGTTACAGCGAAAAGCTATTAGAAGCCTTCGGCATCAGCGTGAGCTGCATCGATCTGTCTGAAGTTTTTGGCCGGGCAGAGAAGATTGGCGATCAGGATCAACCGGTGAAGGATCGTTTGCAAAGTATTCGGGCTTATGTCCCAACCAGCGGCATTCCATCTCCGGCGATTACCAAAATGGCCAAGCTGGGAATAGTCCTGGACGATTGGATGAGAACCTACGACTTGCAAGCCAGCGCGATCCAGTGTTGGGATTCGCTCCAACATAATTACGGAGTCAACGTGTGCACGCTGATGAGTATGATGAGCGAGAATCTGCTGCCGAGCGCTTGTGAGGTCGATGTTACCGGTGTGGCCTCGATGTATGCTTTGCAGCTGGCCTCAGGTAAACCGAGCGCGTTAGTCGATTGGAATAACAACTACGGCGATGATCCGAATAAGTGCGTGGTGTTCCATTGCGGCAATTGGGCAAAAAGCTTTTTTGGTGAGGTGAAGATGGCCAACGCGGAAATATTGGCCACCACTCTGGGCACGGAGAACACCTACGGAACCGTGGCCGGGAGAACCCCGAAAGGGCCCTTTAGCTACTCTCGAATCACCACCGATGATCGGCATGGAGTCATTCGCAGTTATGTGGGCGACGGTCAATTCGTGGATGATCCATTGGATACTTTCGGTAGCCGCGCGGTGGTCAAAGTCGAGGATTTGCAGGGATTGATGCGCTACGTTTGCCGCAATGGTTTTGAGCATCACGCCGCGATGAATCAATCGCATTCCGCAGCCGTGTTGCACGAGGCGTTTTCGAACTATTTCGGGTGGGAGACCCATTGGCATCAGGGTTAATCTATGAAAGCCATTCTTGCGCTGGATGCCGGAACGACAAACGTCAAGGCGATCTTGGTCGATCAGCAAGCCAACGTGCTGGCCCGCAGTTCGATTCCTCTGTCGATCGATTATCCACAAAGCGGCTGGGTCGAGCAGTCGGCGGAGGCTATTTGGGATGCTGCCCAGAAAGTATTGGCGAGTTGTCTTGCCCAGGGTGTCGAACATGAGGTGGTCGGGCTCGGCATTTCCAATCAGAGGGAGACCCTGGTGGCTTGGAATCGCGACACGGGCGAACCTTTGGCCCCCTGCATCGTCTGGCAATGCCGGCGCAGTGCCGCAATCTGTCAGGCGGTGCGCGAGAAGGGCATGGAAGAGTCTATTCGTGCGAAAACAGGGCTCCAGGTTGATCCGCTCTTTCCTGCTAGCAAAATTCAGTGGCTCTTAGAGAATCGTCCTGATATCCGCAAATTAGCGGACCAGGGAAAGGTTTGCCTGGGTACCGTGGATGCCTGGCTGGTCTGGAACCTCTCTGGCCGCAGACGGTTTGTGACCGATTTCAGCAATGCCTCCCGAACCCAGCTCTTTAACATAGGGCGGGGTACGTGGGATCGGGAGTTGCTCGAGCTTTTTGGGGTGCCGGAGTCCGCGCTGCCGGAGGTGGTGGCGTCCAACCAGCTCTTGGGCGACGCGATCCCGCTCGCCGGCCGGTCCATACCTCTCTGCGGCATTTTAGGGGACTCCCACGCCGCGTTGCTGGGTCATGGCGTGCTGGAGAAGGGCAAAGTCAAGGCCACCTACGGCACCGGTTCTTCGCTGATGACTCTCTGTGACCGACCGGAAAGCAGCGAGAAGGGTCTCTCGAGTACGATCGCCTGGAAGTTTGACCAAATCCAATATGCCTATGAGGGAAACATTACCGTGACTGGCTCTGGATTGACCTGGGCCCTGGCACTCACGGGCTCCCGGGATTTGGAATCAGCGGTCAAGCGCGCCACGGAATTGGACAGCAACGGGAATGTCTACTTTGTGCCCGCTTTGGCCGGCCTGGGCGCACCCCATTGGGATGAGAAGGCGCGTGGTGCGGTGGTGGGTTTGTCATTCGACACCGGCAACGACTACGTGGTGCGGGCTGCCCTCGAAGCGATTGCCTTTCAGATCAAGGATGTTTTTGACGCTATGCAGCGGGCCAGCGCGCGCCTCGACACGCTTCTAGCCGACGGCGGCGCGAGCAAAAACGATTGGCTGATGCAGTTTCAGGCGGATATCCTTGATCGGCAGGTGCAACGGAGCCAAACCGTTGAACTCTCCGGACTTGGGGCGGCGTTTGCTGCCGGTCTTGGTTGCGGGTTTTGGTCCTCGACCGCTGAGATCACGAAGGTCGTGGCGTCGCATGACACTTTTCGGCCGGTGCTCGAGCAGGACAAGAGAAACCAGCTTGTGAAACGTTGGAACGCCGCGGTTAGCGCAGTAAAAACGTACGGGCTGGCCCAATGACCATCGAGAGTCAAGCATCTCTGGTCGACAACTTTCAAGGGAAGCCCAGAGTCTTTGTGCTCACTGACATTGGCAATGAGCCAGACGACCAAATGTCACTAACCCGTTTTTTGTTATACTCTGATGACTTTGAGACGGAAGGCTTGGTCGCCGTCACTTCGACCTGGCAAAAAGAGAAAGTGAGCCCCGAGATCATTCAAAAAGTGCTTTCCAACTACGGAAGAATTCGCGCCAATCTTGTGAAGCACGCCGCTGGTTTTCCTCCCTTAGAGGAATTGTCCAGGTTGGTCAAAGCAGGTCAGCCTGTTTACGGGATGGCAGCCGTCGGCCAGGCACAGACGTCACCTGGTGCCCGATTACTGATCGAAGCAGTCGACCGCCAAGATCCAAGACCGTTATACGTCATCGTCTGGGGAGGAGCGAATACACTGGCTGAGGCCTTATGGGAGGTTCGAGAGAAACGTTCCTCTGAAGAAGTGAAGGCCTTTGTTTCACAAATGCGGGTTTATGCAATCTCCGACCAGGATGATGCTGGTCCCTGGATCCGTATCGAGTTTCCCGACCTGTTTTATATCGTCAGTCCTTCCACGCAGGACGGGGGGCAGTATAGTTCTGCGACCTGGACGGGAATAAGCGGCGATAAATACTATCGCAATGCCCCAGGGGCGGATTTTACGACGGTCTCCAATAAGTGGCTGGACGAGCATGTGAGAAGCAAGGGATCGTTAGGAGAAACCTATCCTCAATACCTATTTATTATGGAGGGGGATACGCCGACCTTCCTTGGCCTCATCCGGAATGGTTTGGCTAGTTATCGGAATCCGGGCTGGGGCGGCTGGGGCGGACGCTATATCTTGCGTCAACCTGCGGGAGAATCCCGTCCGATCTGGACTCAGGGTGGGGATTCTTTCCCTGGTAGTCCCAACTCCAGAGATACGGTAATTGGCGTCGATGGCCAACGATATACTTCCGATCAAGCCACCATCTGGCGATGGCGAAAAGCGTTTCAGCATGACTTCTCGGCCAGAATGGATTGGACCTTGAACGAGTTTAAGGACGCTAACCATAACCCTGTGGTGGTCGTAAATGGTGATTCCAGTAAAGAGCCGATTTGGATCGATGCCAAAATCGGAACACCGGTGACGCTGAACGCTTTGGGAACGAGCGATCCGGACGGTCATCAAGTCAAGTGCCATTGGTGGTATTACGAGGAGGCGGCATCAGCCATCTCGAAGCCCGTGCAGCCGGAAGACATCCTCGGTGAACGTGGTGAAGACGAGCTGGACGTCCTGCCTAAAGTGGAAATCGAAGGCAGCGCTGGGGAGCAAGCAAAGGTGATACCTCAATCAGCAGGTCTGGCCCACGTTATTCTGACCGTGGAAGATGATGGAAAACCAAGTCTAACCTCGTATCGGAGGATCATCCTGAGGATCGGGAATTGAGGTCCGGGGTTCAGAAAGTTAACAAATTACGGGGTAAACGATCAACGTCGACGGTGGGTTAATTATGTCGTGAACCCGGCCAACGTGCTTGGCGGCTGCTCTTTTTGCCATACTCAAAAGCAACGATAACTGTGCAAAAAGAATATTAGAGAAGCGCTTGTTTTTGAAAGAGAATCGATGACCTGACAGTGGTAAGACGAGCCCGCCCAGAACCCGGACGGAGGAGCCGAACACCTGCAGAATCGGAAAAGACTGGAACGATCCGACTGCCCCCATAAAAGTTTTTTTTCGGTCCCTGGCTTGACAGAAAAATCAAAGATCCTATTCTAGCTATCGTTAAGTAATAAGGCGTGAATTTTTATTCATCTGATTTTTTAAAAAGACCTTGTTCTTAATTGCCTCCGAAAAGAAAATCCCACATGTTGACTGAGCGCGATCTTCAATTCAAATCGGTGCAATACCGCAAAGCCTTGCTGCGGCTCATCAAAGCTTGCGGCACCGGCCACACCGGCGGCGATCTCTCTTGTCTCGACATCCTCAATGTGCTCTACAACCGGATTTTGAGGGTCAGCCCAGAGACGTCTAAGAGTCCCGACCGTGACTACTACATCCAGAGCAAGGGCCATTGCGCCGAAGCGCTTTTTGTGGTGCTGGCCGACCGGGGTTTCTTTCCCGAAAAAGACCTTGAAACCCTGAACCGCTACGGCTCGCATTACATTGGTCACCCTACGCGCGACGTCAACGGAGTGGAGCAAAACACCGGGGCGTTAGGCCACGGGCTGGCGGTGGCTGCGGGGATCGCCTTGGCCGGCAAGATCGATCGCAAAGATTATCGGGTCTATACACTTTTAGGCGACGGCGAACTAGCCGAAGGCTCCAACTGGGAGGCGGCCATGATGGCAGCCCACTATCGGTTGGATAACCTGGTGGCCATCGTCGACCGCAATGGATTGCAGATCACCGGCTCCACGGAGGACGTCTGCCAACTCTCCCCACTGGATGAGAAATTTGAGTCCTTCGGCTTTGCGGTTCAACGCTGCAACGGGAACGATGTCGGGGAATTGCTGCGCGCCTTTGAAGCGGTACCGTTCCGGCCGGGCAAGCCGAGCTTGATCTTGGCTAAAACCCGCAAAGGCAAAGGAGTCAGTTTCATGGAGAACGTGGCCAAGTGGCACCATGGCGTACCCAACGAAGACGAATTTAGCCGCGCAATGGCTGAACTGGAGGCGGCGGAAGCCGCAATGGCTTGATGGAACTTGCACTCGCTAATCTAGAGACGTTCGCGGCTACCCTTTTGGAACTGGCTCGCCAGGATTCTGATCTCTTAGTCGTCACCAGCGATTCAAGAGGCTCAGCCAAGCTGGCTTCCTTCGCCAAAGCCGCACCGGGCCAGATTGTGGAGGTGGGTATTGCCGAGCAAAACCTGGTGGGGGTTGCGGCTGGATTGGCCGCGGCCGGTAAAAAGGTGTTTGCGGTGTCTCCAGCCTGCTTTCTGACCGCGCGTTCGCTGGAACAAATCAAAAATGACCTCTGTTACTCCGACCGGCCGGTGAAAGCCGTGGGCATCAGTGCTGGGGTAAGCTACGGGGCGCTGGGCACGACACATCATTCCTTACACGACTACGCCGTGCTCCGTGCAATTCACAACATCGTGATTGTGGCACCGGCCGATAATTTCGAAACTCGAGAGGCGGTGCGAGCTGCCTTCCAATTGCCGAAGCCGGTCTATCTGCGATTTGGTAAGAAGCGGATGCCCCATTTGCCGCGGATAGATTCGAGTTTTGAGCTTGGCCGGGCCTCCCTGATCCGCGAAGGTGCCGATCTGAGCTTTCTGGCCTGCGGTGAAACGGTGGCGCCCGCCTATGAAGCGGCGGAATTGCTCGCTAAGGAAGGTATCCAATGTCGAGTGTTGAGTCTGCACACGGTCAAACCACTGGACGGAGCGGCGGTGAGTCGCGCCGCCACCGAAACAGGCGGGGTGATCACGGTGGAGGAGCACAGCGTAAACGGTGGTTTAGGCGAGGCCTGCGCCGGGTTGCTGCTCCAGAAAGGCATCCACACCAGGTTCAAAATCGCGGGCTTTGCGGACGATCATACCGTGTCGGGAAGCCAAGAGGAGATCTTCCGCCACTACGGTCTTGACGGTCCGGGACTCGCGGTCGCGGCTCGTGACCTCTTGGCCAAACGCTAAAGCAGGAGAAGTTCTATATGGCAATCCCCCCGACAAACGAAGGCGCCGCCAAGTCGATGGTCTCAGCCGGCAAATCCGGACCATCATGGGCCAGCAAGCTCATTGGCGTCCAAGGGCCCCTCATTGGGCTAGTGGCGCTTTGCATTATCTTTTCTTTTACGACAAGCGCTTTTCTCTCCTTTCGCAACCTGTTGAACATTCTGGATCAGGTTACCGTTCTTGGAATCATCGCCATTGGCATGACCGCGGTGATCGTGATCGGCGGGATCGATTTGTCGGTCGGCTCTGTTCTGGCATTCTCTATGATGATCCTGGGCTGGCTGAGCCACGATTGCGGGTTACCCCTGCTGCTGGCGGTCGTGGCGGCCCTGGTAGTGGGCGCCCTTTGCGGTTGGGCGAATGGCCTGCTCATCACGCGAGCCAAGTTGCCGGCCTTCATCGCTACCTTAAGCATGATGACCATCTCACGCGGTCTGGCTAACATTATAACCGACGGTCGCCAAATCGTCGGGTATCCCGATTGGTTCGATAGCTTTGCCACGGTCCGTTACTTTGGATTTTTATCGCTCACAGTTGCGTTGGCAGTCGTGATGGTCATTGCGAGTTGGATTTTTCTGCGCTTCCGTGCGGCGGGCCGCGCCTTGTACGCGATTGGCGGCAGCGCCGAGGTCGCGCGACTGGCCGGGATACGCGTCCGACAAATGACGACCCTGGTCTATGTGGCCAGCGGTCTGCTTTCGGGCCTGGCGGGGATCGTATTGTCCAGCCGGCTGGATTCCTCGCAGCCCAGCGCCGGCCTGGGTTATGAATTGGACGCCATTGCAGCCGTAGTCATCGGTGGCGCGAGTTTGAGCGGTGGCGTCGGCGGGATCGGCGGCACCGTGGCGGGCGTCCTGATCATCGGGGTGCTGCACAATGGCCTGAACTTGACCGGCGTTTCCCCGTTCATCCAACAGATCGTTATCGGTGTGGTGATCGCACTGGCAGTCAGCTCTGATACGCTGCGTCGCCGGGGAGCTTAATAATGACTAGCTACGGAACGCGCGCCTGCCCTTCGGCCCAGATTTATCCTGAGAAAACAACCCCTGAAAAACTAACCTCCTAACAATCCATCCTACCAACATGTTCCTTCAGAAAAATTACTTCACCACGGCCATCGCAGCCTTAAGCCTGTGTTTCGCTGCTTCGTCATCGAACTCGGCAGAGGAAACGACCGTCGGTTTGGCCGTCGCCAACCTGCAGGCGGACTTTTTCAATCAAATCAAGCAATCCGTCGATGCTGAAGCCAAGGCCAAGGGCGTTAAGCTTATCGTGGCGGATGCCAAAGGGGACGCGGCCACTCAAGTCGACCAGATACAAGACATGATGACGCGTGGGGTCAAGGCAATCATTTACATCCCGGCGGGCGCCACCGCTGCAGGAGTTCCCGTGAAAGCGGCCAAAAAGGCGAATATTCCCGTCGTTAACGTGGACCGCAACGCCCCTGACGCTCCCGGCGATACGTTCATCGCCACCGATAGCGTGAGTGCCGCCCGGACCCTGGGCGAATATGTTTGCAAGGTGACTGGCGGTAAAGCCAGTCTGGCAATCCTCCAAGGTCAACAGGGCACCACGCCCGAAATGGACCGCGACAAGGGCTTCAACGAGGCACTGGCGAACTGCCCCGATATCAAGGTGGTGGCCAAGCAACCCAGTAAAGCCTGGATGCAGGATGAGGGCTTTGCAATCGCCCAGGATATGCTGCAGCGCTATCCCAACATTGACGCCTTTTTTGGCCGCGCAGACGCCCTGGCACTGGGAGCTGCGCACGCTGTCAAGGTAGCTAATGTGGGTCACAAAGTCTGGATCTTTGGTTTCGATGGAGACGTGGCCGGCCTTAAAGCCGTTCGGGATGGAACGATGGACGCGACCATGACCCAGACGACCCAGGGGATGGGCAAACTGGCCCTGGATTCTGCGCTGGATCTGATCGCCGGCAAGCAATTGCCCAAAGAACAGCTGCAAGAGGCTGTCCTGACGACCAAGGAAAACGTGGCGCCCTTCATCGAGAAACACCCTTAAGTCCCCGCTAAAGCCACCGCGGATGAGCGCAAACGCGAATACAGCCACGGACGGTCCGCCGGACCCCTCGCGAAGGGTCGCCGCGCCGCGGCTGTCTCTGCGCGGAATCGAAAAAAGCTTCGACACTAACGTCGTCCTCTCCGGTATCGATCTGGATGTCTATGAGGGCGAGCTGGTCGCGCTCTTGGGCGAGAACGGCGCTGGCAAATCCACCATGTCGTCAATCGTCGCGGGGCTCTTCCCGCCGACCAAGGGCACGATGACGTGGGAGGGTCAGCCCTACGCGCCTACCCGCCCGGGCGAGGCTACCGAAGCCGGCATTGTACTCATCCACCAGGAGATGCGGCTCTTGCCGCAGCTTTCGATTGCCGAAAACGTTTTTGTCGGCCGGCTCCTCATGAAAGGGGGTCGGATCGACCGCGAAACCATGAACCGCCGCGCGGCAGAGCAACTGCATCGACTCGGCCTGGATGTCCCGCCCACGACGCTGGTTGGAACCTTAAGGGTCGCCGCCCAGCAGCAAGTTGAAATCGCGAAGGCGCTCGCTTTCAAAGCCAGGCTCCTGATCTTGGACGAGCCGACTGCGGCCCTTGGCGGCGGAGAAACTGATCGGCTTTTCACGCAGATTGATCAACTCCGCAAGCAAGGGGTCAGTTTTATTTATATTAGCCACCGGTTGGAGGAGATTGCACGAATCGCCGACCGCATCGTGGTTTTGCGCGATGGCCGGTTAGTCGCTACGCATGCTTCCGCTCAAGTACCCGTGAATGTGTTGCTCGAGAACATGGTCGGGCGCAACGTGGATCGTATTTTCCCGAAAATCGAGGAGCCGACCGGCAAGGAAATCTTGCGAGTGGAGGGTTTGACGGGAGCCAATGGGGCGTTTCGAGACGTCAGCTTTTCCGTGCGGGCTGGTGAGATCTTTGGCATTGCCGGTATCGTCGGGGCCGGGCGCACGGAATTGATCCGGGCCATCGCCGGCGCGGACCGGTTGGCGTCCGGTTCGGTCTTTATCGAAGGGCAACCGGTTCAGCTCAAATCGCCCGAAGATGCGATTAAAGCGGGGGTCGTTCTGGTCCCGGAAGACCGCAAAGCGCAGGGGGTCGTCCTGGATCACACGGTGGCCACCAACCTGGCGCTGGGCAACTTTGACCGACTGGCCCCTAATGGCTGGCTGATGCCGGCGAAAGTCGCATCCTTTGCCGCCAGTGCGATCAAGCGTCTCGGCGTTAAAGGTCAGCCCGATCAGGTCATGCGTTTTCTGTCCGGCGGTAACCAGCAGAAGGCGATCATCGCCCGGTGGATTTCTCGCTCGCCTAAGGTCTTCATGCTGGACGAACCGACGCGGGGCATCGACATGGGCGCCCGGGCCGCCATCTATGAGACGATCGTCGGGTTAGCGCGTGAGGGCATGGCGGTGGTGGTCGTCAGTTCCGACCTGGAGGAAGTTATCGGACTGGCTCATCGGGTACTTGTGCTCGCCCGAGGGAGTCAACAAGGCACTCTCAAACACGGTGACGCCACCAACCTTGCGATCATGGAATTGGCGACACGGTAGGCGGGAGACAGGAGTGGTGGAGTGGTGGAGTCGAGTCGAATTTTTCATTGCAATGGAAGAAGGGCACAACTCCTCATCTAGAAATTAATTACAGTTATGAATCTATTTAGCTTGGAAGGTAAAATTGCCTTCGTGACGGGTGCCGGCAGTGGGATTGGCCAGCGGATCGCCGTGGGACTGGCCGAAGCGGGGGCATTAGTTGGTTGTTTCGATCTACCGTCAAGCAAAGGCCTGGATGGTACGGTGGAGCAGATTAAAGGCCAGGGCCGTCAGGGCTTGGCCGTCAGGGGCGACGTCACGCTGAGTGCTGATTTGTCTCAAGCCATTGATGCTGTGGAAAAACAGCTTGGACCGATTTCGGTTGCCCTGAATTGTGCCGGCATCGCCAATGCCGCACCAGCCGAGGAAATGGCTTTGGAGCAATGGCAGCGGGTGGTGGATATTAACCTCACCGGGATTTTCCTCTCCTGCCAGGCGGAGGCAAGGGTTATGCTGCCTCGCAAGCAGGGTTCGATCGTCAACATTGCGTCGATGTCGGGTGTGATCGTCAACCGCGGGCTGATGCAAGCTCATTACAACGCTTCAAAAGCCGCGGTCATTCATTTGTCCAAAAGCCTGGCCATGGAATGGTGCGATCGGGGTGTGCGCGTCAACTCCATCAGCCCCGGCTACACGGCTACCCCGATGAATTTGCGCCCGGAGATGGTATGGCAAACCAAACAATTCGAGGCCGAAACCCCTATGGGCCGGATGGCTACCGTGGACGAGTTGGTCGGGCCCGCCATCTTTTTGTCTAGCCAGGCAGCCTCCTTCTGCACCGGCGTGGATCTAGTTGTCGACGGCGGCTTTGTTTGCTGGTGAGGCGCTGGTTGGGGGTTTCCAATCCGCGGCCATCATCGATTGCCCTTGGAAGCACCGAGATCGCTCGATCGCTCGACAGGTCTGCTGGCGGTGAAGAAGTCGAGCACGAAGGACGGCGACGAGAACGATTAAGGGGAAGACGCGGAATTTCCTGCTCGTGCTCGTGGTCGTCATCGTTCTCGGTCTGCCCGGAGAGGAAAGCAATCGAGCACGACGACGATAAAAGAAGCGGCGGGAATTTTCCTGCTCGTGGTCGTCGTCGTCGTCGTCCTCGTTCTGCCCGGCAACGAAAGCAAGGGGACGAGTAGGAGATGACGAGGAGTTCGATGACGCGAGGACGAGAACGAGACTTAGACTACGTGCTCGGGACCTGGCCCCGTGGCCCCGTGATGGCCAAAATGGCAGGTGCGCGCTTCGCTCGGGCGGAGACGCCGTAACGTGTGAATGCGCAGCACAGCGACCGCGAGGCCCGCGCCCAGGCAAGGGCCGACCCAATAGACCCACCAATCTTGCCAAAGCCAAGCGATCAGTTGCGGTCCGAATGAACGTGCCGGATTGGCGCTGGCACCGGATAGCGGCGCCTCCAACCAGGTGAGTACTGCAAAGAGCGGTGGATTCACCAGCGGCGTGAAAGGCTGAGTAGTTTTGTGTGCCGCAAAAATGAAGATTAAGAGAACAAGAGCAAAAGTGCAAAACGCTTCGCCCGCAATAGGTAGCCAGTAGGGCACGCCTTTCATTGGTAGCGAAGCGCCCCAGGCATCACTGGCTCCTGAAGCACCCCAGAAAATAAGCGCGGCTGACCCGAAGGCTGCACCGATTAATTGCGCCAGCGTATAGAAGCTCGCGTCGCGCCAGCGGAGCTTGCCCTCCAGCCAAAAAGCAAAAGTCATCGCGGGGTTGATGTGCGCGCCGCTCATCTTCCCAATCGGCGAAAAAGCAATGGCGGCCCCCACGCTACCGAAAAGAAAACCTGTCAGGAGTCTGCGGGCCCCGGCCGGAATTGGCAGAGCGGTCAGCGGGGCACCGCGGCCCCAGAATGCGATCACAATGGAAAGTCCGAGGAAAACCAGGAGCGCCGTACCGAGCAGTTCCGATGCGTACATCCGGGGATGCAGCTTATCGAAGGGATGTGGCATCCCCAACAATGGCCGGTCTTGCTTGAGCGCTTTGCGCGGCCTCAATCGATCAATCGTGTCCTCCATCATAGCCGGCCAACCCTTAGTGAATATCCCGGAGGCAACTCGCCCCCGTAACTTCACCTGATAACGTAGGACGGCCGCGAGTCAAGCCAGCATTGCAATCCGGGTTGGCTCCACTCTCTACGTCCATTTTAAATATATGTCTGGGGAGAACTGGATTTAGGTCGCACGCTCATACCTTGTCAAATTAGGACAGAGCTTGAGCTGTATACGACTGATGCCGGGCAGAGGGCCGATTCGAAGAGTCAACCCTGCCGTTGTACACCTGTTTCAGTGCTTGAATATCAAACGACTGAAACTGTAACGGCTCGGGTACCATCTTCTCCTCATGTCTGAACAGCTTCATGATTGCGACAATGCCGAATACTAAGGCTTCCATATCTATTTTCCTTTCGTTGAGCTGCCACCTAAGCAGCAGCCGATTGAACGTGGCGTGATGCGCCGTTCGTTATTTTCCAACGGCCAGATAGGTCGCGATCGCCCGCGGAGCGAGCGCCATGGCGAAGAACGCCACAACTAGCCCAACGTCGTGAATGCTAATTGTTTCCATTGTATCTCTCTTTCTCCAGTTTTTGGTTCTAAACTATGAGAGCCAGATACAGAGACCCCTCGCGGGGTCACCCCTCTGTTTCTCTCAGCATTCTGGATTTGTTCGTTCCTAATCGGAGCGACTTCCGGAATGCCCAGAGAAACTCATTCACTGGTGGCAACAATAGCATGATATCGGCGGATGCCAGTGCGACTTTAGTACGGGTAAGACAGATCCAGCAAAGAAACATTCGTAACAAGTTCAGAGCAAACTAGTTATCCTGTAATATCAGGTTTTTGAAAACGCGCACTTTCAGCGGCGAGGTAGGGTGAGGCTCCGTCTGAACCGAGGGCCCCCGCGTTGCTTCGCTCATAGCGTCACCCCCTAAAATTTGGTCGACCAAAGGACAAAGGAGCTCGCAGGGTCACATCGAAAGGCAGGATGACCCGGAAAGCCCCGGCGAGGTAGGGTGAGGCTCCGCCCGAACCGGGGCTTCCCGGGGCTTTCCGTGTTGCCTCGCCCATTGGCGTCACCCAAAAATTCGGTGGATCATCGCGTCCAAATCAATTACGCCGAACGATGAGACGCAAAGATGCGAAAAAGAGTATGGGAACCACTGCCAGTAGGTTCGCTCGCCGATAGTTTCCACGTGAGGGATCACACCGCAGGGCGGGGCGACGCGG
>Ga0210390_10000666_pt1 | contig 35972 bp, 25 predicted proteins | sample IncBWH11OmetaG_FD_161050 | JGI IMG/M metagenome (GOLD analysis project Ga0210390, IMG submission 161050) | Forest soil microbial communities from Barre Woods Harvard Forest LTER site, Petersham, Massachusetts, United States - Inc-BW-H-11-O ...
TGAGCCTGGCAAAGGCGGAAGCGTCGCCGCGCACGAGCATCGGAAAGCTTAGGAAACCTGCAGTGCCGTCCGTACTCTTCCATGTCGTTGAAAGTACTTCTAACCCGCTAACTGTCACGGCAGCGGTCTAACAGATTGTGAATCAGTACCGCTAAAACGCCCGTCTCGTCAGTGCTTGATTTCCTGACGAGATGCCGACTTATCGTTACTGATTGGCCCGACCTGGATAACTTCCGGGTTGCCGACCAACCGGGAGTCGGTCCTCGCGGCAGCCTCGAATGCAAAGGCTTCGCTCGTGTGTATAGCTCACGGAGCAATCGCTCGAGCAAATGCCGCCCGGTCGCCGTTACTCCAATCGTCGCGCGGTTCCGCCGCTGCGCGAGCGAACGTCCACAGCCGGACACGTTTGTGATCGACGCCAAGCAGGTCCGCAAAGCTTCGGATCATTGCGTCTGGGTCCGATCGTAGTCTTGCAGAACAATTAAAGAGATGCTGCGTCGCGTCGTAGGCCGGATCTCCGACGAAGGGCTTTGGGTCGATGACGAGCCATGGCTGACGTTCCGCCCGGAGAACGTTGCCTGCGTGCAAGTCTGTAGCCAACAAAAGCTCAGTGGGTTGCGTGCGGGGCAACTCCGCAAAGAGACGCAGACCTTCGTGGACTAGTCCTGCATCCGGCCACTGCTCGATCTGAGCCAGCGTCTGGTCGCTCCAATATTTTGTCAAAGCAGACAAAGGACGAAACGGATGTTGTGCTGATGGTGCGCGCCACAGACGACGCAGCAAACCTGAAATCACCACGTCCTGCTCGCGCTCCGGCAGCGTGCGCAGCACCGTCCCCGGCTCGCAACGCTCCAAGAGCATGGCACCCAGATCATCGTCGGCCATGAGTAGTCGCACAGTCGGGTCTCCGTCCCAGAAGCGCAGCCCGTGGATTTCGTGTTCTCCCTCCATATGCGGCATGCCGATCTTCAGTACCGCGGGTGTTCCGTCTGCGCATGTGACTGCAGCGACGTACGAGCAACTCACCTCGTCGTCATCGAACGGGGCATCGAGCGTCAGCGACCATCTGCGCTCCAAGTTTCGCAGCACATCGGGCAGGCGTTCGAGCCATGCCGCACGCAGTGGGGTCTTGTGGCAGCTAGCCGCGAGTCCACTTGGGATTCTCAGTGCCATGGCCTTCATTGTAGCCGCTTCACCAGCTGCGGCGGCGCCATCTCGGAGATGGCGTTCGCCTCCCGTGGCGCGTTGTGAGCGGATGACGGGCAAACCGGAAGTTACGGTTCGTCCGCCGGATTAGTACCGAGAAACGCGCTTGTATCAATTAAATGAGGTGTTCTCGGATCGTCGGCAATCCGGGGAGCTAACACTCGCGCTTACTTTGCCGAATGGTCGGCTTTCCGTAGAAGTGGACCCGGAGCGACGGTTCCCTAGACCGTTGTAGCTACAGACCTCTTGCCCTCGTACAGGGAATAGCTTAAATACTGAGGGTAATGGGAGCCGAGATCGACCCTAGCCGATGACACGCTCCGCAACGTTCATCATGTTCACCACCTGTTCTGGGAACGATCGAACCCGCTCGCGGTGCTGCCACTCATGTGCACCAATTAGCCGGTCAGCTGGTTCTATACGAGATAGCTACAATCTCCGCGCAGCGCGGTTAGGTTCACTTGAGGTTGCACAAGCCTTGCATGAGGCGCACGTGCTTGAATGCTGCGCAAAATCCCAGTCCGGTGATTGGCATAGAGGGTAGGCGGAACGTGGAACAAAGATGCGGGTCCAGGCGTACTATCAAGAGGAAAACTTGTCTGCAGAGCGACCGTGATCAAGAAGACTCTCAAATATGCCGGGGCAACAATTCTTTGCCTTGTTGTTGTGACCGTGTCGTCCGCCTTGCTGTACAGAAAATATTTGCAGCACAAAGTTTTTGAAGAACGCGCCATCACTTCGCCCAATGGCATCGAAAGTCTCGAGGCTATGCGAATCGGTGGCATCGATCAATGGATCGAGGTGCGCGGCCAAAATGCGACGAATCCAATTCTTCTGTTCATTCACGGCGGCCCCGGCATTGCTTTCATTCCCATGGCCAGCGCGTTTCAAGATCCCTGGGAGAAGTATTTCACCGTCGCGCAATGGGATCAACGCGGAGCCGGAAAGACCTACGAATCGAATAGTCGGGAACTGCAGCGACAAACCATGAATGTTCCACAGATGGAACAGGACGCCGTTGACGTAGCGAATTATCTTCGTACCCGCTTCAAGCGCGACAAAATCTTTGTAGTGGGGCACTCCTGGGGAAGCCTTCTGGGCCTCTGGCTAGCGCACGAGCATCCGGAACTCATTTATGCTTTTGTGGGAACCGGACAAGCCGTGAGTATGCCGCAGAACGAGGCCGTCGGCTATCAGCTCACTTTGCAAGCCGCGCACAATCGCCACAATGAGCAGGCGATCAAAGATTTGGAAAGTATCGCGCCTTATCCGCCTGCAACGCCGGATTTCGCAAAAACGAGCATAGTTCGAAATTGGCAGCGCGATTTACTTGGACCGCCGCCGAGCGAGAAGGATTTCATCAACGGCAAGAGAATTGTGACCACACTTGTTTCTGCTCCCGAATATTCTCTCCTCGATGACTACGGTTGGCTCCGTGGCCAAATGTTTTCCCTGCAGGTCATGTTCCCTCAAATGGCGACCTTCGATCTTACGAAACTCGGCCCTGACTTCCACACACCGATTTTCTTCTTTGAAGGAAGAGTCGATCCCTATTGCCCCGCGTCCGTTATTGCCGACTACATACAAACGATCAACGCCCCGAAGAAAGAGCTCGTCTGGTTTGCAAATTCCGGCCACTTCCCTTTTTTTGAAGAGAAACAAAAATTCATAGATGAATTAGTGCAGCGCGTTTTACCTTTCGCCAACAATCCCTCAGGCGACAATTAGTTTTCTTGCGGGGCATGAAGTCCGACAGTCAGGGTCTCCGAGTTTGGCACAGCCACGCAAGCGAAGAAGGCTTTGTGTGGCCAACCGTAAAATGCTTGATCGGCTCTGTTCCGCGCGGATGGTCGGCGATCCGGACATTTGAAGTAGAACTTCACTTTACCGGTGAGCGCGTCGAAGCCTTCGTCGCTGGTCATCACTAAGAGTCTCAGCGGCTGTGATCGCTCCAGCGCGCGATGGTGGCGTCGGGGCCGACGGCCCAGGCGGCGCCATCGAGGACGGCGATTGCGTTGAGGTCGAGGTCGCCCGTTCGCGTCCAATGTGCGCCCTGGTCGGTGCTCAGGTCTTCGCCGCCCGTGCCGACGGTCAGAAGCGTGTTGAGATCGAGGAACGCGACCGCTGAGCGGAATCCTCCTGGCGGTCCCGCGGCGAGATTCCACGTGGCGCCCTGGTCGAGCGAGTAGGCCACCGCGCGTTCTGGGCCAGCGTCATCGTTGTAATCCCCGCCGACGACAACAACGATGCTTCCCAAGCGAGTGATCGATAACGCTCCCCAGGACGGATTGCCTTTTGCGATGGGCGTGTCCGTGACCGTCCAGGTGCGGCCGAGATCGGGTGAATGAAAGACTCGCGCGGCACCGTGGCCTGTCACGAAGTAGATTTCGCGATTGTCGTAGATGGCGAGGCAGGAACCGCTCGCGGCGAAGGCTCTTTCGTCGGGGAGGGCTGGGGGCATCGTGTCACTCGGGAGTTCTTTCCAGTGCTCGCCATCGGTCGTGCTGATGAGTACGAATTTCCCGTCGACGGGATCGCTGAGCGCGAAGCATTCCTTTTCGGAGATGCAGACGAGCGCGTCGAGGAAGAACTGCGGGCGCGAGCCAGAAAATTGGAGCCTCCAGGCGTCGCCGCCGTCGTGGGTCTTGTAGATGCGTGACAGTTTTCCCGGTCCGCTGGACATGACATAGGCGAGCTTCTCGTCGAAGGCTTGGATTCCCCGGAGATCGAGCGCCCGGTCGCTATTGATGAGGCGGCGTGTATAGTGCTTGCCGCCGTCATTTGATCTAAGCAGACGGCTATTTGAACCCGAGGCCCAGATGACCGGGGCAGGGTGACGCTCCGGATTGCGGGCGTGAGTGGCGGAGACGGCGCGAAGATTTGAGTTCCAGCGGCTGGCCTCCATGGAGCTGGTCTCGATGGTCCAGGATTGAGCGGCGGCGGGGGAGACAAAAAAAATCGTAAGCAGAAGGATTCGCACGGGGGCGCATTCTAACAGCAATCCTAACGGAGAGGACGAACATTAAAGCTTCCGTGATTTCGTGGATCACCTCTGTAGGGAAGGGGCTCCATTCGAGGCGATTATTTATTGAATTGGGTGAGGGCTACGTTTTGCTTCGCTGAATGATTCTTTTGCCCACTGCTCAAGCGCTTCTAGATCCGGTGCTTCAAACTGTACAAAAGGAGACAGCATTCACCCGTAACAATTTCTATCGTAGAAGACCCGATAAGGAGAACCAGCGCTGGTGGCTCAGTGCAGTCCAATGGGAGATCTTGTTGCCGCTCCTTGGAGGCTGAGAAATGATGGAACGGATGGCAGAAGCGTCGCCGCGCCCCAGGGCCAGGATTACCGGTGTCGTTTATTTGTTTTACTTTCTGACGGCGGTAATCGGTGGGTTCTTCCTTAAAGGGCTTGTTGTGGATGGCGACGCCGCGGCGACAGCGAACAACCTCCTGGCGCACCAGCCCCTATTTCGATTGGGGCTAGCAACCGGCCTCATCGCCACCGTTTGCTATGTAGCCGTGACGGCTCTCTTCTATGACTTATTTAAGCCCGTGAACAGGGGCCTTTCACTGCTCGCGGCGTTCTTCAGCCTCGTGGGATGCGCCATTCTGGCTTTTGCTAGCGTCTTTCAACTCGCCCCGCTCGTCATCTTGGGAGGCGGCCAGTACTTGAGCGTATTTAAGGTCGAAGAGTTGCGGTCGCTGGCGTTTCTGTCTCTCGAATTGTATGGTCAGGCTGTCAACATCTGCTTCGTATTTTTCGGGGTCTATTGCCTCCTGATCGGTTACCTCATCTTCAGGTCGGCTTTCCTACCTCGAATTCTGGGCGTGCTGATGGCGTTTGCCGGTTTGGGTTGGCTGACCTTTCTGGCACCGCCGCTCGCAAACTATCTGTCCCCCTACATTCTGGTCCTCGGCTTCCTCGCGGAACTGGCGCTGATGCTATGGCTGCTCGTGATGGGCGTGAACGTTCAACGATGGAAGCAACAGGCCAGCAGCATGGAAGCCACCGTCTATCTTTGTAGCGGTACCGCTGGTTCCCTATCGGGAAACCCGACCTAATTCAGATGAACACTTGATTCAAAGGCTCGCATGAGGAGGAAAGAGTATGAGCGCAGCAGTAGTGATGAAGCGGATTGCAGAAACGTCGCCGCGTTTCAAGGCCAGAATGGCCGGTGTCCTTTTCTTGCTCCTTGTGCTGACGGCAGCCTTCACCGAGTTCTTCGCTCGCGGCAGGTTGAGTTTCGCAGAGGACCTCGCAGCCGGCATCATCGAGGTCTCGTGCATGATCTCTGTGACGCTGCTCTTCTATGGCATCTTTAAGCCGGTGAACACGCGCCTCTCACTGCTCGCGGCGGCGATTAACTTCGCGGCACTTACTCTTGAGCTTCTGCAATTTCTGCCCCACGGCGTGAACATCGGCCTGGGATTTCACGGATTCTATTGGATCCTGATCGGCTACCTGATTTTCAGGTCGACCTTCCTGCCGCGAATTCTGGGCCCGCTGATGGCGATCGCGGGTTTGTGTTGGCTGACCTTTCTGGTACCGCCGCTCGCAAGCTATCTGTCCCCCTACAATCTGGCCTCCGCCCTCCTCGTGGAAGCGTTGGTAATGCTGTGGCTCCTCGTGATGGGAGTGAACGTTCAACGATGGAAGGACCGGGCTATCGCAGTAGGGGCGTCCCGGTTACCGGTAACCCGACCAGCCACGAGTTAGCGCGCCCGGCACGGCATCCTGACATCCGTGACGGGCCGCCCACCGGCAGCGCGGTCACTTGTTACGGCTCCGAGCTATGCCACGAAGTGCGAGTTCGAGCTGATGGCTCGGCCCCAAACCCAAACGCGAGGACCCTATCGCAAAGAAACCCCTAGCCACTCCTCGAAGCAGCAATGCTCCGGTCGATCTTATTCCGGGATTCATAAAAAGATGTAACGCTAGATGTACTTATCGACAATTTCATTGTAGCGCCACACCGCACATTCGTCTCAGCGTTCGGACGCCCACTTGAAATCGAGCCTCGTTTAATGCGCGCGGGGGACCTGTGTCCCTGCCTTCAGGGCGATGAGCACGTACCCTTTGGCAGTCGCGTCTTTTTCAAGCGCTGCCAGATTTTTTGCAGCGTCGGCCGTGGCGCCAGATTTCAATTCGATTTCGGCTGCGGCGAGACGAGCCTCGAGCTCATAACGGACGAGCCCTCGCGTTTTTGCGTCAGCAAGCGCTGGCGCGAGAACCTTGCTCGCCTCGGCAGTCTTGCCCAAAGCGGCGAGAACGCGCGCTTCGGTGGTTGCGAAATCCAAGGCGACCAGGCGATTTTGAGTTTTGGCCGCAAGCGCTCGGGCCGACTCCAGCTCTTTTTGCGCGTCGCTTGGTTTTCCTGCGGCAAGCATAGCTCGCGCGAGAAGCACGTAGGCCGTGATTTCATCGTCGCTCAATTTCGCGGCGCGAAATACCTTCACTGCATCCTGGATCAAAGCTTGAGCCTCGGCGGCGCGCCCTTCGTCAATATCAAATTCTGCGAGCGCGAGCCCGATCTCCGCTGACTCCTGCGTATAGCCGATTTCCTTATCGATCGCCAGCGCTTGCTCGTAGGCTTTGTGCGCCTCATTCGGCTTTCCCTGCTGCATCAGGACTTGCCCCAGCCCGCCGAGCGCGGCTGGAAGCAACGGCTTCGCATCCGTCTCGCGCGCCACCGCCTGCGTCTGCTCGAACCGCTGCTTCGCTCCAGCCAGGTCTCCGCTATCCATGAATACTTTTCCCAGGCCGTCGAGCTGATATACGGTCGCTTCCTTCTCGCCAATCTCCTGATGAATCCGCAGCGATTCGCCGAAGGCTTCTTTCGCTCCCGCTACATCGCCTTGCTGCCCGAGCAACTCACCGAGATTGCTCAACGATCCGGCTTGGCCGCTCTTGTCGCCAATTTCCTGGCGAAGTTTCAGCGATTGACGGAAAAGCTTCGTCGCGCCGGCTAGATCTCCCTGCAACACGTAATAAGTTGCCAGGTTATTACTGGTGTTGGCGATGTCGTGTTTGTCTCCCGTCTCCTGGAGTAACGCGAGTGCTTCCGCGGAAAGTTTTTTCCCGCCCTCTACGTCTCCAGCATCCGAAATCACGCTTCCGATATTGTCCAGCGTTTTAGCGGCTCCCACCGTATTGCCGATGTCGCGATAAATGGCGAGGGCTCCTTCGTACTGCGCCTTCGCGCCCTGCACATCACCCAGGTCCGCTAACGTATTCGCGGAGCTGTTTAGCATCGCAGCAACCCCACTTTTGTCTCCCGACGCAGAGTAAATCTGTCTGGCCTCTTCCAGCGGACCAAGCGACTCTTTCGGTTTTCCTAGTTTGCGGAGCGCTATACCTCGGTGGACAAGTGCTCGCGCCACCAGAAGCCGTGCTCCGGTGGCTCGGCCTTTGTTCACCGCTTGGGTCGCAGCGGTCAATTGGTGCGTAAAGTCGGCAACCGACTGCGCCGCGGCCGCCTCCACTAAATCAATTCTGGGATCATCATTCTGTGGCGCGGGAAGTTTCCGAAGCGAATCCAGCGTAGCGAAAGACTCTGTTGCATTTCCGTCGCGAATTTCTGCCTGCGCCAGCAAAATTCCGTACTCGAGATTGTCGGGGAAGAAACCGAACAGAGTTTTGTAAATCTCCACGGCTTTGTCCCATTCACGCGTGGTCTCGCGATAGTGGCCCTCCACCAAAAGGTGGTCCTGGCGCGAGAGGTTCGAAGATAAATCAAACGCGCGTTCGGCTTCAGCGGCCGCTTTCTCGTCGTAGCCCAAGCTGGCCCACGCAGCAGCGAGGTTGGCGTGCGCCAGGGCATGCGTCGGCTCGGCGGATACCGCTTTTTGAAGCAGATCGCGCGCGGCAAGATAGTCGAACAAGCGCATTTTCGCAAGGCCTTCTGCATAGAACTTCGCCGCCTCCGGGTTCGACGGCAGCGACGCCTTCACCGTGGCGGCTTCGACGCTCGACACTTCCCCCGCGCCCAATTTTTCCCGCAGCTCCAAACCCGCGTTGCTCACCAATTCATCGAGTTGCTCTTCGGTTCCCTTCTTCGATACCGCCACCAGCGTTTCGCCGTCGGCAGTGCTCTGCAAACGCAGGTCCACGCGAATCTGGCCTTTTTCGAGCGGAACGTAGGATCCGAGAACAACCTCATCCGTGCCAAGATTCTTTCTGATCTTGGCCAAGGTGTCTTTTCCGTACGTATCGGCATCCGGCAACGACAAATCGATTTTCATGCGCGCGACGTTTTCGCCCGGTACGGTGCGCAGTTGCTCACCCACGGCAAGTTCTGTGGTCAACATTTCCGAGAGCGCAGTGGAAACCCACGCTTCTTCGGGCCGCCCAGAAATATTTTTGAAACCCAGAACCGCGACGGAAGGGCGTCCCTTAATCGAGCTAGGAACCGTGGCGGCGTCTCCGTCTCCTGATGATGGCACCCGATGTAACAATCGGTCGCGCCAGCCTTTCACGTTCAGTCCGATAAGCAGTCCGCCAAACAATATGGCCGCGATTGCAGCCACGCCAAAAACCTTAGGATCGAACGGATGTGCTCCGCTAGTGTCCGCGCGTGGTGCGTCCGCCGAAGTTCCGTTCGGCGGCTCTTCGCGAGGCGACTCCGAAGACCCACCCAGCGCCAACGTTTCGAGCACCGCTTGTAGCTCTGCAGCGGATTGATAACGCTGCGACGGAACCTTCTCGAGCGCCTTCAGGATTCCACTTTCGAGTCCTGCAGAAATTTGCGGATTCACCGCGCGGGGAGCCACGGGCGGCTCATGCAGAATCGCGCCCATGAGCTGCGGTCCCTGAGTTTGCGGAAACGGTCGCCGGCCCGTGGCGATTTCGTACAGCACGGCGCCCGCCGAGTAAATGTCGCTGCGTACGTCTGCAGCCTCGCCGCGCAACTGCTCCGGCGCCATGTACGGCACGGTGCCTGAAATCGTTCCGGTGTCCGTGGTGATGCTGCGGGTTACATCAACTGCATTCTCGGGACGTACCAATTTCGCCAGCCCAAAATCCAAAATCTTTATTCGCCCGTCCGGCGTAACGAATAAATTGGCTGGCTTCAGATCCCTGTGGATGACTCCTTGTTGATGAGCGGCAAAGAGCCCCTCTAAAAATTGCACTCCCAGGCGGAGGACAATTTTTTCGGCCAGCGGACCTTCTTTCACAATGGCGCTGAGTGATTTTCCCGGAATCAACTCCATCACTAGAAAATCTACGCCATCCTCGTGGCCAAATTCGTGAACGGTCTCAATATAAGGATGATTGAGTTTGGCGAGAACAAGCGCTTCCCTGCGAAATTGTTTGCGCAGAACTTCATCCGCCAAAATCGCGGGCGGTAGGATTTTTATAGCGATATCGCGGTCTAGATGCTGGTCGTGGGCTCGGTACACTTCCCCCATGCCACCGGCTCCGATCTGTTCGACAATCCGGTAGTGCCCCAGTATTTTGCCGAGCATGAGGTTGAACCCAAGTCTCTGCTGCGCATCTTAGGTGCCTCGAATAGACAAGTCAACGCAACATCGGACACGCAACATCGGATTCGGATCGATTTCTGCGGTCTGTCTATGAAGCGCATTTCACTCACTAACGGATTTACCCGTCACTCAGAAACCGATCGTTAGTGTCTCAACAAATCCGGTAATTCTGTGGTCTCTACTGCCATCACCATCTTGAGGTGGGAGCATAGTCGGGCGCACAGGCCGCCGAGTGGAGCTGTGGGAGTGGCCACCTGACTACTGTGCGGCGGCGAAGTTCTTGGCTTGACCGCGCCGACCCACCCCCAATGTCGCGACGAGTCGCTTCGTCAGCGCCGGATCCTTATACGTAGCGTTCGCAGCAGGTGTAACTTTCACGAGCGGTTCCTTGGGAGCGCCGCCCGCCAATGCCTCGCCTTTCGTCACGCGTTCGATGGATGCCGGCCCTCGCGTGCTTTGGCCTGATGACCCTGTGGCACTGGGGCTCCATGTGGATCCTGACCTCTTCAGGCGCATGGCACGTGCCGCGGGCGGTTTGGCGAATCATCCGCTGGGCCGCAACTTTTGGACTGATGTGACTGGGGATTGATCTCGTAAATTATCTGTTACGGAATGTCCGGCGCTAATGGCGCTGGATGATTCCCGGCACTGCATTCGCGGTTGTGACTCTGGTGGCGGCGACCTTTGCCCTCAATCTGCACGTTGAACACTTTTCGTCCTAGCCCACAATTTATGGAACCTTCGGCGCCTTCGTCGTCTTGATGTTGTGGATTTATATCGCCAGCTTGATTTTGCTGGTGGATGCGGAGGATTCCTATCTACGAAGAGAACGCGGTGGACCAAGATTTGATTGACGAAGGCATGGAAAAGAAACCTACGGGGGCTGTCGCGAACTCGAATTCTGGCGTACGCAAGGTGGGACGGGCGAGTTAAAAGGGGCGGCTGGACAATAAGCCGAAATTTGGTTCCCGGTTCTCGCTATCAGGAATGAAAGCTTCCCATTTCAGGGTGGGGCCTTTAGCAGAACGAAGATACGCCTGCCCGCGCCGGCGACCGCGCGACATCGTCGCCGCGTGCTATGCACGACGAAGGTGCACGTCTGCGACAGAGTCCTAGTGCCGCTGTCGCGGGCGGGTCGGCCGGCCGCTGAGCGACGGGATGTTCGTTGGGCCGTCGTGGATCAAGACGTCGCGACGGAACACCCGCGTAAGAAACCTCATACGCCCGCGGTAGACGGGCGTGCTTGCCGCCTAGACTACGTGGGCGACCCACGAATGGCCGCGCGCCAATATTTCCAATTGCACCAAAATGGTGCACAACCACCGAAAGAGAACTTTCTCTGCGCTCTGCCTCCAGCGGTGAACTCAAACCAGAGTTCCCCCAGCGATTTTCCATTTTGAACCCAGCCGCAGTAATTTCGCACCCATGCGACGGCGACGCATAATGAGACGCGTATTGTCCGAACGTTGGTTGGAGACTTTTCCCATATTGTCCGTGCAAATTCCGTTACATATGTAGTTTCGTCCACCATTACACGGTTAACTTGTTTAGGTTAAGCAAGCTGTAGATGGGCCTCAAAATGCCAGTCATGCGAGCAGAGCGATGTTGCTCTCTTGACCAATACACTGTTTGGTGCTGAAGAAGGAGGCCCTATGAAGAAGACAATATTTGTCACTTGCGGCGTGCTGGCGATGTGCTTGGCTGCACCTGTCAAAGCTGACTCGGTTGAATCGTATACCGGCAACACGTATACAAACGTATCCGTGCCGAGTTCGGGATACACCACCGCAAGCTTTATCACGGCGACTCTTACATTTCAAAATCCTCTCCCGTCCAATGCCTCGCTCGCCTATGGATATGGGGGATTAGGTACGCCGACAGCCACGGACCCACTTTTGGCTTTCTCGATATCAGACGGTTCCCAGACGTTTAATCTCTCTAATGGGATTAATATTTTCTTGGTTACTGGAAACCAAGGACAGATCGTCTCCTGGTTTGTTGGGGCGTGCGGAGCGCCTTGCTCGTCGGCTCTCAACATTGACACACAGTTCGGACTCTCTGCGCCTTTCGCCACTCTCGGCGTCGACGGATCGACGAAAGGCTCAAGTGGCACCGTTTTGGCGTACAACACTGATGACCCTGGCAAATGGACCAGCGTTCCTGAACCTTCCAGCCTTCTTATGCTCGGTGCCGGCATTCTTGGTTTAGCTGGCTTCAGCCTCAAGAGGTCACTCCTAGCTCCGCGATGAATCGACTGTTTTGGGATGTCCACTAGATCTATCGCGGTGTGTGATTAGGCGTGAGCGCAGTACTCTTCGGGGGCCTAATATCACCAGAAGCCATTCGGTTCTGCGCACGTTCCCTGAGAGAAAAATTCGGGATGGTTCAGATCGACACTCAGCCGACCTTCGCCGCCTGGCTCGCGACGAAGAACATGACTTGTGACCAAAAACAGGAGAACACGTTCCAACAAATCGCTACTGCGGGTTGCCAAAGCAGATGTAGTCGACGACGTCAGTCGGTCCCCCGACAATCGTCAAAGTCGTGGTCGTGGGAATTGCTTTGGATGCACCGGTCGTCGATTGGTCGTTGGTCATGCACACGGGCGGATTTCTCCAGGCAGGAGAAAAAGCGATGGTCTTTTTACCATTGGTTAGAGTCACGTGGCCCAACATATTGCTGCTCGTGAACCCTTGTCCTTGCAAACCGAAGACGTACTGGGGATTTACAGGAAACGTGTTGTTAACGTGACTGAGAGTTCCAGGAGTCCAATTCTTACCTGTGTCCGAGAACGATGTCGACGTTGCACCCTGCACATAGGAGTAAGCCCCTTCTCCGTCTCGCGATCTACCGCGCCAAATGCAATACCCGACGATCCCACTTCCACGTGATGAATTCCAACTCAAATTGACGGTCTGTTTGCCAGCTATGGGAGCGATAGCAGCTTCTGGCGAGGGACCCGTTGACGATGAAGCGGGACAGGTTGCACCTTCCAAAGTCGCCTCGACCAAGTAAAAATATGAAAGTGGCATGGCTCCGCCCACGCCATCGCCGGGCGTGGGTGTGTTAAACGACCAAAGCTGAGGGGCCTGCACAGACGCTACGGTAACCGTTCGATTGAAGTTCGGATTACTGTTCCCGGAAATCATCACTGACTCGCCGACAAGTACTGGACATTCGCCGGAGCAATAAACTTGCTCAACGAAACCTTCCCAGTTTACGATGCTCGCAATCTTAGCGGTGCCAGTCGTGAGCGAACCTCCTGACGCTAGCGTAGCGGAAAGTGAAGCAGGGGGATCAGCGAGGGCAAGAGAAAGCGATTGGGTCTGAAAATCAGTGCGTGCAAAACTCGTATCCCAGCCGCCCGATGAGCCTCCGGGGCCTTCCAACACACCCATCAGGGAGTCAAGGCCAAGACTGGCATTGCGCTCGCCTGTTTTTCCGGCCCTGAACGGAATGGCATCCCATGGTCCAATGTTGCGAGTGTCCGAGAACCCGGTGAAATAGGAATCGCCATAGCGAGACGGGCCGACGATGTCCCAGCCGCCAGTAGGATTGGAGTCTCCGCAGCCAGAAACCGGCAGGCCAGAAGCATTCACCGCAGAATGCGCCGCGAACCACCCTCCTGTAATCGTACAGTTAATTATGCGTCCCGAATCCAATTGAACCGCGTGGCCTCCCCCTGTCGCCGTCACATTGATGAGAGAGAGATCGACCCAGTAGGAACAGCCACTCAACTCCAAAAATGGCGTTCCTGGGTTGTTGTCACTGATGCTGCTGCCAATAATCGTGAGCGGCCCCCAACCATTGCAATGACCTTTGCCCTGAACTTTGAGGAACGGCAGACTGCCCCCACCCTGTTCCTGCGTCACGTTGTCGAAGATTATGTTACCTGGTTGCGACCCGCCAACGCGTTGATCATACAGAAATCCTCCGCCGTTTGTGATGACATCACGAAACGTCACCAGACCGACCTGCGGAGTGATACCAGTTCCATATGTGTCTTCCCCAGTCATAATCGCTACGGGCACCCGCGGACTCTGTGTTTGCAGGGCGCTACCATCGACGAACTCGAACCAGAAAGTATCTGTCAATTTGAGCGGGGTATTGTCGGTTAAGCCCGTTGTTCCGACCGCTAAGCCGACGTTCCGCATCTTCACCTGCGCCGCACCGTAAATCCACACGCATTGGTTGTAGCAGTCGATTGAAAGATTCTGGAAGCTGGATTGGAAGCCTCCTTGTGTCATCCCCTCCTGGCCTTGTTGCAGAAAAAATACTGGAGAGCCATTGGGATGCTGCCCATTTACGACACGCAGCGTGGATCCTGGGGCGCTTTGTCCCGCAACCATGCCACTTCGATTACCGGTGTTCCCTCCCAAAAAATACAGGCCCGAGCACGTTGTCGGGATGCTTAGGTCGGGAACGTTTGGGGGAGTCGGCGCTTGCTGCTGGCTGATAAGATAATTTCCTGGCGGGAAATACACGCCGCCGCCTGAATTCACGCCAGCGGGTGGTCTTGTGGAGCATGCTGCATTGATTGCTTTTTGGATCGCGTAAGTGTCATTTGTTGAACCATCACCCTTGGCACCGTACGCGGTCACATCGATGTAAGGTCTAGGGCCTGAAAAGCTTTGATTCCTCCGATCGGAACTCTCTTGGGCTTGGGGCGTTGTCTGCTGTGTGATCGGATGCGCGGGGAAAGGCGATAATGATTCAGACCCATCGTACTGATCTCGAAAGGAATGGCCGCTAGGCTTGGCGACGTATTCGTCTTGAGCATCTTTAAACCGGGGTTCTTCGTTGGGCGCGATTGCGTGCGAATGTTGCGGTCCGTCTCCCATGGCCAACTCCTTCGTAAGCTTTGGTAGGTCAGTGCTTACGTCGAAACTGGGCACCGAATCGCGTGTTTGGCACCTACGATTACTTGAAGTCTCTAAGACATTTGCTTTGGCGGGTACGAAAGAAATGCCAAGCAAAACCGCAAAGAGCACCAAGTAGTTCGCCATACTACCTCCAATTCAAATCCCCTTGAGTAAGGGGAGCATCTCTCGTGAGAGCGCCTCTTATGAAGCAACCTCGGCAAGGGTCGAGAGTTACGATTGAGGAAGGGATGTGCAAGCAAGGCGCATTACCACGAATAAGCCCGGTCGGTATTCGCTCTTTGATTTTCGATCGTGAGAGGTTTGATCACTTGCCTCAGCGAATCGCCATCGCTCACGTTGCTCGCGACAGGAAAGCACGAGCCGCACGGCGACACTTCGTGCGAACACGGATTGCTTGGAACCCAAGACGCGACTCACCATACCAACGGACGGAAATACGGAGGAGAACAAGAAATAGCACGGCGAGCAAGGACGCAACCACGGCGGCCAGGGACTCCCGTTCAATGAGAAGACTTATCGCGGGCGAGTCGGACCAGTCCGGCAAATAGCGGCTGAGTGTCCGATGTAGTGCCTCCCCCAGGAAAGGAATGCGCGTCAAGCGAACGTGGACCGTTTCAGTGTAATCGTAACTGGGATCGTAGTGGGGGATGTTGTGTGTCGCGACCCAAAATACCGTCGGGTTGGCAAGATCGTTGCGTGTTAAGAATTGGCCGCTGGGGCCACGTAGGATGGTGCGGAATGAAGGATCTACGACGATCCACTTACCATTCACGAGAACTTCTGCGACCACATGTTTCGCTCCGTGGTTGTTGTTGAGCAGAAGCAGACGGCGTGCGGACAATCCACTACTGTCGGCTAAGTTTATAAAAGCATTTGTGGCTGAACCACATACCTGTAGCAACGCCTGATAGTTGAGCGTATCGGTTGGGTCGCGATCCTGGGTTACGCCTGAGGGAAGCGCAGGTAGGCGAGCGGGCCCATGGCCCATCCAGGCGAGGATGGCCGTGATTTTCTCCTCTGGTGTGGCAAGTGCCGGAACAACTGCATCCGAAAAGCCCTTAAGGTATCGTTGTGTCGAGTACTCCCAAACCAATGTGTAGAGGACGAACAAGACGGAAACGGCCAGCAGTGCATTTGCTCCGTACCACGCAGATTGGTATACCCAATGATCTCTCGGTCTCGACAGAGTGACCAAACTGGAGGCATCAGATGTAAAGGTCGTGGGCTCCCGGAAATCTCGTTCGATGCTCGACACCTCCGTGATAGGACTATGGATGTTACGATTGCGCATTTTACTGCCCATCCCATGGACCTCACTCAAATTCGAATGAGCTCCGTTTTCGCTTCCCGCGCCTGTCTCCGTCGCCGATTGCTTCCGCACCACAAATGAGTGAACGTTGCCGCCATCGTTCTCGTCGTAAAGCAATACGTGGGCGCCGTGCTCACTGCACCAGCTTTCGATCATTTCGCGAGATAGAAACGTAACACGAGGCGTCACAAAATAGTCATAGAACAAATTCTGTGCGCCGCTCCACGTGCGCTGTCCTCTCGATCTGACAAAGTGCAATACGAAGTACGGCACTTGCGCGAAAAGAAGAACGAGCGGCTTGGTCCACGATAGCCGCAATCCGGTCCTAATCTGTTGGCCCGGAAACTTGTAAAGACGAGGATATCGACCAAATGGCTTGTACACCCCCAGATACATCTGGCCACCAGGTTTCAGGATTCGGAGGTTCTCTGTGAAAGCCCTATAAGGGTCCTCGGTGTGATGGATGACACCATCGGAAATGATGACGTCGGCAATTGCATCAGGAACTGGAAGCCGCAGGTTGTCGGCGACGACTGCGGGGCGCCCGTAGTACTTCACTGCACGGCCGACAGAAACGTAGCTTCGGTCGATCCCGACGCATCGTAACTTGCGGCGTGCGAGAAATCCGAGCACCCTACCGGGGCCGCACCCTACGTCCAAAACAAAAGAATTGGCATCCAAGCGCTCAATCAGTTCCGCCAGCAACGGCGACACGACGGAACGGATGTCCGCGCCTTGGCTGGGAGCAACCCAATCGAAGGGATGACGGTCGTAAAAAGTGGATTGTTCAGTGGATGCCATTTTGCGACGCCAATACCTCGACGTAGTACCGTTCCATTTTTTGCGTTAGGTGATCCCAACTCAGTTCGGCTGCAACTGCCTTACAGCCTTCTTGGAATTGCCTGTAGAGCGATTTGTCGTGGATCAACCGGTGAAGTGCGCTCGACAGAGAGTCCGTGTCAGGGTTAACAACCAATCCGGCACGTTCTTCAACGAGGGGCCGGATACCGCAGAACGGCGAGATGATGACAGGGATGTCGTAGGCGATTGCCTCTGCGATTACGTTCGCAAAGTTCTCATAACGCGATGGCAGCACGAAAAGATCAGCATCTGCTAAAACGGCTTTCTTCTCATCTTCATACAAGGGTCCCGCAAAAATCACTCGGTGGTTGACTCCAGAGTCGAGCGCGCATTTCTTGAGAAACGCGAGATAATCGGGCTCCCCCTCCGGCCCCGCAATTACGAGATGGCCTGACTCCGGGCAAGCTTTCGAGAAGGCCTGAATCAGGATATCGGCTCCTTTGCGCGGGATTAGCCGGCTCAGAAACAATACCAGCGGCTCATTCATCGAAACCCCGTGCTTCGTTCGGAAAGAGCCCCGAGGAAATTTGGCCCTGTCAGACGCGAGATCTACACCATTGTGCCGTACCACTACCTTCAGCGGTGAAACACGATCCTCGATAAGTTCGCGCTGCTCTAGTTCGGAGGTGGCGACGACCTTGGCAGCATTCTGCCAAAACGCACCGCCTACACTTCGGTGCCACAGGCGCTTCAGCGGGATATTTCTCTCGATTGGCCGGTTCATGCCCATTGGCTCAATAACATATGGAATTCCATGACGGCGGCAAAAGAAACTGACCGCCGGGCCAAGGAGGTCGTAAAGGCCGTAGAAATGAACAACATCGAACGCCCTGAGAGATGACCGGCAAAATCGTATCACATGTGGATTAAAGGTCATCGCGCGATAATGTGCCAGCGTTGGAAGATAAATCGCCTCCACGCCATCCTGCTCGGCTCGCCATCCCCAGCTGCATCTTTCGAGCCTCATGCCCGCATCTTCGCGGCCCGCGAGCCCAAGATCGGCAGTCAGCACGCTGACGTCGTGCCCGCGCTGGGTTAGAGCACGAGCTAGGGCACGGACCTTGACGATCGGTCCCCCCATTTCTCGGAACGGGTAGTAGGCCTGAACAGCCTTCAGAATGCGCATGGCCGCACAGCCTTGACCCCGCTAAACCACACTTCGTACGCAAGCCAGGGGAATCGATTCGCAGCCCATTCATCGAGTTTCTGGATCGATGAAAATGCGCTCGGCGGAGGAAACTGGAGCCTTCCGATCTTAAATGACACGGTTGCCACAACACCGTCACCGGTGATCGTGCTCACGTCTACGCCGGTTTCGCAAAGAAATTTCCGAAAGGACGCAGGGGTACGAAATTCTTGGACGAATCCCTTCTTACGTTGGTTCCATACCCGGACTGGAAGCGAATAGAACGAAAGAGCGTTGTTGATGCTGCACACCAGTCTACCCCCTGGACGAAGCACGCGGACCAGCTCGCGTACAGCCAGGTCAGAATCCGCGATGTGCATCAGTACGCCGGTACACAAAACCTTGTCGAATTCGCCGTCGCGAAATGGCAAGCGGACTGCGTCTGCTAACAAACCCCGGGTGTCAGCGTACAAGGAGAATTGGCGGAGATGACGAACCATCGCGGCAGAACGGTCCACACCAAACCATTCGATCTTAGCTGCGGCCCACAGAGCCTGCGAAATCCAGCCGTATCCAAACCCAACCTCGAGAACGCGCTCGCCGTCGTGAAGCTCCAGAGATTGCAAAACGAGTCGGCGATCACGATGGGATTTGTAGTGCCTGTAAGGATTGTCAGACTCGCGCCAGCCCTGCCAAAAGTCGGGGGTCCATTCGAATTCTTGCTGATTCATGGTACCTAGTGAGTGCTCGTTTGCGGATACAAGACGACGATACTACGCGCGTGTTTGGGAAACCATAGGCGATTACGAAAGCTGCGGATCGCCCAGGATATGCTCCAGCTCGCGCTCGAAGTTTTCGAACGTGTATTTCTCGCGGACCAGTTGAGCGCCCCGTCGGCCCAGCCTCGCACTGAATGAATCGTTGCCAAGCAAACTATCCACGGCTGCAACGAGCTTCTGGGTGTCTCCTGGCGGGACCAAAAGCCCGTTGACACCGTGTTCCACCAGATCCGTCGTTCCTCCGCAGGCAGCTCCTATGACTGGCTTCGCAAATGCCATTGCTTCGAGAAAAACCAAGCCGAACCCCTCGCCACTGCTGGGCATGGCAAACACGTCGGCACGGGCATAGCACGCCGCTAATTCCTCGCTCGACAGACAGCTGAGAAAATGGACGCGATCAGCGACGCCGGCGTCGATCGCGACCTTCTGAAGTCGGGGAAGATCATCGCCCTGTCCAACTGCTACCAGATGCAAGCTTGAAATGCTCCCCAGCAGTATCGCAGTTGCGTGGATTAGATCGTCCAAGCCCTTGTAGCGCTCAGAGGCAGCCCAGCGACCTACGGTCAGAATTATACGACCCCGAGGGAAGGCCTGCGGCAACGGGAGGCGCGCTGAAGATTCAGCCATAGAGAGAAATTTCGGGCTCAAAGGCCAAGCGAGTCTGCGGATCCGATCGGGTGCAAGACCCTGCACCTCAATGAGCTTCTGTACTGTGTCAGCGCTGGGACCGAGAATGAGATCTGCGTGCGACAGAGCGCTCCACTTGAGCAGTGGCAACCGTGTCCATACTTCTACGCCATGTGTCATCACGATCACCCTGGTGGAGCGTGAGAACACTTTCATCAACCATGCCGGGAGAGCGAGATTCGGGTGGGCGGCAAGTACGAAGTGCCGGTTGTATCCATTTGAAAAGATCCCCGTCCGGACCATAAACATAGCCAATGAAAGCTTCCTGCGACCGAACGCGCGAAAGCGGATCTGATTATCGGATGGCAGGTAATGCTCGCCAGGGAGGTCATTCAAGCTAAGTATTTGTAATCGCCAACCTCGCTTGCGCGCGATTCCGCCGAGGGCGCTGGCACTCTGGCGCCCAGACTCTTGCACTCCACCTACGCCCAGTAATTCCGGAAAGAGCCCTGTGACGGTCGTAGAGGGCTGATTGGAAGACGACGGCATTATCTATCCACACTTCGCCAGATCCCGATCACAAGGCCCGCGCCAGTGATTGTCGGTTGGAGTGCAGCTTGCGATTCAGGACTTCCTCGAAGATTTTTGCCAAGTCATGGCCATTCGCTTCCCAAGTATATTGTCGCGCCGTTTCGAAAGCATTCCGACCGAGTCGGGATCGAAATTCGGTGTCCTGGAAAAGCTTCTGAATCATTCCAGCCAGCGCTTTTGAGTCGGTTGGGTCTTTCAATACCATTCCGTCAGAATTATGGGTGATGATTTCGAATGTGCCATTTTCTGCCGAGACAATCACCGGCAAGCCGCAGGCCATCGCTTCGGCGGGGGGCAGAGCAAAGGTATCTTCAAGGGATGGTCCTGCGTATGCATCGGCCGCGGCGTAATAAAACTCGACATCCTTGCGTGGAGGCAGGAAATGAACGCGACCCTCTAACTTTCTTTCCTCGACCATAGCTCGAAACGGAGCTGGATCTTCGCGTCCCACCAGGAGGAGATCGAGCGGTAATTCGCGCAACTCCACCAGTGCGTCCAATAACACCGAGATTCCCTTTTTCCGCAAGTCATTGCCGACCAACAGAAGACTGAATCGATCGCTGGCAATACCGAGCTGCTCGCGCGCTGAGTCACGCAATGCCACGCGCCGCGCAGGGTTGAATATTTCGTGATCGAGCCCGAGGTACAAGACCGGCAGAGGCTCTCGCCGACCGTAAAATCGCTCAAGATCTTTCGCCGTTTTCTTCGCATACAAGACCAGCGGGATCTTGGGATTTGCGTAGATCAGATTCTCCAGAGCGATAATCAGGCGATAATACATTCGTTGATGTAGTAAGCGGGGCCAGGAACGAATCGAGTTCTGTCTCAGCGCCAATTCCTGCCGAGCTCGGCGGATGTATTCGGCAAAAACAATGTGCACAGATATTACGTCGGCGTCGAAACAATTTATTCCCGGACTATAGACAAGGTCATAATGCAATCGTCGCACCCGTTGGTCCCAAGTGCGGGATAGATGATTTGCGGCGAACCACCACAGAAAACGAATCAGTCCTGGCCCGGGAATGGAAGGGATCTGATGCCAAGCGAATCTGCCGGCAGGAAGATCCTCGACGCGCTGACTATAGACGTGAATTTCAAAAGAATCTGGCAGATGGGATAGCCATTCGATGACTGTGCGTTCGGTACCAAAACTCTTGTCCAGGAATGGAGAGACGACGGCCATACGAATTTTGGATCCGGCCGCATTCATATGTGGTGATCCCGTCTTCTCACCCATGCGCGCGGATTCAAAACGAGAACCCTCCCCGGCGATAAACCTTGTGTAAGGGGACAGCCGCAGGAGTTGGAGCATTGTGCAAGACAGTTGGAAGTTTGAATAGTACTCCCACCAAAAGCCACAGATACAAATTGCAAACGTAGTTTTCGAACGCCGAGAGCGAGCCAAAGGTCATGGGGTACAGCAACAGGAACGTGTACCACCAGATTGCAAATCCAATGGGAAACAACCGTGTTCCGCGCAATCCAGTCACTACTTTCCAGGAGTAGTAAAGAAGAGCGACCGACCAGGCAATCCACAGAAAGGGAGCCAAGATTCCCATTTCAATAATTAGGAGGCCAAAGCCTTCCTCAACCGAGATGTCAGGTGATCGTTTACCTACCATCTTGGCGACATATTGCGTCCCCAATGATGCGGTGCCAATGCCGTTTCCCTCGATCCAATTCGGGTTCGTGAAGGCGAGTTCAAGATTGTAGATAGGATAATCCCACGTTCGGTTCCCGAGCTGATAAGTGGAGCTGCTCGGCAGTAGGGTCTCGGTATAGAAGGCGATGCGCGACCCTGCAGCTTCAGGGAAAATCAAGAGGATAGCAGCCAATCCGAGCGCGCCTACGATAAATAAGCGACGGACCGCTTTTAGCATCCGATGGGCTTGTTGCCAGCGCCAGGGCGCGCCCCAGAGGAAGGCAACGGAGAGAACCAGCACTGTTGCGATTGCCACCATGAGTGCGCCGCGCGAACCGCTAAACAACGTTGCGGCTCCGACAATCCCAAAGGCTAGGAACATGAGAATTCGGCTCCGTTTCGTGTAAAGCAGTAGGTAACCTGCCGCCCCCATCGTGAGGATGATCGCCGGGGCAAGGTATTGGGAAAATCGGCCCGCACTAACGAAGACGGCGGAGGGCAGAGAGAGCACCTGTTGAGTCAGAGGGGTGACCTTCTGGAGGTCGCCAAGCTCGCGGATTTCTGGCGCAAGAGTTTCCGGATTCAGAAAGCTGTGGCCGACAATAGCCTGAATGATTCCGATCGCGCCGATAATTCCTGCCAATACACCGTTAACCACCAGAAATTTCCTCAGATCCTCGTCGTCGCGAATCAGGGCATATCCGACAAATATCAGCGGGATGTAATAGAAATAAATCTTGATGCCCATAAGGCCATAGAGCACATGAGGAGAGTTCGGATTAAATATCTGCAACACGCCGAACCAGATAAAAACCATAAGGAACGTCAGAAACGGCGGACGGAACACTTTTACCCGACCGCTGCGAATATCAACAAGAAGGGATAGGTATACGAGTCCGACCAACACATCCTTAGCAAAATAAATAGCCATGTTGTTGCCAAGAAACTTGCGGGTTAAATCTTCAAAAAGAACCCAGACAAGAGTGAAGTAAAGCCCTAAACGCCAGTTTCTCAGGATCGCGACTGCGACTACGCAGGCCGCGAATCCCATAAAGTAGAATTCGACAGTGGATAGGTCTTGCGCTGCAATTCGCTGACCCATAGACCAAGCTAGCCAAGTACCGAGAATAAAAAGGCTCAGTCCGATTAGGGGTTGGGTTTTAATCCTGGGAACCCGCGCATTTAGCATCTTCTTGGCACCCTGGGGAGTATGGATTCGGATTTATACGGATGCAAGCCGGAACGGTAGGCCTTTCGCGAGCGACACTTGAAATCGCATTCACACGAGCGGATTCACAAGGAGAGCGCCGGCAATCAGCATGGCGGCCCGGCAATTTCATGGTAGCGTCAGGGAAGAAGCATGTTCCCTCGAAGCTGTTGGGTTACGTCCACTGCTCCAAGCGGTCGGACGTTCAAGGACGCAGGATATTTTCACGATATACTGATCAACGCGCCTAACCTTCTGCAAATTGAGGCCGCAGGAATGAACTTGTTGACGGGTCCGAGGATGTACTACTCCCTCTTTGGTCCTTTTGGGGTGTTTCTCGGTGCGAAAGCACGGTTGCTCGGAAGAAAGATTGAGGTTGCCGTCGAGATAGCGGGGTTCAGACATCCCGTCCACCTTCGCGTGAGAACGGCCGACGTGTCGCTCTGTCAACAGATTCTGCTCGACGCCCAGTATGACTCGACGTTGGCTGTCAGGCCGCAGGTAATTGTCGACGCGGGTGCGAACATCGGTCTCGCCTCTATTTTCTACGCCAACCGATATCCGGAGGCGAAAATCATAGCGATCGAACCCGAAGCGTCAAACTACGCAATGCTGAGAAAAAACGTCGCCCTCTATCCAAACGTCGTTCCGATCCATGCGGCACTGTGGAGCGAGAAAAAAATGCTTTCCGGATCTTCGACCGATACTGGCCACCACGCGTATCAAGTCAGGGAGGAAAATGGCTTGGATGACCAGGGCCGTTGCGGGACGGTCCGTGGTCTTACCCTACGGGAATTAATGACCGATCTAGGAATTCAACATATTGACCTGCTGAAAGTGGATATCGAGGGATCGGAAAAGGAAGTATTTCAGAATTCAGCAGATTGGATCGAACATGTGGGCATCATTGCCATCGAGATACATGAGTGGATACGGAGCGGTTGCAACGAAAGCGTGTACGGTGCGGCGAAAGACTTCGAAGTGAGATGGCAACGTGGCGAGACAACCTATTTTGCGAAAGCCGGAACCGTCGAGAGTGGTGAAGCGCATCGCAATCCTCGATTGATCTCAATGGATGTTGGGACCCGACCTCATTCAAGGTTCCCGTTGAAAATAGTCCACCTAATGTAGCCGGAGGTCGTACCTATGCATAGGAAAGGGCGCTCGTCCTCGGATCCAACAACATGATCAAATGTCGACATCACCCTCGTTCGTGGCCGCCGAAGATTGCGCGATTCTGCGGTACAGCTGCAAATGTTCCTCCACCATCCGTTCTTCCGAGAAATTGGTGATAGCGTTGAGCTGCGCTCTGTTCCCCATTTGAATTGACAAACTCGGGCTCTCAATCGCTTGGCGCATGCACAATTTTAGAGCTGCGATGTTTCCCGGCGGAAACTTGAGCCCGAAGCCGTTCACCGTTTCGCCAAGGCCGCCGACGTCAGAGGCGATAACCAGCCGCCCTTGCATCATTTGTTCCAGGGCAACCAACGGAGCGACATCTTCCCACGTGGAAGGCATCACGACCGCTGTGGTTTGACTTAGGATCGTAGGGATGGACGCCATGGAAATAGCGCCGGTGAATTCAGTGTTTTTCTTGAGACCGAGCTTATCTGCCAAAGCCTCGAGCCCTGCGCGTTCGGGACCGTCTCCAACGATCTTGAGGCGAAAGTCGAATCCTTCAACCGCAAGCTCGTGGGCACTCTGGAGCAAAAGAGAAACACCTTTTTCTTTGACTAGGCGACCGACGAACGCAAAGCAAATCGGACCGTCGGCTCGGTTATTCAGGGAGTGGGTCGGAGGAGTCGCACGACTAACTCCATGGTAGATGACTTGTGTTTGGGGCAGCGCGGCACGCGTCTTCATGTGACCGCTTGGAGCCACATTTGCCGTCACCCTTCTGGCTAACCAACGACGGGGAAATGCGAGAAGCAAATTGCGCAGGCTCCGCGCCCCGCCGAGAGTCACAGAATTGCATCGGACACATTCTTTATAGCGTCCTGCAAGAAAGTGTCCGGGGCAAATCGAGAGATCCGGCTGATAAATCAGCAGACCATTGGGACACATCGACTGGTAATTGTGGTGCTCGAGGACGGTGCGCTTCTTGAGCAACCAACCGAGCGCAAGAGGAAGCAATGCCGGACCTGCGAGATGGATGATGTCGGCAGAACGAAAAAGTTGAATGAGGGCCCACAACGTTGGGCGCCTGACCACGCGAAAGGGAAGCAGCGAATCATTCATCCTTCCGGCTGGGGTCAAGGTCACCAGGGTAATCTTGATCGAGTCGCCGGTGCGATTCTTGGGCCATTCAGCTAATCCTTGGGCGAGTGTTCGGGTAGTTGCTTCTACCCCGCCAACTGCGGGAGCCCAGCGATGAGCGTAAATCAGTATTTCAAGATTCATGTTTTTCTAATACGACCACATTAGGCATCCGGCGATGAGCCGCCGCTTCAATCGGACAATTCTTCCGAAATTGCCGTCTGGGAACCTTCTCGAAGGCGCACGGCCCTCAGAATAGCCTCGATCAACCCTTCCACATTTTTTTCCGGAGACCAGCCTTTCATCTGTTCTTGTGCGGCGCTAGCCATTTGATTGAGGCGAGATCGTGTCGTTAGATTTTCGTAGAGTAATGCGGTCAAGGCGTCCACGTTAGCTACGGGAAAGATAAACCCCGTCTCCCCTTCTCGCACCAAATCAAACCTGGCGCCAACACGATCGCTCACAATTACAGGGCAACCGCACAACATCGCTTCATTGACTACCAAACCAAACGCTTCATATTCCGACGGCAAAACAAGCACGTCGGACGAGCGGTACACGGCTGGGAGGTTCGATTGGTTCACGAACCCAAGGAACCGCACGGAGTGAGCGATACCCAGTGTATGAGCTTCCGTTTCGAGATCAGTGCGTAGCGGACCATCCCCGGCAAAAACGAGGTAAGAACCTTCCACGCTCGATCGTGCGAACGCGCGAAGGGCATCGTGAGGCCGCTTCCAAGGTTGCAACTTGCCGCAAAACAGGACGACCGCTGCGGATTCAGGAATATTCCAACTGCCGCGAACGACTCTCCTGTCCACTTTCGAGGCTTGATCGGCCCACCAAGCGTTATCAACCGAGTGTGCAGTTTGCACAACTCGCTCCGCCGGGATGCCCAAAGAACGCATCAAGGAAACGCCGCCGCTCGAGGGGACAACCACGACATCAGCTAGCCCGTACAAGCGCGGCCAAAGAGCTCTTTTGATTCCTAGCTTCCATTTTTTCCCATCGAGAGGCGCAATTTGAGTGGCATCCATGCCCAATAATAGAGGTACGGTCTGGACTTTTGTGGCGGCCACCGTTATCCAGAAAGAAGCATAAATGTAACTCGTGAGATTTATGACCACATCAAACCCGCCTGAACGGATGGTCTTCCAAAGCCCAGGGTTCAGGAGGCCGAAAAATCCAGCTAGGCCTGGCTCGGGCGAAATGTTTGGGACGTGCACCCATGAGTAACCCTCGAGAACCGGTACGTCCCACGCCACTTTCACACCAAAGTCAGGGTCCAGCGTCGACTGAGAACCGACCAGACTGCAGTAGGCAACTAAAAGATCGATCTCCCGCCGCACAGCTAAGAGTCGCAGGGTTGGTGCGATATATTGAACCGGGTGGGTGATCACCAACAGTGTGCGGTAGCGCCGATCATTCATCAGACAGCTCCGCAACGAATCGCTCTGCGATCTTTTCCCAGGAAAAATATTCTCGGTGAGCGCGCAGACTTCTTATTCTCAATTCTTCCCTTAAGTGATCGTCTAACAAGACGCGGCTGACCGCCTTGGCCAGCGCATCCCGGTCGCGATAGGGAACCAGTTCGAGCCCCGCTTCGGTTACGGGGAAAGTTGTTTCCGGACCTCCGTAGCATACAATCGGCAGCCCGCAGGAAATCCCCGCTATGGCGCTTCCGCGGCGTGGGAAAATCATTCCACGAACACACAGCATAACGTCGGAGTTCGCGAGCACATCACTAACCTCATCGGCATCGAGTAAGCCGAGCACGGACAGTTCGACGGGGATGTCGCGGAACGCATTGGTGATTAGATCGTTTGCTTCGGCCGTGCCCCTCCCCAAAAACACAAATCGCAAGGACGAGCTGCTCGAAGCTGCGAACCGCGCCGCTTGTGCGATTTCTTCTATTTCGATGGAAGCCTGTGGTGCGCCGGTGACACAGAATATTGCAACTGACTTAGTAGCGCCATTAGCTCGGGGCTTTACGCTGAGCGACACGCGCTCGGGGACGCTAGCTCCAATCGGTATAAAAATGGCCTTGGAATCGTTCTTCGGCAGCCATTTGATGGTTTCGAGCGAATCGGCAAAGATCGCTTTGGAGGCAAGGCCGTAGAGGCGGCGGGTCACCCAGGACTGGCAAGCACCGCGTATCCAGTCCAGCCAACGCGCTCCGCCGTTATAATGGGACTCATGAAACATCACTCCGCAGCGTACGCCGTGGCAGCGAAGGATCACCAGTACGGCTACGGCACCTAAGGGAAATCCGCGACGCGACCACGCGAGAGCCGTATACTGCAGTACTACCCAGCTTCCGCGCCAGGATTCGCTCGATCGCCACAACTCCCAAAGGGCCGCTAACCATCCTGTTTTCATCCAATCGACGCGGGCGATGGTGAATGTGACGTCGTGGCTCCCAAGCGCGCTGCCGAGGAACTCACAATAGTCCTGCACGCCGTCGGTCGGCGAATCTCTTCGCCCGAGCAGCGCGATCAAAGAGAACATTTGGTTCCATCCGGCGACGTGAGCACGCGATCGGAATTAGTGAACAGAAAAGTGTAGCCGAAGTGGTCGACAAACTCACGCCGGGCAGCCAGTTTCATTCAATCGCCAAGAGCGGAAGCGCCGGCCGCGCGTTATTCGTGTGCATTGGGCCTGCTATTTCTCTACCAGGAAATTTCCCATAAACAAGGCATCCATGCCGGAGCTGAAAAACGTGCGAACGGCGTCGGCCGGCGAATTCACGATTGGCTCACCGCGAAGATTGAATGATGTGTTCATGACTACCGGGACTCCTGTGCGCCGGCCGAACTCGGAAATCAAGCGCCAGTAAAGCGGATTGACCTCCCGCTCCACCGTCTGCGGGCGGGCGCTACCGTCGGCGTGTGTCACAGCCGGTATGACACTTCGTTTGTCCGGACGCACCTGTGCTGTCAGAATCATGAAGGGTGAGTCGGTGGCCGACTCGATGTAGTCGGCGGCACATTCAGCCAGCAGGGACGGCGCGAACGGACGCCACCATTCACGGAATTTCACGGCATTGTTCACCTTGGCGGTCATCTCCGGATCACGCGGATCCGCGAGGATCGAGCGGCCGCCGAGCGCTCGCGGGCCGAATTCCATGCGACCTTGAAACCACCCCACAATTTTACCGGTAGCCAGCAGCTCCGCGGCGGTGGCGGCGGGATCGGAAACCCGCGTGTGTCGAATCTTGTAGGTGAGCAGCGCCGCTTCGATCTCCTTGTCGGAAGATTCCGGGCCGAGAAACGCATGGCGCATTTTGCGAACCGGAAGCGCGCCTCCGGAATCGAGCTGAGGCGCCAGAACAGAGCCGAGGCAAGCGCCGTCGTCGCTCGCGGCCGGTTGTACGAAAATACGGTCGACCGTGCCGGTCGAGAGAATTTTCCCATTGGCCTTCGAATTCAGCGCCACACCGCCAGCGAGGCACAGGCTGCGCGTACGCGTTTGGGTGACTGCCACTCGCGCGAGCGTCAACATGGCTGTTTCACAGGCGTCCTGCACAGCGAAAGCCAGGTTCTTGTGGGCGGCGGCGATTTCGGATTCGGGCAGGCGCCGTGGGCCGAGACGCGACTCGATCGCAGCGAGCGGTGCGGAATGGTGACCGAGAAGAAGACGCGACGCGACGTAATAGGGATTGTCATCAGGCACCAGAAACTCGTGCAGATTGAGGCCAGGCTCGCCGTAAGGAGCGAGCCCCATGACCTTCCATTCGTCGCTATACGGCGTGAAGCCAAGAAAATCGGTGAACTGGGCATAGAATAGCCCCAACGAATTGGGCCAAGGGATGGTCCACAGGTGTTCCAGACGCCCGTCGCGGCCGTGCCAGAGGGATGTGGCTTCCCAGGCTCCGCGGCCGTCAATCACTAGGACGGCAGTGTCCTCGAATCCCGAGTACGCATAGGCGCTGATTGCATGCGCCAGATGATGATGAACATAGCGGAAACAAGCCCGCGACGAAGGGAATGCCTGGCGAAATCGGTTTTCTCCACCGCGCTGATGCCACATGCTCAGAAAATACCGTGAGGAATTCAGTAGAGCCCGGAACTCACGAGGCTGGCGTCCGGCAGCGAGCGATCCCAAATCGTGCATAAACATCACACGTGGACGCGACCATGATTGGCAAACAAAATCGATCTGCTCGGAACGAATCGCTGCAAACTCCAAACAGGCCCGAATCGAAAGGACGGGAAAACTCGCATCGTGTTTGATGCGGCTGAGACGTTCCTCCGCGACCGCGAAGAGCACTTCGCCGTCGCGAGCGACGCACGCCGAGGAATCATGCATCTGCGAGTAGTTGATGCCAACTGAAATCATTGCCGGATGGGGGCTCCTGAGGCGGAGCTTGACTTCCCTGCACTGCACCAGGCCATCGCTGTTTCCTCCCCGTTTATTTGGAGCACTGTCCCCCCGGCGGCCTGGACAGTTTCCGCCACGCGGGCGGCGGTGATCGCTGTGCCGTGCCAACTATTCCCCGCCATTTGCGGATCGAAACCGACGAGCTTCGCCACGGAACGGCTCAGGCCTCGCAGTCGAATGGCCCACAGGCCGTCAATCAGTTTCCAAGCCAGATGTCCCTTCCAGTTCATCGTAGGACGGCTCGACCCGTTGAATTGAAACAGGCACAAGCCATCGGGTCGCAGGACGCGGAGCATCTCACGAATGTAGGCGCAGACCAACTCCTCGTGCGGAAGGTGTTGCAGTACTAGATAGCTGAAAACGAAATCGGCGGAGGCGTCGCCGGCCCCGTTCAGGTTCTCACCGTTGCTGTGAAGCCATGTGATATTGGCGCTATGCGGCAGTAGAGTCTTGGCTCGCTTGAGCATTTCCTCCGAGACGTCAAAGGCGAGGACATGGGCGAAGTGCTTTGCGAAGACGTGCGTCATGCGCCCCGCGCCACAACCGAGTTCAATGGCCGTCTTACCCTGTGTGAGAAAGCCTGTACGCCGGAAGAGTGGAGCGACTAGGCGATCGTAATCATCTTCGCCGGACTTGAGGAAGGCGGGTAAATCCCAATCTTTTCGCCACGACGCAATGTAAAAGAAGGCGTCCTTACGCGCCCGTTCGTTCCAGTCATGCCTCATTGCCTTTGCCACAGTCATCTCGACAGCCTCATGCGAAACATTCCTTCCCGATTTGAAATCTCCCGCTGCTTAACGCGGCGAGAATCACTTCAGCAGCGAGCACCGTTTGCAATTCACCGCTCCACATTGTATCGCGCGTGTTTCCCCAAGGAGCATTCACTCCGACTCGCGCACAGGCATACTAGGAAATACTCTGAAGATGGCCGACGGCATTAGCACCCCGTGACTAGCGCGCAGAGAATCCATCTCGAGTCTCCAGACGCCGCTCGACAATAAGCGCCTTGGGCGTAGGCTCGCCCAAGAATTTGCGCCATCGGCGTAGGCCCTTGGCTGTGTACCAATTGCGCAGCCGATAATACGCCCGTGGTGACATCAGCAGCGTCGTCGCTAGTGAGAGTTCCTTGAACGCGCGGTACCCCAGTCCGAGTTGAGCGTAAGATTGCCTGACATCGGCTCGCTCTACCCGATATGTTTCCCAGGGCCATCCCCCATCCAGCATCAGCTTTGTGCGAGCCACCCCCAGACGAATGGGCTCCACAACGATCGAAATTGCTTGCGAGGATATTCCGAGGGCCGCCAAGCGCACGGCTAGTTCGCCCGCTAGAGAATCAAGCGCCTCCGTTTTCCGTCGCAGCCGCACCACATCGTTTCCCCGAAATTGAAAGAGGTTTCGGTCGTGCAGGCGATAAAACGTTAGTGGCTCAGCCAGCAGCAGGGCACTCCCCGCCGCAATGGCGACAGCAGACATGAACTCATCGGCTTCTATTACAAGGGACTCGGGAATAGGCAAGACCGCCTTCAGAACGCTCTTGCGGATGCTCACGCGGCTGGTGCCGAGAAAACACATAAAATTGCGGAAGGTCTGAGCGCCTTGCGTGCTACGCATGTCGAAGTATCCAGGTGTGTCCGGCAGCAGAATCGAACCTCCTCCAGTGTCGCCGTCGACCTGAATGATCCCGTGGCCCAGAACGCCTACCGAGACATTTTCCGCGAATGCCTTCATCACGGCGCTAAGCTTATTTTTCTTCCACCAGTCGTCGCCGTCGAGGAACGAAATTATTTCACCGCGCGCTTGGGGAATTCCGGCATTGAATGCAGAGGCCTGGCCGCCGTTCGGTTTGCGGATGAGGCGCACGCGAGGTTCGAACTTGGCGACGATTTCGGGGGTGCGATCCGTTGAGCCGTCGTCCACGATCAAGATTTCCACGTCGCCACGCGGGAAGTCTTGTTCGAGCACGCTGACGATCGCTTCTTCGATGAAGCGCTCGTGATTATATGTATCCACCAACACTGTTACAGCGGGCTTCACACAGTCCTCTCGAATTGCGGTGGAGAATGCAGCCAAGCCGCGTGCAGGTCCAAAAGTGCAACAGAGTTTACCGAAGAGCTAGGACTTAATATTTCGCATCGAGGGTTCGGCTTGTCCGGTGTAAGCTCTGCGAACGACCTCGACCGCAGCCATGCCCTCGTAGCCGTTTACCAGCACTTCTAGCTCTCCCCTGACCGCCGCGACGAGATTGCGAAGCTGATCCACGAACGACCCGTCCAAGGGAGGCCGCCGGGGAACAGCAGCATCTAGTCGGTAAAAATTCTGAAACGCCTTACCTTTCGCGGAGCGTATGCCCACGTGCGGATACCATAGGCCAATTTCCAGAAAACCTTCACTACCGATCAGAGTGAGTTTCTGCGAAAGACCGCGCGTGTGGCTGGCAGCCACGGAGCCCTTGGCTCCGTTTGCAAGCGAAAAGCTGAGCTTGGCATCGCTTTCGACTGTGGTTGCCGTTCCATTTCCTTGATACTCGATCCGATCGAATTCGCCAGCGAACCAACGGATCAAGTCAATCGCGTGAATTCCCACATCCAGCAGAGCTCCGCCGCCCGAAAGGACGGGATCGAAGTACGCGGGCGAGCGCGGCCAGTCGTGGATGCTACCCTCTTCGGCTTGGACGCCTACGATGTCACCTATCAATCCTTTTGCCAGAAGTCGTTTCGCAAGTTTCATATGCTGCTGGAACCTGCGATTGTGCCCGATACAGAGCTGCGCGTTGCCACGTCGAGCTGCATCTATCATGGTGAGGCACTCGTCGACATTGCGGGCCATCGGCTTCTCGCAAAGCACGTGGATTCCTTGACCAAGCAATTCACATGAAACAGAAGCGTGCAGCCCGTTCGGGACTAGGACAACCGCAAGATCGGCTTGGCGAACGAGTGCGGCGACGTCCGTGCTCCATTTCGGAAAGTTGTAGCGTTCGGCCACGCGCCGCGCGCGGTCGGCGTCCGCATCGATAACGATGGTCCGAACCACTTCAGGAACGGCATTGATCGCTGCGATGTGGTAGCGCTCTAGGACGGCGCCGGCTCCCACGACTCCGAGCTTCAATCTATCGCCCACGCCGGCCTCCGAGAAGCTTTGGAATGGCTTCCTTGGCGAAAGTGAGCGGGTCATCTCGAAAGCGGTAGGCGCGATCAATCCAGCGATTCGAGATTGATTCCATACGCTGGTGCCTCCGGCGATTACCGAATTTCGACTGGACCGCCGGGTGTGAACGTAGGTCATCGAAGACAAATGTGCGGGGGCGAAGGTCGCCAACGATTTCGCACTTACCCAGACGTCTTTCCAGATCCTTGGCGGCCTGGCGCAGGTGAGCGACCTGTTTGGGTGGAATTCCCATGAGGCGGCAGGATGCTTCGTCCACCGACAGTGCATCATTGCCGATGAGAAGAGTATTCGTGGGCACCGGCCTGCCGATAATTGGGCCGCCGCCTTCAAGGCCAACGCGTCCGTCAAGGATGCAGAGATCGGGAGAGCAAAGTTTGTGCAAGCGGCTGATGAGGATGGAAAGATAGGGATGGAGTGAGGAGATTTCGGCGTCGGTCAAAAGGCCCATGGAGTTTTTGAGGATGCCAGTCATTCGCGTGTAGCCGTGCAGTTTCAAATTGGCAATCGATACGAAATACATTTCCTCGAGCAGTAGTTGGGGAATGCGCACCGGTTGGGGAATACCATCCAGACGGATTTCGATTGCGTCGCTGCGGGACAAATTGACGAGTTCGACGCCCGCCTCGCATGCCGCTGCAGCAAATCCAAGGCGGTCAAAGGTTTCCTCGCAGGAGCGATAGGTTTTGTATGCGCTGATCGCATCGGATTCCACCAAGCGAATTTCGACGTCGGGCCTGATGGCGCGAAGTTCGGCGGCAACAACGCAAACCCATCGGGGATCGGTGGTTACGCCGGTTTCCCAAGGGCTGATGTCGCAGAGGTTTGGCTTGATGACCACTTGGCGCGGAAGCGTTTTCGGAAGCAGGCCGGGAAGCTGCTGCAACCCGAGACGAAAACCGCTGGCGAGTTGTGCGTGATCCTCAACCCGGACGGCTGAAACTTTCCGCTGCGGGGAACTCATTTCTGGAAACCCCATGTGCCATTAGGAACGGCTGCCAAGGGCACGGTCTGCGACTGCGTGCCTCTTTCCGCGAAGTCATGATGATCGCTCGCCACGATTCTCAAGGCGTGGCAGCGATCATCGCGCGATCCGTGGTTTTTGAGGTGCGCGCGTCGCCCGGGGAAAAAGTTCTTGCCAGTGGCGGCGAATTTTCATACGCACCGTCGCTAGACCTGGACGCAGCACCCTTCGCATCGGGTGCGAGTCAATCGCTCTGACGGCCCGAAGAATCGCCTTCTTTTTTCCCAGTGAAACGTGGGAACTCATCAACGCCATCACCCATGCTTGAGAGAGCCTCTCACAAGTCTTTTCTCTGGCGGCATCCGTCGGCGTCACCTGATCCATCACCCAGCGAACAACATGCAAAACTTCCGCGCTTTCCAGCGCACCATCCCGGGTTTGGCCCCAAACGCTTCCCGGGTGGAGACGATAGTAATTAAGCGGTTCACTTACGTAGGCCATGCTGCCGCAGAGCGACATAGCCGCCCAGACCTTCCAATCCCCGCAGAGCCGCAGATTTTGATCCGCTCCGCCGACTCGCTCGTACGCAGCTTTACGAAACACAGCCGAGCTCGCGTTGCGAACAAGGTTCGCGATCACGAAGTAACTGCGGCATTCCTCACTGCCGTCCGAGCGAAAGTCTCTCGACCATCGAGGTAAGTCCGACTCATGCAGCAACGGGTCCGCGAAGCCGTCCAGAGTTCCGCTATCGCTCACGCGCCAGGACCGACAATAAGCAATCATAACGTTTGGGTCCGCATCGAGCAACGCCACCAAGCGCTCAAGAAAGCGCGGAGCGGCGTAGTCGTCGGATTCGGCAATCCAGACGTATTTGCCCCGAGCGAGCCGGACGCCCTTGTTCCATTGTTTAAAGGTGCTGCCAGAATTAATCTCGTTGAATTCGACTCTTACACGAGGATGGGAACCGTATTCGTGAAGAATTGAACGGCTCTCATCAGTCGAGCAATCGTCTAGCAGTATCAGCTCGAAGTCCTGGAAGGTTTGCCCAAGGATCGTATCGATCCGCTGCCTCAGAAAGCGCGCGTGGTTGTAATTGGGGACGATGACGCTAACGGCGGGCATGAGCCACCCGTTGGCTGGCAGGAATTTCTAGGGCTCTTTGGGTTGCTTCAAGGTATGCGTGGCCCCATCGCTGGCAGGGCTCAAGATGATTTCCCTCGGCCCATTCGTTCCAGGCATTGATGAAGACTAATGACTCGGGAGAGATCCCGGAGTTTTCATCGGACCCCATGCGAGCCGCCTGCCGGCTCACAATTTCGTGCAGCCAACGCTCGTAAAGCTCCGGGGTCGAGTTCATATAAATCGTCGCTCTGGCCTTACGCCTTGGGCTATTGTCCCAGCCCGGGCAGACGCAGGGTATTCGGGGATATGCAGGAAATGACTCGCTCAAGGCCTGCTTGACCAAATCTGCGTACTCGAAAATGAAATTCTCGCCGAATACTGCTTCGCCCGTTCCGAGCTTGTGGCGATGCCACCACCTCCGGCGAAAAATCTGATATTTTCCCATGCTGTCCCAGCGCGGCTCAAATTGTAGAGACGAATCAAAACCAATACTGCGGGCATCGCCAGGTCCGTCGTGACTTTCCACGCGAACGAGGAACAGGTCCTTAAGCCCGGCTCGCTGCGCCTCCCGTCTCCAAAGATCAGCCGTCCGTTCTGGGTCAGGGAGCTTTGACGGTTGATAGATTGCAAAAAAGGGACGGTCCGTGACGCGAATGTACCGACGGTCTAAAAAGAACGGGATCAGAGCTCGAATGTGCGCTCGATCGTCCTCTGCGCTGTGCCTCTGCTCGAGCAGCACCTCGTTGTTCATGCCGTCCCAGCGGCGCGTCCAGTTTTCATTAGCCCAGCAGAAACAGAACGGAAAATCCGGCTCGCCGCTCCTCAAAATCTCATTCACGGGACGTTCGAGGACCTGGCGCCCATGGAACCAGTAGTGGTAGTAGCAAAAGCCGTAGATTCCATAGGCAGCGGCGAGTTCGGCTTGAGCCGCGCGTACTTCAGGCAAGCGCAAGTCGTAGAAGCCCAAATCGGCGGGCAAGTGGGGCTGGTAATGACCGGGAAAGCGCGGCGTCGCGCGCACAACGTTAATCCACTCGGTAAAGCCCTTTCCCCACCAGGCGTCGTTCTCGGGAATCGGGTGGAATTGCGGAAGGTGAAAGGCGATGGCGCGGATGGCGTCCTGCTGTACTTCGCGCTCGTTGGCACTCACGGCCGGCATGGACTTGCTGGTCACTCCAGAAGATAGATTATCCTGTAACTGCTAGGCCGCTGCAATCATGAGTGTCTGTTCCGGGCAACATGTTAGGGACATCCGAATGAAACTGAGCGTGGCGATGGTCCCACACCACGGTTGCTCAGGGAGTGCCGCTCACGACACCCCGAAACTTTCGGAGTCTGAAGCGGAGGCTGTTCGCTCTCTGACAATTTCTGTA
>Ga0210390_10000667_pt1 | contig 35908 bp, 38 predicted proteins | sample IncBWH11OmetaG_FD_161050 | JGI IMG/M metagenome (GOLD analysis project Ga0210390, IMG submission 161050) | Forest soil microbial communities from Barre Woods Harvard Forest LTER site, Petersham, Massachusetts, United States - Inc-BW-H-11-O ...
AACTTATTTAGCAGGAGCATGCTGTAGGCGGCGACAGCGAAAAAAAAGAACGCCAGATACGCGGCGATCACGGCAAATTCACGTAATTCGTGCGTGGCCTTTTCCTTCAGGGTCGCTTTCTTAGGATTTTCGGCATTCATTTAGATTCCCCGTTTGCGCTGGGCACTTTTCACACTCCACCCGCCCCGCCGATGGCTGCGCACCCATCAGCTGAAGCCGTCGGTGCCGGAAGTTACAATGATTTAGCGAAGGGACGGCGTGATGGAATTGTCAGTAATGACAGTGTTGGTTCCAACCGATTCGGCAGGGTGAATTCCGATATGCTCGGTCAGGCTACCACTCAAATGCGGTTTCAGCCGTAAGGAAACGGACTTCCACGGAAACAATCGGTAGCACCGTCTCGCATGTGCATGTTTGCTTGAATAGATTCACAAAGCTCGGATTCATCGAGTACCAGGGTGGGTCGGAGGTGTATATGTCTCTGCTCCGCCTCATTCTTCAGGAGTAGCTCACAGCCGGTACCATGGAAGGCGTCCTTATACTGTATGTACTACTCTCATCATAATTACATGACAATTTTGAGGGTTGTTCCCTTTTTTGGATGCGTGCATGCTTCCCAAGTGGTACACTCCGCGACCAGCGTTCGGTCCCAGCACTTAACTGAGGCTGTTTTTCAAATCGTCGCGCCAAGGCGAGTCGCTGGCGATTTGCCACATCTAGTAAACAATAAAGCAGAGCGAACTGCACGAGGGGAAGTACCCACTCGACACAATCCGTGCTTCGGGTGTCCGCAAATCTACTGGCGGGAGCTTCGCTGTTCGCGGCTGATTTTTAGTTCGGAGGCAGTTGATGGCAGCTGGCTCTAATCGGGCTAGGTGGAGTTTCCCAAATGGGGATTCCGTCTTGGACAGCACGATCTTAGTGTGCTTCGTTGCCATGCTTTCGTACGCGGCTTCCGCGCTGGGAGGGGCACTGGTGCTGCGCCCCCAAATGCTTTCGCCGCTTTGGCCCGGTTGCGTGCTTCTGGTTTCGGTGTTGCTGCTGGTTTCGCGAAAGATGTGGCCGATCCTCATTGTGACCGCCTTCGCTGTGTTTTTTTTCCACGACCGGCAAGCTGGAGTGTCAGCGAGTGCGAGTAGCTGGCTGATCTTGGCGGACACCGTGGAAGTTCTCACCGCCGCATTGTGTCTTAGCTATTTTTTCGTGGGTGTACCTCGCCTTAACAGTGTGAAGGCACTGACTAAGTTTTCTCTCTTCGCTGTGATCCTGGCGCCGGCGTTGGGAGCATTTGTCGGCGCGCTTGCCGTCCCGGGGAGCTATGGGACGAATTGGAGGACGAGCTTCTTGTCCGAGGCTCTGGGTTTCCTCACCCTGATGCCCGCTATTCTTAGCTGGGTCGGCAAAAGTTCGCCTGGGAAGCACCGGTCGCGTGCTTACTACTTAGAGGGCGGTGCACTGATCGCCGGATTGATGCTGTTCGGATATGTGGTGTTCGTTGCTTTGGGAAACACCAGCCCGCCTGAAGTGTTCTATTTCCTGGTGCCATTCCTGCTGTGGTCCGCGCTGCGTTTCGGTTCGACCGGGGTCAGCACATCGGTAATTCTGATCGCCTTCCTGTCGATTTGGGGTGCGACCCATGGCCGAGGTCCGTTCACGGAATCTCAACACGTCAATAACCTGTTGTCGCTGCAGCTTTTCCTATTCTTCGCAGCAGCGCCTTTTATGGTCCTCGCAGTCCTGGTGGAGGAGCGGAGGCGGGCGGGAGAAGTGCTGGGGGAGAGTGAGGAAAAATTCCGCAGCGTCTTCCGGGATGCCGGCATAGGGATGGCCATCGTTTCACCGGAAGGCTTGTTTCTTGCTGGCAATGACGCATTTTGTAAGTTCATTGGGTATACGGAAGAGGAACTTCTCAGGAAGACCGTGCAATCCCTCACGCATCCGGACGACTGGCCGGTGTTTTTGCAGCGATTGAGTCAGGCGCTCACGGACGGCGGCTGCTTCCGGGGAGTGGAGAAGCGCTGTCTACACAAAAGTGGAAAGGTGCTGCACGGGGAGTGCAGCGGTTCCTTGATCCGTGATGCCGACGGGAAGGCGCTGTACTTCGTTGCCGAAGTGGTGGATATCACCGAACGCAAACGCGCAAACCAGGACCTGCTCGAGAGTGAACAACGATTTCGCTTGGTCGCCAACTCTGCCCCGGTGCTGATCTGGATGGCCGGGACCGACAAGCTGTGCACTTTCTTCAACAAGTGCTGGCTCGATTTCACCGGTCGCACTGTCGAACAAGAGATGGGGGAAGGCTGGGTGCAGGGAGTGCATCCGGCAGACCTGGAGCGTTGCCTCAATATCTACTCGGGTGCGTTTGATGCCCGGGTGGATTTCGAGATGGAATACCGGCTGCGGCGCTATGACGGAAAATACCGCTGGGTGGTTGACTACGGCGTTCCCAGGACTGAGTCCGATGGGACATTCTGCGGGTATATCGGATCGTGCGTGGACATCACGGAACGCAAGATGACTGCGGAATCGCTGGAAGAGCTGAGCGGGCGCCTGATCGCGGCGCAAGAAGAAGAGCGCGGCCGCATTGCCAGAGAACTGCATGACGACTTTAGCCAGCGATTGGCGTTGCTGGGCATCGGGCTTTCGCGATTGTGGAAGAAGCGACCTGAGTCTGAAGAAGAGGAAAGAACGGTGGTGCGGGAGTTATGGAATCGTACCCAGGAAATTTCTTCAGACGTTCATCGCCTTTCGCATCAGCTCCATTCCAGCAAACTGGAGCACGTGGGTCTGGGCCCGGCTCTCATGGGGCTGTGCGAGGAGATCAGCGAGAAGTACGGGATGCAGGTAGAGTTCGCGGATCGCGGCGTTGCATCGGAAATTCCAAAGGACGTGGCGCTGTGTCTCTTCCGGGTTACCCAGGAAGCGCTGAGTAACGTGGTTAAGCACAGTGGGGCCAAGCAGGCGCAGGTGGAACTTTGCAGGGAGCGGGATGAAATTCGCCTGCAGATCGTGGACGCTGGCGCTGGTTTTGATGTTGCTCTCAGCGAGACAGACGTGGGAATCGGACTAATCGGAATGCGCGAGCGGCTACGACTGGTCGGTGGTAAATTGTTGGTGCAATCCGCGCCCATGCGAGGGACGGCGATTCTTGCGGAGGTTCCAGTATCGGTTTCCGCTGATGAGGGACAAGCAAGTACCACCACCGCGGGAGGAACAAGATCATGAGACGCACGCGTGTGCTGTTAGCAGATGACCATCAGATGTTGGTTGATGCGCTGAAGAGCGTTCTGGAACCTCGGTGTGAAGTGGTCGGGACGGTGACCGATGGCCGTTCGCTTCTGGACGCAGCCGAGAAATTGCGACCCGACGTCATCGTGCTCGATATTGCCATGCCCCAGTTAAATGGCCTGGACGCCGCCAGGAAACTCCAGCAGAGGATGCCTGCTGTTAAGCTTATCTTTATGACGATGAATGAGGACCCTTATCTCGTAGGGGAAGCTTTTCGCGCAGGGGCATCGGCGTTTCTTCTGAAACAGGCTGCGGGCTTCGAGTTGCTCGACGCGATTGAAAAAGTGCTGAAGGGAGGCAGATATGTGACTCCCCGCGCCGCAAAGGGTCTGGCGAGTATCTCGATGCGAGAGCCAAAGGCCCGGGAACACGTCCCTGGACCAAGCGGACGAGAACGGGAAGTTATTCAGTTATTGGCGGAGGGTCGCACGATGAAAGAAGCAGCTAGCGTGCTGAAAATAACCACCCGCACTGTCGCTGCGCACAAATACCACGCCATGGAACTTTTGCAGATCAAAACGAACGCCGAACTCGTTCAGTACGCCATCAAGAGCAAACTCATCTCCGTCTAACGAAGCCAATTTTTCCCTACTGTTAATTTTGCCAATATCCAGCCTGCGGAGTCGCGCTCAAGATAGGTGTGGATGCCTACCTCCACGCCGAGCGACACGAACTCAAGGACCGAGATTGATGAGCGTTTCACGATGCACTGGCGTCCCGAATCCATTGTGGAGGACTAGAGAACAGCTCAGGGATGAGCTCCCATGAATCGAAAACGGGTGTTAGTCGCGGATGATCTTGCTCCCGTGTTAAGCACCGTGGCCGCCTTGTTGCGCGAGTCATTCGATGTCGTTGACACGGTTGCCGATGGACGAGCAGCGCTGGAAGCAACGTTGAAGCTCGAACCAGATCTAGTAGTACTGGACATCTCGATGCCGCTAATGAGTGGAATTGAAGTCGCGGAAGAGCTCACGAGGCTAGGTAACAAGGCCAAGATCGTCTTTCTAACGGTTCACGAGGATCACGACATCCTGAAAACCTGCCGGGCCGCCGGTGGGTTGGGCTACGTGATCAAGGTATTTATGGATACGGACTTGGTGCCGGCGATGAATGAGGCGCTGGCTGGTCATACATTTACGTCTTGCTTTCCGTCTCAAGAGGACATGCATTAAGCAGGAATAGCTGTGTGTTGTAGCAAACGTTTCAGCGGTGCCAAGGCCCCTAGCCGGAATGCTAGCCTATCACGGGTCCCATGCTCGAAGTTAGGTGGCCGTTACGGCCAAAACCACGGGCATCAACGCTTGGGTCCCACGGGCGCCATCCTGGGATTCCGTTGACGGCGGCGTTGCGGAAGCTCGTCGCGAAAAACTCGAGCGAACCCGAACCTGCGCCGGTTCTCTCCGGATGATCCGCCGGGTGCTGCATTGGCTCTGCTTGCCATGCTAGTGCTGGAAGTTTCCTGCATGTTACTTCTAACACTTCCGCTCCGCCGTCAATGCGCCTAACGTCCATACTTACGTTCGGAGTGAATCTGAAAAACTGGAATCGCAGGAGCTGCACGATGCGAATAAAACACTCGTTTGCTTGGTCGCTGGCGGCATTGCTTCTGGTCGTCACTGGTATCGCGCTGGCGCAGGACGCAAACCAGAACCGCACGCTTATCGTAAATGGCCAGTCGGCAAACGTGCCCGTAATCCAGGTCAACGGCCGCTCCTACGTTGATCTGGAAGCGCTAGCACGCGCGGCAAACGGCTCGCTCAGCTTTTCTGGAAACATGATTGCCTTGACGCTGCCCGGCTCACAAGCCGGTTCGCCCACCAACTCACCTGCCAACACGAACACAACTTCGGCGCCTGCACCTGCGACTGCTCCAGCTTCGAACCCGGGATTTTCGCAAGCGTTTCTGACGGCAGGTATCGAGCAAATGTCCACTCTTCGGGAGTGGCATGCGGCACTCGCGGCCGCTATTCAAAATGGAATTCCCGTGGAGGCAAATTGGCTTTCGCCATATCGCACTCAGGCCGCCACGAATCTGCGTTTGGCCTCGGTCGCTATCCAAACGAACTCGGATCGCAAAGCCTTTCAGTTGCTGACCAACGAGTTTCAGAACATGACTAAACTGGCTGACAAATACATCGCCGCGCGCGCCAACCTGAGCTACATCTCGCCCGACGCACTGAAGAACGATGATTTGAACCAACGCATCGTGGCCTGCGGGCACTCGCTCGGAGCGATGGCCGCGAGCGGTCAGTTTGTGGACGACGGTTCGTGCAATTGAACCCCGGAATATCGAGAGCCAGCCCTCATTGTTTTTGACCGAGTGTCGTCGATTATTACTTTTGACAATTCCATCACTTCATCACCGAGAGCAGCATCACGGCATCCACGATATCGCGTCGCGGCACTCAGTTCGTTTACGGCCGCGTCGTTCCGTTTGACAAAGACAGCTGACCGGCAGCTTCGCCCTGATTGCCTACCCAGCGGAATATCGCTCCAGCGGCGTTATGACTTTCATCGTTAATCAAGATGCCGTCATATATCATCAGGATCTGGGTGATCAAACCAGCGAGCTCGCATCCAAAACAACTGCCTACAATCCTGATAGTTCTTGGGAGCCAGCGCAGCGCTGATTCATGCGGCAATGCACGCATGACTGCCTGGAGCTCTACTGTTCGCACGAGCGATTGCGATTTACCTGTCATCGGACCGAACCAGGTCGTTCTTAACCCCGCGACTTAGACTGTCAGTTCTGACAATTACCGAGCGATGTTCTCAAGGCGTAGCATTCCTAATCCTGCAGGGGTGCTCGCGCCGTTGCGCGAAGCGATAGGCAACAAAATCGTCTTCCGGTTGAGGCCGGAATTCGAAGAGGAGCGTTTCTATGAATTGGATGACAAAAACTACCTTGGTCGCGGTGTCTGTCGCAGCGCTGGGCTTGGCAGCATCGTTAACCCCAGCACAGGGCGTTCCGGTTTTCGAGATTACCAAGGCGGACAGCTCAATTAAGTTCAACGTCAAGGCGTCGGTGCCCATAGCAGGTAACTTCGACAAGACGGACGCCAGCATTGTATTCACTTCCCCTGATCTGTCCACAGCGGTATTGGATGTGAAGATTCAGTCGGCTAGCGTGAATACCGGAAGTGGAATGAAGGACAGCAAATTGAAGAGTAAAGACTTCTTCGACTCCGAACACGATCCATTGATCACTTTTCACTCCACCAAGGTCATACAGACCGGTCCCAACACAGTGGAGTTCGACGGCGACTTCACGATTCGCGGTGTGACCAAGCCCGAAAAGCTGATTTTTACAATTACCGGCAAGGGGACCGGCGAGGGCTCGATTACCGGCACCATGGCCTTCGACCGGAAAGACTACGGCATGAACAGCGGCATTCCGTTCATCAAAATCGCTGACCGCGTCGAGGTGATCGTTGACCTCAAGGGGAAGCGGGTCAGCGGGCCTCCGGTGGTCTTTAAGGAGTAGTGAAGTTGGCTTCGAACGGTGCCGCACCTCGTTCACTGCGATCGGTATTGAACTGGTAGATGAATCAGGAGCGGCCCCACGAGCTGTGGGCGCGATTGTCCGTCCACCGACTCCGCCGAGGCTATCCATCCTATCCGAAACCAGGACGCAGCCGATTCGATCAGGGTTTCGACCGTCTGAGGGTCGTCTCGAGGTGGGCCTGGCATCCGCACCTGTCAGTTTTGACAATAAGGAAATTTCGAGACTTATGCTATTTTGCTGTCGCGATGGGGACGGTATAGCTGTGAAAACTGCCGAGTTCTTTGGCCATATTCGGACTCCCACGTTTGTTGAAGCGAATTCCGGCTTTTGTAAGCGCCAGCCCGCTTCGCTGAAGCGACGTGACCCTAACAGGAGGATTCAAGATGAAGAAACGAATCGCAGTGTGGCTTCCGCTTTTCATGCTCTTCGCGGCTAGCCCTGCGGCTCTGGCGCAGGCTACGCCGCAGTCGTCAGGAACGCAGGTTACGCCGAAGTTGCCAGGAACCAAGAGCCAATCCGCGCAATCAAAGGGTACCGCCACGCAGAAGCAGAACATGCAGGCGTACATCGAACTCATGCGGACGAACGTGCGCGATCAGAAGGCCGAGATCATGGGATCCGTCATGGAATTGAACGCAGCGGATTCCGCGAAATTCTGGCCGATTTACAGCGAGTACGACGCCGAGTTGGCCAAGGTGAATGACCTGCGAATCGCAAATATCAAGGAGTATGCGGCGAATTACTCGCAAATGACCGACGCAAAAGCGGACGAACTGATCCAAAACGCTGTGAACTATAGGAAACAGCGGGCGGAACTTCTTGCAAAATATTATGGCCGCATGAAGGAAGCATTAGGAGCGGTCGATGCCGCGCGATTCGCCCAGATCGAGGACCAATTGCTCTTGATTATTGATCTTCAGATTGCTTCTTCTCTGCCGATTGTTGGGGAGGGCTCGTGAGCGCAACCAAGGAGAGAAAAGACATGCGAAAGGCATCTGCCTGTGCCGTGGCCATGCTGCTCGGATTTGTATCCTTGCAGGGAGATTCCTTCGCCAAGGTCTCGTCAGCAGCTTTGACGACGGCCCCCGCTGCGGCTCCGGCGGCGCAAAGCTCGAAGAAGATCTACGTGCCTGCGGGAACGCGCATTTTGGTCCGCACGATTGACCCCATAGACTCGACGAAACAAAAGACGGGCGATCGCTTCACCGCGAGCCTAGAAACGAATCTCGTGGTTGACAACATAGTCGTGGCTCCCAGGGGAGCTACGGTATACGGACGCCTTGCAGCTGCCTCGTCGTCGGGCAGGATGAAAGGCAGCTCCGAACTCTCGCTCGAGTTGACCGATATCGTGATCAGAGGTACCGCCTATCCGCTGCTCACCAGTACTTATGACATCAAGGGAAAAGGTGAAGGCGGGAACACCACAAAGAAAATTCTCGGCGGTGCCGGACTGGGGGCGCTGATTGGCGGAATTGCAGGAGGTGGAAAGGGAGCTGGAATCGGCGCGCTCGCAGGCGCTGGCGCTGGAACCGCTGTCGCTGCCTCCAAGAAGGGCGAGCAGCTATCTATTCCGAGCGAAAGCCTCCTGGAATTTCGGTTGCAGCAGCCCGGATCGCTGCCGGTAGCTTCTTAATTCGTTTAGCACGCCCGTTTAGTGCGCCTGCAGCGACTGAGCGAGGCTTATTAGATTCTGCGGATGCACACGAATAACACCCAGGCGCGGGCTGTCTATATCCGCTATCAGAAACAAGGCGATCGCCAGAACGAGCGGAAGTATTAACACATGAATTGCTCCCGCTTTAGCGCGCCGGGAGCCGTAGCCGAACATCACGTTGGCGCTAATCGCGATCAGCAGCATCATAACCCATGCAGCTGTGGGAATTCGATTCCACCAGGCGGCCTGTGTATATCCCTGCGCGTTCAATACATCGTTCATTCCTGAAACGGCCAAGGCCATCACGGGCGTCGGCTGCGATGCTACAGACGGAGCCGTGACAGCGGACCACAGCTCTGTCTGCAGCTTGGCAGTGGCATCATTGATATGCCGGAGCTCATCGTCATCGTGGGTTTTGTAGAATAATACGCGTTGGTCGAGATACTGGACCAGCAGCGCGCGCACGCGCGCCGCATCGGCAGACGGCAGCAGGTCCGCCCGGACGTATTCCGTGCCAATGGCGTTAGCCTCTGCCTCCTCGCAGTTTTTGCGCTGATCGTACCGGTCGGTGGCCATGGAAAAGCTGAATCCGATGATCAGGCCGAGAAGCGTCAGGGTCGCGGCCACGACAACATCGAGATCATGGCGCATGCCGTCGTCCAGAGGCTGCCGCGTGCGAAAAGCGGCACCGATCCGTGCCGAGAGCCATAGCAGGACGAAAGAAATTATGAAAACAATTAATGGACGATTCACAGGATTTCTCGTACCTCCTCGCGTCGAGTCCTACTCTGGTTGCTTCGGAGCTTAGGGCCTAATGCTAAGGACGGGCCGAGTTGCGGTGCGCGGACCCGAGAAATTTACGATAGGGCGGAGCTGTCGGGCGGCTCTTGAACGTGCTTCCCGGAGTAGTGGCGTGTCCCTCTAATCTAATAAGGTTACACTGCCATTCACGATGTCGTAATGCCCGGCAACGACCTTGAGCTTGCCGTCCTTCACTAGACTCGCGATGACAGTAGATGCTTCTCGCAATAATGCGGCCTGGATCTTGGCATTCGCCTTGGTTGCGGCCTCCAGATTCGATCCTGCCAGGTTCACGGCAGGCTGAATGTGTGGATACAACGCACTGATCTGCCCAGGAGCATCCTTTCCTTGAATCGTTGCCTTCACCGCTCCGCAGTTGCCGTGCCCCATTACCAGGATTACTTTTATACCTAACACAGCCGCTCCGTACTCAAGGCTCGCGATAATCTCGGAAGTCGCAACGTTGCCGGCGACGCGCGTAACGAAGATATGGCCGATCGTTTGGTCGAAAATCAATTCAACCGGTACACGGGAGTCCGCGCAAGACAGCACGGCCGCGAATGGCTCTTGTTTTTCTTCGGTATTTTGTTTGAGGATCCGAAGGTCGGCTTCGAACGAAGTCAGCTTGTCCGAAGTGAAGCGTTGATTCCCATTCATTAGTTCCTGGAGCGCAGCGTCTGGGCTGAGCGTGCTCTGAGCGCGGACAGAATCCGAGATGGCAAGCTCCATTCCCGCCCCCGTGAGCAAGCCAACCAATGAGCCTCCCGCAGCTGTCCGCAGAAACCCTCGTCTCGATGACTTCATTTCGGGTGCGGGGTTTTCAACGTTAGGGCTAGCACATTCGAGCGTCGTTGGTGCGATCTCCCGTGTTTCCGCCTTGGCATCTTGTTTCGAATTGGGAAGCATCGTCAAATTGTCCCCCCTTGGAATCTAAACTTGTCACACAAAAACGACCGTCGCCGTTCTTTATTTTCGTAAACCATACCCCCAAACATTCAATTTCGCTACATCGAACTCGCGATGGCTGCGCCGCGTTGCTTGGAAATCGTGCCCGCCTATTCCTCCAAATAGAACTGGTAGTTTTGACAATGTTCATCGCCGCATTTTGCCTCAGACTATCCGTGGGTAGCCATTATATTCCAGCTGGTTCCGTCCACCGATTGTGGGCTGCTTCTGTGCGAATAGCTTCAGGCGGCCTTTGCCTCTGCATTTAGGGAGGAATACGTACCTCTTACTCTTGAGGAACTCGAGTGGTTAGCTGGATTACCGCTAAAGCCGATCACATGGAAACTACTGTCAGGACTGCGCGAAAACACGAGTTTGGCCGCAGACCGGGGATTTTGACGCAGTGCTTTCTGGGCGCCTTGCTCGTGTGCGTGGGATATTTCTCGATCAGCGCCCCCTGTCTGGCTCAAGACAATGCACGAGCGGAGCAGTCATCGGCGACCGCGACCTCACAGGAGCCTTCGACCAAGCCCGCAGCAGGGCAGGACCAGCAACCCGCAGCTCCTGAAAAGCCTGAGGAGGCGCCGAAAAAAAAGAAGAAACCTAGCCGAGGGGCATTCGTCGTTGCGCCGCTTCCAATCTCGAGTCCGGCCATCGGTTCTGGAATTGTTCCAGTGCTTGGCTATATCTTCCCTTTTAGCACGAAGGACAAGATTTCCCCGCCTTCCACGATAGGCGCGGCTGGCCTCATCACGGACAACGGCAGCCGTGGATTCGCAATCGGAGGGCAGTTCTTTCTGAAAGAGAATACCTATGAGATCACGACTGGCTTCGTCCATGGCAACGTAGACTACAACATCTACGGCACCGGGGATGCCTCGAACCTTAAGCTGCCCCTCGTTCAAACGGGTGAGGCGTTCTTTGGGGAGTTCTTGCGCCGCGTTGGGTGGAAATTTTTCGCGGGACCGCGATTTATAACGGGACGTTCATTTATTACCGTCGTGCCCAATAGCGGCAGCAGCGTTCCGATTCCGCCGGAAGTTGGGTTCCACAGCAACCTCACTTCTCTCGGCGCACGGTTGACCAGGGACACGCGTCCCAACCACTTCTATCCGCTCGGCGGAACCTTCTTCACCTTCACAACTGATTTCTTTTCCGAGGGACTAGGTAGCAAGTATTCCTACCAGTCCTACAAAACTGAGTTCTCCAAATTTTGGAGTCTGAGCCCGCGCCAAGTCCTGGCCTATGACGCCGATTTCTGCGCGACGAGCGGCGCGCCTCCCTTCTACGGAAATTGCATCTACGGAACCAACAATCAATTGCGAGGGTATATCGCGGGGAAATATTTCACTCGCGAGGCCGCGTCAACACAATTGGAGTATCGCCTGGTCTTGCCCAAGAGGTTCGGTTTAGTCGTGTTTGGCGGTCTTGGCGGGACGATTCCCGGTGGAAGTCAGCCGCTACAAAGGGTGCAGAATGGCAAATTCCTACCGAGCGGCGGTGGGGGACTGCGATTTGAGCTAAGTCGAAAGTACCACGTCAATCTGCGAGCCGATATCGCCCAAGGCAGGGATGGTCACACCTTCGGGATGGGCGTTGGTGAGGCGTTTTGACGCAACAGCGTGCCACGGCGGGGCGACGCGATCCTGCGGCCAGAATTGGAGACACTACGTGAAAAAACACGCCATCCTCATTCTAGCGGTGCTTGCTGGGCTGACCGTTGCGAACGGCAAATCCACGAAGTTCGTGTTCACCTGGATGAACCCGAGTTATTCCGGCGCCCATTTCAAGACCATTTTGGTGCTGGGAATAAACGGTAAGGTAGAAAATCGCGCGGAATTTGAAGATCAGCTCTCAGCGGCAATCACGCGACCGGGGATCCAAGCCATTCCCAGCTATTCGCTCCTTCCCCGACCCAATTCGACGCCAATTGATATGAGTCAATTGAGGGACGTCGTTCGCGGGCAAAATATTGACGCCATCGTGGCCTCCAGGCTTGTAAAAATAGATAAGAAAGTTACATATATTCCCGGACAAATTTACACTCCCTATCCTTATTACAATACCTTCTACGGCTATTACGGCGCGATCTATCCTGTGGTGTATTCCCCCGATTATCTGCGAGTGGACAAGACCGCACAAATCGAGACAAATTTTTATTCAGCGGCTAAGCCCGATGGGGAGCTCATTTGGACCGGAACTAGCGACACCGTTAACCCTCAGTCACCGCTGAAGGCCATCGATGCGATTGCGAAACTAATTGTTCAAGAATTGGAGAAGGAAAAAATCATTTAACTGGCGCTGCGGGTCCGGTCGGTCGCTCGCGATCGGAACTGATGGGAATGTGTTCTGGCCGTACAGGACGTTCATTCTGAATCGCGAACGGGAGGATCCTAGCTAGCGGAGCGGCGCTGTTTATGCTGCTTTAACGCTTCCTGCTTGAGATGCTCCAGTTTCGCCGAAGGCAATGTAAGTTCTATGTGGCCGCAATCCAGACAGACCGAAATATCTTGGCTGAAGTAGAGCGGGGCTTGATCCACATTTTCAAGTTCGCGGAAAGCAAGTGTCAGTTCCGATTTGAAGCTCCGCTCGTTATTGGATGCGCACTTCTTGCAAGACATTGAGCCTCCCCCGCGGCCCAATTTTAGCATTGGTCATTGCAAATCGGCACCTCTCCGTGCCGGTTGAGTCCGTCCGTTGCTGCAAACCTTGTCCACTGCAACCGCGGACAGCTACGACTGCTTGCGTTTCAAAATTCGCAACGTGGACAGCGCGTCATTCATTTCTCGTCGCTCGTCACGAGAAACCCGGCCCTCGCACGTGGCACGCGCATGGATGGCGTCCTCCGCTGCTTTCACTCGAGCCTGAAGTCGCTTTGGATCCAGCTCGAGAATCGCGGCTCTGTATAAGTTCCGCCATTGACTTTCAACCATCTGCGACTCCAGGAAGGGCAAGTAGCCGGCCTTGTTCAGAGTTCTAGACCGAATTGACACACCGCTAATGCGGAACCAATTTCGGAAGTCAGAGTTTCACATTCGGAAATGGCTACGTCGTTGCGACCGAGCAACCTGGAACTTGCTCGAGCGCAACCAAGCAGAGCAAACGCACAGCGAAGAAAGGCGAGCGGAACGGCGCTCAGAATTCGCGCGGAAAAAATTGTGCAGGCTGGCGGAGCAAGATTTTACCGCGGCTCTTTTTTACTACACCGCGGCGTTGCCAACCACTCAGCAGACGGCTGGCAGTGAACGGTGTCACGTTTGCGGCATTCGCCAATTCCTCATTGGTGACATCGAGTTCGACGCCGCCCGGGACGTTTTGCCCAATCACCCCAGTGAGGTTACCCAGCACACCGGCCAATCTTTGTTCAGCGGAGTGACAAGTCAGCGCGACATGCGCGGCAAGATACCACGCTAGATAGTCCGAGGCGGTGGCCAAGGCATTCTCCAGCAGCACCGGATATTGCGCCACCAAAGCTCGGATGGTGGCTCGATCCCACACTAACAGGTTGCACTCTCTCACCGTTTCGGAGCCAAGAAGATACGTAGAAGGTTTTGCCAGCAGCGCCTTTCCTCCGATGAGTTCGCCCGCCGCGATCCAATGAAGCAGGATGTGTTGTCCCCCCAGCTCGTCGAAGAAATATCGGGCACGGCCTTTCGTAAGCAAGAACAAATTGTCTGCAGGGTGCCCCTGATTAGTGATCACGGAATTGGCAGCGAAACGGCGAGTCTTTGCAGCCGCCAGGATTTTCTTGCGGTCCTGTAGCGCTAGCCCATCGAAAAAGGTGGATATCCAACCGACAGATACGGCAGCGATTCTGGAAGAGGCCATAGGTGCTGCTCCCTGAGGGGATATTCCCTTCATAGGCAGGGGAATAGCGGCGTGATGGTTTCACAAGTCAGCCGCACACGGAACTGTCAAAATTGACAGTGCAGTCGGCATGTCGTCGTATTACCAACGTTACTGGACGTTGCGAACTACCGCCTGAATTTCGCATTCATCAAGCACTGTCCGGCTTGGCTGGCGCGATACCCCCTGATGATGAGCCTATCGCTGCTTGCCCGCCAATGATTGAGCGGCATGTGGCGTTTTTGAGCCAGCCCAACCGCCTGTCATTTGTGACAATTGAGTCTCGTCGTCGCTTGTGCCAGTTTGGTCGTCTCTCGGAGTCGGCTGCAAGGATTGTCACGGCGGCGCATTTCCGGCGATCGCGCTGTTTCGAGACCCGGTATGCATCAACCAACAATTGGTGGGTGGCGCTGCTCAGTTTCGGAGATGGGTGCATAATAGTAATTGCGCTTCTCCCATCTCGGCCCGGCACTGGTTGAAGTGTTAGGAAATTGATTTCAACTGGTACACAGGTTGGATTCTCAAGCAGTTCGGACTTGTTTCTTCCATCCATCGAGCCGAACTGCCCGCGGGCAGTCCGCAGTCCAATGCTCCGCGAGCGTAATGCTACCGCCTGTGAGTGATTGAACCGTGGCGCGAGGCAGAGTTCCGAGTCAGAAATACGCCTTGAAGAAGAACAACAACCCTCATGGAGACTCTTCGCTCAGCGGTCAGTAAAAATCGGCTTCTGCCGCAACCGAGGGCAATGCTCGAGCGTTTCGTTCACAACGAGACTTCCGGGTCGGTCCTACTGTTTGGAGCCACCGTTGCCGCTCTCATTTGGGCTAATTCGTCCTGGAGCGCATCCTATTTTGCTCTTTGGAAGCTTCCCCTGAGGTTGGGTCGCCGCCCTCTTCTCTCGATGGACTTGCATCACTGGATCGATGACGGATTGATGGCGCTGTTTTTCCTGGTTGTCGGACTTGAAATCAAGCGTGAGATCGTAAAGGGTGAACTAGCTTCCATTCGCCAAGCGGCGCTTCCTATCATGGCAGCGCTGGGCGGTATGGTCCTTCCGGCTCTTCTTTATTTCACTTTGAATCGATCAGGGCTGGGCGCGCGCGGGTGGGGAATTCCCATGGCAACGGACATCGGCTTTGCCATGGGAGTTCTCGCGCTGCTCGGCAAGCGCATACCCTCGAGCCTGCGCGTATTCATGCTGGCGCTGGCGATCGTGGATGACGTCGGAGCAATCCTGGTAATTGCCTTCTTTTATACCCCTACGATTTCTCTACCGGCTCTGGCGGCGGCCGGCGGTTTGTTGGCACTACTCATAGTATTGGCCATGCGTCAGGCTCCTATCTCCCTCTACGTGGTTCTGGGCTTTTTTTTCTGGGCTGCGGTATTGAGTTCCGGAGTGCATGCAACGATTGCTGGTGTGATTTTGGGGCTTATCGCGCCGATCAAGCCGAAATTCCGTCCGGAAGAGCTGGCGGAGGGCGCGGAGCCGCTCTTGATGAATTTCCAGGCCCAGATCTTGAGTAAGGACAAATCATCGGCGGAAGCCACACTCAGTGCGCTGGATCAACTTCTGCGCGGCACTGATTCGATTGCCGAGCGTCTGGAACGAACCCTTCATCCCTGGGTCTGTTTCCTCGTTCTTCCTTTATTCGCCCTAGCGAGCGCAGGAGTCCCCTTGTCTAGCGAACAACTCCGGTCCGCGTTTTCGAGCCCGATCGCGCTGGGCGTGTTTCTGGGGCTGGTCGTTGGGAAAGTGGCGGGAATAACTGCCTTTTCTTTTCTCGCCGTGAAATCGAAAATTGCCGGGATGGCGGACGGTTTGACCTGGGCGGGGATTACGGGAGTTGGCATTCTCTCGGGCGTGGGATTTACGGTTGCTCTGTTTATTAGTGGCCTCTCTTTCGGGGATGAAAGCTTGGTCGCCACGGCAAAGGTCGCAGTTCTCGCCGCCTCCTTGGCAGCGGGCGGCCTCGGTTACCTCTACCTTCGCTTGTCACTCAGAGGCAACTCGGTACGATCGTGATACACACGAAACTCATAAGAAGAACGGGCGAAGAACGCATGCCGTCGGACAGATAGTCTTGGCGCCCATACAGACACGGTGCCGCCACTGTCTGTTCTGACAATTGCGACGTTATCGCTCGCTTGGTTAGGCTGTCCTGCATTCTGGATTGGATTTCTTGCCGACTATGCGCCTTCGCTTTTTCCTGACAGCATTCGTCTCATTTGCCGCAGGGGCTGCGCAACTCGCCGCGCAGGATTTGGCGCCACGCGCCTACGTAATAACGCCAATACACTCCAACGCAGTCACGATAACCTGGAGTTACTTCGACGGAGGAGTGAACTTTAATGGCACCGTACCCATCTCCAACGCCACCGGGACCTACTACGTTCCGATTCTCAGTTACTTTCACTCGCTGAATTTCTTCGGACGCTCAGCGAACGTTGTCGCCTCGTTGCCCTACGGTGTGGGAAATTTTAAGGGTGAAGTCGCCGGCCAAACCCAAACGATATACCGCTCAGGACTGCTCGACTCCACATTTCGATTTTCCGTGAACTTGTTCGGCGGCCGCGCCATGCAACCGAAAGAGTTCGCAAACTGGACGCCTAATAGGTTGTTAGGGATCAGCTTGAAGCTCGTTGCGCCGACAGGACAGTACAGCCCAACGAAACTGGTAAATTGGGGTGGCAATCGATGGGCTCTTAAGCCGGAGATTGGATATTCCGAACGCTGGGGCCATTGGGTGCTTGACGCCTATGCTGGAGTTTGGTTTTACACGAGGAACCCGGCATCGTTCGATGGGCCCGTCGTCGCCCCGCAGACGGAAGCACCCATAGGCGCTCTCGAGGCCCATCTGAGCTACGACTTGAGGCCGCGCTTGTGGGTGTCGTTGGACGGAAATTTCTGGGCCGGCGGCATCATCAGCTTGAGCGGCATACAGAATCTGCAGACGAAGCAAACGGGATCGCGAATTGGGGCGACTGCTTCCATCCCTATCAGCAAACACCAATCCATTAAAGCCAGCTATAGCGACGGCACATATATACGATTCGGCGGAAACTATCAAAACGTTTCGCTGGCATGGCAGTACTCCTGGGTGGGCCAGCCAAAGTAAGACTAAATGAAGTACAAGCTCGCGTGCTAAGACTCGGAGTGTTAGTTCTGATCGTTCCCCGTTTGACCGACTTGTTTACCGCGAACGCGACGTGCCTCGCTGTAACGAGATGTGCGAATCCAATGCTCCCCTCCATGAGCATGCCGACGACGAAGGCAGTGCCGCCGAACCTAATAAACGATTCACCCGATTCGTCCGCCTCGTACTGAGAAACAGATGCAACGGACTTTGGCAATCGATCAGCTACTCGCATTGCAATCCTCAGTGTCAAAGTAGAAACACTTGCTGTAGCGTATGCCTCTTTTGATAATCCGGTCGTCTAATTTGACCGACCCATCGTGGTAAAATCAAGCTGAACGACCCCGTAGCTCAACTGGATAGAGCGTTAGCCTTCTAAGCTAAATGTTGTCGGTTCGATTCCGACCGGGGTCGCCATCACTTTTGATATTTGTTTCCCTTGCTGAAAGGCTAAATTCGATCCCCAACACGCGGTTGTTCCCTCAACGAGTTTCGGAGATAAAAACTCCGCTGAGCGGTTCCTCGAATGCGGCAAATAATGGGCTGCTCGTGATAACCCCATCGGTCTGCCGACTGAGGCCCTTACCGGTATTTGAAATAAGACTTCTTTGTCCAGCTGCGCAGCGTACGAGGCAATAGTGTCGAGTTACGAGAAAGGAGCGCGGGGCCTCGGGTCGCCCGGAAGCTTCGAACGCTATTTCTTTACGGGATCCTGAAACGACTCTGCCGGGTCGAGCGAGCATTGTCTCCAGAATTCAGCAGGGGCAAGCGCACCGTCTACTAGTCCCTTAACACCGACGATCGTGGCGGCGATTTGTCCGCCATCGGCCGAATCAAACACGATCACTACGCCATCTACTGCGGCGCTCGAAGATTTCAGTTCGCCGTAGGTTTTTTCGAAGAGCGCCCGCGCAAAGGCCAGCTTTTCCTTCGCCGTCGAGGTCGCGGTAGCAGACGCAGGCTCCAACCAGATCACGCGCACCTTCTTGCCAGCGAGCGGCGCCCACTTGCCGCCGAAAGTGGTGGTCTCGTCCTTGCTGACGTTGAAAAGGCCTTCTGCTAAGGCGGCGGGCGCCGGATCAGTCGCCGCAGCAGAGCTGTCCGCATATTCCGCAGGCATATCCAGGTGCGCGCGGCGAATCCATCCGCGCGAGGAACCGGAAATCTGCACGTGAACCCACGCGCCCTCCAGCTCGAGCACCTGAAATTCGTCTTCGGCGTCAGCGGAAAAAAGCACCGGCGCCCCATCAGCCGGTTTGGCTAACACATGCGTGCCAGCCTTCTTCACGGTGGCCAAATCGGCCGGGCGCACCTGACTGTGAAGAATATCCTCAAAGTTTTTAATATCAGCTGAAAGTTCCTGCGCCTTTTTTTCGACTGCAGCCCGCTGCAACTTCAGCGAGTTCAGGTTCTCACCTGATGACAAAGGCGGCGTCGCAGGCTCCGGAGGCTGCCGAGGCGCGGCGGTGTAGTCTCTCGCCACCGCGTTTTCGTTCGAAGACGATTCTCCAGCATTGAGGGGTGCTGGGTCGAGCCGGGCCTGCGGCCGCAAGCCTCCGCGGCTCACCGGCGGCGCGACGGTGGAATTCGATTTAGCTGCAGGCCCAGCAGCCGTAGCAGAGCCAGCCGGTTTTGGCACGGAAGCCGGCCCCAAAGCTTCCTGAATCTGGTCCAGGAAGTCATTCTCAATGTGCCCGTTGGAAACCAGCACGCGATAGCCGGAACGCGCTGGCGTCGAGTCGTTATACCACGCGGTGATCTTCGCGCTCGCTCGCACGGTCGCGCCTCCCGAAGGGGTAGCGACCACTTGAAATGTGCACTCGTAGTAGCCGCGCTCGTAGTGATCGATCGGCAGATCACCGGCTTCAACGAAACCGTCCACAGTCGGGAGGCGGCCGCTGGACGATGGCCGCAAATTGCGCACCACGCGTTCGACGTCGGTAGCAGGACTGGTAAAAGTTCGTTCGTAAGGAGTGGGAGCGACGGCCTGCGCGCCAGCAAGCGTAGCGATAAATGTGAAGGCCAGCAGCAGAGTTCCAAAATGGGACGCGGCACGAGGGGCTTTCTTCACGGTATCGGTTCCACCTGATCGTTCCGTAGCCATCCGCGATGTCCGTCCACGGTTTCGACGCCGTACCAATACGGCGTGACGATCTCGATCAGCACGTCTGAATTGGCCGGTACAGTCTGCAACGTCACGGCATGTTGGAAGGGAGCTGATTTCAAGTTGGCCTGCGCCTTCACGCGCAATTCGGCTTTGTGCTGCAACTCATTCAGCCGCACTTGCAGGCTCTGCACGGAGCTTTCAGCGTCCTTTAGTCGTGCCGCTTCCGCGTCGCGCTCTTTTGCATTTGATTGCGCGGCTCGTTGCAATTGCTGGCGCTGCTGCAGGTCCGCCGTTTGCCTTTCTTCGCGCTGAAGGCGCACGATGTGGCTTTGAATCTCCGCGAACTCGCTCGTCTCCACCGTGGTGTCCGAGGTGTGGAGTCTCTTCGAGCCGTCTTCGATGAATACCGCGTCAATCTGCAGGTGCGTGCGATCAGGCGCGACGCCCAAAACGATGTAACGCACAGTAATGGTTCCAACGTCCGTGCTGTTCTTGAAATGCGTCGGCGAAAGCGCCTGTTTGCGAATCTTGTAAAAGGCATGGCCGGGACCCGTCCATGGTCCGTAGTATGTTGAGCCGGTCACGGCCTCCGCTTCGGTCAGTTCGTCTTCGCGGGAATAGACCTGAGTGCCATGCAGCACCGTGTCTTGCGACACCAGTTCCACGGCTTTCAGCACGTCCGCTTCGGACGCCTTCAGATCAATCGCGAAGCCTTCCGGCAGGTCCGATTTCTGGTCGCGGTGGGCTAACACGGACGGACCGGCAACAGCGCCGTAGATTAGCGCCAGCGCAGCCAAACCGAAAACACGGCAGAACAGCCCACTTAGAGCAATGAGGCGACCTAAAGCCGTACCCTTCTCCGTGTTCCTCGACCATGCCACCAGAACCTTCCTCCTGCGTGCACCGCTCATCCTGTTCCTCTGTTCCACGTTCCGAGCGAAAACTCATCCCGCGTTGGCCGCGTACCCTCAGACGGCCACTCCGCTGCCCCGGTTGCTCTCGACTGGGTACCGGGAGTCGGTTAAGCGTACAGGGCAAAATACACCAAAAAGGAGGAAAAGAACAAAGTGTTAAGTTTTGTTAATTTTTATCTTGCATTCTTAATTCACGGGGAGTATTTTCCGAAACGTTTGGCGTGTTCGCGGCGTTGCGGCGCTCGCCAACGGGCAAGCAGCATAGTTCTTGGGATGCGCGCATACGAAATTCAACTCGGACTTCATTTCAACAGCTCACCAGCTGCGCCAGTCGTTCCATCTGCCATTTGCAGGCCAATTGTGAAACGCGTCGAAGCCATCCCGCCAATTGCAACAGGAGGGTGTATGTCTAAGAAGTTTTCAGAGGGTGCGAATCCTATGAGCACGAAATTTTCGCGTTGGAAGACGATCTTGACGTGCGCATTTCTACTGATTGCAATCGTGGCCTGCGATGTGCGCACCGCGAGCGCTCTACCGACTAGCAAGGTAATCGCGATTCCGGCATTCGCGCGCAAGTATGGCCTGCCATGTTCGGCGTGTCATACCGCGTGGCCGGAACTAAATAATTTCGGGCAAGTGTTCCGCGACAACGGCTATCAATTGATGAACGACCGCGACTCTCCGATTTGGCAAAATCCCTCCTACTTCCCGATTTCCTTCCGCATCACGCCGAGCTGGCATCGTGAGACCACCACCAATCAGGCATTTGATACGGGAAACGGGACCTTCACGCAGGCTGGTTTCGACCTTTCCGGAATGGACCTGTGGTCGGCTGGGACGCTCTATAAGAACATTTCCTTCGTGCTGCTGCCGTCGTCGGATCCGACTGCGGTGTGGCACTTTGAGGCCGCATTTATTCGCTTCGACAATCTTAAGGGCAGCCGGTGGCTGAACTTGAGGTTCGGCCGATTTGAAATGGATAACCTGATTTCAGAAAAACGATTCCTGTTCCTTTCAGACAATGGCGGCCTGTACCAGATTTATCACTTCAACGTTCCGGGCAGCATTAACAATTTCGGTTACGGAGATAATCAGATCGGCATTGAGTTGGCGGGGCATTCGGCGAATAGCTATACGCGCTATTCCGTCTCCATGCTGAGCAGCAACGAAGGAGGCGTGAACTTCACCACCGACGTGGTGCCGGGCGCGCCCCCTGCCGGCAGGAGCTACGACGTGAACCTGGCTTTCAGCCAGGCTTTTAATGCACCGGGTGGTTCTGGAGAAAGCGGCTTCGGCCTGGAGCGCGTCGGCGCATTTGCCTATATCGGCCAGCGGCCAACCGGCTTCCTGACGGAAGGCGGCGTTCAGCAGGTGGGAATAGACAACAAGCCGTTCTACCGCATCGGATTCGCGGGGGACTTGTCCTATAAGAACCTGGAACTGCTGCCGTTGTTTATGTACGGTCACGACAACGCGTACTTGGGGATTCCGGGCCTTGCATCCACGACGCCGCTTCCACTGGGTGCACAGGCTCCCACGTTCTACGGCGGGTTCTTGGAAGCGCACTACTACTTCAATCCACAGAACGTAGCCTTGGCGCGCTTCGAGCAGGTCAACGTAGGACAGCAGGCGTTCAGCAACATCGGCGATGGCAGCGCCAGCAATGGCAACATCACCGCAATCACCTTTGGTTATCGCTGGTATCCGATCATGTTCAGCCGCGCGGGAGTGGCGCTCGACGCGGAATTCTCGCGCGTAAGGACGATCGGACAGGAGCCACTGGGCGGCATTAGCACCGGTGCGGTAGCGGATCCGACGGCTGCGACCTGGAGCAACAGCATCTATCTGGGATTTGATTTCGACTTTTAAGGGAGAGACCAGCAATGACACTCCAAAAATTCGCGGTGACATTCGCGCTGGGCTCAGTGATTCTGCTTATGGCCGGCGCGACACGCAGCACGGCACAATCGCATGTGAATTCACCTGATCCTCTGCTTGGCACGCCCAGCGTGGCGACCGAGACCAGCCAAATTGACGGCGTAACCGGCCACGCCGAATCCGGCAAGCATCTTTACCGGCGTTTCTGTATCGGCTGCCACGGGCCCGACGGCAACGGCCAAGGCATGAACGCGCAATGGATTGACCCGCAACCGCGCGATTTCACTGAGGCCACTTTCAAGTGCCGCTCGACGCCCACCGGCACGCTGCCCACGGATGACGATCTCTACAACGCCATCACGCGCGGGTTTGTTACCACGGCCATGCCGTCGTGGCGGCCACTGAATCCGCAGCAGCGCGCCGATTTGGTTGCGTTCATCAAGACCTGGTCACCGCGCTGGGCCAAGGAAAAGCCCGGGGCCTCTCTGAACATCCCGCCGGAAACGCCCATCACTATCGAAAGCATTCTGCACGGCCGCGAACTCTTCCAGAAACTGGAGTGCTGGAAGTGCCATGGCCCGGCGGGAAATGCCGATGGTCCATCGGCTGCGACGTTGACCGACAGCAAGGGCAATCCCATCAAGCCGTTTAATTTTACGACGGGCGAGCGGTTTATGTGCGGCGACACCAACCGCGATCTGTACCGCATCTTCATGACCGGTCTCGACGGATCGCCGATGCCTTCTTTCGCGGACGTGATCCAACCCAACGACGCGTGGGACCTGGTGCATTTCCTGCGCACCCTGCAAGTCGCGCTTCCGAACCAGGAATTGACGCTCTGGCAAAGTTATAAGGCAGCTCACGGAAAGGATCTGAAACCGATCGGTCCGGATTCCGCGGGCGGCGCACAGTAATCTTAGGCTAGAAGGAGGGACTGATTCGATGCGAATGAAATTCGTAGCAGCGTTAGGACTCACCATCGCGATGGGCAGCGCGCTGATGGTTTTCGCCACACCGCCCGCGGGCTCCGGTTCCATCACCGGCAAGGTGACTTACACCGGAACGCCGATGAAAATGAAACCGATTGATATGTCCAAGGAACCATCGTGCGCCAAGCAGCACGCGACTCCCATCACCACCGAAAACGTCACCACCGGGCCCGGCAACACTTTGAAGTGGGTGGTTGTTTACATTTCGGCTGGAGACGAAGGCACTACTACTCCCTCTCAGGGCGTGCGTTACGACCAAAAAGGCTGCGAGTATCTCCCGCACATCCTGCCCATGGAAGTAGGCCAGCAACTTCAGATTTTTAATGACGATCAAACCTCGCACAACATCCATCCTCTGGCCAAAGTGAATCAGGAATGGAACAAATCGCAGCCTCCCGGTTCGCCTCCGATCGACACCAAATGGGACAAGCCCGAATTCATCTCGGTGAAGTGCAACATTCATCCGTGGATGCACGGGTATTTCGTGGTGCTGAAAACTTCTCACTACGCGGTCACCGGTGATGACGGCGCTTTCGATATCAAAGGACTTCCGCCTGGGAAATACACCGTAACCGCATGGCAGGAACAGTACGGAACGAAAACGCAGGAGGTCACGGTGGGCGCAGGTGCGGCCACTGCGAATTTCGTTTTCACCGCAACACCATACTGAGCTGGACGTGCCAATGTTTCAGGCGGCCGTACCCCTTGCGGTAAGCGAGGGGTGCAGATGCTCGAAGACTCGTTGGTTGTGACCGCAGCGCGTCGAGGCAAATAGATTATGGGCAAATTGTTTGCAGTGCTGGTGATCGTGATCACGCTGGTTTCGGTGTCGTTTTTCGTGCGGCGTACCTGGTGGATGCCGACGGACATATCCACTACCGGCGCGGCAATCGACCATCAGCTCGACGAAACCATGATTGAGACGGGACTTCTGTTCCTGGCCGGGCAACTGGTTCTCGGACTTTTCGTGTGGCAGGCCAGCAACAAAAACCCTGCGCGAAAAATCAAAATATTCCCCGGCGGTTCTAAGCCCGTGGTCATCGCTGCTATCTTTGTGGTCGGTATCGAGATTTTGGCTCTCACCTTTATCGGTTCGAAGGTGTGGGCCGCGGTCAACATCGCGCCGGCCGCTGCGGATTCCTTGCATGTTGACGTTCAGGCCGAACAGTTTGCCTTTTATTTTCGCTATGCCGGCCCGGACGGCCAGTTTGGTGGGATCCATCCCGATAAGATCGACGATGGCAACGGCAACTACTTCGGCTTGGATCCCGCCAACGATGTGGCGGCTCGTGACGACGTGGTAGTGGGCTCGCTGGTTATCCCCGTGAATCGCCCCATCCTGCTCACTCTGCATTCGAAGGATGTCGGCCATTCTTTCTACGTTCCGGTCCTGCGCATCCAGCAAGACTTCGTTCCGGGCTTGGAAATTCCCGTGCACTTCACGGCCACGCAGACCGGCAAATTTGAAATCGTCTGCACCCAGCTTTGCGGCTTGGGGCATTACAACATGAAGGCGTACCTGCAAGTGATGGCGGAGCCTGATTACGAGCAGTGGCTGAAGTCGCAAGAAGGCCAGTAAACGAAGCTCAGTTGCCGCTGGTTCAGGCGCTTTGCTCGGGAGGGGTCAAGTTGCGCTCTTTGAGGTCCACATATGCATGACACATCCGCAGCGCACGCCGCGCATCAGCACGCGGCGCCAACCGGTTTTATTCGCAAGCACGTCTTCAGCCTCGATCACAAAGTGATCGGCAAACAATACTACGGGCTGGCGCTGCTCGCTGTTTTCATTGGCATGGTTCTTTCCTGGCTCATGCGGGTGCATCTGGGCTGGCCGGCTTGGCCCATTCCAATGCTGGATAAGCTCTCGGCCGTAGGCGCACCCCAGGGCGTAATGACTCCGGAATACTACCTCTCGCTAATGACCATGCACGGCACCATCATGGTTTTCTTCGTGCTCACCAACGCTCCTTTCGCCGCGTTTGGAAATTATTTCCTGCCGATTCAAATCGGCGCGGAGGACATGGCCTTTCCGCGATTCAATATGATGTCGTTCTGGGTCACATTTACCGCGTTTGTGGTCATGATGGCCGCGTTTTTCGTCAGCGACGGTCCGCCGATTTCCGGCTGGACCGCCTATGCACCACTCAGCGCGGTGGGCGGGGACGCCGGGCCGGGACTCGCCTTGGGTCAAACTCTCTGGGCGATTTCGATTGCGATCTTTTGCATCGCCTCCCTGCTCGGCGCCCTCAACTTCATCGCCACCACGCTGGACCTGCGCACCAAGGGAATGTCGCTGGCGCGCATGCCTGCCAGCAGTTGGGCTTGGTTCGTAACCGCAGTAATCAGCTTGCTGGCCTTTGCCGTGTTGCTTCCCGCTTGCATCCTGCTGATCCTGGACCGCGTCGCGGGAACGAGTTTCTTCATCCCTGCGGGACTGATTCTCAGTGACAAGCTGCAGCCGCACTCCGGCGGTTCCGTCCTTTTATGGCAGCACCTTTTCTGGTTCTTCGGCCACCCGGAGGTCTACATCGCGATTCTACCTTCCATCGGAATCGTCTGCCACATCCTGCCGGTATTCGCGCGCAAACCGCTCCTCGGCCCGCGCGCCGCTGTTGGTTGCATGATCGCCACCGGCTTCTTGAGTTATATGGTGTGGGGACATCACATGTTTGTGAGCGGAATGAGCCCGTTCTCCGCCAATTTGTTTTCGGTTCCTACGCTGGTCATCACCATTCCCATGACCATCTTGACTCTGCTGCTGATTTGCTCGGTTTACGGAGCGAAGATGCGCTTCACATCGGCTTCGCTCTTCTGCCTGGGATTTATTTCCGTGTTCATCAGCGGCGGCATCAGCGGATTCTTTTTGGCGCAGCCTTCCATTGATATTTATCTACATGCCACCTATTTCGTGGTCGCTCACTTTCACTTTGTGATGGCAGTGGCGTCGCTCTTCGGTGTGTTTGCCGGAACCTATTTCTGGTTCCCCAAGATGTTCGGTCGCATGATGAACGAAACGCTTGGAAAATTGCATTTCTGGCTGACGTTCATCGGCGTGTACTGCATCTTCATGCCCATGCATTATCTGGGCCTGGCCGGCAACGTGCGCCGATACTCCGCGTTCGTGGATGATTATCTGATTCCGCTGATTCCGGTGCACAAGTTCATCACGGTCGCCGCCCTCTTGACCGGCGCCGCTCAGTTCATCTTTCTCTTCAATCTGATCTGGAGCCGCTTCAAGGGCCCCATCGCCTCCGAAAATCCCTGGGAAGCGACTTCGCTCGAGTGGTCCACCACTTCGCCTCCGCCCTTTGACAATTTTGGCGGCCGCCACATGGTCGTCTACAACGGCCCGAATGAATACGGCGTCGAGAACAACGGAACGGACTTCGTCATGCAGGTTTCGCCGGAGAAGGTTTCCGCGAGCTAAGCGCGAACAAGAGCAACCAACCATGGCAACCACAACCCTACCTCCGGGCGCCGATATCGCTCTTGACGATCAGGGCTCTGGCAAACCGCCAGAACTTACTCCTCGTCCGGGATATGTGGCGCAGTCGGGATCGCCCTCCCAGAAATCCGAGACGGGAATGCTGGTGGCAGTTTCTGCCATCGGGATGTCCTTCGCGGCGTTCACCAGCGCGATGTTTGTGCGCCAGGATTCGTCCACGGATTGGCAACACTTCCAGTTACCATACGTTCTTTATCTCAACACCCTGATTCTCATCGGCAGCAGCGTTACCTTGCAATTGTCGCGGCAACGCTTTTCAGCGATGCCACAGGCGGCACAGCGCGCGGTCACGCCTGTGAAGGTTTTGTTGGCCAGCGGGATCTACTGGCTGTACCTCACCGCGGCTCTGGGATTGATCTTTGTTCTCGGGCAGATCCTCGCGTGGCGCAATCTGGCGGCGCAGGGACTGTTCCTTGCGACGAACCCCAGTGCGTCCTTCTTCTATCTTTTTACCGCCCTGCACGCCGTGCATTTGCTCGGCGGAATGGGCGGCCTGTTTTACGTGCTGCGCAAGCTCGTTCGCAACGGCGGCGTGGCGGAGACCAGCGGGCTCAGCGCATTTTCAATCTACTGGCAGTTCATGGATTTGCTGTGGGTGTACCTGCTATTGCTGCTCGCGATCCGGATGTAGCGGGAAATTTTAGGAGGAGTTGTGAGCGAATCGGAAATGACATTGGGGGCCAGTCACGCGGCCGCGCTCGAGCCTTCGCCATACGGCGTTCAGTCGAAAAAATTGACGATGTGGCTGTTTATCGCTTCAGACGCCGTCACCTTTGGCGCGATCCTCTTCGGTTACGCATATCTGCGAGCCGGTACACCAGACTGGCCCACCCCGTTCCAATTTTCGCCAAGCATTGTGAACGGCTTGATCATGACGTTTGTGCTGTTGACGAGCAGCCTGACCATGCTAGCCGCCGTGGCTGCCGCAAAGCAAGGCCGCAAATCGTCGTCCCTGCTTTGGATCGGCGCGACCGTCGTGCTGGGCATCATTTTTGCCACGCTTCACTTGCGCGAGTGGTTCCACATGTTTGGCGAGGGTTGGAGCCTCGCGAAGAATCCGCTGGGTGGAACTGTGATGTTCGGCGCTACTTTTTTCAGCATCACCGGCCTGCACCTGATGCATGTAATTTCCGGCGTGATCGCGCTCATCGTGATCGCCATCGGTTACAACACTGAGTGGCTGGACGCCGGGCACGTCGAAACCACCGGCCTCTACTGGCACTTCGTCGACCTGGTCTGGATGTTTGTGTTTCCGCTGTTGTATTTGATGAACGTGGCCCGCTGAAGCGGGTCCGCCGAAGAAAGAGGGAGGCGCTGCCGTGACGGATACGAAAGACGGACCCGGAATGAAAGAGTACATCGCCATCTGGGTTGGTTTGCTGTGCATCGTCGGCATCGAGACGTTTCTCACGACGATGCATATTTCCACCCACCGCTTGCTCGCCAGCCTGTTGGTGCTGGCCTTTCTCGAGGCGGGAATCGCGTTGCTCTATTTCATGCATCTGAAGTACGAAAAGCCCAATCTGTTTTGGTCGCTCCTGCCGGCGGTGATCTTCGTGCTGTTCATGATGAATCACATCTGGCCAGACGCTTATCGCATGCTGAATATGCGGCTGCCGATTCAGTAGGTCAGCATCAACGGCGCGCAGTTGTAGCGCGCTGGCTCGAAGCAAAGAATCATTCGTGAAGTTGCAGCGCTTCCAGGAGAGCTTGACTGCCATGGATGGAAGGAAACCAGGAGTCGTCGGAAAGTTGACACGCGCACTAGCCGCGCTGGTCGCACTCGCAAGTCCCGCGGCGCTCTACGCGCAGAGCTGCGCGATGTGTTATCAGAGCGCGGCAGCTTCCGGCCCGCGTTCGATTCATGCCCTAAAACTGGGCATTCTGATTCTGATGTTTCCGCCGCTGTTGATCACTGCCGGCGTCATGTACCTGGCCTATCGCAAGCGCGATCAGTTCAACCAGAATTCCTAACGCTTTATCGTGCGGCGGAAGGCAAGCTCAATTCGACGAGCAATCCACCGTCCGGGCAATTTTCGGCTTTGACCTTTCCGCCATGGAGGCGAACGGCTCGCTCTGTAATAGAAAGACCGAGGCCCGATCCGCCGGAGAAGCGATCGCGCGCATCACCCACGCGATAGAAGGGCAGGAAAATATCGCGTAACGACTCCTCGGGGACGCCACGTCCTCGATCGCGAACGGATATCACGGCCATTCCATCTCCATTCGCATGCGACTTCTTCAGCGTTATCTGGACTTCGGTGCCCTCGTCCGTGTAGTTGACGGCATTGCGAATTACGTTCTCAATTGCGCCGCGCAGGAGCTGGCGATTTCCGAGCACCGCACAACCTTCTACCTGTGTCACGCGGACTCGGCGGTTGCGGCCTTGAGCTTCAAAATCAGCGTCTGCGGCGACGTCGAGCACCACTTGGTCGAGCGCGACCAACTCGCCCTCCACACTTTCGCTGCCGCCTTCAATCCGCGCGAGCCTTAGCAGGCTGCCAATAAGAGTGTTCAGGCGTTCGGCTTCGACTTCGATGCGGTCGAGCGCCCCTACGGATTCCGAATTGGCGTGAAGCCTGGCGAGGCCCAACGCAACTGTCAAACGAGCGAGCGGAGAGCGAAGTTCGTGCGAAATATCCGCGAGCAGCCGGCGCTGCGAAGAAATCAGCGATTCGATCTGCTCGGCCATGTGATCGAAGTCCCGGCTGAGTTCGGCCAGCTCGTCATGGCGATTTCCGGCGGCCTCGCCAACACGCGTACTAAGATTTCCGGTGGCCAGGCGATGGGTAGCGGCTCGAAGGTGCAGAATTGGCGCCGTGATGTAACGCGTCAGCCAGAAACAGACCAAGCCGGCGATGAAGAAGACTGCTGCAGCGCGAATGAATTGCGTCTCGATGGGAGCGTTCAGCACTTCAGTGACGGACTCAATATGCGTGCCGATCACCAGCACGTAATGTGTGCCGGTCGAGCCCGTGGTTCTGGTTGCGGCGAACCTGGTGCCGTGAGACGTCACGAAGCCAGTTTCGTTGGTTTGTAAGGCGGATTGGGCAATATCGTCAACCTCAGGCGGCGATGGCTGCGACAAAATCTCTTTGCCCTCGTCGTCAAATAGGTACGCCTGCCAGTGCAAGGTGTTCTCGAGAGAATTAAGAAAGTCGGCTAAGGCGCCCATACCGTGGTCGTCCAGGATGTCTGCCGCGCGGGACGCCACGACGGGCATGACCGTGCGGTCGAACTCTTCTGCGCGCATGGCCTTGAATTGCGATTGCGTGGCGATAACGGAGGCGATCAAAGTCGCGCTGACGAGAACCATCGCCAGCCAAAAAGAGAGAAAGATCTTTAGGAAGAGGCTACGCATTTCGGATTCACTTTTTGCCGCTCACCAACTAACGCTCATCGCTCCGCGCCGGAGACCACATAAACGTACCCAACGTTGCGAATCGCCCGGATTCGCTCCGTTCCGTCTGGACAAGCCCCTAGCTTCTTGCGCAGGTTGCTGATGTGTACATCCAGGCTGCGATCGGACGGCTCTGCATCCCGGCCCAGTGCGCCTCTGACCAAGTCTTCCCGCGGAATCACTTGTCCCGGTGATCTGAAAAACAGAGCAAGCAGCTCGAACTCCGCGGAAGTAAGCTCCACATCGCGCGCTTTATGGTGCGCAGCGCGGGCGCGTGTATCCAGTCGGATGTCGTCCAGCAGGATCGAAACGGGAGCTGGCAGCTCCGGAGGAGGCCCACCAACGGTTCGGCGCAACACTGCGTGGATCCGCGCGGCGAGCTCGCGAGGATTGAATGGTTTCGGGAGATAGTCGTCGGCGCCGATTTCGAGTCCCACAATGCGGTCAACATCGTCGCCATGCGCGGTGAGCATGATGATGGGAACCGCGGACTTGGCCCGAACGCGGCGCAGAACTTCAAATCCACGAATGCCTGGCAACATGACGTCGAGGATGATCAGCGAGTACGTGCCGGAAAGAGAGCGCTCAAGGCCCAGCGAACCGTCATGGACGGCCTCAATCTGGAAGCCTTGGGAGTTTAGATATTGCCCGACGAGCTCACAAAGCTCTACGTCGTCATCGACGATCAGGATGCGCTTGGCGGACGAATCGTCCAAGGTATCGGTCTGGGATGGCCGCATTACACTACTTTATACTCTGCTCTGGCCCGAATCGGTAGCTAGAGAGAGGTCGGATTACCGCGGAGCATGTCGCGCGAATCGAGATGAAATTGCAAAAAAATGCCGGCAAGCAGCCAATAGACCAGTCGGCACTTGGCAGTAAGGAGCTGCCCATCGCAACCTGAAGAATGCCGATGCCGCAACTCGCTTTATAAGGATGTGTAAAGTTGTGTCAAGCGAATGTTATACTCCGGCGCAAGCCCGAGCTTTTCCGAGGCTGAGTGAGCAATAGTTTTCCAGGCAAGTTTTGGGGCTCATCCTGATGGATATCGGCATCTGGCGAGTCTGCCAAGTTGAGATCGTGGCACACCCGCCGGCGGTGCCAGCGAGGTGACGATGTACGAGAATATGAGGCATTCTCTCTTCCAAGCCATCGGTCCAATAGCGATGTTGGTTTTGTTCTGCGCCGGAGCAGTCGCCGCGCAAACTGACTACACTCCGATCACGGTGCAGCACGGAGGCGCCATATCCGGCACGGTCACGTGGACGGGCCCGATCCCCAAAATTCCCAAGCTGGCCATCACCAAGAACCCAGAAATTTGTGATCCTGCAGGGTTGAAGACGCGCGATCTGGAGCGCTTGCTGATTAATCCCGATGGCAACGGCGTGGCCAACACCGTGGTATTCCTCCGCGGCATCACTACGGGCAAGCCCATGGATCTGCCCGCCGACCGCCAGCAATTGGATCAGAAGACTTGCCGCTACACTCCGCACATCATGCTCGTGCCGCAGTCTGGCACACTGAAGATCGAGAGCAGTGATCCGGTGCTGCATACCGTGCAGATGTTTGGTGTCGCCACAAACAATATCCCCTTTCCTTTCCAGAACCAGTTCATCCCCGTGACGTTGCAACGGCAAGGCGTGGTGGAGTTGAAATGTAACGCCGGGCACGTGTGGATGAACGCCAACGTGATCGTGGTGCGACACCCGTATTACGCGGTGACTGACGATCGCGGCGCGTTTATGCTCTCCGACGTTCCGCCGGGCGAATACGAAATCGTAGCCTGGCACGAGGGTTGGCAGATTGCCTCTGAGGCAAAGGTTCTGGACGTGGGCGCGCAGGTGGAAGTGCGGCGCCCGATATACAGCACGCCAGTCACTTGGACGAAGAAGGTAGTCGTGAAGCCCAGCCAACCCATGGTGGTGGACTTCACGATTTCCGAGAAACACGAGTAGAGCGGGCCGACGCCGCGGTCAGACTGTGGCTAATCTCGTCCACGTTCAGGGCTCGACGTAAATCCGGCCCGTCATTTGTGTTTGGCCGGTGCCGCAAGACTTGCAGCAACGGAATGAGTACGTTCCAGGCTCGGTCGCTTCGATGTCAACGGGAACAGCTTCTCCCTTTCTCAGTTTCCAGCAATCTTCGCCGAAAATGAAAGACAGGCCCGGCGGCGTATTGGCCTTCGCGCCGTCTGGAAACGCACTGACGTGGATTCCATGAGTGCGGTCAGACGAAATAACCTGCAGGCGAACTTTCTCGCCCACCTTGAGATGAATTTCCGCCGGATCAAACGCGAAATCCTTCGCAGTCATCGCGATGACGCGCGGAGGCGCCTCGGCCGGTGGCTTCTTTTTCGCGTTCTCGGTTTGCTCCTCTTGCGTTGATCGGGAAGGGGCCCGCATGTACGCAGGCGACGCGAATACCAGCACGGCTGCGAAAGCGATTAGGGTTGTTGCTCGCATGTTAAATCTCACGACGCCGCCTCCCATAATCCATTCTGAGAACTGACGGTGCGGGTTCGACGGGCGCCGCGCCCAATCCGCGCAGTCCAGGGAACGCCAATCTGCAGATTGGCGGGTACAGGCCTCGGCGCAAAACGCGTGAAAAACGCGCGCTGCAAATCGCTGTTTTGAGCCGATTAGAAAAATGCAAAACATTGTTTTCAGGGGAGTTGCGGGCGTTTTTAATCGCGGCGTGGCCGATTAGAAAATGGCGGGTGGAGAGTGGGGCTGGGGCGCTGGCGGTTGAGGCGCGGGCAGCGTAGACCATGTAGCCCCCTTGTGGTGACGAAATCAGCGCACGAGCGATGATAACACAGTCGTTACCTTAATTCAAGTGCAAACTGAGCGGCGGGGACCCGCGGGGGCGGGGCGTGCTCGATCGTTTACTTCTTGGGCGTGAGCGAGCGGATGCGATCGATATCCAGGCGTCCTTTGGCGCCCCAGCCGGTCGCGTCTTCCGGAATCGCGGGGCGAAACTTCAGGTAGAGCTGGAACGCGTTTTGCGCCAGCTCCTCGGGCGGGTAGGACTTCGCCAGCTCACGCATCGCTTCGCGCACGGGCCCCAGCGACCCAGCGAACTTGCTTTCCAGGTATCGCTCCACGCTCTCGGCTGCGATGGGTTTGTCCTTCACCACCGCGCGCACTCCTTCCTCGGTATTCACTGCCGGCACATGGCGGTCCGCAAGTTCCACGAAGAATTCTTCGCCACGTTTTACGCCGCGCGCTTTTTTGATCTCCTGTGGCGCGGCCTTGTATATGCCCAGCCGCCGCCCCTTCGATTGCGCCGTCAGACCAGCCATGGCCTTGCCGAGTGAAAGCGCTTCGTCCCGCGCAAATCCCAGCCGCTCAGCAACGGTGGCAGCCCACAGCGTCAAGACGGGCGCCCGGTTGATCACAATGTTCAGAGTGTTCGGAATGTTTCGCTCCGGCATGGAGCACAGCCTACTGAATTGTGCTCCATCAGTGCAATTGGATATCAATGGCGATGGTTTGGGGCGTGGAGCAGAACGAAAATCTAAGATGTTCGTTCGGGCTGACGGGCAGCGTGCCCACTCGCCCGTAATCTTCAGATGGTTGTAAGGACCGCCAAATCCATTATGTCCGGTTAGCGCGTTTACCGGGACTTGAGTCCGATACCTGGAAAATTCAACTACCAAGAGCACTCAGTAAACACGACGCAATTCGCGCTCGCACGCGGGTGTCCGACGCAGTTTGGATTCATCGCAGCGCACTTGCGGATGCGCCGGATCTGTAACAAGTTCGCGTCAACTTCACTTGCTTACGTCCACCATCGGAATGTGTTCGGCAAACTGCACGTCGATCAGCACATCCAGGCGGCGTTCGATTTGATACCACCTAGCGGTCTTCTTGGGCGAGATCACCTTCTCGAAGAGCGGCACATATTTCGTCAGCAGAGCCGAAAACTGTCCGTCGATGGCCGTCAAGCGGCTCATGAATTCATTCGCCTGGGCATCGGTCATAGTGTCGTAGCTCAGCGCATATTCTTTGATCAGCGCCACGCGGGCATTGCCGATCTTCCAGGCCTCGGCTGCGTATTGGTCGTAGATAGGCCAGAACTTTGTTGCTTCCGTATCCGTCAGCGGCAGATTGGCGGCAACGAGCTGCTTCCTTTCCGAGCGGATGTCTTCCCGCAGTAGTCTGATGTCTGTCTCGATGGCAGGGCTCACGCCGGGATTGGCGGCCTGGTCGGCCTGTGCAAACAGCGGTACGCTGGCCAGCAGCAACCCGCAAACCACAGTAAGAACGGCGACTACGCTTCTCTTTTGCATTGCTCTCCCCCTGTACTGATTCCCGCGCGTATCCGAGCCGATAAACATTCCTGATCGCGCCGCGCGATCTCTACCTACTTTTTGTTAAGGTCGTTGTCCTTGTAATACTTCGTACCTTGCAGGGTCAATTGGAGGGCGAGGCCATTCTTGGTGATCTGGTACACCCATACTCCCGGGGCAACTTCAGCTGCTCCAGAGTAAGCTCCGCCCTTGTCACCCGCTTTGGCGGCAGCGTCCGCTTGCCCCGAACCGGACCACCCGGAGTTCAGGAAATGTGCCAGAGCCTTAGCGTTCTCGAAGATGAATACCACGTCATAGTCTTTCACTCCCATGCCCAGGCCGGCACCGACCGAACCCATCTTCATGAAGGTCTCTTTCCTGGTCTTGTTGTTAACGGCCAGTCCTGAACCGCGTGCCGTGCTCAACAGCAGTACGTTCACCCCCATGTTGTCGAAAACAGCATATCCCGCCGCTTTCTGGACAGCCGCTTCGGAAGGGGGGTCTATCTTGTACAAATCCTCCAAGACCTCGGCAGCCATCTTGCGGGTTTTATCCCTTTTTTTCTCATTGTCGTCATCTGCGGCGCTGCATAGACCTGCAGAGAGCAGCGTCACGGCCAGAATCGAGGCGATCATCTTGAGTCTCATCGGGATCCTTCCTTCCCGGAGTTTGTCGACCACGTTCTGAGGTCGTTCAGCCCCTCGGACGCCATAAGGCGGCCTGCTGACGACTCCAACGAAAACTCCAAGTCTCTCACGTAGCTGATTTTCAAATCGGGGACAACTAGGGATTTCCCTAGTTGTGTGGGATGGAGTAAAAGCCTAAAGCCGTTAGAGCGAATCCCATTGCTGAGGCTGGGTCGGAATGAAAACTTCAATGATAAAAGTGGCTCGTTCACCAGCGGTTGATACGGACTTCACAAATCGCAGCGAGAGCATTTCTCGCCGGTAAAGCCCGGTATTGCGTCGCGTTACCGGACAAGTAGTTTTCGGGTTGAGTTCACTTGTCCGATAAGCGCTCGAACGTAGCCGCTAACCCTTACCACCTACTGTCACTGATGGAGACGCTTACGACGGAGAATGGGAATTGATTGTGTCTTCGGATCGCGCTCGACCTAAGGCGGGGAAGTAACTCTCTCAAAGGAGAACACAATGGAACTGAATCGCGTGGAGGCAACGGAAATGAACTGTGTGATTTGCGGCGAACGGACGGCGCAAGTTTACGATTTGCACCTGCCCCATGACGAAGTGATCATTACGCGGGTCGGGCTTTGCGATAGAGACAAAGAAGCGCTCACCGGTCTGCCTTCCGAGGAACGCAACGCGAAGCTCATTGAGGCAATGCGCCGAGCTAAATCCAAGCCCGAATCACTTTCGAACAAGAAATCGGCCTAGAGCACCGTCACCGTTTCTGCCATCTGCACACTCTGGCACGGCCTGGCACACGGGGAAGACCAGGGCAAAAATATAGCCAGAATCGCTGGTCAACTCCCGATTAGTCGCGTTACCGGACAAGTCCCGTTCTAGAACTTGAAGTGTCCGGTACGGGCGTTATCTCTAACGACGCCGACCATTTCAAGAGATTTTATTCGTGTTTTTTATGGGCACGAACACACCTTTCCCACGGCACACGAATCGCGTCTCTTTGGCTG
>Ga0210390_10000669_pt1 | contig 35902 bp, 44 predicted proteins | sample IncBWH11OmetaG_FD_161050 | JGI IMG/M metagenome (GOLD analysis project Ga0210390, IMG submission 161050) | Forest soil microbial communities from Barre Woods Harvard Forest LTER site, Petersham, Massachusetts, United States - Inc-BW-H-11-O ...
CTTGGAGACCATCGAGAGTCTCTGCGGCAGACACCAATTTTCGAGCTGGTCAAAAACGACGCGGGCATGGGTGCTGGGAACGTGGCGGAAAAGCTCGCGCACGCGCGGCCAAAGGGCGGCGATCTGCTCCAAAACGCCGTGGGCAGCCACGCCTCGTATGCATTTGATTTCGTTGCTATTCCAGGCGAGGTTTTCACCACCTGGAAGGTGGCCTGAAGGCTTTCGGCAAGCGCCCAAGCGAAGGCTTTTCCATTTCCGATTTGGCCGCGACGAACTCGCTCTTCAAGCGCGTCGAGGAGAAGTAACCGTCGTTCGATCGTGAGCGTCGGTTCGGTGTCGAAGGGGAAAAGCCACCCGCTGATTCGTCGTCGCGGGTGTTCGATGGCTCCAGCCTGCGGAACGAGATCGCCTTCGTCCGCATCGAGGAGCGCGTGCAAGGCTCGGTTCGTCGCGTAGTGGAGCAGACCGGGGGCCGCATGGCAAACCTGCTCCGGGTATTTGTCCAAGATGGTTGCGGCACAATGAGCGTCGATCCCCGCGAAGTGCTCCCAGACCTCCGGGCTCTTCGCTGCGCACGCCAGTTCTTCGAGGAAGTCGTCTTCGATCTTCGCGCCTCTTTGCCGCGCGCTCATCAATACGCTGGCGGCGCTGGCCGCCGAACGTATTCCGGCGAGCAGCGGCTTGATCGAAAGCGAACTCGCTCCTCCAAAAAAGACGTTGCGGACGAGAACCGATCGTATGGCGGGCGGCCTGACCTGGAGATGGTCGGCGTCGACTTCTTCCACAAGCCCACCTGATCCCAGTCCGACGACAATCTGACGAAGCTCAAGAGTTGATATTCCCAGCGCCTCGGAGACTCGGTTGAAGGGCATGCCCCAATCGCCCCCGACCGCAAAAGCGGCGAGCACGCAACTTTGACGCTCATCTCGGACCAAACGAAGATCTCCGAGCAATTGGGCAGCGGTCGCTTCGCCGCTCCAAATCCGGGCGACGTCTTCGTTCTTGCACAGGTCAGCCAAGGCGGCGGCCAAGCCGGGCTTGCCATCGGCCTGGGAAATGAGGAGGTGCTGTAGCCAATCTGGCCCATGGATTCCCATGCGTTTGATTAGCTCGAAGACATGCGACCTTCGGAGCGGAAGGAGTCGGCATACACGGTTGTCCGGGATGTTCAAGATGCGCTGAACGGCGGCCTCATGACGCGGCCAGCAATTGAGGTGAATGGCGTAGTGTGCTCCTAGCTCGGCTCGCAATCGCTTCAGCGTTTCGACTAAATTGTGGCAAATGTGAGCGTCGTCAACGACGATGATCGAGGGCTGCTGGTCCCGAATGGCGTCGGCCAGCCTTTCCAGAGAATCGTCCACGGCGAAAAGGCAAAACTCTTCGTTGGCCAGATACTGGTGCAGGTACGTCTTCCCCGATCCCGGGTGCCCGACCACGAGTGCGTCGCCGTTAACTTGCCGGAGCCATGCCAGCTCCTCATCACGTCCGATCGGTACGTTGGGTTGGGCAAAACGGCCGACTCGCGGCAGCGCCGAAAGAGCGGGCGGGTCGCCAGCGATCCCAAGAAGTTCCAGTCGCAACTTTGAGTCGCGATACAGTTTGTCCGCAAAATAGGCCGCGTCGTAGATATTGGCGATCGTGACCCCCAACGCGCTGGCTTCATCTTCGAGATTGCGTTTCTTCGCGTTGGAAAGTCGTTGTGACGTTGCGACGGCGGCGATCCTGGGACCTCTGCGCTTGGCCAGGTAAGTCGACACGTTGTCTCGAAAGTTACCGATGACATCGGGGCTGACCGTGCAAATGAGCGGATAAGGGCCTTGGCTCGTTTCAAATGCGCCGTCCATGCCGGCGTCGTTTCCGCCCGACCAAGGCGCGAGTTTGGGATGCTCCTTGCCAATGAGGGCGACGGCGCATCGCTCAAATGTTTCGCCATCGAGCGGCCTGTTCAGCGCTTCGACGATTTTCTGGTAGAGCGGATCGCGGTTCATGTCGCTTCGCCGATACTCAAGAAACGCGAGACATTTTACTTTGTGTCGGAATTCTTGATAGGCGATTTGCGTCCGGAACGGACTAGACGGCGATTTCCGGGGCTTCGCCTGATTGTCGCTCGCGACCGACGCGCTCGCGAAAATTGAACCCTGAATTCGGACGCATCTCCGCGTCGGCCACGGCGAGCGACGTTCCAGGCGCCTCAGATTTGTTCTTGATCTGTGCCGACGGCCTCTGGGGGGGGAAGAGCGGGTTTCGTTCGACGGAGGATGCGCACCGTGACCGGTTCCTCGGCGGCGGCTGGTTTATGTACGCGCTGAGGTGCGGTTTCGACGCTACTGCGGCCTTGAGGGATATGATCCGCTCGGCCAGTTCGGAAACATCGGGTCCCTGGCCTTTGTCTGGCTCATCGGCGGGACACTGGTCTGCGATCTGCGGCCCATCGAGGTCGAAATGTGGCTCAACGGCTCACGAGACGTGGAGTCTCGGCGGCGGGCGGTCGCGGATTCAGGCAGTGAAACGCGCTCTCTATTCCGGAATTCCCACGGAAGGCAGTGGCAGACGAAGAACCTGTCGCTCCGGTTCCGGCTGCTCGGCAATCGGCTCATCAAAAAGGGAGTCGAGTTCGACGCCGATCGCTGCATGTATTCGTGCCGCCACACCTATGCCAAGCGAACGCTTCAGGGCTATTGGACCGGCAGGGCGACGAACGTCGAGACGCCGGCGCGGCTCATGGGCAACAGCCCGCAGATCTGCCGCGAGCATTACCTGCAGTGGAGCGATATCGACAAGGATCCGCTGTGGGATGCGCGTAATCGAAGGGAAGCGTTTTTCCGTCCACGGTCCGTAAGCCGGAGCAATTTGAATCTCGCCAATCAATTCGTTAGGGCGGATGATTCGTTGCCGCGCGAATGCCAACTCAGGTATCCGAAGCTCGATCAGCGTATCATCACGAGAGCAGCCCGCAGTCGAATCCGCACGCAGGAAGAGGCGATTGAAACTGCGGCGGATGGAAACGAATCACTCTAGCCTCGGCATCGCGTTCCATAATTGCTGCCAAAGCTTTTTTCGCCGCCCAGAGGCGGCTCTCAAAACGCATCGTTCGACAACTTGAATGGAGTGATCCATGCAACTTTTGTCCCCGAGACGATCTCCGCTGCGCTTCATTATCCTGACGTTGCTGGTCGGCGTGGCCGCGCTTGCGGCCATCCGTTGGCGGGGCCACGTCAACGTCGTGCCGGAACCGCCGACAGCTGTGCAAAGTTCCATCAAACTGGGGGCGACCACAAGCCACCTGTCGGCTGTCCTGGATTTCCCTGTGGCGTCAATCGCCGCGCATCTCAATGCGGCGAATAAGCCATTTCATTTTGACTCAGGCGGCAATCCCCGCGTGTATGGCGACCCATCGCTTGGTGTTGTTGCTCTATCAGTTGACGTGCCAGCGAAGCGCGTGCACGCGTCGGCGACAGCCGGAGGAAAGGTGCAAGCGGAAGGGCAGGTGGGTTTACATTGGTCAGTCGGAATCGACGTCTCTGGCAATGCCGACGGGTCGTTTTCGCCCATTGTTGCCAGCGATTGGTCGATCAATCCGCAACTTCAGCTTTCCGCCCACGTCGGCCACGCCGTGGCACAGACGCGTCTACCCCTGGTCGGAGACATCGACGTAACGGGGCACGCGCAAGAGGCAATCAATAAAGCGCTTCCAGGCATCACCAAGGCACTGGAAGGCAAATTGATTGAAGCCGTTAACCTACGAGGCAATGCCACGAAGGTTTGGAATGAGATCGATAGCGTGCATCGGGTTGCCGACCGCCCGCCTATTTGGCTGAGAATCACACCACGGAATGTGACTTTCGGCCAACCCACTTATTCGACGGACTCAATTAAGTTGGGCCTAAGGCTTGACCTTGAGACGCAGGCGTTTATTCATGAATCGACACCCGAGGTGATTAAGACGAATCTTCCCAATCTGACCGTAACTGGAAGCGCTTCGGATGACTGCACCTTGTCGGTTCCAGTCGAAGTCTCTTACGGAGAGGTGAACGAGCAATTGAAGGCGCAGCTCTCGAAAGAGACGATTAACCTTCCGGACAGCGCCTACGTGACAATCACTGACATCGGAGTCGAACCTTTTGGAGAGGGCCTCCTGATGACCATTGATTTCAGTGGGAAAAAGGGGTGGTTCAAGTCGGCATCCGGTCGATTGTACGTCGTTGGCATCCCTGTCTTGGATTCGGCTACATCAAATCTGCGCATCGAGAAGCTCGAATACACGGCCGCCACGAAAAGCATCCTGCTGCAGGGCGTCGAATGGTTGGCGCACCCCAAGTTTCTCGACGCGATGAAGGCGGTCTCGTCGGTGAATCTATCCCGGGAACTGTCGGAAGCCAAAATAAAAGCAAACGACGAGCTGGAAAGACTCCGCAAGCAGCTGCCAAAAGACATCGATGCAAAACTCGCGGTGACGGATATCAAAATTGACCGCCTCGGAGTCGCGGCGGAGAAGATATTTGTGGTCTTCAATATTAAGGGGAAAATGTCTGCCACGCTCCGGCAATAGACAGCTCGCACTGGCGATTCAAGAAAGTCGCGGAGGGCTGGTTTAACGGGAATAGCCGACTTGCCGTTGTCATTTGTTCTGTTGTCGCTTGAGAGATTTCCAAACACCCAAAAGACGGTACATGTCACATATCAAAAGTGCCGACCAGATGAGCAGGGCAAGGTATAGCCAAGGTTGCCACGGAGGCAGCAGAGAAGGATGGTACGAACTGGCGATACCGTTAAAAGTGTCGGGCCTAAGCACGCCGTGAGGCCAGTGAAGCCAGAGGCCCCTTGGGCTGTTGAACTCCTGCTGGGAAAAGCGAAATTGGAATGAGTAATCCCACAGCAGCATGATTCCGCAGATTAGTGGTCCAATTCCTACCAGCGACAAAAGAAAGACAGTCTCACAGCGCGCAACTCGCGAACTTCGGAGCGCAGTTGGCGACCCGAGCAACGGTAGGGCAAGTCGCTCATCTTCTGGTGTTCCGGTCGCGGCCGCGCCTCCCGCCGTTAGGGTGGTCCGGAAGCCTATTGATCGGGTCACAGCTCGATAGCACCATTGCGTCAGCATCGCCATCAAGAGGGGCCCGAGCACCACAGCAAAGCTTGCGGCCGGAATGCCCTGCGCTTTGAATTCGAATCCTCCCGGTGAGGGGAGTTTCTCGGCTACCAAGCTCGGCGTGCGTGCGAGGCCGAGGCATACGGCCGAGACGACGCACAAGACAAGGAGTGCTCGGTGTGCTGAACGAACGCTCGTTTCGTAAGCCTTCAATTCTTCCTGTGAGATAAGCCCGGAATCGCTTTGCCCGGGCGGCGATGGCTCACCGGTCGAGGATCTGCTTTCGAGCGATTTCTTTCCCTTCGATGTCCTGTTCATTCAAGCACGCACATTGATCCCCAGCCGGTTTAGGGGCACTCGGCTCCAAATTCCGATGTTGCAAATCCAGCCGCCGATGCGTGCTTGGGGGAAGCGCTGACCTCGTAACCCTTTCCAACCGCAATTGTAAGCTGCAGTCCCATCCAAACAAAGACGACCTTCTTGAGACTCGGGAATTCTGCGAGGCCAAGACCGCGCGGGCTACGCGGTCTCTTTTGGCATCGCCGTAAGGGGGAGACTGCGATCCCGGGGCTTTCCAGTGCCGACAAAAAAGACGGCTCGTCGACAGTTGGCAATGTAAAACACGCCTCGTTTTATCGGTCGTCGAAACCTTCGACGGCGACGGTAAACAAAACCAGGAAGATGATCGCCGAAGGAAAGAGCGACGGACAAATCGCGAGAGAACTCGGGATTTCGCAGCCAAAACTGGCGCTCCTGCTGCGGGTGCTTCGTGCTAAGTGACTGCTTAATCGATTCCCGCGATTTTTCCGTCGAACAGAACGACGTACCCGCAATGACCGCAAGTCAGCGGACGAAATGCGGGATGTCCTTCGTCGTTCCAGGATAGCGTGGAATCTGTACCGCCAATGGATCGACATCCCAATCGTGATCCGCATGGCAGGCCGGACACGACATCTCTTGAATTGCCGTTTCGTGCTGCTTCCACCAGCTTGCGATTTGCGGGTTCGTTCTGTCCTCTGGCGGCATCGCGGCACTCTTTTCCCTTCGGTAACCGTTCAAAGGGGATCGCTAGGGCATTGCTTTCGGAATGTCCTTCCAGGGCGATCGACCGCATCGCCGGCAGTGGATCTTAACGGTCGTCTCTGTAGGCTGCGGATGATCGGTGATATGAAGCGAAGTGTCGTCGACAGGACATAAGGCGATTCCGTTGCGGAAATAGTCCTTGATGACCTGATCAATTTCGTGCGCGGTCCATTGCCTGAATGGATAAAGCGGATCTTCGGCTCGGTTCCTCATCAATTGTCCGCATCCCAACGGGCACTCCAGGAACAAGGAATAATCTCCGGGATCTCCCGGAAGTTCGACGAACATCGGATTCGTGATCCTCGCCCCACAAGAGGGATTGTGACACTTCGGTGGCGAGTTGCTCCAATACTCTTCGAAGAGGGTCGTTTTCTGCTGATCAGTCCAGGGCATCGGATTTCCCTTTTAGGTCCGGACGACATCAGTGCTGCATCGGGAGCAATACACCATGCATGCACCCTGTCGCGGTGTATCGTACTTGAGCATCGCGACCCGGCAATGCGGACATTCGGCATCCCCGGTCTGCCGATAGGTCGCCTCGAGGCCGTCCTTTTTCGTCTTCGCTGAACTCCTGAAAGTTCGGCTTCTCAGATCGTCTTGGGACATCAAGACAAGCGTGTGCCCGTCGCGGCAGTTAGGAGCAACCGATACCTCTACTTTTTCTCCGTTCATAGGTGTGGCTGCTTGGGGGTTCGTTCCACAGGTTGGACATGAGATCGACCCTGTCGCCCAAAAAACTCCGTGAACGCGACGTGCTTCTGCTCCTCCGAAAGTTTGGACATCGCGATTTGATCGGCCCTCCACAGTTTAGGTGAGTGAGCCAAGCTTAGGCGGAATCCGGTACCCGGGCAAGAGTTCCCCGAACCGCCAAATGTTTCTGCTGGGGGGTGGCCACATCCTTAGGCTCTGGGACCTCGCGTCGACGATATAGGATGATTGAACGGTGAGCTGGAAGGCGGCACAATAGCCGGGTGCGCGATGTCAGGGCACTGAGGTGCACGTAACCAGGACAAGTTCCGGTACCTAGCTGACAAATGCGTTTGCTGTTAGGAGGGAAGGCCATGCTAATAGCGCCGCTCGTCTTCGGTTTGATCGTTGGTTACGCCTTAACAGTGCATGCCGACTTCCTGATACACCGGAACATATGGCATGGGCGTTGGAGGCTCGTACATGAAGGGCCGTTCAAATGGTTGCTTTACCCGCATTTCATTCACCACTGGAAGGCACATCATCGTCACGCCGCTGTTTGGCGATCCTTGTTGGAAACCGGCGGTCACGTTCCACCTGCGGCACACTCCGTGATGGAAGAACGGTACATGCGCGACTGGAGTGTTCAGTACGGGCTGCGATGCACTCACCATGGAATCACCATCATCGGCCTTGAGTGCGTGTTGCACTACCTTGCGCTCTTTGTGTTTACGCCACAGCCCTATGTAGCCGCTGCTCTTTGGTTCGCATTTGGCCCTGCTGCCGGCATTCCCGCCGCAGCAATGCCGCTGTGCGCTGTCTTCACGCAGATCTGCCATAGCTACTACCATATGTCACCAGAAGCGGCTGAGGAACGGGCGCCGAAGGGTCTCCGATGGGTCGTTCGATCTAAAGAGTTCTGCCGCTTGGCAAGAGAACATAAAGCCCATCATTACAATCCGACGCACCGCGACGACTATTACGGCGTGCTTCCATTCGGCAACTGGCTGCTCCGGCCGCTTTATAAGAGGAACTGACGTGCATCACTTTCTGTTTCATAGGCTTGCGGAAAGCCTCCGCCGCCTGCGCGAATTAGGCAAGTTGCTGCGTTGCTTAAGCATCGGTGAGTGTCGATCCAAGCCGCCGGGACACATGGCGTCCGCTTTCGTTTTCGACGGCGCATTTATTGGGACGTCCGGCCGTTCGAGGGACTTGGTGAAGAAAACGATCGGCTGGTTTTTGGTGGGTGCGCTTGATGCAGACCGGATGCGCATGTTAGGGTTTGCACCTACGTCGACCATCAAAAGCCACGAAGGGAACACATGGCAAAGGCGAAAGCTTTCAATCTGTCAGAGGCCATACGGCAGCATAGGAAGACCAATCCGAGCCACACAGCCAAAGAGGCCCTCGAGGCCCTGAGCAAGAGCGCTGGCCACAAAATCAACGAAGGGACGTTCAAATCGACGTTCTACAAGCTCGCCGGTCAGGGCAAACGCCGTGTCGTACGCCGTCGAAAACCTGGGCCTCGTCATGGCACCGGCGAAAACGCCGGGATCGTTGCCCACGCGCTAGCCTTCATCAGAAGCGCGGGCGGGATCGAGGCTGCGAAGCAGGTTTTAGCCGAGCTCGAGGCCGTGAAGGAACTCTGAGAACCCCACCACCCGAGCCTTCCCGCCGCTGGCGCCCGCGCAGGTCGCGGGTCGCGGGTCGCGCCAATCATCCTCGCCACCAGAAGAACGGCGCGGTTGATTGGCGTACCGCCTTTGAGCTGCAACTCCCGTTTACAAGGCAGGAGTCGGACTGCGTTGGCCCGGGAGATGCTTAGCTGGCTGGACGACGAATTTTCGCGTTGCTTCGAGGTAGCCACCCCCATCCTGCCACGGTCATTACGGACTCGGAACCATTACGGCAATCAGACATGGAATTGGCGGTCGAGAAAATCCCTGACAAAAGTTGCCACGGTGTGGAGATGGGCAGGCATGATGTTGTCGACCGCCACGAAGGTCGCCTGCGGCACCATCGCAGCTGCCGGGTGCGATGGTGTAATTGTACCGTTGTCATCAATCACTAAGTATGCAGCCGAATCGTCCTCGAGTCGATTGGCGCGCACTTCTCGATTCTCAAATCTGGCGACTATCCGTCGATTTAACGCCGTCTGTTCAAGTTCACAGTGAAAGACTGACATTGTGAATTCCGATTTCAAGAAGGCGAACGAGCTGACTTTCAGGCTTCTTATCGCGTCGTTGCTAATTCTACTCCCGCAGTCTGATCGCCGCATCCAGCACGCCCAAACGGGAAAACCCCGACGGCGCAGGGTTGGTCTGGACTGGGGGGAGGAATTGGCCTTGCGCTTGGCCGTCAATATGTGGTAGCATGGAATTCGCATCCAATTTAGTGCGAAGGAAACGACATGCTAAACCTCGAACACGGCATCGACTCGATGACGAATTTCAAGCGTCAAACCGCCGAATACCTGGAGCGGCTGCACAAGACGGGTGAGCCGGTCGTTCTCACGGTGAACGGCAAGGCTCAGGTGGTCGTGCAGGACGCAGCCGCCTATCAGATGCTGCTCGATGCCGCGGCGAAGGCGGAACGCAAGGAAACAGTGGCGGCGATTCGCGAGGGCTTGGCCGACGCCAAGGCCGGCCGCACCAAGCCCGTGAGGGCGGCACTCAAGGCGCTCGCCAAGAAATACGGCATCGCTACGCCGGACAAGTAGCGTGAAATATCGCGTGCGACTCACCGCCAAAGCCGAGGCGGATGTGGACCGGGTTCTGCGCTGGTTTTACGAGGTGCGCGCGACGGCTGCCGGCGAGCGTTGGTTCTCGCGGCTGATGGCCAAGATCGATAGGCTGGAGGCGCACCCCTCACGCTGCGCTGTCGCGGCCGAGTCCGAAGACCTTGGAGTGGAAATCCGCGAGCTGCTGGTGGGAAAACGCCACGGTATCTATCGAATTCTATTTCAAATCGAAGGGCGGACGGTTCTGATACTGCGACTCTGGCACGGTGCGCGGGATCGCGTCTCACCGGAGGACCTCTGACGTCAAGGCACCAGCGCTGTTGAGGCATTGACCAGGTGCCGCGGCTAAGACGGGGTTGATTCGAGGTTCAGGCGAAGCAGCGGCGTACCGTAATGGACCACCTCGCGGGATCCCGAGGTCGGGGCGACAAGACGTCTATTGAACTCTTTCTGCGCGGTCTCCTAGAATCCGATTTGATGGCACGGTTGAGTGCATCCACCTCTTGCAGACGATTCAGGTTGTCGTATGTGCGACTGCGCTGGGGAGCGCGGTCATGCGAGCGCTTCGGGGCCTCACCCACAAGCCACATCGGCCCCCAAAACAACCGGCGACACGCGGGCCGTGCCAGCGACTCGATACAGTACTGGTGGTGACGGACGGTCTTCTGAGCCGAGAGGCCCTCCTCCCGAGCGCTGGTCGCGAGATACTCGTCACCGGATTGATCGTTTCTGTTGAAGGCGGAACGTCATGCCAGCGTCCGTCTTCTCCAATGCAGCCGCAATCGAGCCATCCCCATATTTGAGGCGGACGTCGTGCTCTGTTCCTGGGTTTTTCCAGGATTTGTCGAATTCCAGACGGCTGTGGAGATGGTGCTCGATGCTGTGACCTGCCGTGTTATTGCACGTTTTGCACGTGAGGACGAAGGACGGGTTGCCAAGACCCTTCGGACGTGCGTGTTCGAGCGTCAATAGCGGAGGGTCGGTTTCGAGTGCCGACTCGTCGTACCAGTCCAAACAGAGCGGGCACGCATAATGGCCGACGTGTTCTGACGTACTGACTGCAAGGTTCCGTGAATAAAGCTCGAAGAGTTGTGGTCGTTTTCGTTTGCGATCCATCACCGCAGCCCTCCAGGAGCTTATCGTAACTGCTGGAGTCTTTTCGATCGATGAGTGGAAGACAAGTTTGTGGTCGGATGTAAGGCGGTTTTTATTGCACAACGGATTTGATCAGGTCAAGAATGGTTGGCGTGAACGCCACTGGATACTGGTTACCGCGAAGAAATACCACCGACTAACGACGACAACCAGCCGTACATAATCTCGCCTCCAGCCAGCCGCGATGCGATGGTCAAAGTAAGCGGCAGCAAGAGGATGAGAAATGTAGTGATCGAATCAGCGTTGAATGCCAAACGACGCTGAGCGGTCCCAGTAATCCGACTCAAGAACTCGTCGCTGTTTAGCCCAGTGTAGATGGTCGCGAGCAGGACCAGGCAGATGACCGCGAGCGCCGCAGTTGCGTTCATTAGGTCGCGTTGCGGGATAAACGAATAGGACGCAACGGCGCCGAGCAGCGCAATAGGCGCCAGCCCGAGAAAGACTGCGATTCCCATGAGCTGGAGGCGGTATTGACTGAAATACGCGACAATTGTCATTGCCAGCAGTTTTTCATCCGCGAGTGTAAGCATTCGTTTCTGCTCTCCGACCGCTTTGCTATCGCGCGGAGTCGCGGGCGATCCAGGAAGCTCCACCTGATCCGTTATGTCTGCCTGCGTCTGATCCGAGCCTGCAACCTCACTTGCGCTGGCATAGCCGTCGCCCGCCTGTCGCTCTGACCACGTGTGAGCAATTTCTGGTAGGGCAAACAGGCAGTACTGGCGGACCCAACTCCCTGATTTTCGCGGTGAGGCATGTAGAGTCGCACCGTCCTGAACGTGTGCGGTGGTGTCGTGCGTCGCGCTGCCTTCAACTGGCGCCTCGGGTGATTGCCGAGACTCTGAGGAGGGACGGACTGCCGGATCGACCTCACCCGCCCCTTTCCCACGCGGGTCTTTGAGCGCGTTGAGCAAGTCAGAAAGTGCAAACGGAGCCGGCTCAACGTCGCTCGCGAAAAGAGCCTGCCTCGGATAAAGAGCGTGCAACTCTTGCCGCTTTTTCAGGACCCACTGGAGTTGCTGCACAAGTGCCGGTGAGCTCAAATCGCGGTAACGTTCAACGAAGAACAAATCGCCGTAGGCCCGGACAAAGTAATCAGGCAAAGTTGCGAACACCTTCTGCATTGGCAAACGAGCCACCGCGTGGTGAAGGTCCTTTAACCGCTTCCAAAATTCCCAAAGCCGACCCACCTCCAGACACAGCAACAGCCAGCAGGCTGCAATTCCGTATCGCAGAAAAGTGACGATCCGGCCATCGGGTCCATCCTGCCATTTGGCTCGTGCATCGAAGGCTCCATACAAGAAGACAACAGCTGCGGCAAGCAAATACCAGTTGATCTGAAATCGGGGTCGCTTGGATTGGTCTGCTCGCCGGAGGAAGGCGGGCAAAGAGAACCACGTCGAACAGGATTTTCCCAGCGCGCGATGTTGATCGATGACGCTCTCGATCTTCCTTGTTATCCAATTGTGCCCAATCTTGGCAGAAATGCCCTCGAGGCTATAGGCTTCCAAAGGTTCCCACTGAATTTCGATGTTATTAAGGAGGAGCAGGCGCGAGGCCTGAAGCCAGCACCACACTAGACCGATCGCCGCGATGAAGATCAGTGGAACCACCGGCGAGTTCCAACACCCGACATCCATAATCTTCGCGATTCTCCAGGGATTGTCGACCGAGGGCGCAAACCAAGCACCCGCGACTGCCGGCATCACGCCGCAGGATCCACTAAGGAATGCAACTGTCGCTCTCGCTGAGAACGAAAATGGAAAGGAGAGGTTAAACTTGGAATATTGCTTCGCTACCCGCGAGATCTCCCTCGCTGGGCGCGACCTCAACTCGCTCCACTTGCCCTTCCAGTCCGCCCACGTCCCCAATTGTGCGCTCGATCTACTCGGCGCTTCAGTAGAGGTTCCGACCCGCAACCATGACGTGACCTCGTAAGAGACCAGTCCGACAAACCCTGCGTCCGCTGCAATAACGATAATCAGTGCCGGACCTATTCGGTCCCAAAGGCTTAAATGACGAACCGCTTCGCTAAAGAGACGATCGAATTCAACAGCCGTCAAATAGCCGAGGAGCCCCGAGAAGATCGCAAGTGCAATTAGGTGGCTACAGAAGTACATACGAGCTCGCGTGCAGGATTTTGCTACATCCGCTTCGCGAAGGTCTCGCTCCGGCCAACCTTTGTTCGGATCGAAAGGCGGGAAGGCCTTACAAACACCGGTGATAATCTGAAGTCCATAGACAGCAACGATCAGGACGGCGATCGCCACCGCGCCAACGCAGATCGGCCAAGCCGGTGTTGTCGACGGCAACAGCAGCACCGCTGCCAACGCATCGCCGGAGTACGGTGACAATGGCGGACTACCGCCGATTGGTTTCGGCGCCCACACGTAACCGGAACCCCCATCCGGTGGATCAAGGTTGACGACGTCTGCATGATCCGGCCCCACTTGCGAGATCCAGACCGACGGGCCGGGATGGCTTGTCTCCTTTGGCAATTCCGAACGGAGGAGGGGCTGCTCCCTCGTCGCCATCGGCCACTGGTAAAAGGCCATGGCTCGAACCTTGCCAAGCTGCGCGGCGACTGCATTGAAATATCCATATACGTTGTGCTCCGCGAATGAGTCGATCTGAAGCGGCGGATGTTGCCGGCCATCATCGGCTCGCAACGCGGTAGTCACCGGTGAGATCGGATAACAGCTGACGACGAGGGTGCCGCCAAGGTATCGAACGTAATCCGTGTGCGTATAAAGCTGGTCGCTATAGGTCAGGACCAGTCTTGCGTCGGGGCAATGACGGCTGACCGCGCTTGCCAGAAAGATTTTGTCTCTCCTGTCGGTGGCTGTAATGAGTACGTACTGCGGATGCTGAGAAGCAAGCGTCTGAAGGGCCGACGTCAGTACAATGTCCTGGTAGATCGGGGTGAGAAGAGCGTCTTGCTCCAAGATTGTATCGGCCTCTCCCTCCGCCGCCGGGATGGGAATGCGCAAACCGCGGTCAAAGGCGCTGAACTGCGGCAAATTCTCGGCGTCGCGCAGGCTGGCCTGGGCGCGGTTGGCGTGAACCCGCGAAATATGGAGCGGGAAGGGCACTTCGATGATCTGGAAATTATCGTGCTTTGGCAGAACGCAGTCGGTTCCGTAGCTGGTGCTCCCTTCTCGAAGATGCCCGACGACGATCTTTTCCGTTCCGTGCATGCCGCGTATGAACTGGAACAGCCGATCGATCAAGGCGGTGTCCGGCAGAAGGGTCGACGCCAGGGTCACGTTCCCCTTCCGCGGCGGCGGCTTAAGAAAGGACCGGCCGTTCGGCAAAACATGCGACGGCTGAAAGTCGTCGATCCGAAGCGCGGTCGCGGTGCTAACGACATTGATCTTCCAATCGTTGTAGCAATCGCGGAAATCCCCCTCATGGTCGCTCCACCACGCCTGCAGCGCGACCTGGAGCGACAACTGGGAGCCGGAGAAAACCGGACCGACAATCCGCACGGCCGGCGTGTGCTTTTCCCTCGAGTTATCCTGGATGGTCTTCGAGCCGAAACATCGCTCCATTTCAAACCAAGCGACAATTTCGAGTGCTGTCCGAAGCGCTGGCTTCTGGATTCCGGCTACGGGGCTTTCCCCAATTAGAAAGACGATTAGCGTTCGCACGCTTGGCGAACCGGCTAAATTGCCGCCAGCCATGCCGGTTGGAGTCCCGGAAGGCTTCGACAACTGATCTGGTGAGGGTGTCGAGCGGAAGACCAACACGCCCGGCACTCGTTCAGGTTCATGGGCGTCGCGAGACGGTTCATCCGTCAAGTGCTCCCACGGCAGGTAATAGTGGTCTAGGACAAAAACATCGCTCTTCCGTTCCGGGTCGATCGCATTGCACGCTCGCTGTAGCGCCTCGACCCAGAGGTCGAAACGGTACGCGCTTTGTGAGCGCTCCGGATCGGGCACGAGGGCAATCATAAACTCAGGTTGACAGGCCAGAATCTGGGGGCCCCAACGCTGCACCCATTTGCTGGCCTCGGTTGCGGTATCAGTCGTTCCCGGCAGATCCTCTTTTACCGAAAGCTGAGAATGCGCATTCCGGGGTTCGGCCGCCCGCTTGCCTTCGACCAGTTGGTCAGCCGTGACTCCTAAGAATTGTGCGATAGGTCGCAAGTACGGGGGCGTCGATGTTTTCTTTGCGCGAACCCGAAGGAATGGCCCAACTTCCACCGAGATTTCAGGCCGGTCTTGTCCTCGCTCGATCAGCGGTGCTCCGGCCGCCTTGGGCGTAACCGGCTCAGGCTTCAATCCACTCGGACGCGGCTGTGCCACCTGATGGATCAGCAGACCCAGCAGCACAACCAGCGACGCACCCCAACCCAGGTTCGACGCGATTGATTGCCGCGATCGGCCTTCCATTACTCGACCCATCTTTCAGCTTGATCTGCTGATCCGACGCATGGCTCGCCCACAACTGCGGAGCAGTAGCGAAACCCGTGGCAACAGGTACAGCGTGCCTCAGCACCGAGTGAGATGGGTACGATCGACACCACGATCGCAGAGGTGCAAACACCCGATTCTGACTTGAGAACAATTGCGACGCAAACAAAATCTCCGGGCACTTGAAAATCTTAAGGAGATAAGGGCGCGTCGGCTCCTTCCCGCATCTGTTTGTGCCGACCGCCCCTTCGTTCTGTCGTGCGCGTGCCACTGCGTCGGTTGTAGCCCTCAAAGCGGGCTTCCCGTCGCGCCTCATCGAACTGTCCCTGTGCTCGCATTGCATTGATCCGCGGGTTGGGAGACCATGGCGTGATTCCCGTGCCCGTCGCATCCCGCGGTAGCTCGATGGCTTCCGGCGCGTATCGGCCGAGAGCCGCTCTGTCGATGAAGGCCCTCACAATCCTCCCAAAGATCAACGCGTTACACAGTTACACAACTCACTGCTTGCGCGGCGAGCGTCAGCATGCTATACATCCTATAGTACTCTGCGCAGTGCGCGCTGTGTCGTAATGTAACTAGACGTGAGAGGTGACATGTGGGGAGGCCAACCAACAACGACGGGCGAGGAACGGCTTAGAGCGGCCGCGGCTAATGGTGATTTGCTAGCGGCGGAAACAGAGCTGGCAACAGGCGCGAACGTCAATGCGGGCGACGAGTGTGGCAAAACAGCACTGCACTTTGCAATCGCATATAACAACTTACGTCTTGCTCAGCTGCTGCTCGGCCAGGGCGCGGAGGTTGACCCAAGAGCTCATAACGGAGAGACGCCGCTGCATTACGCCGCCAGGGCAAGCAACGCAACAGCCGTCGATCTGCTTACCTCGCAAGGCACTAATGTCAATGCGCAGGATGCTCATGGACTCACGCCCCTGCATCATGCTGATAGTTGCGACATCCTCCGCGTCCTGGTTGACAAGGGCGGCGATATCAACGCAAGAAGCAGGGATGGACGGACACCCTTGCATTGCGCCGTCTGGAGCAAAGACATCGAATCTGCCGCGTTTTTGATTGAGAGGGGGGCAACGGTAAACGCCAAGGACAAAGACGGGCTAATTCCCTTGGACACCGCGATACGTGATGCGCACGGGAGGCACAATAGTCCAATGGTCGAACTGTTGAGGAAGGCGGCAATTGCGGAGAATCACGCAAGCCATGCACGCCGCATTGGTGACCAGCGCGAGCGAGAGATAGACCGTTCTCTTGGAGAGGCAATTTGAAGGTGGGCTGACGCTGAATGCCACTTCTCCGGCAACGACAAATGGCGTGGCGTCGCGCGCGATGCTGGCCTCGGTCAGGAGTTGTCGATGCGACGCGCGAAGCCCGGCAGTTGGCATTGCAAGTCACTTAGCGAACTCGCCGGTTATTAGCAACCCTGTGTGAATGCTGGGGCTTCACTCGGACCCACTCTTTCAGGGCCGCATGCGATTCGAATTCACCATCTCGATCTTGTCAATCGTAGGCCCTGCTTCCGCTACCTCGCGGATTTCCTGGCGTCATCTGTCGGAGCCAAAGCAAGTGATGGCGTTGCAGCCCGGCATGGATGAGGTCGGTGGAGCCGAACGTCTCAGAAATTGTCACTGGTTCCCACCCGAGACGCTCCGAGCCGAGAAGCAGCAAGCCAGCAGTTTCACGCGCGATAAAATTCTGGTCCCCCGGCTTTGCTCGCGAAGGCTTGGGGCTTTATTCTGGACACCGAAGCAACGTGATTTCGCGTTTCGCTGAGTCGTCCGCGCGATGGTAACGTTTGCCGTTTCAAGGAAGTGTTCTGTGATGACAAAGAAGCGAGGGAAATCGGGCGGTGCGAAGAGGACGAAGGTGCCCGCACCGATAACGCGAGCTGCCGGGACCAAGAGTGCTGCCGATCAGCAACGAGCAACGCAATTGCTCGCGACTGCGAAGACGCGGGATTTGACCCCGGACGAAATGAGCGTCCTGTCCGTCGTCCAGTTGTCCACGTACGCAACCATTCAGCGGAATCGGCAGAAGGGGACGAGTTGGGATCGCTGACTTCGCCACGGTCCAAGACGAGCCCGCTAGCTCACGGCCTAGTCATTAAGAGGAACTGAAGGCTGATGATGTGATCGAAGATGACTCATTCTCCTCCATAGCGGGACGGTTGCGGCCGTAGCTACCGTTCATGGACGAACGGCTTGCCCAGCCAGGCTTGGTAATCACGGAGCTGCGACTCCGCGATGGCGACGGCTTGCCGGAGGCGGTCGCATTCGGAGCCGTAGCCGCCGGCCAGGCGTTCGAGCGCATTCAGCACGGCGCGCGGCCCCTGGTGTTCGCGAGAAAGCGCGGATTGACGAGCGGTCGTGCCTTCGAGGTAGACGCTGGGCGGGAATTGGGGATGAAGGATAAGTCCGAAGCGTAAGCCGCGATAGATCCCGAGCGGGATGGGGCGCATATCGCGCACGTCCCGCGGCTCGGCATCCAGTTTGCCGCCCAGGACCTCGGAAAGGTCCTCGCGAGCCGGTGCGCGACCGCCAAAGGGTACCTGTTGGCGAATATCTCCGATTCGGACCGGCGCATTGAAGCGAGCGGGGTCTGGAAGAAACAGATTGGAAAGCTCCAGGAGCTCGGAAAGGATGAGGACGCAGACGGCATTAGGGCGTGATTTGGGCTGTAATCCAGGCAGAGCGCGGTTTCGCTGCTCCTAGCCCACTCCAAATGCGATTGCGGGCCATCAAGGCTGGTGCCTGGAACCCCGCCGCCATTGTCGCGTGATTGGTTCAAATGACGCGCGCTGAGCCGCTGCCGCATGATGGGTTGCCGCCAGCAAGCGTGCACGACGCAAACGCACGCTGACGGCGGTTTTCACGGTGAAAACACGCCCTAAGCTCTGTTTGGGACCCCACCTCCGGAAGCTCTGCTTCGCTTGCGTGAGGGCGCGTCATACGACGAGGCGGGACTCGCCGAGCTTCGGGAAATTGTGATCCCAATCATGGCGAGGAAAGGCGAAGACGTACGGCCAGTGAGCCGTCCCATTCCGTTTCTTTGCGGCACTCCCGAACTCACCTGTTCGGCGGCGACGCGTGACTACCGTACGCAGCCGGAGGCTCGAATTGCGGGATCACAAATGATTGCGGCGGATTCGCCTCCTTGTATCGTTTGTTGTATGTCTCTTGTCTCAGAGCCTCGTTTGCGTAAGGGCCAATTGGGTCTATCGGCGCGGGCACCTTTGGCGGACACGGGCTGCCGGCCGGTCGGGCCTTGCAGACATACGGCAAGTTAACCATGTAATTGCCCGAGTACACGACGTAATGCCCGCAGGAAATCTGCGGCGGCTCGCAATCAATCGTCGCGTTCTTACAAATCTCGCTGTCGGCCTGGTACACCTGCCAGGTTTCCGTGACTGCTAAGCTGGCATTCGGCTGCTCCCCCGCTTTTGGCGTTCTTGAGTCGCAATTTCCAACATTCATGGAACAGTCCGCGGGCTTTCCATTCGTGATTGACGAGGTCGTGTCTGGTGCGGGAGGAATCGGGTCAAAGCTACACTTGCAATCTGCCATGCAATTGCAAAGGGTGCCGAGACCGCAGGCACTGCACGGATCGGAATCCGGCCTGAAATTCCCGCATACGACAACTTGCGCCGTCGGTATCGCCGCGGCCAGAGAGCCCGGATCCCGGCTGGCAATGTCCAAAACGACCAGTGTGAAATCCGAAAGCGCCTTGAGATCGCCCGGATCCACCCAGACATAGGTGTCTCCGCACTTCGCTTTGTAACAGGCGCAAGAATGCACGTCGAGGTGGGGGTCTCATTCGAGGATCAGTCGACGCTCGACGATGTCGAGAATGGCGCCACCAACAATGTGCTGCACCGATATCACGTCAGTGTCTTCCGCGCCAGCTACAGCAGTCCGACGCTGGACAATTATCAAGTCGCGGCCCTCATCAGGCCAATCGGTTTCAATGACACCCATTTCGATGATCATTTCACCGTCGGCTGGGGTGTTTCGTTTGTGGCAGGAGTCTACGTCATCCCCACGACCGACGTGATCTATTTCGGTGCCGCGGGAGGATCGGGAGTCGAACAGTACATTTATGGCGCGACTCAAGCGGCGGTCATCACGAACGGAGCCACGATAAGCACGCTCTCAGAAGCGGGCGGCTTCGTTCCTTACCAGCGTCTTTGGTATTTGAGCAAGAACAAGAGCTCGAGCGTCATTTCTAATGTCGCACTCGGCTACGTGAGCGAAGAGACGGTGAGTGCTTCCGACAATCGACACCTCGAGCAGGTCACTTGCAACATCATCTGGAATGTCAATGCGAACGCGTCGGTCGGCTTAGAGTACGATTATGGGGACCGCGTGCAGGCTGATGGGCAACGCGGACAGGACAATCGCTTTCAGTTGATTGTGCAATTCGGTGCGTCGGGCTCAAAGAATGCGGCGTCGCCCGTCAACGCAGCAGAATTCGGCGCTGCGGCCGAGTCGAGCGGTCCAGACACGGGTTCCGGCCCCACGCGCAGCAGGTCGCTGTTGGGGTTGTAAGAAACGCCCGCAGCTATGAGCCGCGCGAGACGGACGGCGGATAGTAGATGTCGTCAATGCCGTCAGCCATGGCGACGACATCGAGTGCCGCATAGTTCGAGAGGACGACAATTGTGAATGGATGCTGCAAATAGCGCCGGACATAAGTGCGATATCCTGCCCAGCTTCCGGAGTGGTCCGCCATCGTCCCATCGGGAGTAATGAACCAGCCAAATCCCGGATCAATCGAGCTTCCGTCATTCAGATGGCCGCGGGTAAAGATCAAGTCGAGCATTGCATCGGAGACCAAGGTACGCGGCGGAACGCTTTGATTTCCGGCGCGGTAGAGCGCCGCGTCCCATTGATAGAGATCATCGAGATTCGTGAACACGCCATCTTCGCCAAAAATCCGATTGAGCGGCGAATAGTCGATGTCGATTCCCGTGGCGACCCCTGCAAAATCATAGCTTTGCGCGACGCTGGCAGCAGCGGGGGTGGGCGTGTCGGCGACGAATGTGTTGGTCATTCCCAGCGGCAGGAAAATCTCTGCGGCGAGGAAGTCGGCAAACTTCATGTCCGAGACTTCCTCGATGATGGACGCCAGACAGGCGTAGCCGCTGTTGCTGTAGTTGAAAGCCGCGCCGGGGGGAGCGGAAAGCAGAGGCTGCCGCTCGAGAACCGCAAGGACATCGCGATTCGTGGGCTCGAAAAAGCTGGGCGGAGAGCTGGCTGTGCGAAAACCGAGCGTGTCAATCATCCCCAATTGCAGGAATAACTGATCGAACTCGGCCAGTCCGGACGTGTGATGCAGCAGATGATGGACTTCAATTTCCTTCGCCGCTTGGCAGGGGAAGAAATCGATCAGTCGGTCGTGCAGGCGCAGTTTTCCTCGCTCGAGAAGTATGGCGATGGCCATCGCGGTAAATTGCTTCGTCAGGGACGCTAGGCGAAAGTTGGTGCTTGGCGTGATCCCGACGCATCCTTGGGCACCCAGACGCGCCTGTCCGTATCCCTTCTGATGCAGCATGTCGTGATCCTGGATCACCATCACGGCTGCGCCTGGCCCCGTTTTGGAAAGCCAGCGATCAAGCAAGTCATCGATCTGCTTTGACTTCCGCTCGATTTCAGGTGGCTGATAATGGACCGACCTCGGTCGCCCATAATCTTGCGGGTGGAACTGCAGCGCGCTCCACGGCAAGCCGTTCAACAGGCTGTCCTCGTCAGCAGGCGCGAAAAGGCCGGGATACGGGTCGGTCCCGTTTGGCAGCAACGTGTACGAAAGGGGATTCTTGCAGCGCAGCGACGTCGTTCCGGCGGTGTCCCACACTACGAAGCCGTAGTCTTGTGCGGCTTTGGCGATGATTTTGCCCGCGGGCGGCAGGGCGAGCGTGCCGATGTCGACCGTCGGATCGAGACGAAATCGCAAACCCTGAGGAATGCAGATTTTGCCGGCACAGCCCGGACCGTCCGTACGGGTAGCGGGCCAGGAGTAGGTCCCCGACGCCGATTGGACGAGCGCAATGCCCATGACGTGTTCGATTACACCGGCGCTGAGTTCTTCCGCCGTAATTTGCCCTCCGACGAGTGGCAGACCTGTCGCGGTTGCACCGAAGGGATTTGGCCAAATCCCCTCGGAGTTTTGCGACACATCTGCCATCCGACCTCCCCAACAGGCTTGCCAGACACCGTCCTTGTTCTGCGCCTCGTAGAATTCCCACATCGTGTCTGATGAGGGCTCGTAGACCGTCATTTCGGCATCGTCGTCCGGTGACGGTTGCGCGTAGGAGGGAATCGGCACGTTTTCAAACTGCTCGGTCAGGCTCGCGTAGTCCTCGTCCGATGCAGACAAGCACCGGTTCACGCCGACGTCAATCGGTTCGGTGCCGTCAGCGGCGATATAAACCGGGCTGGTCCATTGGATCGTGTTCAGCGCAACGATGTTGTCGTCGCCGCACGCCTTCTGTCGAAGGAATTCGCGAACGAGATCCGCAGAATGAGGGTTCAACGGGGGATTGCTCGGTAGCTTCGCATACCAGAAGCAGTCCGGACCTAGTATCGGATCGGTTCCGGCACTTGTTCTGTTGAAACTGGCAGTCATGCTCGCCTGAATCTGTGACTGGGCGTGGGGTTATGCGCGATAGTGAATATTAACCTGGCCGTCGTCCCCCGAGTTGTTCACGATCTCGGCCGATTGTCCGCAGTCCTGCACGGGATTCAGTGGCGTCCAATTGACCGGGGCCACTCCAACGCCGGTTTCAACTTTGAGGGAGACAAACGACGTCAAGCCGGTATCGGGATAGTCCGAGCACGCCGTGAGGTCGTAAGCCTCGAGGGTGACGGAGCACACCAGCAGTTCCGGAATCATCTCGACGCCAAGCCATGTGCCGTCGATACCTTGGAATTCGCTGCTGTAACTGTAGGTTCCTTGATACTCTCCAGTCATCGTGATCGCGCCGGTGAGCAGCTGGCCCGGCTCGACCCGGACAGCCTTTGTGTGGAAGCCTTGGTTATTGCTCACCGCGTACCAGCTGGAGACCGACCAGAAAGGTCCTCCCCCAGTCGCAGACAAACCCCACTGCAGCACCGGCTGCAAAATGCCAACAACGCTGCCGTAGTTCGTGATGCCGTTGAACAAATAAATTAGTTGCTCGGACATGGTCACCGGTGGTGGCGGAACCTTCCACGACGCGGTGAACGACGTCAGGGGGGTCCCCGATTGGCTGGCATCCCATTGAGCATAGGCGATCCAGCCACTCCCCATTGCTGCATCGCGCGTTGAGCGTCCAGCTTTGGCTTGATCGATCAAGGCCTTAGTCGGAAGCTCTTGCTGCCGCTCCGCGTTGCCTCCGGCGCGCCGTGCATAGACCGGTCTGTCCACGTGGGTGGGCGGTATCCGAAGAACACCACGTGCGCCACGAAACTGTTCCATTGCGAAGTGCCTTTTCTCTACTCTTTGATACCGACGGAGTCGATGCTCGTAAGCCCTTCAGATTCCGCGGTCAAGGCGACCATTCAGGTCTCCGCTCCAGTTGTTTCCGCCTCCGGACTGCTGATCCGAGTGGGCGATTATGGCATTGGCAACCAGTCAGATGCAAAGCGGAAATTGCTGCGACTGGCAATTAGCAGAATTATCGGCAGCTACATCCGCTTTACGGCGGATCCTAACGTGAGGGGGTATCTTGCCGCCTCGAACTCGGATTTCAATCGGTCGTTGGACGTCGTGCGCCTCGGGAGTCGCAAAAAGGCTGAGGTGCGCGGCTTCGTGGGGCCGCGTGCCAACTTCTGGTAGAAGGCCGTCAGGGTTTCTTCCAGCGGTTGAATTCGATCATGACGTCCTGCAGTGAAGAAGGCGACGTGACATCCTTGATAGCCGTCGCGGCGTGCGGATGGTTATCGGCATCTGTCCGCCCCGTTAGGCTTTGTGCCTCGATGAGAGCATTGATGATCGCCTCCTCCGTAGCGTCCACACTCGCCTTGAAGAACGCGTTCATAATGTCATCGTTGAAAGGCGTCATCGAGACCTGAACTTCCTCTTCGGATTGCAAGGCGGTTCGGTTCGCAGTCGAGAAGGCGATGAAGATCTCGCCCGAGTCGTTGTTCGTGAACGTTCCCGTGCGACCCACTCCGAGTGTCGCCCGTCGGGCCACACGCTTGAGCTGGTGCGGCAGAAGCGGTGCGTCGGTGGCGATCACAACGATGATCGAACTCTTCCGCGGCCCGGCGATGTTCTGCCCGCCAGGATCGATATCGGGTCCGTTTGGAGGCGTCATTTTTGTCCCCACGGGTACGCCCCGAATGACGAGCTCATCGTAATGGCCTTGGTTCGCCTGGACGAGGACGCCTACTATATAGCCCGTATCGCCCACGACGCGGGACGACATGCCGATGCCACCCTTCCAACCGTAGCAGGTCATACCCGTGCCGCTTCCGACATTCCCTTGGTCGGGAACGTCCTTCTGCGTCGCCTGTAGTGCCGCCGCGAGGGCTTCGTCGACATGCTGGGGCGTCACGACGCCCGGGCCGAGGAACGCGCCACCGATTACTTTAACGAACTGTTGCCTAACGTCGGCATCTATCGAAAGAAAATCGAGCTATGCTATCGCCGCCACTACCGGACCAACCTGCACGGCCGGATTCGGAAGCAAGAGACCGAGTTGAGGTCCGTGCTGGCCGGCGCTCGGGCCGCGTCCGACCAGTACGAGCACCTGGAGGCGCAGTTGCGGAACGTGGCCAAAGCCTACGACGACTACGCGGCCATGCTCGCCGTCTTCAAGGACTTGCAAAACACCCTCGCGATCAACGCAGCGAACCTAACAGAATTGCTGGACCGTTTCTCACTGCCGCAAGACGGACTGCCTAACATTTGGCGCGCGAAAGGCAGGCGCGCTATCGACCAACTAAACGCCGACGAGCGTTACTTCGAAGCACGCACACGCGAGGCGGAATTGACGCTGCGCGTGTTGGAAGCGCGCGTGGAGATTGAACGGGTCAAGCAGGAAGACCGCGAGAACAAATTGTCTGAGAAGCGAAACCTCACTCTCACCTACCTGATGCTCTGGATCGGGTTCCTAAGCCTGGTGCTCACTCTCGCCAGCGACGAGGTGAAACTCTTCGATCCGGCCGACGGCCCTGCAGTCCCCATGTTGGAGCGGCTCGGCTTCCTGAATCGCGATGTCCCCAAAGGGCCGCAGGGGATGGGAGAGCCGCGGTTCCGGATTCCCCGGCTGTTCACCCGGTGCTGGGATGCCGAGTGACGGGTAAATACCTCGCATCACGAGGTAACAGACGAAATCCAGCCTCGACTGGTCGCATCGAGGCCGCCATCGACCCCGCGGATCTCCGCCCAATCGCGATCGAGTGCTCGCGCGCGGCGTCCGGCTGATCACGCCCGTCGGAGCTTAGTGTGGCGGGAGACTGTCGAGTTCCTTCTTGGCCTCGGCCGCGAGCTCGGCGCCTGGCGACTCCGTAATGATTTGCCGGAACTTCTTTTCCGCGACTGCGTACACGCCGGCTTTCGCCAAGCTCTTCGCGTTGGCAAGCTGTGCCTTGAGGCGGTGCGCCTTATCATAGTCAGACTGAGCTGGAGCGCTGCTCGGCTTGGAGTGAGTTGACGGCTTTTTCTTCGGGCCGCGCTCAGGGTTGGAGCGGTCATGCCGGCGATCATCGCCTGCCTGGCCAGCGACACTTCCTGGAGCCGACGCACGTCAGTAGACGTGATCGGAATGTCGGTAGTGGGTGCGAGTTGTGTTGGTCCTATGGCGCGATGGCCAGCAGGATAATGGCACCGGCCAGGACGATAAGTGTCACGAATACATGATACCAAAACCAGATCCGCTGCCGATCAATCGCCTCCCTGGGCGCTCCAATGCTGAGCGTTTTTCTGTATTCCCAATACAATGCTTTGTCGCGAACATGAGCTTGCTGCACTGTCCAAATGATTGCTATGTGCAACGCGGCAATTAAAGCGAACAAAAGTACGAAACAGCATATATGACCGCTTATAGCCTTCGCGATTATTGGCCGAATGTCTTTGTTTCCCGTCACGGTGTAAACAAAAAGCCCAATGCTTCCCCAGAATCCAAGAGAGAGTTTCCATTCCAAATCCCTTCGGCTTTCGAAATCTCCTTGGCTTAATTTGGCCGCTTCGAGGAGCAGCGTGCGTTGTTCTTCGTCGGTCATCGTGAAGGCTCCACGCGCACTCAGTCGCAAAAACGCGCTGCGTGCTCTGAGAGAATAACTAACATCTGGTCAACTTTTGCTGCGGATTGTGATTTGTGCGACGGGCCTATTTTGGCTGGTTCACAGCCGGCATTCCTTATCGCAAGCAGCCTTGGATAAAGTCCGGGAAAGTGTTCCTTGGCCGTATTCTCGGCCGCAATCTGCCAAATATTGACTTGCGATTCGGCGTCTTCCATTGGGCTCATATCCGCCATCGTTGTGCCATAGGCAGATGGGCGGAGCACCGCTGTTTCGATCTTTTCTCTTAGATCAGTTCCATTCGCGATCATGGCAGTTAGCTTTCTGTACGCCTCTTGCTTTTCGATCCGCTGTCCCCGCGCCGCGATCGCGTCATCGCGCTCTTTTGCCAACGCAGCACATTTGCCTGCACCAGAACGCTCTAATTCAAAGTACAACTGATACGGTGTCGTGACCGCCGAGAAAATAAAGGCGACACTCCACGCCCCAATACCTCCAATCATGGTAATCGTAAGGAACTCCTGCCATTTGTCGCTGAGCCTGTGAAAATCGAAATGATAGTGCCACGCAAACGCTGCCGTGCCAATGGCCAGAGCTAACGCGCTGTACGTTATGATGGAGGCAGTCAGCCCCATGCGCCCCATCGTGTTTTTGTAGGCGGTAGTCATCCAAAGCTTCGTGAAGTGCCAAGGTGTCGTCATGGCTGTTCTCGGACGTTGACTACACGCACCGAGAGCGATACCATGCCAATGGACAATTCGGCACGGTTCGCTCTCTGAACCAACTGGCCGCCAGCGCCAACTCGCGGCCTTTGAATTCTATCCGCGTCACGTTCACACAACCACATTGGATTGCGCCGAGACGCGAAGCAGTTGCTCTATGGCCCATTTCCCGGTCGCGAGGCCAGCAGCAACGGCCGGAGTCGTTCCGAGCGTCATGTGCGGTCGGCAGAAGTTGTACCACGCCACGAACAGAGCAAACATCAGTTCGTGATTCTCCCACTTCTTTGAGAACGCATTGGTGAGGCGCGTGAATCGGCGATTTTGCATGCGCACGGTCAGGTTGCTTCGCTCAATGTGGGACGTGCAGATTTGCCCCGGTTCCGAGTGACCCGCGTTCTGGTACTCTTTCGCCCCTATTATGTTGGCCGGGCTGTAACGACGCTGCTCAGACTTCGACGGCGAACCGTACTGCTTGATCAGCATCCCGTGATCGACAGCGTGATTGAAGGCCGCCGGGATCGCGACGTGGTACGGACGAAAGCCATCCGTCGAGACGTGCGGGCGATGCTGATCAGAAACGCAGAGCGCCAGCTTGTCCGCGAAGAGCGTCGCGTTCCCGGCATCCCGCCGGCCGACGTGGAAGCAAAACAGCAGTTTGGTTTCACGGTCAAGAGCCGTATAGCAGTACGCATCGCCAACGCCTTCATAGCTGCTCTGAAAAAACGCCGTCCGCTCTTTCTTGGCCACGAATGACCAAACTTCATCGACCTGGATTTCCGCAACGGTCAGGTTCTGCATCGTGTCCGCAAGGAACTGAAAGCACTGGCGCCCCGCCTGGACCATTAGCCGCAGGCTCGTGTTTTTATCGAGCCCGGTAAGCCGGCTCGTTGCCCGCACGGATGTGCCTTCCAAGAGCAATTGCAGAGCGAAGGCGGCCTCTTTCGGACTGGTTGAGAGACGGGCCAATGGTTTCGGATCACTAAACGTCCGGTTGCACGGCACGCACCGATAACGCTGCTGGCCGGTCCGAGTTTTCCCGTACCGATGGCCCTGTTCTCCGCATTCCGGGCAGTTCATCGCAATCTCGCCTTTGGGGGCGAATCGCGGTAGACTGGGGTTCTCTAGGCCGAAGTCTGGCGATTCGCTGGATTTTGGTTCGCCCCGTCCGTGTTACAAGCACTGACGGGGTTTTTCTTATACCCTCATTGTAGCTACAATGTGGCTACAAGTCAAGGGGTTGACACGTGGCTACATGAGCGCTACGATATGGCCATGCCCAAGCAGTCTAAAAAAGTGGCCGACAATCGGGATAACGTCCTGCGAATAAGGCTGAAGGCAGCGGAACGTCAGGAACTGGATCAAGCGGCACAAGAGCGCAGCTTGGACACGTCCACCTGGGCACGCATGGAACTGATTAGACTTGCGCGAGGTAAAAAGTAGCGGAGGGCGGGGGTTTCGATCCCATCGACGTTGAGCCGATCCCTTCGGCGGTTTATAGGGCCGCTGTGCCAGCCAAGACACGGGCCGCCCTCCGTGACCTCTCGACCTACGGATGCCGGCTGCGTAGAATCACAACCGAGCACGGGCGACCGAGCCGAGCATGGCTCGCAATTGTTTTCGCAAGAGGTGGGACCAAAACCAAGGCGCGCAATCATTCCGTGAAGGCATAAAAGTGCCTCTTTGAATGGCCGAAACGGTGGGCAGTCCGCAAAAACGTGACCCATCGCCCGGCGGTTTCAGGGCATGAAATGCAGCCCCTGATTGGCTCTGTGTCGATCAGGGGTTTTCTTTTTAGCTAGATTCTCTGCCTCCGAATTTCCAAATAAAAAAGACCGCCGAACCTTAAAAGGCTCGCGGTCTGTCGCTTCCGCTGGCGTGAACGAATTGTGCTAATAAAAAAGCCGCCACGAACAGCGACGTCCGATGTGGCGGCCCCCGCGCTAAACGCGAGCTTGGCTCAGTTAGAATTGTCAGACGTCGCTATACCAAATGTTAGCAACGCGAACGCATCGGTCAACTTGGATCTGAGGCAATTTTCCCCGGCTTTTTTACCAACACAACTCGCACCCACTACCGGAATGTCCTTCGTATAGTTAGCGCCACGATGCCGAAGGGTGCCAGACCTCGCGGCGGCCAGCGCGTCGACGATCTTGTCCTCTTGTCCATCACCGTTGGTCGTGATCCACTCCCCAGATCTGGCCCGCGCCGTTGTCGCGCTTCGCGTTGGCGAGATCCCACTTAATCGAAAAGGTCTGGTCGCCGGCCTTGATGATCGATTCTCGAACGAACAGCCACTCGTTGGCAACGTACTGTATGTGAAGCATCAGCGGTCCGACGTGGCCATCCTTTTCGCCGAATCGGGCCGAGAGCTCGCCTCGTTCGTCGACCGTCTTGGCCGCGTGCTCGTGCGTAAACCAATTCGCATTAAGCACGCTAACGTGGGTTGTACGCAAGGACTGGCAGAGTGTGAATCACCTCGATGTCTTTGAGGCCATCGCCGTCGGTCGGATTCTTTCGGGCGGTCGCATCAGCCGTGCTGACCCAGAGGCGGGCCGGTGAAAAGTCATCGTCGAAGGAGATGAGGTGAGGGCGGTTTTTCCTTGAGCCGGTCTGCCCGGACAGTCGCTGCAAGGCGTACTTGACGGCGCTCAAACGTCCCGGCGAAGCAGGGACTAGGACTGACGACATGGCGAAACCGGCCGCGTTGGCAATGCGACAACGTGACGATCAATACGCAAGCCATCCCCGCCCGCTCATAGAGGCCCTTCGCGTCTCTTACAGTTGGGACGACAGGAAGCCAACCGAACTCTTTGCGGCCCGTTTTTCGTGACTGATCGCGGTCGGAAATCGCGCTTCTACGGGCAGCCTAAGGCTCTTGGGGCTCTTGGTCTGGATAGCGAATCCGAATCATCGCGGCGGCCCGTCCTGGAACAATCCCCATTTCGATGACCGCGCCGTCCCGCATGACCTTGTCGAAGCCCTCGGCGATGGTTTCGTCGCTCCCAACGAGGATTCGGTCGTCAGGCAAGGTCGGGTGTTCGCAGCCGGCGAGCAGGTCGCGCAGCTCGGCGGTCGACGTGCGGAACCACTCGCGGCCGAGCGATTCGGCCTTGCGGCCCATCGCTCGCAACTTGCGATGCACTTGGGCCTCGATCTTCCGGCCATCCCAAGTCTTGAAGACGAGCAACACAGCGGGCTTTTCAGGGAAGCCCGCTTTCTCGGTGATGAGCGATCGAATCCGCTCGACCGCGCCGCCATAGCCCGACTTCGAATAGCCAATTTTGACTGGGTAGACCGCTTCCCCCTTTAGAGTCGCGATCTCGACCAGGGACGGGTATGTAAACGCGTAGACCTCTTGGTCGCCCGTCCCGTCGAAGTCTGTACTCGCCAGCGACAGGGTATCGCCGTAGCTCGCAAGAAACTGTTGGTGATACCTTGCCGCGACGACGCGGTCTGCGTCGAAGCGAGTGTTGCGGTTCTTGGCAATAATCTCGGCGGCGATGACTTCGGCGGTCTCGACCGGAACACGGTCGACGGCGACATTTCGGAGTAGCACCGCGGGCCCGCGTCGAACGCGATTCGCGTGCACGTGTAGCCGTCGGAGTCAGTGGGGATGGTCCAGCCGAGTGCCCCGCGATGCAGTTCAGGAGCGTAAGCGCGGAAGTCGTGTGTGAGAACGACCCGCTCGCGATTGTCGAGATCGAAGCAAGGGCGCCCGTTCGCGTCGCAAGCGTGGATTCGCCCGTCGACGATCTCTCTCGTCGCGACCTTCGGTGGTGGCTTGAGCTTCTTGGGCATCAGTCCCGCTCGAACAACGTGGGCGGAACACATCGGCAACTTATTCGATGGTAAACAGAAATCCCGCAAACAGCTATCTTGAGACGTGGATCGCCTCGCTAAATGGGCCACCATTTCGCGTGCAGTAAGGATTATTTAAGCGACTGAATCTGAGAGGGCGCGTGCATCTGTGTGCGCTATGTGGAAGAGAATGCGCCGCAATTCATGCGCGGCGTTCTCTGACCGCGGCGAGAATTGCATCATTGACTTCGCGCAATCGCTCTTTGAAGCGAAGCTTAAACGCGCGGTCCACCACGCCAAGCAAACCCTCTAAGATGTTCGCTGCGAGATACAGTGTCTCCGGCACCGCGTGGATATCGGCTTTCAATTTCGCGATTAAGTCGCCGTCCTCCGTCAACTGGACTCGATCCAGAGCCGCTGTTCCGTGCGTTGTGTCAGATTGAAGACTGTAAATGTGGCTGTGATAGTCTGACCAACCGTGTCGTTGCGCCATCTGTTGTGGTGTGAGGCCGGAGAACCAGCTCGGCTCTCCGACAGTCATGCGTTTGCGGAGATTGTCTGCGACTCGCGCAATCGGATCGAGTGATTTCAATACCGCTTTGTATGCTCGCCGGTTTTTGCTTGGTCGCTGATTCGCCAGCTTTTGGCGAAGCCGGTCCAATTTCAACGGACGGTATGAGAAATAAAGCGCGGCGCGAAAATGACGGTGGTTCCATCTCTTTGGAATCGCGATATCATTAGCATGTCGCTTTCTGTTTTCCAATACGAACATACCCGCGAGGGCCGTCTCAAAAAGGCTTCTTGTCAGAATCTCAGCGTTCTCGATCTGGCCGATTTCGACGAGTGCAATAATGGACCGGTAACGCCGGAGCGACTCGAGGAGGATCGCTTCGGTCACCCAATCTATGAGAATACGCCTGGGAGGATGCGGTCCAGTGATCAGGGCGTCGAGCAGGATGAGCCCGACCTGGAGAACCTCCATCGCATTGCGAAGGTGTCGACTATTCGCCTCGATGATCGCAATCCGATTCTCTTCTTCAAACGGAAATCGCTGTTTCGTGATCCAATTCTCCATCGATGTGGATGGCCTTAGCCGCGGCATTTCCAGTGCAGCGAAAGTTGGCTTCTCGACAATTGGTCGCTTCACAAAAGCCGCTTGTTTTGTAGCGTCTGTCGCACGTTCTCGCCGGTGGCGATTTTGTCAGCGTCCGCTACCGTGCGTTTCGACGGCACCGCTGCAGGTCAAACGATCGACCGGCCAGCCGTGGTGGTGTTGCAACCGGGTGCGGCGCGTGGTTTGGTGCTATGAACCCATGTAGGTGCTGACCGCTTGGAGGATAAAACCTGCCACCAAAAGAAAAACGCCCGTGAACACGAGGCAGTTGCCGCGACGGACGGCCCGATCATACCGCTGGTCGAGACCGTGAAAGACAGGGACGTTCTGCTGATTCACTGCGAGAGCCTGGACTGTCATCTCGATGGCTCTGCGTGCGATGTTCAGCTCACGAATGACATAATTGAGGCTGAACGCAGTGATGATTGAGCCCATGGACCCCGCCGCTCCACCGGCGACGGCGAGCCACTGTTGCGTTGTCATCGGCGATCCTCCGACGAGCTGCGGCCTTAGCAGTCAGTCAACTCAGCTTTTCGGCGCGCAGCCGCACCATCTGGACCTGCAGTGGGTGATAGGCGACAACGTCTCTACCCAAGATCAAATAGCAAATGTCTTTATCGGATAGCTGCTTATGCACAGCGTTCACGACACACTGACCGATCGCGCCACCCGCCCCTCGCGCAAAGCCCGCGAGCCGCAGCTTGTTCTGCAAGTCTGCCATTGCTGCGGTGACGATTTCAGCGGTCACGCCTTCGTACCCTTAGCGCCTCGGCGCAAAAAAACAACAGAGCGCTGGAAAGGTGCTTGCGTTGCACCCGCCGTCGCCCTGCTTCTTTTGCCTGACCGGTTTCCATTAGGAGTTCGAGTTGTCGGCCGTCATCCTATCGCGTCGACCACGGCTCGTCTATCGCCTGCAAGTTCATTGGAAATGCAAGCTGCAATGAGTCATCGCCGTCGGTCGGGGTTTTTCGGGCGGTCACCAGCGCTGCTGCCCGAAAAATCCTGACAAAGAGGAAGGACATAGAGAGAGAGTCATCGTCGGAGGGAGGGGATGAGGGTGGTTGATTGGCAGGTTTCGCAAGTCGGGATCGGATGGCGCGTCTTCATGAACTTGTTGACGATCATGCTGATCGTGATCGTCGTCGTCGTCGTTTTAATCGTGGTGGTGATTATTGTCGTGGTTGTCGGTGAGGGCGTCGGCGTTAGTAACGTGGGCGGAACGGCGGTGGCGGCTGAGTGTCGGCGGCTTTCGGACTGCTACGAAAGATGTCGCTTGACTTGTCACGAAAAATGGTCATTATTCGTTACAGAATGGCACGCACAAAATCGACACAAAGCATTGATTTCAAGGTACTTGCAAGAATACGCGGTGGCGGCCGTGGTTCCGTGTATGTGCCGCGTGATTTTTTTGACATCGCCAGTCGAGAAGCAGTGGCTCAGTCTCTTCACCGGCTGGAAAAGCAGAGCGTTCTCCGTCGCCTGGCCCGCGGGGTTTATGACTTTCCCAAGCAGCATCCATCGTTGGGACTTTTGTCGCCACGGCCGGAAGAAATTGCCGCCGCATTGGCGGGACGGGATCGCACGCGGCTGCAACCGGCCGGAGCCTACGCGGCAAACGCCCTTGGCCTTTCGGAACAGGTGCCGGCAAAGGTTGTGTTTTTGACTGATGGACCGAGCCGGACCGTGAAGGTCGGGCCAATGACAATTCAGCTTCGTCGAACCACGCCACGAAACATGGCAGCGGCTGGGCGCCTAAGCGGACTTGTTATCCAGGCGTTTCGCGAATTGGGGAAGGAGCACATCACACGCGCTCGTATCGATCAGCTCAAAAAAACATTGCCGGCTGACAAGCGACGTGCGCTGGTAAAGGACATCAAGCTGGCTCCGGAGTGGATGCACCCGATCTTCCGGGAATTGGCAGAGGCGAGGTGATGAAGCTCGACTTCCTCAAGCTGCCAGAGAATGAACGCCAGCTCTATATCCAAGAGGCGGCCACGCGGCGTAGCGTCTCGGCGGTAATGCTGGAGAAGGATTTTTGGGTAAGCTGGCTATTGGGTGTGCTCTTCACCTCCGAATTCGCCGATTCGCTGGTCTTCAAGGGCGGAACGTCGCTCTCAAAAGTATTTGGTGTCATTGAGCGGTTTTCGGAAGACATTGACCTGTCGCTGTCGCCGGAGTTTCTGCACTTGCCGGAAGCGGGAACCAGCCGCAATCAGGCCAACAAATGGATGTCGGCTGCCGAAGCTGCATGCGGGGTGGCTGTTGAAAAGCAGATAGGGCCGGCACTCGAAACCGCGGTCATGACAGAGTTGGGGAAACGCGACAACGGCTGGTTCGAGTTTGGCACCGACGTCGCCACGAACTCACCAGTGCTCTCGTTTCACTATCCATCGACGCAGCCTGCCGGCTTTGCGTATTTGAAACGGGCTGTAAAGCTCGAGTTTGGTTCGCTTACGGATCAGATGTTGAGGGCGGTTCAAAATGGCGGCGCGGGGGAAGAGTCGCGGCGGTTCAATTTGGCGGCGCACATGAGTGCAGTCCTGTGAGGAGGCAAGATGGGGAGCCATTCCCCGATCTGACCCCTCTGCTCAGGAAGGCACTGGAGTGCGATCCGACATGGAGTTCTGGAGAGACGTTCGTCGGCAGGTGCTGACCGGCGAGTTGAGCCGGCGTGCCGCCTGCCGGAAGCATGGCCTCGGCTGGCACACCCTGAAGAAGATCCTCTCCCACGAGGAGCCGCCGGGCTATCGGCAGAGCCAACCGCGAACGAAGCGCAAGCTGGAACCATTTCTGCCGATCATTCACCAGATCCTGGCGGACGACCGACAGGCGCCCAAGAAGCAGCGGCACACGGCCCGGCGGATCTTCGAGCGGCTCCGCGACGAGCATGGTTACCAGGGTGGCCAGACTGTAGTGAAGGACGCGGTCCGGGCCTGGAAGCAGTCTCGCCAGGAAGTCTTTCTGCCGTTGTCGCATCCGCCGGGTGAGGCCCAGGTCGACTTCGGCGAGGCGACGATCCGGCTGGCTGGCCAGGAGACCAAGGTCGCCCTGTTCGTGATGACGCTGCCTTACTCCGGGGCGATCTCGATCCAGGTTTTTCCTCGAGAGTGCACGGAGACCTTCCTGGAAGGGCATCGCCGAGCCTTCGAGTTCTTTGGAGGTGTGCCGAGGCGGATCAGTTACGACAACTCGGCCATCGCCGTGATCGAGGTGCTCTCCGGCCGTGAGCGGAAGCTGACCCGGGAGTTTCTGCGGCTGCAGAGCCATTACCTATTCCGGGAACATTTCTGCCTAGTCCGCCGCGCCAACGAGAAGGGACATGTCGAACGGCTGTTGGGCTTCGCACGGCGTAGCTTCCTGGTCCCCGTGCCGCAGGTCGATTCCCTGGAGTCGCTCAAAGGGCAATTGCGCGAGCGCTGCCTGGCCGACCTGGCAGAGCGCACTCGTGGGAAGCCTGCTCCGAAGGGGCAGTTGCTCCTGGAAGACCAGGCCGCCTTCCTCCCACTGCCGAAGCAACCCTTCGAGGCGCGACGCATCGTCCCCGCATCGGCTGATTCGCAGTCCCTGGTGCGGTTCGACACGAACGACTACTCGGTCCCCGTGAAGTACGCGCACCGGAAGTTGATCGTCGTGGCCACGGTGGAGGAGGTTCGACTGGTGTACGAAGACCGGCTCGTGGCCCGGCATCGGCGGTGCTGGGATCGCGAGCGGACCTTTTTCGAGCCGATCCACTACCTGGCGCTGCTGGAGCGCAAGCCCGGCGGGTTCGATTACGCCCGGCCCCTGGAGAGCTGGCCGCTGCCGGAGAGCCTTCCCCTGTTGCGACGCCGGCTGGAAGCGGCCGATCCGCGTCACGGGACACGCTCCTACATCCGCGTGCTCCGGCTGTTGGAGAAGTTCACTCTGTCACAGCTCGCCGCGGCGGTCGAGTATGCCTTGGACATCGACGTGATCGATGCCGACAGCATTCGCACGATTGTGGAACACCGCGCGGACCGACCCGTCGAGATGTTCACGCTCGACGGCCGGCCCTGGCTGCAAGCCGTCCGGGTCGAGACAACCGACGTCTCCTCTTATCAGGCTTTGCTCGAGGAGGTGTCCTCATGAACAAGATCGAGACCAAGAGCACGGTCCTGTTGAAGCATCATCTCAAGGCCCTCAAGCTCCCCACCATGCACGCCGAGTGCGAGAAGATCGCGGCCCGCGCTGCTCAGGATAATGCTGATCACTTGGCGTTCCTGTTGCAGCTGTGTGAACTGGAGCTGATCGAGCGGGAACGTAAATCGGCGGAGCGGAGATTGAAGGCCGCACGCTTCCCGGCGCACAAGCTGCTCGACGAGTTCGACTTCGCGGCGCGGCCCAGCATCAACAAGCCCCAGATGCTGGAGCTCGTAAAGGGAGAGTACCTCGACCGCCGCGAGAACGTGCTGTTCGTCGGTCCCAGCGGGACGGGCAAGTCGCACTTGGCCACAACGCTGGGCATGGCCGCCTGCGCCCAAGGGCGCAAGGTCCGCTTCTTCCGCGTCACCGAGCTGATCACACTGCTGTTGGAAGCTAAAGAGGAACGACAACTGTTGCGGCTGCGGCAGCAACTCGGCAAGCTGGACCTGTTGATCCTGGACGAACTGGGATACGTTCCGGCCAGCAAGGCCGGGGCGGAACTGCTGTTCGACGTGATCGCCTCGGCTTACGAACGCAACAGTCTGATCGTGACGACCAACCTGCCGTTCGAGAACTGGACCGAGGTGCTCGGCAGCGAGCGTCTCACGGGAGCGGCGCTGGATCGGCTCACGCACCGTTGCCACATCTTGGAGACCAAGGGCGAGAGCTTCCGCCTGCAGGACGCTAAACGCCGTCGACGCCGAACGGGCTA